>Ga0209291_1001228_pt1 | contig 23272 bp, 21 predicted proteins | sample GOMGulsemesocosm_FD_184633 | JGI IMG/M metagenome (GOLD analysis project Ga0209291, IMG submission 184633) | Methane-oxidizing microbial communities from mesocosms in the Gulf of Mexico - GOM9B Gulf of Mexico (SPAdes) (version 2) | ecosystem: Environmental > Aquatic > Marine > Cold seeps...
TCTAGAATCTCTAAGTAATCTTTTAACTCATCAATCGTAGTGTGAGTAACACTGTTCCATTTTTTATAAATATCTTCAATGTCATCAGCTAAAGCATAAATTTCTGTACGGTTACAGGTAGAAATTATAAAGCCATTAGAATTCTCAGTACTTGCGGATGTGAGTATCTCTTTTTGCTGTTGTTCAGACAAACTAAATTTCCCACGAATTTTTTCATTCGCTTTTTTATAACTTAATCCAACAACAACAAACTTCTTCATCTAAATTATTTTTATTGAGAAACGCCTCCGCTACTTACTAGGATGCAAATTTATGAAGCAAGTTTCTTACTTCTGTCATTGTTATATCATAGGTTTGTCATGAAAGTGTAATGGTGTTAATTTGTAATTATTCTAAATAAGAATGAGTGCTGTATCGAATTATATTTCAAACTATTGATTTGTATACGAATTGTTGAATAAAGAGAGTGTAGAAACTAAAATTTTGAATGTCATGAATTTGTCATAACAAGAATTTGTTGATTTTATTCATAAAAATCCTAAATCTTACATTTACTTTTGTATAAAATAATTATTAGATGAAAGGTGTATTAATCGTTAACTTAGGGACTCCTGACAGTCCTTCAATAAAGGATGTTAAGCGTTATTTAGGAGAGTTTTTAATGGATAAATATGTTATCAATCTTAATTATTTGAGTCGTTTAGTTTTAGTTAAGGGAATTATTCTAAATACGCGCCCAAAACATTCAGCAGAAGCGTATCAAAAAGTTTGGACAGATGAAGGATCTCCGTTATTATTTAATTCAGTAAAATTAGCTAATAAAGTAAAATCTAAAGTTGACTTTCCTGTCGAATTAGCAATGCGATATGGAACTCCAAATATTAAAAGTGGTTTGCAAAAACTAATTGATCAAAAATGTGATGAAATTTTGGTGTTCCCATTGTACCCTCAATATGCTATGTCAAGTACAATGACAGTAGAAGAGAAGGTAAAAGAAGAATTAAAAAAAATAGACCCAACAATTAAGTTAAGCTTTATTAAATCCTTTTATAAAAATGAAGGATTCATTAAAGGTTTAGCAGAAAAAATTAAAGAAGATAAAGAAAAGTCTGGTGCTAATTATGTGTTATTTTCTTATCATAGTTTGCCTGTGGATCATTTGGCTTTGACTGGATGTGATGGTGAATGTTGTTCAGATAAGCAATCTGAAAATGGGCTAGCAAATTTAATCGAATTTAGCGATAACGATTGTTATAAATATCATTGTTTAGAAACTACAAAAGCGGTTGTTGAGTATTTAGGATTAAAACCTAATGAGTTTGAAATAGCGTATCAATCTAAATTAGGAAGAAAGGAATGGTTAACACCGCGAACTGTAAATAGATTAACTGACTTGGCAAAAGAAGGTAAAACCAAAGTATTAGTAACAACACCTTCTTTTACTAGTGATTGTTTAGAAACTATTGAGGAGATAGGGATGGAAGGGAAACACATATTTTTAGAAAATGGTGGGGAAATTTTTCATAGAACAGAATGTTTAAATGATGATGACGGTTTTGTTGAAACGGTTATCGATTTAATTACAAAATAGAATATTAGCTGATAAGGAATGGAGTTATTTAATACATTAAAGTCATTACATATTATTTTTATAGTCACTTGGTTTGCAGGTTTATTCTATGTGGTTAGACTTTTCATTTACCATACAGAAACAAAAGAAAAAAAATCACCTGAAAAGGAAATATTACAAGCGCAATATAAAATAATGACCAAACGATTATGGACTATTATTACTTGGCCGTCTGCAATTATCACCTTAGTTCTTGCTACATTTTTATTAACATCAACCCTTGGGTTGACTTACCTAAAGCAACCTTGGATGCATATTAAATTAGGTTTTGTGGTTTTGCTTTATGTGTATCAATTTATGAGTCACAAGTTATATAAGCAACTTCAAAACAATGAAATCAGATATACTTCAGGTCAATTAAGAATTTGGAATGAAATAGCTACAATCATATTATTTTCAGTTGTATTTCTTGTTGTATTAAAAACTACAATTGGTTGGATATTTGGTGTGTCTGGTATTATTGGTTTAATGATATTACTCATGCTGGGAATCAAGTTATACAAAAGGATTCGAACAAAACGAGAGAGCTAAAAAGATAATTTAAATTAACATTTTTCTACCTGCTTGGTCGAAAAAAATAAAAAATTAAAACATGAATCTAATTCAAAAATACAATATTGCAGGTCCTAGATATACTTCATATCCAACGGTACCGTATTGGAACAAAGAAGGTATTACTATAAATGATTGGAAGTCTACTGCTAAGTTGGCGTTTGATGAAAGTAATTCAACTGAAGGAATCAGTGTTTATATTCACCTTCCATTTTGTGAAAATTTATGTACATTTTGTGGATGTCATAAAAGAATTACCAAACAACATTCAGTGGAGGAGCCATATTTACAAACGGTTTTAAAAGAATGGGATTTGTATTGTGATTTATTTGTGGATAAGCCTAGAATTAAAGAGTTGCATTTGGGTGGAGGAACGCCAACATTTTTCTCTTCAGAAAATTTGAAGACTTTAATTAATGGAATTCTTGCAAAAGCAGATAGAGCTGATGGGTTTGAATTCAGCTATGAAGGACATCCTAATCACACAACTAAGGAACAATTACAATCTTTATTTGATTTAGGATTTAATCGTAATAGTTTTGGTGTACAAGATTATGATCCGAAAGTTCAAAAAACAATAAATAGGGTACAACCTTTTGAAAATGTAAGAGATGTAACTGAATGGTCTAGAGAAATAGGTTATAATTCGATTAGTCATGATATTATTTTTGGTTTACCATTTCAAACTAAAGAAAGTATAATTGATACAATTAATAAAACCAAATCATTAAAACCTGATAGAATTGCATTCTATTCATATGCACATGTCCCTTGGATTAAAGGAACTGGACAAAGAGGGTATGATGAGAAGGATTTACCAAAAGATGAAGTAAAACGAGAGTTATATGAGCTTGGTAAGCAAATGTTATATGATTTGGGCTATGTAGAAATTGGAATGGATCATTTTGCCTTAAAATCAGATAGTTTATATAAAGCGGTGGAAGGTAAAACGCTTCACAGAAACTTTATGGGGTATTCTGCTGGTAAAACTAAATTAATGGTTGGTCTTGGTATGAGTTCAATTAGTGATAGTTGGTATAGTTTTGCTCAAAATGTAAAAACGGTTGAAGAATATCAAGAGATTGTAAATAATGGTGAATTCCCTGTCTTTAGAGGACATTTGTTACATGATGAAGATTTAGTGATAAGAGAACATATTTTAAATATGATGTGTCACTTAGAAACTAACTGGTCAGATGAAAGATTACAGTTTACTGATTTAGATAAGTCTTTAGAAAAATTAACTGAAATGGAAAATGATGGCTTAGTCGTTATTTCTGAAGATGGATTAACTATACCAGAAAAAGGAAGACCATTTGTACGTAATATTTGTATGGCTTTTGATTTGAGATTAATAGCGAACAAACCAACTACTAAGGTGTTTTCTTCAACTATTTAACTTGCTCGTCTTTAAATAGAATTAATATTAAACAAAAAAAACGTGGAACAACTTTAGTTGTTCCACGTTTTTTGTTTTAACTATTTAGATTTTATTTTTATTACGGTTTTGTGAAATTCTTTACTCCAAATGTAGACTGCAACACTGAGTATTAAATATGACAATTTGTTATAGTTCCAAGCGATTTTAAAATCTAAATGTATTAAATGTTGAATCGCTCTTGTGATACCGCATCCTAAACACTCAATGTTTAAAAAAAATTTTGAAGGGCAAATTGACTGACCATTATCAAAAAAATTATTGGGTAATAGTAATAACCAAATTGGTAATGCTATTAACCCAATAATTTTAATATAATTTTTATACATTATTTTTTACAACAATAATTGCATGGATAATACCAGGTATACCGCAAAGCATTGTTAGAAAAACATTTAACAGTACTTGACCAAGATCCCAATCAGTAACTAACCCAACAGCTAGGAACGGAATTAAAAAAGCCAAAATGTAATATAAAATTTCATCATCCGAACTTGTCGATTTGATTGTAGCTATTGTATTTTTAACCTTTTTCTTGATGATTTGTTTTACCTCTTTAGATTTGTAATTATCTTTCAACGTAATTACTTTGTTTTTTTTAGTTTGTACTAAAACTGGTTTTAGTGTACTTAAATTTTCTTTCTCAAGTGTATTGTTAACTACGTTTGAAGTAGAATTATGCTTTACTTCTTTTGTTTTAGCTTCTTGAATCGTGTTAGTTTTTGGTGTTGAATTCTCAACCAGAATCTCTTGATTGTCATTAGAATTAGATTTACTAATTTTTTTGAATTTACTAATTGAAAATCCTTTTGTGTATTTTCTTTTTTGAATACCAAATTTTCCAGCAACATCATTTGAAGTGGAACATGAGAATGTTAATACACTAATAGCGATTATTAACATTGATTTTACTTTTCTTTTCATAATATAAATTTTTACGTAAAAATAATATAATTATTTAGAAAATGAAATTATCCAATGCTACTTAATCATTTAATGATTATTTTTTTTCTAATGACTTTATTATCTGTATCGATTTCAAGAATATAATAGCCTGAAATGATCTCTTCTATATCTAAGTTTGTTGATATAGAAGAGAAAAATTTAACTACTCTTCCTGAATAATTATAGAGTGTAATTTTTTTGACCTCAATGTCAAATATGGTACTAAGGTGTATTTTAGTAGTTGCTGGGTTTGGGTAAATCTGAAAATCATCAAATGATTGTTCAGGTATATTTAATTCACTAACTATAATAGTATCCACATCTTCAATTGTTGGAATAGGGTTTATCTCGCAATTTAAATCAACAGTATTACTATCAACAAATAAGCGAATAATTATGGTGTCTGGTGGAGTTGTCCACGCGCTTATTGGTGTGTATGTTGTGTCAATATAATGGGTTCCCACATCACCTGCACATTCTTTAAAAAACAGATCGATTGTTACAATGTCAGAATTTTCAATAACCATTTCAAAATGAGTAAACTCAAATCCATTATGTGGAAATTGGCTAATTACATTTACAGTAGGGGGAGTGTTCAATCCTAAAACGGTATAGCTATCAATTTCTTGAGCGTTTGAATTAAAATTAAGTAATAGTGTAAAAAGTAACGCTGTGATTTTTAATAGTTGTTTTCTTTTCATAGATAACAAACATACAACTTATTAAAGGAAAGCTAAAAATGACTAGACTACTATTTCTTAACCCCTTTATAAACAAATGCAGGAGGAACGTTTAAGGGAATCAAATTTACCCTTAATTTACCATATCTTTCCTTGACGTCATTTTTAGCATTTAGCGAATATTGATATTGTAGAAAAACACCATTTTTCCTTAAATGGTTATGAGAATTGTCTAAAATAGTATTCTTAATTTCTTTAGGAATCATGGCTAATGGTAAAGAGGATAAGATAGCATCAACTTTATCAATGTTATGCGCTTTAAGTACTTCAGGTAGTGTTTCAGCGCCTTGGTTTAATAGAATCATTCTAGGGTCATCAAACTTATCTTTAAGAACATTATAGAAATTTGTATTCAATTCAAAAACAAATAGTTTTGCAGATGGTTTTGCTTTTTTCAATAATTTCTTAGTAAAAACGCCATTACCTGGTCCAAATTCAACAATAGTGTCTGCATTTTTAAAATCAATTTTACGACACATATTATTAACTAATAACGGCCAACTTGGAACCCAAGAGCCAACCTGGTTCTTTTGTTCAAGGTATGTTTTAAAAAAACTCTTTTTTTGTTTTGGAACTGACATTATTCAAATATAGACAAAAATCCCTTATTTATGATACCAATTGCTTTTCCTTTTAGCTTTTTACCAATGAAAGGAGTATTACTAGATTTAGAAGCTAAGTCATTTGTTTTTAAAATCCATTCTGAATCACCTACAAATAGAGTTAAATTAGCTTTAGAATGTTCTTCAATGCAGTCTACTTCTACATTAAAAATTTGTCTTGGATTTGAAGAAATATATTTAATAGTTTCGTTAATTGAAAACTCTTTTACAGTGTTTAAAGCTGAAAATAAGGTTTGTGTTCCGATAACCCCAAAGGATGAATTTCCAAATTCTGTATCTTTACTTTCAATATCTTGAGGTGTATGATCTGAACAAACAAAATCTATTGTACCATCTTGTAATCCAGTTATTAAAGATTGTCTGTCTAAACTAGTTCTTAAAGGTGGGGTTACTTTAAAATTAGTGTCAAAATTTAATATATCTTCATCTGTAAATAGCAAATTATGTACATAAACATCTGCTGTTACTTTAATCCCGTTTGCTTTTGCATTTCTAATTAAAGCAACACTTTTTGCCGAAGATATACCTGTGAAATGAATTGGTGAGTTAGAGTATTCTGCAATAGATAAATCTCTTTCCACAACAATGTACTCTGACAATGCAGGAATTGATTTTAAACCTGTTAATACACTAGATTTACTTTCGTTAACCTGACCTTTACCAAATATTGATTTATCGTATGGGAAAGAAATAATTTTTCCGTTAAAATTTTGAGCATAAAATAAAGCGCGATACATTATACCAGCAGAAACCTCTTGATGAGCATCTGTGAATGCAATTGCACCAGCATTTTTCATGTCATAATACTCAGATATATTTTTGCCTTCCAAGTTCTCTGTTAAGGTTCCAAATGGGTGAATGTCTACTGGAGAAAACTGTGCTTTGTTTATTAAGTAATTAATTTGAGATTTATTACTAATAGCTGGAGTCGTATCAGGTGTAGTTGCAACTGCTGTCATTCCACCTAATTCAGCAGATTTAAGCCCCGTTTCAATATCTTCTTTAATCTCATAACCTGGGTCAGAAAAATTAACCTTAGCATCAAACCAACCTTGTGAAATATGAAGACCTTCAATATTAATGGTTTGATCAGCTTCAGTAGATATAGTGTCTGAAATCTGAGTGATAGAACCATTTTCAATTAAAATGTCTTTAATTTGATTATTATATGATGATTTTTCATCAATAATTTTACAAGATTTAATTAGAACTTTCATTGTTTAATGTTTAGGATTTCCAAAATTTTAAAAGTAGTATTTCAATAGCAATAAATAATAAAGCCAAAAATAGTAGAATTCTCCAATATTCTTGTGCTTTTAAGCTCGATATTTCAATCTGACCATTACTATTAAGATGTAATTCTTTTACATTTACCCAGTTGGCATTTGAAAAGTTTGTTTGAATATCTTCTGAGCTCAGACCCTCTATTTTACTTTCATCCCTAGAATAGTTAAAAGCAACCAAATCGTTTAAAGAATTTTCATTCTCTAACTTGTAAAAGCCTGCGTTATTAATTTTATCATATAATTGATCAAAAATTAGCTCTCTACTTGTATTTGTGTTAACTACTGACGGGATTAAATCAGTTTCTAAGTCTGTATTGATTAAGTGGATTTGATCCTTCTCATCCAAGTCTTGATAGAGTGGGTAGTTGGAAGGTTTTCCAATCGTGAAACTTAATTTTTTATTTAATGCTGAAGTTTCAGCTATTCTTAAATAGGTAGCGGCAAATAAGGCATGATTTTGAAAATTCGTTGAACTAATAACTAATGGTGATGTTTGTAAAAATAATCTACCATTTTTTTGCTTAGAATATAATAAGAAAGGTTCTGAAGAGTTGTAATTAAAAATAGATACAAAATTATGTGATGCTGAAATATTCAAAGTGTAAGTTGAAGCTACGGTTGAATATTTATATCGACTTGGTTTTTCTTCAAACACACCATTAAACAATGGATCTTCAGAGTTAAAGTAATTAAGTTCTGCATTTAAATCGGTTTGTTCAATGAAGGTTGGTAATTTTTGTTGACCTAAAAATGAATTCCAATTTGCATAGTCAACGTTTTCACCTGGAATCAAACATACGGTTGATCCATTCTTTAGCGAACTATTTAATTTATCCTGAATACCAGATGGTATGAAGTTAATATTGTGTAAAATAATTAAATGTTTGTTTTTAAAATCTTCTTGCTTTATAGAGTTAATGGTAGCTGTAGAATAATTGTAATATGAATTTAACTGATATAATTGTTCTACATTTTTAGGCGTGTTTTCATTTGAAACTATAAGTATATTGACATTTTCATTTATAGTGTATGTAAAGAAAAAGTCATCATCAAAAAATAATTGATTCGTTTTGATATGTAACTTCCCTTTTTTAATTCCTGATACGGTGTTTGTATAGCTTATACTTTCTTCAATGTATGAATTAGGGGCAATGTTTATAGTTTTCCATCCCTTTTCTTTAGAATCGATAGTTAGGTTTATATTCAAGTCCGTTACCTCATTAGGGGATTGATTTTTAATTCTAAAAAAGATTTTAATTGGAGCGTTTAACCTTTGAACTGGACTTTCAAACCAAACACTATCAATAAATATATTGCCTTGTATTTCACTTTTAGCTTGGTAATAATAAGTTGGCAATTCGTCCTGCTTAAAATCAATAAGTGTAGAAGTTGATTTTTGAAAATCACTCAGCAAGAAAAGTCTTTGATTAGCATCCGCTTCAGATTTTTGAAGTAAATCAGTTTGCATTCCTAAAACTGTAGATAATGGAGTTGAAATAGGGGTTAAGCTAATTTCTTTAATTCTATCAATTATGTCTGACTTAGAATAAAAACGCTGATCTTTTGATAAGAGTTCAGTCGTCAATAAATTTATTTTTTCGTCTTCATTTAATGACTTAACTAGATCAATAGCTTTATTTTTTACTTCATTTAATAAGTCTCCATCTTGTCCAATAGCCTGCATACTAAACGAATTGTCAATATAAATAGAAGTGATGTTTTCTGTTTTTTGATTTCCTACTGTAGGAATGAAAGGTTGCGCAAAAGCTAAAACTAATGCTGAAATCACTAATAATCGACTTAAAAGGACTAAAAGATGTTTTAATTTATTTCCTGATTTACTATCTTCAATAACTTCAGTTAAAAAATCAACTTTTGAGAAATAAACGGTTTTGTATTTTCTAAAATTAAATAGATGAATGACTATTGGAATAATCAATAATAGTAATGCCCATAAAAAGTTTGGATATACAAAACTCATATTGCAAAGATGCTAAAATTGATTTAGAAATTTATTATTTTATCAATTTATATTTTGAATTACATGCATGGAATGATAGAAATAGGAATGCTTATTCTAAAAGAATGGAAATCAATATGAATTTGATTGTATTTTTAACGGTTTACGTTATTATAAAATGAAATTTACAATTAAATTTGCAGTAGAATTTAGAGTTATGAGTATTTTTAAATTAAAACAATTCAATTTAAAGCAAGTTGACAATCTTCAAAAAATGGGATCTGACACTATGTTATTAGGGTCTTCTGTTACAGGGAGTTATTCAAAAGTTTTAGACGTTGGTACTGGGACAGGTATTTTGGCTTTAATGATGGCGCAGCGAAATGAACAGGCAGAAGTGCATGCCGTTGAACCACATTTGCTATCATTTGAGGAAGCAAAGTTTAATTTTAGTGAGTCTCAGTATGCAAATAGATTAACTATTGAGTCGAAAAAATTACAAGATTATAAAACAGATTTAAAGTTCGATTTAATAATCTCAAACCCTCCTTATTTTGAAAATTCAACTTTAGGAGACAAGTCTGAGAAGAACTCAGCACGACACACATTCAATTTGCCTATTAAGGAGTTTTATCAAAATAATGCAAATTTATTAGCTGAGGATGGAAAGTTGTATTTGATTTTTCCGTACGATTTATTAAAAATTCATTTAGGCCTTGCTAAAGAAAATGGATTGTTTCCTGAACGTATTATCACAGTAAATAAGGAGAATAAAAAACCCATTAGAGCAATCATTTGTTATGCATTTCAAGAGATTGAAGAGGTTAATGAAAGTCAAATCATTATCACCTTAATAAATGGTAAATATTCAAGAGAGTATATAGCCTTAACTAAAGAGTTTTATGCACATGATTTAAGTAAACAATATCAAGATTAAATAGACATTGTTTAATTATCAAAACTATCCCATAATTTTTTCGTAAATTTGGGTTTATGAGGATTTTAGTATTATTATTTTTAGTTTCAAGTATTAATGCCAACGCACAATTCGGTTTTGAACGAATTGATACAGTTGATGTCATTAAAAATTCAATTACACAAAAATACCCGTGGGCAGGTGGAATTGATTACGGACAATTTTCTAATATCGATTTAAACTTTGATGGTGTAGAAGATTTATTCATTTTCGATAGAACGTGTCATAAAGTGTTGACATTTATTCAGAACGGAGCAACAGGTGTAGTTGATTATGAATATGCTCCAGAATATGAAATTCTTTTTCCGGAAATGTCAAACTGGACCTTGTTAGCAGATTATGATTGTGATGGTGATAAGGATATTTTCACGTATACTATTGGTGGTGTAAGGGTCTACAAAAATACTGGGAATTCTACTTTAGGCTTGCAATTTGAGTTAGCAAAATCAATTTTAAAAACAAATGTATATGGGAATAATGTATACATGTATGTAAGTTCAGTGGATGTACCTGCTATCCTAGATATTGATAATGACGGAGACTTAGATATATTAGCGTTTGGTGTTGGTGGCTCATCTGTGGAATACCAGCGTAATATGAGTGTTGAAACTTATGGTGTTTGTGATTCATTGGATTTTGATACAGGTAACATTTGTTGGGGGCTTTTCAAAGAGTCAGCATCTACCAATGCAATTCTGTTAAATCAACCTTGTCCTGGTCAGGTTGGAACACCATATATGGAACTCCACGGAGAAAGCCAAGATAGACATGCTGGTTCAACAGTTTTAGCTTTAGATATGGATGCGAATGGAGTGATGGACTTGGTGTTAGGTGATATATCATATAATACAATGACATTATTAATGAATGGAGGGACTGCTCCAAATCAAAATTCTGCAATGATTAGTCAAGATAATGCATTTCCTTCCAATACAACACCTGTAGATTTACCAGTGTTTCCAGCCGGCTACCATGTGGATATAAATAATGACGGAAATAGAGATTTACTAGTTTCTCCTGCGTCAACAATTGGTTCGGAGAACGAAAAAAGTGTAGTATATTATTCAAATTCTGGTCCAGACAATTTACCGACATTCAATTATGAACAAAATGATTTTTTACAAGAACATATGATTGAGTTTGGTTCGGGGAGTTACCCTGTGTTTTTTGACCATAATGGGGATGGACTAAAAGATGTTCTAGTATCAATTCAAGGTAAATATGATCCAAATTCTGGGAATCAAATATCAAAAATAGCCTATTATGAAAACACAGGAACTGAAACTACACCTGAGTTTACATTTATTACTGATGATTATCAAGGTATATCGCTGTTAGGAATAAGTACAGGGTTAAATTTTTATCCCACTTTTGGGGATTTAGATGGGGATGGTGATGAGGATATGATTTTGGGAGAGTACTCAGGTTATAATTATTTGTTTTTTAATACTGGTGGTGCTGGAAATAATGCAATTTTTAATACATATTCAATTCTAGAAGAAACAGATGGAACATTAATTATTGATGGTGTTTATCCAATTCCACAGTTAGTTGATATCGATAGAGATGGTGATATGGATTTAGTAATAGGGAAACGAAATGGAAAGTTGAATTTTTATAAGAATATAGGAACACCAACTACTTATGAATTTAAGCTGTATACAGACTTCTTGGGAGAGGTAAACGTTACTGAATCTGGATTTGTTGAAGGTAGAGCAGTACCGGTTTTTATTGATATAGATGGGGAGTATCATCTAGTAGTTGGATCTAAAGAAGGAAATTTACATTATTATGATGATATTGAAGATAATTTAGAGTTAAGTTTTAATTTGGTAAGTTCTAATACAGATAATGTAAATATTGGAAATCAATCAGCTCCTGCAATTGGGTTTATTTCTAGCAATAACAAATTGGTAATGATGTTAGGTAATAAAAGAGGAGGGTTAGGTTTATATAAATCTGCATCTGTTTCTGATGTTAGTTTACAAGAGCTGAAATTGAATTTCAAAATCTATCCAAATCCTTCAAATGGAGATTTCACATTAACATCTGATGCTACTCATTTAAATACAGAAATTGTTGTGAGCGATTTTTACGGTAAATTAGTTTATGTAGATAAGCTTAATTTAAATCACAAGCAGATTAATCTTTCCAATTTGTCATCAGGCATATACATGATAACACTTACTCAAAATGGAATAAGTACAACAAAAAAAATAATTTTAGACTAATTATGAACTCACTTACAAAATTATTAAATATTGAGTATCCTGTTATTATGGCACCAATGTTTTTAGTGTCAAATTCAAAAATGGTAATTGAGGCATGCAACAATGGTATTGCAGGTGCAATTCCTGCGCTTAACTTTAGAACTGATGCTGATTTTAGAGTAGCAATTAAAGAAATGAAGGCCAATTGCAATGGACCAATAGGTATTAACTTGATTGTAAATAAATCTAACCCAAAGGTTCATCAACAATTAAAAACAAGTGTAGAATTGGGAGTTGATTTCATTTTAACCTCTTTAGGGTCTCCAAAGGCAGTAATTGAAGCTTGTAAACCAAAAGGAATTAAAGTGCTATGTGATGTTACTGATTTAAAATTTGCTGAAAAAGTGGAGGAACTTGGAGCGGATGCAATTGTAGCGGTTAATAATAGGGCAGGTGGTCATAAAGGAAATATGAGTCCAGAAGAATTAATCCCATTGTTAGTTGCTAATTGTTCTATTCCTGTTATATCTGCAGGGGGAGTTGGAAATAAAGCTGAAATGGACGCCATGTTAGCGTTAGGAGCGAGTGGAGTATCTGTTGGTAGTATCTTTATAGCAAGTGAAGAGTCTCAAGTTTCAAAAGAATATAAAGAAGCTTGTGTAGAATATGGAGCAAAAGATATAGTAATGAGTACTAAAATTTCAGGTACACCATGTACCGTTATTAATACTCCTTATGTATCTAAAATTGGAACAGATCAAAGCTGGCTCGAACGCGTATTAAGTAAAAATAAGAAACTGAAAAAGTGGGTGAAGATGTTCACTTTTGTTAAGGGGATGAAGTCTGTTGAAAAAGCAGCTTTTGGTGCAACTTATAAGACGGTTTGGGTGGCTGGAACTGCTATTGAAAACACAAAAAAAATTCTACCACTTAAATCAATTATTGATAGTTTAGTTAAATAAAAAGTTGGAATTTAATATTATTTCAGTTATATTTGAAACTGAAAAAACTAAATTAAACTACAAAATTATGAAAATGACATTATCAAATTTAAGAAAATTAGGATTAGTATTAGTAGCTGCATCAACTATGGCTATGGTTTCATGTGGAGGTCCTACTCCAGAAGAAGAAGCTGCTGCACAAGCTGAAGCTGAAGCAATGGTAAACGATATGTTTGGTGGAATTGAAGATGTAATGGAAGAAGCAACTGAAGAGGTTGTTGAAGAAGTGACTGAAATTATTGAAGAAACTGCAGATGCTGAAGAACTTCATGAAGATCATGAAGGACATGATGAGGCAGCTCACTAAAAAAAATTTTGATGTAATACATCATATTTTCTAAACCCTTTTCAGTTTTTGAAAAGGGTTTTTTTATGCAAATAATTTTGTAATTTTGAAAAGTGATGAAAAACAAACGCGTTAAGAAAGTTAAGGAGGGTAAAGATCTATTTTCTAATATTGAAGGTTGGGAATTAAACCGTAGGCGGTTTGTTAAAACACTATCTATAACCACTGTTTTAAGTCAAATTGCAGTCATATCATCTTGCGTCACTAAAAAAAATAAATTATATCAAGCAAATCAATACGTGACTGCGCTAGAATCTGAAATTATTCAAAAAACACAAGACGTTTTATTTCCTGATGATGGAAATGGCCCTTCAGTGATTGATATAAACGCCTATCCACATTTGTTATGGGTATTGACTGATGAAAGAAAAGATGAAGAGTCTATCAGTTATATAACCAAAGGGATAGGTTGGGTAGAGGAAACAGCACAAGAGAATTACGGTAGAACATTTTCAGACTTAACTCAAATAGAAATCGAAGAATTAATAGCCTTTATAGCAGAAAAGAACTGGGGAGCTGGTTGGCTGTCAATGATCTTAACACTTATTTTTGAAGCCTTGACTATGGATCCTATATATAACGTGAACACAAATGAAATAGGATGGCAATGGCTAGAACATAAGCCTGGTACCCCTAGACCAAATAAAGATAATTCATATATTAATATTTTTAATACGATTAATGCAAACTAAAAAATACGATTATTGTATAATTGGTAGTGGAGCCGGTGCTGGGCCAATTATATTAGAGATGGCAAAAGCAGGGTTTAGTGTATTAATATTGGAAAAAGGTCCTTGGATTAAAACAAAGGATTTTTCAAAAGATGAATTAGTATCCTGTAGACGTGATGTGTACACACCAAGTAAAGTGGATGAATTTCATGTGATTGAAAGTCAAACAAGTGATGGTGAATGGCGAGCTTTAGCAACTAGAGATACGAATAAAAACTATTGGAATGGAAGCTGTGTAGGTGGCTCATCAAATTTTATGAGTGCCTATTTTCACAGATTAAAACCAAATGATTTTAGATTATTGTCCGAATATGGTCCTGTAAAAGGTGCCAATATTGTAGATTGGCCAATTTCTTATAATGACTTAGAACCATACTACACAAAAGTTGAGTCAGTAATTGGTATTTCAGGTGAAATACGACAACATTCTACATTAGAACCTAGGTCTACACCAAACTATCCTTATCCACCATTAAAAACAAATGTAGTTTCTGATTGGATTGACAAAGCAGGAGTAGAGGAAGGTTACCAAATGGTTAATGGCGCAAGAGGAATATTATCTAAAACAAAAGACGATCGATCTGCATGTTACAATTCAAATTATTGTGGAAGTTATGGTTGTTCTTCAGATGCAAAGGGAAGTAGCAGAGTAGCACTACTGAATGAAGCCTTAAAATATAATTGCACGATTATTCCAAATGCTAAAGTTTTTCATTTAGAAACGGATGGACAGAATAATGTTGTTAAGGCAAACTACCATTTGAATGGAGAAAAACACTTTATTGAAGCTGTTACATTTGTTGTAGCTTGTCAGGCTATTGAAACATCAAGATTGTTACTGAACAGTAAAAATAAGGATGCACCAAATGGATTGGGTAATGAAAATAATTTGGTAGGTAAAAACCTTGTGTTTTCTGCTGGTGGAATTGGTGGTGGAAATTTATATTTTGAGGATTTTTCAAAAGAAGATGCGGAAAAAATAAAAGAGCCTGGAAGTTTTGTCAATCGGGCAATTCAAGAGTGGTATGAAATAAAAGAAGAAGATTCTGATACTAAATTAAAAGGTGGAACTATTGATTTTTTATTTGAACATACAAATGCAATACCTAAATTAGCTAGACAGAAATGGAATGGAACACGTTTAGTGTACGGATCGGAGCTTAAAAAAAACATACACTCGTATTTTACGAAACAGCGAAAAATTAAATTTGAAATTTTTAATGATTGGTTGCCAACTGATGACTGTTATGTTCAATTAGACGAAAAGGAAGTCGATAAATGGGGCGATTTAGTAGCAAAAGTTAGAGTAGGTTATCATCCACATGACATTAAAATTGCTAAATATTTAGCCAAAAAAGGGGAACGAATTCTTGAACGAATTGGTGCTAAGAACATTTCGACAGGTATAAGTGGAGAACCTTCACCAAACCTTGTTGTAGGTGGATGTAGATTTGGGGGAAATCCTAATACTTCTGTTTTAGATAAGAATTGTAAGGTGCATTCAAATAACAATTTATATGTAACAGATGGCAGTTTTATGCCTACTGGGGGCTCAGTTCCACATACATGGACAATTTATGCAAATTCTTTTAGAGTAGCGGATCATTTATTAAGTAACCGCCGTTAATATATTTTGGATATGACTTAACATTTTTTAATTCATTGTGTATATATTTGTAGGCTATAAAAATACATATACAATGAAAAGATTAGCTATACTACTGTTTATTAGTTTTTTAACTGTTAATTTACAAGCGCAGGAAAAGGTGCCTAAATTATGGAATTATAAAGCCGTTACCTCTTTATCTGGAACACATGTTTCTTTTAAAAATTGGAATGCAGGTGGTCAAAATACAATATCTTGGATTGCATTATTTGATGCTGAAGCAAATTATAAAAAGAACAAATTATCTTGGAATAATGGTATGCACTTGGGGTATGGTCAAAACAGAATTTTAAGAACTGATTGGGCTAAGACTGATGATGTTATTAACCTGTATTCTAAGCTTGGTTATAAAATGTCAAAAAAATGGAATATTGCTTTATTAGTAGATTTTAAATCACAGTTTGATTTAGGGTATGACGCAGATTCTATTTTTACCTCTAAATTTATGGCGCCAGGCTATTTAACAGTGGCATTAGGTACAGAGTATAAGCCAAATGATAAGTTGCAAATACTAGTTTCACCTTTAGCAGCTAAATTTACTTTCGTAAATGATTTTACTTTAGCAAATGCAGGTGCATTTGGTATTGATACAGAGACAGATTTAAATGCAGCAGGTAAATTTGGTTTTAGAAAAGAAATGGGAGCTTTTGTTAAATTTTTATATTCCGATAAAGTAATGGAAAACGTTACATTTAAGGGGAAATTAGAATTGTTCTCAAACTACTTAAACAACTTTGGAAGAATAGATGTGAATTTAGAAGCATTGTTTAGCTTTAAAATTAACAAATGGTTATCTACTTCATGGGCGCTAAATTTATTGTATGATGACGATATTGATATTAAAGTACTTAATACTGATGGAACAATTTCAACTAAGCCTACAGCTCAAATCAAAAATGTATTAAGTATGGGAGTAACATATAATTTTCTTTAATCAATAACTAAATTTTATAAAATAGTATAATGAAAAATAAAGGATTAATAGCTATTGTAATTACAGCACTATTTGTAACAAATGTAATAGCTCAAAATAAAACAGAAAACTTTTCAGTTGGTTTCCAATTTGGAACTATTGAATATTCAGGTGAAGTTGCGCAAGAAATATTTTCTTTTGACACTGGAATTCACCCTTCTTTTGGTTTGAATATTGCAAAATATGTAACACCTTCATTTAACTTAAGAGGAAACTTTAGAGTGGGTACAATTGATGGTTCTAATGAGGTTTATAATTTTAAAAATAGACTTTTTGATATTAACATATTATTAGATTATAAATTTAATAATGGATATATTTTAAAACAAGAATCAATTATAGCACCTTATGTTTTTATTGGAGCAGGTGATGCGGTTTCAATGTATACGAATAAAATAACTGGTGTAGAAGAGCAACCGTTAGCTTATTTCAATATTCCAATAGGAGCTGGATTAAAATTTAACTTAACATCTAAAATGTCTATTTCTTTAGAAACGCATTATAACTATGCCATTACTGATGAGTTAGATGGTGTGGTTAGTAGTGATACGAAATGGGATGATTCTTTCTTATATAATTCAATCGGGTTTAGTTATAACTTTATCTCAGGAACTGATTCAGATGGTGACGGTATAAAGGATAAAAATGATAAATGTCCTAATATTTCAGGTCCAAATAATGGATGTCCTGAACACTATTTTGAGCACATAGTAATACTGCAAAACGCACAAAAAGGTTTGTTTTTTAATACAGGTTCTTCTGTGATTAAAGAAGAGTCATTTGCTGTATTAGATAGTGTTGTTAAATTATTGGACACTAATAAAGATTTAAATTTAACTATTGCTGGCCATACCGATAATACTGGTGAGGAAGAACTTAATTTAAAATTATCTAACGAAAGAGCAACTGACACAAAAGCGTATATTGAAAGTAAAGGAATTGAGGGGTCAAGAATTTCTTCAAAAGGATATGGGAGTACTAAAGCGATTGCCGATAATACAACAGAAGAGGGTAGAATTCAAAACGAAAGAGTAGAGTTTATAATTAAGTACTAATTTTAAATTGTAATGAAATTTGAAAAGGGTGTTAACTGTAGTTGATACCCTTTTTTTGTATCTTATGAGTATTGACTCTATGAATAACATCCCACAGTATATAGACTAATATGTACTCGCACTCATTTTATAAATGAGAGTGTGTTATTCAACTTGAATTAGTGAACGTAGCATTTGTAATGCAATTTATTGAACTGGGGTATCAAAAGAAATAAGAGTTAACTTGCTTTTACTAATTTAGAATTAATAAAGAAACAATTCCTTTTCTTCATCCGTTGGTAAAACACAAGAGCCATGTTGAATCTTATGTCTTCTTTCAGCTATGTAAGTATAAAAAGTATCTCTGATAAATTTTGGAATAATATAAAACACCTTCAATATAGGAAATGGGGATTTCAGTTCAGATGTTAGCTGTAAAGCACCACTAGACTTATCGTAAATGGTGTTATTCTTCAATAGGTATAATGTATCTAACTTAATGTCTATCCCTCTTGTTTTTAGTAGGTCTTTTGCAAAGTCAGATTGTAAGGTAGCAAAGTAAATTTGGCTATGCCTTCTATGTTTTAATACAAATTGAACAGAGGAGTTACAAAATCCACAGTCGCCATCATAAAAAAGGATTATATTTTTTGTGTCATCTATTTTCACATTGTAAAAATAGTTAAATTAGTCACTTGAAATCTTTAAACGATTGAATATTATGAAAATTGGAATTTTATTATCTGGTTGTGGTGTGTATGATGGTGCTGAAATACAAGAAGCTGTTTTTTCTATGTTAGCTGTAGAGGAAGCTGGCGCAGAGTATCAATGTATCGCTTTAAATCAAAACCAACATCATGTGGTGAATCATCTAACAGGTGATGAAATGAATGAAAATCGTAATATGATGGTAGAGGCTGCCAGAATTGCAAGAGGTAACGTAATTGATGTTTCTGAAGTGTCTCCTGCAATATTGGACGGCTTAATTATACCTGGTGGATTTGGATCTGCTAAAAATTTTTCTAAATGGGCCTTTTCTGGTGCAGATGGTGAAATTTTACCAGAAATTAAATTATTACTGGTGAATTTTATAAATGCGGGGAAACCAATTGCCGCTTTATGTGTGAGTCCAATATTAATAGCGAAAGCGTTAGAAGGATCAGCTATAAAAACGGAATTAACCATGGGTAACACTATAGATAAATCACCATATACAATTGCTGAGTTCAATACAGGAATAGAACAAACTGGTGCTAAAATTCAAGAAAAAGCATTAAATGAAATTTTAGTAGATGTAGAAAACAAAATAATTACGGCTCCTTGTTATATGATGGACGCTAAAATCTCTGAAATTAAGTCTAATATTGATTTGGCTGTAAATAAACTGATTGAGTTAGTCGGGTAAATAATAAAGGTTATTAATCCTTAGGCTTTCTCAATTCAAAATTCTCTCCTAAGTATACTTTTCTAACCATTTCATCAGCAGCCAAATCTTCAGCAGTTCCCTGTTTTAGAATTTTACCTTCAAACAATAAATAAGTTCTATCCGTAATGGCTAATGTTTCTTGTACATTGTGATCGGTAATTAGTACACCAATATTTTTTCGTTTTAATTTAGCTACAATATTTTGAATATCTTCCACTGCAATAGGGTCAACACCTGCAAACGGTTCATCTAATAAAACAAATTTTGGTTCTGTAGCTAAAGCTCTAGCAATTTCAGTTCTTCTACGTTCCCCACCAGACAAACTTTGACCCAAATTGGTACGGACATGGTTTAATCCAAATTCAGAAATTAATTCTTCTAATTTCGCTTCACGCTCAGCTTTAGTTTTTTTTGTTAATTCCAAAACAGACATAATATTGTCTTCAATTGACATTTTTCTAAAAACAGAATTCTCTTGTGGTAAATAACCAAGACCTAATTGAGCACGTTTATACATAGCCAAATTAGTGATGTCTTTACCATCTAAAAAAACTTGCCCTGCATTTGGACTTACTAAGCCTACAATCATATAAAATGAAGTCGTTTTACCAGCACCATTTGGTCCCAATAAACCTACTATTTCTCCTTGATTTACTTCAACAGAAACACCTTTAACAACTTGACGACCTTTGTACGATTTTTGAATATTCTTTGCACTTAATTTCATAATTAAAAATTTCTGATAAGCATAGCTTGCCTCCAAATTTAGAAAAATCTTCTGACTCTAGAAAGAGTTAAACGTCAAATTATACAAATGCGTATAGTATAATTGGTTTTTAATTAGAAAACTACGTGATTCCACTACTAATATTGATTTATTCCAGTTATTTAAATTTTAGAATTCAAGGTTGAATAAGAATTTTACACCAAATTTGGAAATACCTGGAGTATCTAAATAAGTTAACCTCCAAATAGCATCAATTCTAATAAATTGAAAAATATTTTCAATTCCAATATTAAATTCCATATATGGTTTTGTATATGATAATTTTTGCGTGTTAGAAGGTAAAATCATAGCAGCTAAATGTTTGTCATTAAAATCACCAACAACGCCCTTAACTCCATAAATTGATCTAAGTTCCAATTTTCTTAGGAATGGAATTTTGTCCAACACAAAGCCTTGTAGTTTGTGTTCAAAATTAAAGCCTAGCCATGTATCACTTGCAAATTCATAAAAGTTTAATAGATTAAAAGCATCTGGCTCTAAATAATAAGATTGATTTCCATTATGCACATTTAAAAAGGGGTATGGTAATGTTCCAAATATTTTACCCATATAAATTTTATAATTCAATTTACCACCAAAACCAATTTTTGGACTATGTGACATTGCAAAATCGAATCGATTAAAACTTAATTCACTATTCAAAACATTTTTTAATCCTAAGGTGTGCGTTAAACTGAAAATTGGAAATTTTGAGCCTAAAGAATACCTGTCAAAATTTCCTTCAATAAAACGTTCATCCTTTGAGTAGGTCAATTGATTTCTAATTTCAAAAGACGTCAAACTATTTATTTTTATGATGTCATTGTTTGAATCAACTCTATAATAATCTGAAGTACCTAAGGGAGTGAAATTTTTCCATTCCACTAAACTAAATGTTCTAAAGTTTATTTTTAAATCCTTTTCAAAAGATATAGACGCATTATCTACTTTGGTAATCTTATCTGCTGGACCATATGAGAAAAATGAAGTAAAAGAACCGCCCTTTCCGTCTGTACGAGAAGATAGGCCAAGTTGTTCAATTTTATTACTGTAAGACACCCTAATCATTTCTCGTGGATATTTTTTTAACTTATGCCTGTAAGACATACCATATTTAAATTGTTTGTCTAAAAAACCATAGGCTAAAAAACTGTTAAACTCATGTTTTTTACTAAACATATCTGATGTTCTAAGGTTCAATAACAGTCTATGACCTTCAACTGTATTTTTATTATATAAATAGTAAGCATCTCCTAATTCTAGATATCCAATTTTCCAAAAACCAGTTAAGTTCAAATAGGCCAGGTTATTATATGCTTTAAACGTTTTATTCTTTTTTAAAGAATCAACCATGGTAATAATCCCTTCTTCTTCAGCTGTCAAGGTGTCTTTTCTAATTTGATTCCAATAGTGATTTGATTTATAATTTGAACTGTCTAACACTAAAATTGAATTCAAATAAAATTTATTGTCTTTAGGTGTGTTTAATACGTAATTATACCTTAAGGTTGTTTTTCTGACATTGAATCCAATTAACTTGTCATTTTTAGATTCATTAAATAATTTGAATTCAGCAAACACTTTTTCTGAACTAACCATCCAATTAGTAGAGTCTATTAAACTGTAGTTCTGTTCGACTTTAAAATTAGACACAAAATTTAGGTTTACTTTGTTAGGGATTTCAGCAATAACCTTTTTTATAGCATAAGTATTATGTGTAACCCACATTTCTCCAATAAAGGCAGCATCACCTTTTCTCCAGGGCCTATACATAATGTGATAACATAATTGATCATCAATTGTATCTTCTCCCATTAAATAGTATTTATAAAAAATACGTCCAGTCAATGCTATAGGGCTTATAAAGTCTTTCCCAAAAACACTAATAAAATCGTTGTAAATATTTACATTTTGATGTATGTCTCCAATATATTCAACAAGGTATAATTCATCTACTCCTGTAACTTGGCTCGCTTTAATAATTTCTTTTTTTCGTTTTGGTTTCTTTTTAGAATAGAATTTTGAATAAGACTCACTTAACAATACAGGTAAATATTTTTTACCATTCAGTGAATCCGCATAATCTCCAATAAAATCAAAATTCTTCATCAATCTTGATTCATTAAAATTGTCTTTTAAATTAGTTAAATCAATCTGCATTTTGTTGTAAACATCATTTTCGTATGCAATGAGTTCATCTGGATTATTTGCTTTTCTGTGTAGATTAATTTGCTTAAGAATTTTAAAGGCTGAGTTTTTTTTGGGGGCTACAACTTCAACAGCCTCAAGTGTAATATTATCAAGTAATATTATAGTGACATCTTGTTGAGAGACAGCAGGAATAGAAATAGTCTTATAACCTACGTATGAAAAACTAAGAGAGTCAGTGTGCTTTATGGTTTTGGCTTTAAATTTACCTTCAAAATCAGATATAGCACCATCTGCTGTATTATTAAATATGATTTTAACAAATGGAATAGGGATATTGTTATTATCTAAAACAGTTCCTGAAATGACTATTTGACCAAATGTACTGGAAACAAAAAACTGAAATAGAAGAATGAAAAATATCCTCATATTTTATTATTTAAGCTCCTCTTTCCTCTTCTTTTTTTCGATTCTTTTTGCAATTAAAATTCCTAATTCATACAATAACATAATAGGTATTGTAACAACTACTTGTGTGAAAATATCTGGTGGAGTAATGACAGCAGCTAATATCAAAACGCCAATAAATGAGTGTTTTCTATATTTTTTCAGAAAAGCAGTAGTCACTATACCAATCTTTGATAATATTAAAATTAATACAGGTAATAAATATAGAATACCTGTTAGCAGTATAGTAGAAACAATAGTTGATATGAAATCACTAATTATTAAATGATTTATGACATCATCAGCAATTCTGAAGCTACCTAAGAAATTAACTGTTAATGGAGCAATTACGAAATACCCAAATGTAATTCCTA
>Ga0209291_1001229_pt1 | contig 23263 bp, 25 predicted proteins | sample GOMGulsemesocosm_FD_184633 | JGI IMG/M metagenome (GOLD analysis project Ga0209291, IMG submission 184633) | Methane-oxidizing microbial communities from mesocosms in the Gulf of Mexico - GOM9B Gulf of Mexico (SPAdes) (version 2) | ecosystem: Environmental > Aquatic > Marine > Cold seeps...
CAAAAAGCACCACAGAGTTCACAGAGAACACCGAGAGAAAATATCGCGTTTTATTTTCTCTGTGAAGCGCAGCCTCGGGAAAATAAAGGGGTCGGTGACAATAAATTCTAAGGGAAATAAACACCTTAGCGTTAGTTGTCACCGACCCCTTTATTAATTTTAGTTAACAGGTGCTTCGATTAAGTAAACACTTACCTAGGTACGATATTAAGCCTGTTTAGTAACAGGTTAACTAAAATATACACCACCAATCCAATCATCGTTAGCATTAATCCGAGCACTCCAAATAAGTCTGGTGCTTGCATTAGTGTACTCATTAAAGAGTCTTGATAATAAAAAAACCACTGGTGATCATCAGGAAATACTAGCGTGTGTAAATAATAGAATACCGGGGTAAAACCATAAACTAAAAGTAATGCGACAATGCTAACTGTTGCCAGGGTAATGACATACGTTTTAGTTTTTACATCAGGAAAACACATCTTGGTCGCACGAAAAGAAAAACAGAAGATACACAGTAAAATACAATTACAAAACCACAAAACGGTTAGCCGATCAATCAAGGTGCTTACATCTTGTAAATGTATAACTTCATCTAGGGTGAGAAAATCAACTTCTTGATTAGCTGAGGTTGTATATCGAATAGTTTTTAATCCTGCCCCTGAATTTGTCACACTCGTTAATATGTCCTCAAATATTGCAACGTGCTGTGCTTTATTTGTTTCGATAAAGCTCTTCTTTCCAAACTTGTTTTGAACGGAATACTTTTCAATGGTTTTATTAATTTCGAGTACGTCGTACCACATACTGTAATTCATATTGATACTCGCTGAAATTTTCCAACTTATTCCTAACGAAAAAATTATCAAACAAATACTAAATAATAACCAAACAATTCCTTGGCCTAAACCAGACGTAAATAACGTTTTCTTCATTAATAACAAAACCTAAATAGAGCTCAAACCCAAAATAAAAAAACAGTATACAAGGCTCTTAAGATCAATGGACAAAAAAACCACAAAAAAACTTGATAATACTTAAAAACAGAGGTACTGTATAAAAACACAGTATATTGAGGATTTAGCAATGTTAGCGATTAAAACAAACCATATCAGTAATTTAAATCTACTTAACTCAAGCGCAACGAATGATGAACGCCACTGGTTAAATATAAAAAGTGTAAATACATCTGCTGATTTAACGGCTGAATATAAAAATATTTGTCATAAATTTCGTTCAGATAACAAATGGGTACTGATGGTTAATCCAGAAAATGACTCGCTAGATCAGCTTGCTCATTCTCGAAATAATGGTGGCAATAAAGTATTACGAGTACATTCAAATAAAGTAAACGTAAGCATAGAGAATATAAAAACAGCATTGAATAAAGGAAATTGTTCAGTGGTAGTTTTATGTAATACATCGTTTAACAAAACAGAATTAGAGCTTTTAAGCCACTATGCTAAAAACGGAAAAACACCTTGTATTGTTTTGAAAAACGAAACCACAATTCATTAGTTTATGTCGTAAAGCGAAAGCGTTAGAATGGCGTACTATTTTTGAAGTAGGTAAAACCTATGTTATGCCCTTGTGGTTCTGATAATAATTTTGACGTGTGTTGTGAATTAATAATTTCAGGTAAAGAAAAAGCACGGTCACCTGAAAAACTTATGCGCTCTAGATACAGTGCATATGCAACAAATAACGCAGAGTACATATTTAATACTTATGCATTATCCAGTAAAAAATCGCAAACTCTTGCTGATATAAGCTCGTGGGCGAAAGAAACAACCTGGTTAAAGTTAACCATTATTAACAGCAGTACATTTAACAAAGTGGAATACCCAACAGTAACGTTTGAAGCAACATATAAAAGTGACAATACCTTTTATATGATGAAAGAAACTTCGCGGTTTGTTACAGAACAGGGCTTTTGGAAGTACCTTGACGGAAATCATCTGGAACACACAGAGTTAACCCTACCTAAACGTAATGATCCTTGTATTTGTGCGAGTGATCGTAAATTTAAAAAATGCTGTGGCTAAACAACATTTATTAATGTCGTTGACTGGTAAATTCAATTGAGAACTTTTCATGGCTAATATTGTTATGTGCCCTTTCAATGGTTACCTCAAACCACATTATCCATATCATTCTTTCTTCACTACAACTGCCTAACATGCTTGTTGCTGTATATAAGGAAGCAGACTTACTGGTGTCAAAAAACAAAGGCACTTTACCCATAAACATTTCTTTACCTTCCATATAAGAAATTACCTTAACAATACGATCTTTAGTGTCTGACTTTAATGATACTTCAAACTCAGTTTCAGTTTTTACGGCATCAATATTAAATAACACCCAAAAACTTTCATGGTTAGTTTTAATTTCGCAACGACTTTGTTCTGCTAGACATGAAGGCTCGATATAATTCAATTGAAAATTTTCCTGATTTTCACAACCCAAGATAAAAACGCAGATAAACATACAGCGAAAAAGTATTGTTTTATTTTTAAACATTTTGAGAACCTAAACCTATAATTCAGTGGAATTTACACTAATTCCGTGTCCTTTTTAACCAGTCAGTTGTTTTTTTTTGATTTAGAACAACATTTCTTTATTAGAGTAATGACTTTAGCTGATTAAATGTCTATCATTCGCGCGAGTTTTTTATTGTTTGTGTAAAGTCAGTTTTTTTAGTCTATAACTACTACTAACAGATCTGTTTAAACAGGTGCTTACACAAATATATTACTCCTAAATAACCAATAATTAATAATGCGGAAACCAAAACATGAGTCAAAGTAATACTTCAGCAGTAGATTACAACATGAATGTTGTACGTCAATTTACTGTTATGACTGTTATCTGGGGATTCGTAGGTACATTAATTGGTGTTCTTATTGCGGCACAATTAATTTGGCCGGCGCTAAACTTTGAAACACCATGGCTTACCTACTCCCGTCTACGTCCTCTTCATACAAATGTTGTAATATTTGCATTTGGTACTAGTGCTCTTTTTTCAACATCCTACTATGTTGTACAAAGAACCTGTAAAACTAAACTATTTGGCGGCAAACTCGTCCCTTTTACTTTTTGGGGCTGGCAAGCAGTTATCCTACTAGCAGCAATCACATTACCAATGGGATATACCAGTAGTAAAGAATACGCTGAATTAGAATGGCCGATCGATATTTTAATCGCGGTTGTTTGGATTTCGTACGCTATTGTATTTTTCGGTACTTTGGTTAAACGTACAACTTCTCATATATATGTAGCTAACTGGTTCTTCGGTGGCTTTATCTTAACTGTTGCTGTGCTACATATCGGTAACAGTATGGTTATTCCTGTATCAATGATGAAATCGTATTCAATCTATTCAGGTGCTATCGATGCTATGATGCAGTGGTGGTATGGCCATAATGCTGTTGGTTTCTTATTAACGGCTGGTTTCTTAGGTATGATGTACTACTTTGTGCCTAAACAAGCTGAACGTCCAGTTTACTCTTACCGTTTATCTATTGTTCACTTTTGGGCATTAGTTTCATTATACATTTGGGCTGGTCCTCATCACCTTCATTACACTGCACTTCCTGATTGGGCTCAATCAGTAGGCATGGTTATGTCTATGGTTTTATTCTTACCTTCTTGGGGTGGTATGATCAACGGCATCATGACGCTTTCTGGCGCATGGCATAAACTACGTAGTGACCCAATTTTACGTTTCTTAATTGTATCTTTATCATTTTACGGCATGTCGACTTTCGAAGGCCCAATGATGGCAATAAAATCAGTTAATGCACTTTCTCATTATACTGATTGGACTATTGGTCATGTTCATTCAGGTGCTTTAGGTTGGGTTGCAATGATATCTATTGGTGCAATGTATCACTTAATTCCTATTTTGTTTAATCAGCAACGTATGTTTAGCATTCGTCTAATCAATGTTCATTTTTGGATGCACACTACAGGTATCGTACTTTATATTGTAGCTATGTGGATTTCTGGTGTTATGCAAGGGTTGATGTGGCGTGCGGTAAACGAAGACGGTACTTTAACGTACAGCTTTGTTGAAAGCTTAACAGCTTCATATCCTTTCTACTTTATTCGCTTTGTTGGTGGTGTTTTAGTTGTAGGTGGTTTTGTTCTCATGATCTTTAACATGTTAAAAACAATTTATGCTGAAGATAACAGCCTTAAAAAAGTAGAAGTAGCATAAGGAGATTATGATGAAAAACAAACATGAATCATTAGAAAAAAACGTTGGTCGTTTCTTTATATTCACCATTATGGCAATCAGTATTGGTGGTTTAGTTGAAATCACGCCATTGTTTTTTCAAAAAGCAACAACGACTCCAGTTGATAATTTAAAGCCCTATACTGCCCTTCAAATGGAAGGTAGAGATATCTATATCCGTGAAGGTTGTAACGTTTGTCACAGCCAAATGATCCGCCCATTCAGAGCTGAAACTGAGCGCTATGGTCATTACTCTGTTGCTGGTGAGCACGTTTGGGAACACCCATTTTTATGGGGTTCTAAGCGTACGGGCCCAGATTTAGCACGTGTAGGTCAACGTTACAGTGATGACTGGCATAGAGCGCATTTAATTGACCCTCGTTCTGTTGTTCCTGAGTCAAACATGCCTAGCTTTAAATGGTTAGAAGAAAATATACTTGATGGCGAACTTACGGCTAAAAAGTTAGAAACTTTTAACTTCTTAACAAGAAACCGTAGTCACAAAGACGAAAATGGCAATGCTATCCCTCTTTATACCGCAGAAGAAATAGCAAACGCTAAAGCCGCTGTAAAAGGTAAAAAAGAGATGGATGCTCTAATCGCCTATTTACAATCTCTTGGTCACGCGTTGAGATAACTTTATGGATTACGGAACACTTAGAGGGGCGTTTGCCCTATTAATTTTGGCACTATTTATCATCATAGTGGTTTGGTCATATAGTAAAAAAAGAAAATCTGAATTTGATAATGCTGCAAATTCAATTTTTGAAGATGACGTAAACAGCCCTAGTGAAGAAAGTAACAAACAGGAGACGAATAATAATGTCTAGCTTCTGGAGTATTTGGATATCAGTTCTTACCCTAGGCACATTAGTGGGTTGTTTTTTAATTCTACGTATGTGTTTAAAGAACTTTGCAGGTGTGGAAGAAGGTGAGTCAATGGGACACACTTTCGATGGCATTGAAGAACTTAACAACCCTATTCCTAAATGGTGGAGTACGTTTTTTCTAGCAACTATTATTTGGGGTTTTGGCTATTTGTTACTTTATCCTGGTTTGGGTAATTGGGAAGGCCTTTTAGGCTGGAAAAGTTCTAACCAAGGTATTTTAAACATTGAAGAGTCACGCGCTTTAACAGCAAAGCATCTTAAAGATGGTTCTAACGTATTAGTACAATATGACCGTGAAATTAAAAGTGCTGATGAAAAATACGGTCCTATTTTTGACGCCTACGCTGCTCGCGATATTAAAGAACTTGCTGCTGACAAAAAAGCGTTAAAAGTTGGTCAACGTTTATTCTTACAAAACTGTTCACAATGTCATGGTTCTGATGCTCGTGGTACTACTGGGTTTCCTAACTTAACCGATAACGATTGGTTATATGGTGGTTCTCCAGAAGCAATTAAACAATCAATCATGCATGGCCGAAAAGCCAACGGTATGATGGCTTGGGAAACAGCTTTAGGCGGCGAAGCCGGTGTTAAAGAAGTTGCTGCTTATGTACTAAGTTTAAGTGGTCGCGAAGTTGACGCTGAAGTAGCTGCTAAAGGTAAAGTTAAGTTTGCTATGTGTGCTGCATGTCACGGACCTGAAGGTAAAGGAAGCTTAGCATTGGGTATTCCATTAGGCGCTCCAAACCTTACTGATAACACGTGGTTATACGGCGGTTCACCTCGAGCAGTTGAAGCATCTATAAAAAATGGTCGTGCCGGTGTTATGCCAGCTTGGTCTAAAATTTTAGGTGAAGAAAAAGTTCACGTGATTAGTGCTTATGTTTATAGTCTTTCTCAAGACTAATTAAGTTTACTAATACACAAAAGCCTTATTGTTCAATACAATAAGGCTTTTTTATTTCTACAATATCGATTTATGAAAACACTTTCTATGAGTGACTGTGCTTGGTTCCCTACTCGTAAAAACGTATAATATCAAATGACGTATTTAATTGATCGCATAGCTAAAAATGAAGGCTTAATAAATGACAACATCTTGGTACAAAGAACCATGGGCATGGTTTATCTTTTTCTTACCCTTTTCTGCCGTTGTGGCAGGTATCGCAACTTATATCATTGCGAATGACGACCCAGATCCATTAGTGGTTGGCGACTATTATAAAAGAGGTAAAGCGATTAATTTTGAGATATCTAGAGTCAAACTTGCTCAAAAGCTTGGAATGAAGTTTTCATTAACCGTCAAAGGTGATGAATTGGTTATTCGCCCAACTGGGATTGAGAAAGAGTTTCCTTTGTTAAACGTTTCTTTTTATCACCCGACACAAGAGGTAAAAGACCGAAAATTTGTTTTAACACCTGATGGTGATGGCGCTTTTAGACAACATCTTGAAACAGCATTAACAGGTAAGTGGCAGATCACATTAACGCCATTTGATGACCAATGGAAAATTCATAATACTATTTATTTACCACAATCAGATCCAATAGCCTTAACTCCACTACCAGATAAAAAATAAAATATATGTTAGCAGTTTGTTTTCATTGCGGTGAACAAGTCCCTAAAGGGGTTGAATTACAGGTAAAAATCAACAACATTGTACAACCTATGTGTTGTATTGGCTGTGAATCGGTAGCAACGGCCATTGTTGATAATAACTTAACTGACTATTACCGTTTTAGAACTGAGCCAGCATCTAAAGGTGAAAAACTGGTTCCGCAACAACTAAAGAAAAATCAACTTCTTGACGACGAAAGCTTACAAGAAGAATTCACCTTCAAAACTGATGATTACAAAGAAACAATCCTCACTATTGATGGTATTAGTTGTGCTGCTTGCGCTTGGCTTATTGAAATGCAGCTAACTAAAGAGGACGGTGTTATTGCGGTTAATGTTAACGCCACAACCCAACGCGCGACTGTCCGCTGGCAAGAAAACAAACGTAAACTCAGCGAAATATTAAGGGCTATCGACAAAATTGGTTACAAAGCCCTACCGTTTAAAGCAAGCCAAGTTGAAGAGTCAAACCTAGCGCAAAGTAAGTCGTTTATTAAACGTTTAGGTATATCAGGCATATTAATGATGCAAGTTATGATGATCGCTACCGGATTATACTTTGGTGCTTTTTCTGGCATGTCGGAACATACCGAGTTGTATTTACGCTGGGCTAGTATGATTCTTACTTTACCCATTATTACTTATGGTGCACAACCCTTCTTTACTGGCGCGTTTAACACCTTAAAAATGAAACGTCTCTCCATGGATGTGCCCGTTACTATTGCAATAACCTTAGCTTTTTGTGCCAGCGTTTGGGCAACGATAAGCCAACAAGGTGAAGTGTATTTTGAATCAGTGTCGATGTTCACTTTTTTACTGCTTATAGGGAAATTTCTAGAATTTAGAGCACGTTCAAGAGCCTCGCATGTATCTGCAAATTTACTGAAATTAATGCCCATGACCGCCACTCGATTAAACAACGAGTGTGAAGAATTTGTTGCTGCAAAAAAATTACAAAAATTTGATATTGTTCTGATAAAACCGGGAGAAACAGTTCCCGCAGATGGCGTTATAATTACTGGTATTAGCCAATTAAACGAAGCAATGCTATCAGGCGAACAACTTCCAGTATCGAAACATATAGGCGACACTGTATTAGCTGGCACCATTAATGGCGATGGTAATTTAACGGTTGAAGTGAAAAAGGCAAATCAACACTCCTTCCTCAGCCAAATGATCAGATTGAGTGAATCTTCGCAAGTACATAAACCTAAACTCGCTCAACTGTCTGACAAAATTGCCCAATACTTTGTTGCGGTAATATTACTCACCGCTATTGGTACCGCTGTATATTGGAATGTTAATGCACCAGAACAAGCTTTCTGGATAACACTGTCGGTACTGGTTGCTACCTGCCCTTGCGCACTTTCACTTGCAACACCAACAGCTTTAACCTGTGCGACTGTAACGCTTAACAAAAACGGTATTATGATCAAGTCGCCACATGCCATGGAAACCGTTCCGAGTATTGACTGTATTGCTTTTGATAAAACCGGTACGTTAACAACGGGTGAGTTTACTATTAATAACGTTAATGTTATTTCTGATGATACAACTAAAAATGAGGTTTTAACGATTGCTGCAGCATTAGAAGCTCATTCAGAACATCCTTTAGCAAAAGCGTTTACTCAATATAGAGACTTTTCAGTAAACGTTGAAGACATAAAGGTGACCCCAAGCTCAGGTGTTTCTGGCCAATATCAAGGACACCAATATTGCATAGGAAAACCAAGTTGGTTATTAACCAGTCACTCTTCTGAACACAAAGATGCACAATGTGTTTTGACTAAAGATGACAAACTGGTTGCTGCATTTTATTTAACAGACTCTATTAGAGATAACGCCGCTGAGTTAATAACTGAGCTAAAACACCAATCTATTAGTACCATTATGCTTTCTGGCGACAACCAAGCTGGCTGTCAAAAAATTCAGGCGAGCTTACAACTTGATGCAACGCACAATAGCTTGACCGCTCAAGACAAAGTAAAGATGTTAAAACAACAACAAAGTAAACATGTTGTTGCTATGATTGGAGACGGGGTAAACGATACCCCTGTATTTGGTGCTGCCCATCTGTCTATTGCTATGGGTAATGGTACGGATATCGCTAAAAATGGTGCGGACATTGTTTTACTCAATAACGATTTAAACAACATTCTTAAGCTTAAGCATATTGCCACCAAAACCAAAACGATTATTTGGCAAAACTATTTATGGGCTTTTGGGTATAATGCTATTGTACTGCCGTTAGCTGTTATGGGGTTTATTACACCTTACATGGCGGTAATTGGTATGTCGGCCAGTTCAATTCTGGTTATTACTAACTCACTACGCCTTTTAAAGAGATAACAATGAGCATAATTTACGTACTAATTCCTATTGCCATTTTGCTTACCGCCATAGGCATTTATCTCTTTTTTTGGGCAGTTAAAACAGAACAATTTGACGATTTAGAAAAACAGGGTTTAAGTATACTGTTTGATGAAGATGAGTCTGTGAATAACAAAGAAGAGAATACTACAGCGACCCCTTCACCTAACGCAGACAAAAAAAATACTGATTTATGAGTATTGATTACTTTTCCGCATTTCTTATTGGCATATTAGGATCGGGGCACTGTTTGGGCATGTGTGGTGGTATCACCTCAATGCTCACATCTTCCATTCCTAATCAAATCAGTCAGCCCAAATCTCGCCTGGTTTTTAGCTACAATTTTGGCAGAATATTCTCCTATACTGTGATTGGCGCTATTGTTGGCTTTACAGGATCTATCGCAGCAAAACAAATTGGTATGCCATTAGCTATTTTACGCATAATTGCTGCTTTATTTCTAATATTCCTTGGGCTGTATATTGGAAAATGGTTGATGTGGCTTTCTCAAATAGAAAAAGTGGGCAAGAACTTTTGGCGACTGATTTCTCCATTCGCGAAACACTTTATTCCTGTCGACACATCTTTAAAAGCATTAGGATTAGGTGCGCTATGGGGCTGGCTACCCTGTGGATTAGTTTATTCAATGTTAACGTGGTCGTTAGCCAGCGGTAATGCCATAAATGGTGCACTGATTATGACCTTTTTTGGTCTAGGAACGTTGCCGTCGCTACTCATTATGTCGTATGGTGCAATAAAGATTAAAACACTCATCAATCATATCGTATTTAGAAAAACCATTGCCCTAAGCCTAATACTCTATGGAATGTACAGTTTTTACATTGCATATCGCCTCCTGTTTTAATATCATCTAATCGAATTCCCTTTCTTTTTGTATGGATATTTATGGAAAATAATCAGTGTTCAGGAAATCGACATATTCGCTGTCAAGATTGTAGCCTGAGTGAGTTATGTCTCCCCTTCTCCCTTAATGAAGAAGAACTAGGTACATTAGATAGTATTATCGACCGTAAGAAGCCTATTCACAAAAGTGATCAGTTGTTTCAAGATGGCGATAAAATGAATCACTTATTTGCTATTCGATCAGGTAGCTTTAAAACATTCACGGTAAATGCACAGGGTGAAGAACAAATTACGGGCTTTCATTTAGCTGGAGATTTACTTGGTTTCGACGCTATTGCTGAGTCTGAACATCCAAGCTTTGCTAAAGCACTTGAGACTTCTATGGTGTGTGAAATTCCGTACGAAACATTAGATGCACTGTCTAATACTATGCCTAAGCTAAAGAAACAAATATTACGCATGATGAGCACTGAAATTCGCTCAGATCAACAAATGTTAATGTTATTGAATCACAAAAATGCGGAACAACGCCTTGCCACATTTTTAAATATGTTAAGTACGCGTTTTCAAGTTCGTGGGCTTTCATCTTTAGAATTTCGCCTAACCATGACTCGTAGTGATATAGGTAATTACATTGGGCTTACTGTTGAAACGATTAGTCGCTTACTTAATCGTTTCCACAAGAGTGGGTTAATTAATGTGAATGGTAAATTGATCACCATAAACGATCTAGCCCGCCTTAACGAAGTCGCTGCGGCCTAAAACTACCACAGACATCGCCTATAGCGGTGTTTGTGTTTTTCATCATACCTCTAAATTTGTTTGATATAAAACAATTAAAAAATTTCATAAATACATTATACTCAATAAAGATAATCTAATAATGGGGAATTGTTATTATGAAAAAATATCAAAATATTTTAACGGTTATCGACGCTACCGTTGAAGATCAAAAAGCATTAAAACGTAGTATCGAACTAGCGAATCATACGCAGGCCAGTATTACCGCTTTCTTAACCATCTTTGATTTTTCTTATGAGATGACCACTATGTTGTCGAGCGATGAACGTGAAAGTATGCGTAATTCCGTTATAGACGATCGTCAACAATGGCTCAACAATATAATCCAACATTTAGATACGGGTAACCTCACCATCAATACAAAAGTGGTTTGGCATAATCGCCCTTTTGAAGCAATAATCAATGAAGTGATAGATCACAAACATGATATTGTTATTAAAGGCACTCATCAACATGACAAGCTTAAATCAGTCATATTCACACCTACAGATTGGCATGTTTTACGAAAATGTCCGTGTCCGGTTTTATTAGTTAAAGATCACTTGTGGCCAGAACAAGGCAATATTCTTGCAGCAATTAATGTCGGTAGCGATGAAAAAGAGCATATTTCACTTAACGATAAAATTACTCAACAAGCGAACGATTTAGCAGCGACCATTAACGCCAATGTACATGTCGTTAATTCTTACCCTGGTACACCCGTCAATATTTCGATAGAAATTCCAGAGTTTGATGCCATGGACTATAACAATAGCATGCTTAAACATCATGAAAATGCCATGGTTGAGCACTGCGAACAATACGGTATTGTAGCCGCTAACGCCCATGTAGAAGAAGGGTTACCTGAAGACGTTATTCAAGCATCTGCGAACAAACTAGATGCAGAACTTGTGATATTAGGCACAATAGGTAGAACCGGTTTGTCAGCTGCGTTAATAGGTAATACCGCAGAACATGTAATTGATAAACTTAATTGCGATGTGCTTGCACTTAAGCCTGATGGTTATGTTTCACCTTTAGCGCATTAGCTTAGTTCGTCTACCTGTAGATGTTGATCTAGCCATAGCAATATACAGCATGATTAGGGTCTGTTGATCTAATCATGTTGTATTTATACACAGCCAAATTACATTGGTTTTAATTTATAATTATAATGCTATATGTTGTGTAAATATTGGTAGATGCTCATCTTTACGATGGCTGACTAATAATAACGTGCTATGTTTTTGCTGTACTAATACTTCTAAAAAATTAAGTACACGATGACGGTTAACTTCGTCTAAACCTTGTGTTGGTTCATCTAAAATAAGTAAATAAGGTGATTTAACAAGTGCTCTGGCAATTAGCGCTAATCGTTGTTCTCCGTAACTTAAGTCATTAAATAACGTATGTTGATACTCTAATAATCCCACCATAACTAACCATTGACGAGCAATAGCAATTTGATAATTTTCTGGTTTTTGATACAAGCCAATCGAGTCAAACAAACCAGATAACACCACCGTTAATAGATCACCATTAACACGATATTGACGATGTAACTCAGAGCTAACAATCCCCATATGTTGCTTGAGTTGCCAAATGCTTTCACCAGAACCTCGTTTAAAACCCAACACTTCAAGATCATTGCTATAACATTGGGTACAATCACCGGTGATCAGCTGCATCAAGGTTGATTTACCACAGCCATTTCCGCCGGTAATTAAAGTATGTTGAAGTGGTTTAATGGCTACATTTAAATTTTCAAATACATTAACTCCGCCGTATTGTACTTTGCCATTACTTAACTTAACGAGGTGATTATGTTGATAATCAGCCAGCGTATTCATTGTTTGGGGCCAGTCAAGATTTTCTGATGGGGGTGAAAGTAAAACATCTAATTGGCGCTTGGTTGCTTCATTGTTAAGTTTGCCAATAACTTCCAACTGCCCTCTTTCAATAAACGCTATATTTTGACACCAATCAGGAATATCTTGGCGATTACTCAACATCAACAGAACATTGATGTTTTGTTTCACTAACCTTCCTAATATTTGCGACAGCGCTATACATGACGCTTCATCTAAACTATCAAACGGGTTATCACAAACTAACAACTCAACACCTGAAAGTATCGCCTGTAATATTAGTAATTTCCTTCCTTCGCCGGTACTCAATTGACGGTAACCCGTGTCTAATTTATGCGCTAGGCCAAATTCAGCGATTAAGGGGTGGGTTAATTGTTCTTGCGGCAAAAATTCTTTTGCTAATGTACCTAGATCATAAGTGTCGTTAAAATCTGTGTTATCTATTTTAAGTTCATGCTCATAAATGGCCTGTTGTGTTTCAAAAGACACCATAGCAACCTTCGTCGGTTTAGGCAGTGTTAGCTGATTGGCACTATAATAAGATTCTTTTCCTGTTAATAATTGCCCCGTTAATAATTGATCTAGGTATTGCTTACCTGAGCCGTTTCGACCCAGTACACACCAACTTTCATTTTCAATAATTTTCCAGTGGCTAATGGTGAGTTTTGTATGGTTAAATTTTTTAATCTCGAGCATATTTTCCATCTTATATAATATTATTGGTAAAACCGAACAAACAAACAAACAAACAGTGTTTTAAAAGTAATGGTATAAATTCTCATAACCCTGTTTAATGTGCTCGATTAATAACTTAATCTTATTGGGCAAATGTTTAGTAAAGGGGTATACCGCATACACACCAAGTTCTCTGGGTTTAAAGTCGCTCAAAAGCTCTATTAAGTCGCCACTTTCAAAGTCTTCAAAAACACTACATTTTGGAATATAAACAATACCATAACCACCAAGTGCGGCCTTACGTAATGCTTGTGAGTTATTGGTGGCAAAATTACCCGATATTTTAATGCTTCGTTCAGAATTATCTTTACCAAATCGCCACTCATAACCGCCTTTTCGCTGATAAGTGTACGCCAAACAATTATGTTGAGTTAATTCTTCAGGGGTTTTAGGCTGACCATATAAATCTATGTATTTTGGCGAACAGCATACAACCCAATGAGAAGTAATTAATGGTTGTGCAATCAAGCTTGAATCATCTAGCACACCTGTTCTTATAGCTAGATCAATCCTTTCTTTTACGAGATCAACAAACTCATTCTCTAAACGGACCTCTACTGAAATACCAGGATTACGTTGACTAAATTCAGCAATGCATTGCGACAAAAATAGCTCTCCAGATATAGTAGGTACTGTCATACGAATATGACCCGTCATTTTTTCACCAAAATCTGATACTGAGTCAATAGCCTCTGTAGTTAATTGACTTACCATTTTGGCTCGTTGTTCGAGAGCTTTACCGGCCTCCGTCAATGTTAAACTTCGTGTGGTTCTATACAATAATTGCACGCCTAGTTCTTTTTCTAGCCGTGCTATATGTTTACTAACCACCGAATTAGTTAAATTATTCGCCTCAGCTACTTTACTGAAACTACCTAAACTTACCACCTGTGAGAATAAAATTAAGTCATTTGCAAGCATGATTATTGTATTTTTGGAAACAATGTTTCTCATTATCTCTATTTATCATAAAAACATAAAGCGTAATATACTAATAGTTAAAAAATTCAAATATATGCACGTTTCAGAGCGCTTGAATGGTAACGGGTATAAACCTCATTTTCTATAATACAGGATCCACACCATGATCATCTCGGCACCAACAGATTACCGAAAAGCAGCAAAAGCCAAGCTTCCCCCGTTTTTATTTCACTACATTGATGGCGGCGCCAATGGTGAACATACCCTGAGAAAAAATACCGAAGACTTAGCTGATTTAGCGTTAAAACAACGTGTGTTGAATAATATGTCGGAACTGAACTTAAGCACGGAGATATTCGGTGAAAAAATGGCATTACCTATTGCCCTAGCACCCGTTGGACTTACCGGTATGTATGCACGTCGTGGCGAAGTACAAGCGGCGAAAGCGGCAGACAACAAAGGCCTGCCATTTATCCTGTCAACCGTGTCTGTTTGCCCGATAGAAGAAGTTGTACCCGCTATAAACCGCCCAATGTGGTTTCAACTTTATGTACTTAAAGACCGCGGCTTTATGAAAAACGTACTTGAACGCGCCAAAGCCGCAGGTGTTACTACCCTTGTTTTTACAGTTGATATGCCCGTTCCAGGTGCCCGTTATCGTGATATACATTCAGGTATGAGTGGTAAAAATGCGGTAGCACGTAGAGTATTTCAGGCAATGCGTCACCCACAATGGGCATTTGATGTTGGTGTTTTCGGCAAACCACATGATCTAGGCAATATTTCAACATATCGTGGAGAACCCACCAAATTAGAAGATTATATAGGCTGGTTAGGCGACAACTTTGATCCATCAATTTCTTGGAAAGACCTTGAGTGGGTGCGAGACTTTTGGGAAGGCCCAATCGTTATTAAGGGCATACTTGACCAACAAGATGCTAAAGATGCGGTCAGTTTTGGTGCTGACGGTATTGTTGTATCTAACCACGGTGGTCGTCAATTAGATGGTGTTTTATCATCAACTAAAGCATTACCCACCATTGCTGAAGCAGTAAAAGGCGAGATAAAAATATTTGCCGATTCAGGGATTCGTTCGGGCTTAGACGTAATAAAAATGTTAGCCCTAGGCGCCGACTGTACCCTACTTGGTCGTTCATTTATCTATGCTCTTGCCGCACAAGGGCAAAAAGGAGTAGAAAATTTACTTGATCTATATGAAAAAGAAATGCGTGTTGCTATGACCCTAACAGGCGCTAAAAGTATTAACGATTTAAATATAGATTCTTTAGCTAAAATATAGATGAAAACTTGAAAACAGAAATATAGCTGATGTTAATTAACTGTCAGCTATTGACCCTAATTAACTGAACTATTAACTGAACTATTAACTAAGCCATTAACTGAGCTCCATTTAGTTTTCTCATTGAAATTATAAAAATAACGAGGCTGATTTGCGCAACTTTACAAAGCCCTACTTTACGTCCTTTCTACTCGCCACTTTGATTATATGGGGTAATCCGAGCTATGGAGAGAAACTAGTTAAAGACAAGCTTTTACATCAAACAAGTTTTGCTAACAAAAATTCTGTTCAAGATTGGCAGATGGAAGGTCCAGGAAAAATTAAATTTACAAATAACTGGATGACAATGTTTTCACCTGACAAACAAATGCATCACGTATTTTGGTGCCCTATTGAATTCCCCGACAGTTTCATTGCCGAATGGAAGGTAAAAAATTTAGCCACTGATGCCGGTTTATTAATCGTGTTTTTCGCCGCCAAAGGGGAACAAGGCCAAGATATATTTTCAGATGAGCTGCCCGAACGCGATGGTTCTTTTACCCAATATACTCAAGGCAAGGTAAATAGTTATCACATTTCTTATTATGCAAATGCCGCCCATAACCCCAACAGGCCAACAACCAATCTAAGAAAAAACAATACCTTTACTTTATTGCAGCAAGGTCAACAAGGTATACCAACAAAATCAACTGCTATTCATCAAATACGATTAGTAAAACAACGTAACAAAATACAATTATTTATTGATGACAGAAAGGTTATTAACTATTTAGATGAAAGTACACCTATGCTAACCACAGGGAAAATTGGTTTTAGACAAATGAAATGGAGCAAATTTCAATACCAAGACTTCAAAGTCTGGTCGATAAAAAATTAAGAACGTATTACGTCAAAAAACCATAGTTAAATACCCCGCTGAATTGATTTAACATTGGGGGGCATTAGCAAGCAGTTATGGCTAACGCGCGATCAAGCTCAAAGCTGTTTTTAAACCAGCTATTTTAAAGTAGGAAGAAATACTTACTTTCAACGCTTTCGGCTTTATTATCCCTGAACTCAAGGTTGATAATGACCAAGTTTTTTTTGTGAAGTGATGCCTATTAACCATCAAGCCAAAGGCTTGATGGTTGTTGTGTGCTTCTGGTGTTAATTATTATGTACCGTTATTGTTAGCTGACATTGATTATTGAGTTGGTTTGTTAAATCTAATACGAAAAACCTCTGCCTCAGAGGTCTCATTTTTCAACATTTCATCTGTACTTTCATTCCAAAGCGCAAGCGTTAAGTTCTTACCTAAATAGTTTTTTTCAGGACTTTCGCTATCTAACGGCAATGTAAGTAAAGCGGTTAAATCAATAGCACAATCTTTTGAGATAACAACCGCATAATCAGCATCAGTATCTATATCAATAACTTTATCGATTGACTTAAAAAAGTGACCATCAGATAACAAATCGAGCGAGTCATCACGCAAAGGTTTTACTTTGGTAAATCTTGAGTCACTGTAGAATCCTTGATGACTTTCTAATGAAGACCAATGGGTAAATGCTCCCATTTCAGGCGTGATGCCTTGAATGTTTGAATCTACAACAGAGAAAGTACCCACCTGCTTATTGGCATAATCGATAATTATAGGCGTTATTGCAGGGAAGTATTCCCCATATAATTGCATTTCTTTACCTTGGGTTATCTTGCCAAAAGCAAACTCTAATTTAAGTTTTGAATCGATTGTTAATTGTAAAGTCATAATATTTATTTTCATCCAAATGTGTAAGTGAGCGGATTATGAAGCACTAATTAACGGAAATCAAGAATTCCGGAAATAAACATTTCTACAATTCATCTTTCGAATTATTCTAGTTCTGTTAGAATTGCCGCCATGAAAGAAAATATATCTGAAAGCTCTAATAAAATTAGAGGACGAAAGCGTGATGAAAGTCGAACTGAATCAATCCTGCAAGCCGCAATCGGCCTGTTACTTGAAGTAGGTTTTGACAAATTCAAAGTTCAAGATGTAGCTTTACGTGCTGGAGCTGGTACGGGAGCTATTTATCGACGTTGGCCAAAAAAAGAAATTTTAATTGCAGAAGCAATTAAAATTATGCCTAAAACAATTGTTGAGTTAACTGATGATCCCATCGCTGATTTAAGGGGGTTGGTTAAGTTCAACTGTAGTAATACATTTGAAAAGCCAGATCTGGTACCGGGGTTGATTTCTGCTATGCGAGCAGATAAAGGAATAGAGGAGGCAGTAAAAGAAGGCTTTAGTGTCAACCACTTTAGAACTGCCATTGCACGAATTGTAGGAGATGAGCATCCTCAGCTTGATTTACTAACAGAGCTTACTCCAGCAATGACTTTATTCAGAGCTTCATTTACACCAGAGCTCATTGATGTAGAAAAAATGACAGACGAAATTATGGATATGATATTGTCTTTTTCATAGAGGTATTATTGTCAACGTTTTCTCCTTAAACCTGAAGGAGTTAAGTTACCATCGCCGACATACTTTTACATTTTTCTAATCAATATATTTAATCCACTCTCTCATAGAAGTTAGCATACTAGCTAGGAGATGTAATACCTGCTTTGAGGCGCAGGAGCCAGTCAGAAGAGTGACAATCTGGATTGGTTTATTCTCCTGCAAGCTCATTGCTGCTGTTGGTATTCTTTTATTACATGATTTACAAATATAGATACGCTAGATTAACGCACAGTGCATGACTATATGGAGAGTAAAAAATTTAATGTTATTTGATACGGAACGACATGAATTACTTTCCGATACTTTATGGGATCATAATATTGTTCAAAAAGAAATAATATCAATTATTAATGATATTGAACAATCATTGTTACCTAATGCATGTTGGCCTACACACCCTCTCGATGCTGAAAGTTACCCTAGAGTTGGACCTAAATGGTCTGCCTATGCAGGAGCGGCTGGAGCTATTCATGGTTTGCAAATTTTAAAAAACTACGACTATGATGTACGTGATCTATCACATTTACTTGAAGAAGTTCACTCATCATTTGTAAAATATCCTGATGTATCAGTAGAATCGGGTCTGCAAATAGGTGAAATAGGTATTTTAGTACCTAGATTATTGGCAGAGCCTGATAATCAAGCAGTATCTCGATACCTTTTGAAATGTATGGAACAAACAATAGATCTTCCACTTTATGAGATAACGTCGGGGCAAAGTGGAATGATGCATGCGGCTTTAGCTTTGTATCGTAAAACTAGTGATATCTGCTGGAAAAGTATCTTCATTAAAGGTGCAAAGTCATTAATGGATAATTGGAAAAAAGATACTGAAACAGGCGAATGGCATTGGCAAAGTCAAGTATTTGGCCTTAAACGACATTATTATGGAGCCTGTCACGGTATATCTGGTAACGCAAATATTCTACTACAAGGTATTGATTTATTGCCAAGTAATTATAGCGAAGTCATCATCAACCGAACTGTTTCAACACTAAATATTTCAGCCAAAAGAGAAGCTAATTTAACTAATTGGGTTCTATGTACTAAACCAAATATTGATAAACTACTTGTACAGTGGTGCCATGGTGCTGCAGGTATTGTTACTGCAATGGCAATGACACCAAAAGATAATTCATCAAACTCTAAGCTACTTGATGAATTATTGGAAAGTACGGGGGAGTTAGTGTGGCAAGCTGGCCCACTAGTAAAAGGCTCTAATATTTGTCATGGTACTTCAGGAAACGGTTACGCCTTTTTATATTTATATAAAAGAACGGGTAACTCTATTTGGCTTGATAGGGCTAGAAAATTTGCAATTCATGCTGTTGAGCAGTGTAAGAGAGATCGTTTACTTTATGGTCAAGGTAGATACACATTATGGACAGGTGATGCTGGCCTTGCTATTTATTTACATCATTGTTTATACCCTGAAAACTCAGCTATTCCTGGTTTAGATTTATTTTAATATACTGCTTTGATATGAGGTCTAAATGACCGAAAAGGTGGCTCAGAAGCCAGTTAGGCTGATGAAAAATCACACTTGAAACGTCTATGCTTCCTGAAAGCTCATAACTGCCGTTGGTATTTCAGTTGTTAACACTAACTAATACCATGTCCGTTTCAGCAAGGTGTTTTGTGTTTTTTCAACTAGATAGTCAAGAAACAAGCTTATATTTGGGTTTTTATATATACCTTGTTTGTATACTGCATAAACGCTACCGCTAGACTGCTCATTAAGAAGTGGCTCCCAATCTTGTAAACAAACCACAAGCTGCCCACTTTTTACATAGTCAGATACTATCCAATTTGATAGCTGAACAATACCAAGCCCACACAAAGCAGCTTCTAATAATGGTGTGCCACCTTTTGATTTAAGGTTACCACTAACTAAAGTCTTAATATTACGACGATTTTTTTTAAAATACCAATAAGTTCTTTGCCTATCTTGGTTGAGTAACAAACAATTGTGGAATGATAAATCCTCAGGATTTTCAATATTGTTATTTTTGGACAAGTAATCCGGTGATGCACACACAAAGGTGTGATTTGGAATAATATTGCGAAATTTTAAACTCGAATCTTTAGGTGTTCCTACACGAATTGCCAAATCAATATTTTCTCCTGCTAAGTCAACTACCTTATTTTCTAGTTCAATTTCAATTGTTATCTTTGGATATTTGTTTAAAAACTCAGAGATTATGGGGCAAATCCGTAACCGACCAAAACTTTCAAATACTGAAATTCTTAAACTTCCTTCAGGCTCTTTGTTACTGCCAACCATAGACATAAGTAAAGAGTCGCTATCAGCAACTAGGTTAGAAGCACCTTCTAGAAAAACATGACCATTATCCGTCAATAATAACTGTCGTGTACTGCGTTTAAATAACTCGGACTTTAGCTCATACTCAAGGTTATCAATGGCCCGAGTCACTGATGACGGAGCCATATTTAATATTTTAGCAGCTTTAGAAAAGCTACCTTGCTCAACTACCTTCAAAAATATTCGAACTGATTTTAACATACTAACCTTTGCGTTTTATGCAAAACTGTTTGATATATAACATCTATTCTAGTCATTATTGGATAGTCATACAATAAATCTTCTCATCCACATACATTTGCGAGAAAAAATATGCTAAGAATACCTTTTGAAAATATCCCCCCGAACTTAATGAGCTGCATGATGCAAACAGAAAAATACATCAAGAGCTTAAACATTATTGATGAATCTTTTATGGAGGTGTTAAGGTACAGAGTATCAGTGATAAATCAGTGCGCTTACTGCATTGAAATGCACTTTAAAGAAGCGGTTGCCGCGGGTGAAAGTGAATTACGTGTTTATTCATCATCTGTATGGAAAGAAACCAAATTTTATAATGAATCTGAGCAAGCATTATTGGCATGGACTGAGTCTGTCACAAAGCTCAATGACTCTACAAATCAAAGGCAACAATCGTTTACCAATCTGATCAAGTATTTCAGCCAAGACGATATTTCAAATTTAACCTTATCAATCGTGCAAATTAATTCTTGGAATCGACTGGCAAAACCCTTTGGCTTTGAGGCCGGAACTTATCAGGTTGGGCAACATTAAAAGATGTATTACCCGGTAGCACTAATCGCTGCCGGATACCAACCCAGTTATTGACCTGCACAAAAAAATACTAACCGTTGTGGTGGTATGATTGCCAGATGCCTATTATGGTTCTGGCATATTAATTAAGAATCGATACTCTCTGAAATATCAAGAGCATCATCCATTTCTATTCCTAAATACCTGACAGTGCTTTCAAGATTCCGATGACCTAGCAACAGTTGGCAGGCTCGCAGGTTTTTAGTTTTTTTGTATATCATGAAGGTTTATTTCTTCTCATCGTATGAGTTCCATACTGACGTGTTGATAGATGTTTGACGAATGTATTCGTGATTTAAATAAATAATCGTTTGGGCTTAGATGAAAATTTGTAATTAAAGCTTGAACTGAATGACGTGTATTTTCGGTAAGTTCAAATTGAACGGGTAATCCTGTCTTATTTTGAACAATAATAGCTCTAGACTGAATTATTTTACCGTGAGCAATATCCCTTATATTCAGAGTTACTAAATCGCATCCTCTTAATTTACAATCAATAGCAAGGTTAAAAAGAGCAAGGTCTCTTATATTATTTACTAATTCTAGCCTGATTCGGATTGCCCAAATCTGTTGAAGCTTCAGCGGTAATTTTTCCCAACAATTTTGTTTTTATTCCAAAGCTCAGTTGGTTTATAAACGGTTAAAGTAAACATGATAGATCTCCGTTATTAATGGAGAACCAAATATGGTCGATTGTGAGCTACAAGCTCATTGCTGCCGTTGAGTTTCCATCACTTGATGTTAACTGTGAATCCAAATCCGTCAGTATGGGATGATTTTAGTTTTCATCTGTAGGCGAAGAATATAGCCACTATCAGCTTGTTATGACAACATAGAGATCTATATTTACTTAATAGGCGTACCGCTGTGATTAAACCTACTGTTTGGATGAACCCTGGTGCAGTTACTATCTATGGTTCAAGTTTAGATGCCACCTCCCACAGCCACCATGCTATACAAGTAGTATGGCCTTGGAGTAATTCACTTTGTAAGTTAAATGGGAGTGATATATCTGGCGTAACCATAATAGCTTCAAAAGTTGAGCATCAGCTAGAGATGTCAGCAGGTTGGGTGTTACTCATTGAGCCAAAAAGTGACTTGGGACAGGAGTTGTTTACTAAATTAATGGGACAGCCGTTTAAGTCATTTAACGCATCACCTTTTGAAGCCACTAAGCAACCGATGCAAACTGAAGATATTACTAATTTTTTAACGCCTATATTTGAAGAATTAAAACTTACAAAACGGTTCTTAGTTTTTAATAATAGTACCGTAAAAGATAAACGTATTCAGAAGTTGTTAAGTGAATTAAATCAGTGTCTACATGGTGACTGTATTAAACCGACCAATTGGCGAGCTGCTGAAGTCGCTAGTCAATTAGCTTTATCTGAAAGTCGTTTTCTTCATTTATTTAGTGACGAATTAGGCATTGCATGGCGACCATATTTATTATGGCGGCGAATTATCTGTGCTGTTCAAGCGATAATAAATAACAACTCTGCAACTGATGCAGCTTATCTGGCTGGCTTTTCAGATAGTGCTCATTTAAGCCGAACATTTCGAAATAACTTCGGTATGACAATAAGGCAAGCTCTTACTCTTTTTAAAAAAGTTAGCTAGTTTATTCAAGTTATCTGTTGAGTGGTTGGTTATTCTATACGCACATTCATTGAGCGGGAATACCCCATGAAACAGAAATTAACCACTTCACTTTTAATCGTCGTTGCGCTAATAACCATGTTGGCTACTTTTATACATGGTAATATTGCAGATATATCTATATTCCATGGCATGATTTTACACCCTATATTTATATTAGCTGGACTTTCTTTATTTACATTCATCATAAAGGAACGTAGCTATGACTAAATTATCAAAAAACTTTCTAAAACAAACTACCATGTTGGATTTTAATAACTTACAAATCCAATTCTTAATTGAAAAAAGAAAATGGCGTGATTTATCACAGTACGATGCTATAGGTGCAATCTACAACTTTGTACGTGATGAAATTCACTTTGGCTATAATGCAGATGACCGATTACCAGCAAGCCAAGTG
>Ga0209291_1001230_pt1 | contig 23263 bp, 24 predicted proteins | sample GOMGulsemesocosm_FD_184633 | JGI IMG/M metagenome (GOLD analysis project Ga0209291, IMG submission 184633) | Methane-oxidizing microbial communities from mesocosms in the Gulf of Mexico - GOM9B Gulf of Mexico (SPAdes) (version 2) | ecosystem: Environmental > Aquatic > Marine > Cold seeps...
GTGTAAAGCTGTGAGTAACCACTCTCTTCAGACAAGAAATATAGGCTCTTATCATTGTTTAACCAACCAAATTCGTTAAACGTATAATTGACCCAAGCGTCATCATGTAAACGATGAAGCGTCTTAAGTTTATTGTTGTTCATATTGTAAGATGTTAACCAACGATCCTTATTGTCAGCTGCTTCCAACATGATTGCTAATTCACTGCCACTATCATTCCAAACAATAGCACTTTGCCCCCAGGTCCAATCAGATAAGAGTGTTATATCTCTCGGTGATTTTTTACTGGTGTACTCTTTACCTTTTTTGGCATAGTTTTCAGCTTTAACGCTAGCTAATACATCTTCATCAAAACCCGGTAACGCGCTAAAATCAATTTGATGCTGCGCTCTTGTCGCAATATCAATAAAGGTTAACTGATGGGGGCTTGCTTTGGCTTCAGCAACACGAGCTCGCACATTAACAGATTCAACATAGCCTTTATCGCCTAAATAATTTGGCATAATGTCATGTTTGCTGCGCCATTTAGCGCTCTTACTTTTTGTCGCCACGATCAGCTTATCACCACTAGGGCTTAGACTAAGCTCAGATAAACGCTGCTTAGGATCTAAATAAAACGGCGCTGTTGAAAATGTTTTATTCTCTTTTTGAAGCGTTTGATTATGGTTAAACCGCGTCGCTTTATTGTGTTGTTGCAGCGCTACATATTTAATTAAACGGTGCTGCTGCGCGCCAATATAAGTTGTAGGGGTTGTTGGTACGACAGGGGCTTTATCAAACTTAATTTCTACAATGAGCTCATTAACATTTGAAACTAAATTAATCGCGTAAAATGCTTGCCCTTGTTGATAGGCCAATCGCCCATCCGTTAAAAACTGCAGCTGAGAACGACGGTTTGTGTCTTTTGTTATCTGCTTAATATCACCAGACGATAACTCTTTAATAAAAATATTGCCTTTATAGGTAAAAGCCTTCAATGAATTATCTTGGTTACTAACACCTGAGGACTGTGACGCTAAATGCACCTCACTCAATGCCAATTTTTTAGCTTTGCCATCAATCGTTTGTACGTAGATGTCGGACAATGGTGAGTTGGCTTGTTTCAAATGATAAAAAATAGAATTATTATCACGCCAATCGGCGCGAGATGGTGCTATGCCCATCCATGTTGGATCTGCCATTATCTGTTTCATGGTTAAGGCATTACCACTGAGTAATGGCTGAGATACTTTGATAACTTCAATGGGCTTGTTGACGATTAACTTTTCTACTTTTGGCGCCGTTGTCGTACAGGCTGTTACGCCAAGCGCAAGGGATGCAATGAGCAACTTTTTCATTAGAGTCCTATTTATTATTATATGTAGTGGCTAAAACATGACGCTTAGCTGCACTAATTTTTAAGGCTTAACCGCTAATTGTAAGGAGATTAACACTAAATTACTAGCAAGGATTATCCACTATTACCTTTGCGGTAGTGCCCTGGTGAACATCCTAGGTACTTTTTAAAGGCATAGATAAAAGCAGAGCTTGATTCATACCCTAAATCCGACGCAATCCCTTGTGTGGTATGACCATCAGTAAGCATGTCCAAAGCTTGAATAATTTTTAGTTTTTGCTTCCATTGACTAAAGCCAAATCCAAAACATTGGTTAAATAATCGGTTTAAAGTACGGCTAGAAGCGCCAACAATCTTTGCCCATTCTTCGAGGGTCGTTTTATTACAAGGATTGGCCGTTAATGCTTCAATAATTGGTGATAATCTGTTGTCATCAATAGACGGCATAAATAACCCTGTATTAGGTGCCGCTTTCAACAAATCGAGTAAAACATAAAACAAGCGTATTCGTTCATCCGTCACTTCATAATCAAGCGGCCACTGACACATAGACAAAATAACTTCTTTTAATAGCGGTTCCACATTAAACGCATAAACCTGAGTCCCCAACACATCACAAAGAGAACCATCAATATGCAGATTTCTAAAACTAGCACCATAACGACAGAACAGTTGATGTTCCACGCCTGTTGGTAACCACAGTGCTTGCCCTGGAGGCACAATATATCGCCCTTCATCGGCAATAATCTGCAACACACCCTGCGATGCAAACACCAACTGGCCCCAGCTGTGGCTATGTTTAACCACCTGAACCATGGGCTTCATCTCACGCTTAATAGGTGTTATGGGGCGCGGTAATTCACGATATTCGGAAGTATAAGTTAACAGCCAATTACCACTTGTCTGTTTATCTTTACTGTCTTTGAGCAACCAACTGTCACTTGTCTGTTTATCTATACTATTTGTCATAATTGCTACTACTAGTCATCATTTGAGTATCTTATAATCAATACCCTCTGATTGACCACTTAAAGATCGTTATGAAACTTAATATTATCCCCACACATTGGCAAACGCCCTTCACCTATCTCGCGTTAGCGACAATCACTATGTCAGTCACTTTTTCAGCTTGGCTGGCTATGCTTAATAACTTTTCAATTGAGACCGCCAATTTTACGGGTGCAGAAATTGGCATGTTACAGTCACTTAGAGAAATACCCGGTTTTCTAGCGTTCACCGCCGTTTTTATATTACTGGTGTTAAAAGAGCAAACATTTGCGGTGGTGTCACTAGCGCTGCTTTCCATTGGTGTGGCGGTCACTGGTTTTTTCCCTACAATTTATGGCTTGTATGCCACGACTATTTTAATGTCTGTCGGATTCCATTATTACGAAACGATTAACCAATCTTTAAGCTTACAATGGTTTAATCAACAAGAAGCGCCTGAAAAACTAGGCAAGCTGTTATCCATAAAATCAGCGTCGGCACTTGTGGCCTATGGCGCAGTTTGGATTGGTTTTAGCCTGCTTGATGCCGATTATAAATGGGTTTACTTTGCGCTCGGTAGCGTGGGGTTGGTACTCACGGTATTACTCTTTGTGGCTATGCCTGAGTTTAATCATGGTCCGGTACAGCATAAGAAACTTATTCTAAAAAAACGCTATGGCTTATATTACTTATTAACCTTTTTCTCAGGCGCCAGACGTCAAATTTTCGTAGTGTTTGCAGGCTTTTTAATGGTGGAAAAATTTGGTTATAGCGTTGCTCAAATTACCGCGCTTTATATGCTTAATCACGTTATAAATTTCTTTTTAGCCCCCAAAATTGGTGCATGGATTGGCCGCGTTGGTGAGCGTAAAGCCTTAACCTTAGAATATGTGGGATTAATAATGGTGTTCACGGGATATGCACTGGTTGATTCAAGCACCATAGCCGCCGGATTATACGTGGTCGATCATCTGTTTTTTGCCATGGCTATTGCCCTAAAAACTTACTTCAAGAAAATAGCCGACCCACGAGATTTAGCAGGCAGTGCTGGTGTTAGTTTTAGCATCAACCACATTGCCGCCGTGATCATTCCAGCCGCCTTTGGTCTTATTTGGCTAATCGATAATTCATTAGTATTTTATGCAGGAGCAGCATTAGCAGCTTGTTCACTCATCGCTAGCCAGTGGGTGCCAAAACCCCATCAAATGCCGCAACAAGCTCAAGTTAACGCTTAATAAAATTACCAAGCAGTGATAATCCCTGTTCAGTTAACACTGATTCAGGGTGAAACTGCACGCTCTCAATGGGCAAGGAGCGATGACGCATTGCCATTATTTCCTGTCCATTGTCACTCATTACCGTTGCCGACACTTCAAAACATGCAGGTAATGTGGATGGCTCTACAACCAATGAATGATAACGAGTCACTCGCAATGGATTAGGCAATTGATTAAAGACCCCTTCACCATCGTGATTTATCAGTGATGTTTTCCCATGCATGACCTTATGCGCTAACACCACGTCACCGCCAAAGACTTGAGCGATGGCTTGATGGCCTAAGCACACACCCAGCATGGGGATTTTCCCTGCGAAATACTCAATAGCTGCCATCGAAATTCCGGCTTCATTAGGCGTACAAGGACCAGGAGAAATAACCAAATATTGCGGCGCCATTTCTTCAATTTCAGCGATTGTCACTTGATCATTACGCACCACTTCAACAATTTGTCCTAACTGCTGAAAATATTGCACGATGTTATAGGTAAATGAATCGTAATTATCGATAACTAAAAGCATGTTTATTATTCTTTCTTTGATTTTCTATGGCGCTCAATAGCAAAGACCACAAGACCAGCCCCTAAACCACAACAGGTAAAAGCTAATGCTAAAGGAAATATTGTGCCATCGTATATACTGCCAACGAGCATAGCGATTAGCACAGCCGTTAACGTTGAAACAGCACCAACAACGGCTGCGCCAAAACCTGCAAGGTGGCCTAAAGGCTCCATTGCAAGTGAATTTAAGTTACCAAATAAGACAGCAACACAAGCAAATGCAACTACAAAATAGCCAGTTGTCCAACTTAGTGGTGGCATGTTTTGTTGATTGATCACCACTGCCATAAAAATAAAGGAGCTAATAATAAAGAGACCAAAGGCTCTAAAAACCAGGTACTGCATGCCTTTTCTTACGACCATTTTCCCATTAAAAAATGAAGCCAATCCAAACACAAGTGCCATACCTGAAAAATAGATAGCGAATTTATCATCGAGGCCGTATTGCTGACCAAATATTTGTTGAGAAGAAGCTAAATAAGACACAAAGCTGCCTGACAAAATACCGGCTGCTAACGTATATGCCATCGTTACGGGCGTCGTAACAACTTCTTTAAACGTCGCATATAATACACTAAGCTTTAACGATTTCTTATGCTCCGGTGCTAATGTCTCAGGCTGACGTACAGCAAACCAACCCAGAGAAAACAAGCCAAAAACGAGCATTAAACCAAAAATGGCCTGCCACGAAGCAAATAATAAAATACCTTGGCCCATCAAAGGTGCAATCATTGGCACTAGTATAAAAAAGACCATGATAAATGACATAACTTGCGCCATGCGCGGGCCTGAATATTTATCACGTATAATCGCAATGGTGAGTACGCGCGGCGCGGCTAAGCCAAAGCCTTGCACGAACCGTGCAATTAATAATTCTTCGAACGTTGTGGTATACATACAAACAATGGTCGCGACTAAAAAAATGCTATAGCCTGCGTAAATAGCAGGCTTACGACCGAAGGTGTCAGACAAGGGACCAAAAAGTAACTGCCCGCATCCTTGTCCCAACAACACTAGTGAGATGACTAATTGAATATCTTGCGTTTGTGTTAATGACAGTGACGTGGAAATCATCCCCATAGCAGGCAAAATAGCGTCAATAGATAATGCCACTAGAGACATCATGCAAGCCATTAGGGTAATAAATTCTATATTCGGTGCTTTGTGTTCGATTGGACTGTTCAATACATTGCCTTGTAGGAGAAATTAACGTCGCTATGATACCATTTCAGCGCGATAAGGAGTGGAGAATACTGCGATAATTTCACTTTTTTGAAATCTATTTAGTGGCTTTAAAAGTTACAATTGCTACATTTTGTTACAGACGATAGATTTTGATACGTCTAATACATTTATATTTCTTAATAATACTCGGTATCTACTCAACCGGAATTACAATAATGAGAAAGCCTTCAATGAATAAACAACTGTTAATCGGCGCCTTAACTTTAGCAGCAAGTGCTCTACAACCTATTTATGCCAATGAAATTAGTCAAAATGTCAGAGCCGGAATTTCACAGCCCAACGCGCCTGAAAACTATTTAGAATTAGGACTTTTTCATGCTATTGGTGATGGTCCAGCCCAATTTGGTGACGGTCACTATTCAGATTCAGGCCTGCTGATCAATGGCTATTATCAATGGAATGACTTTTTTGTAGAGTCTTATAGTGAAAGTGGTCACGGTATGGTTGTCGGTTATAACCTATTTGACACAGACCAGTGGTCATTAGATTTCACTACAACAACGAGCATTGGACAGTTCAATTATGATAATGACGGACGAAATGCTGGATTTAATGGTACAGAAATTGACGAAGAACTCACCGTTGGGGCCCGCTTAACAGGGTTTATCGGCGATAATGTGTTGCAGTTTTCAGTCAATCAGGATGCTACTGGTGATCATAATGGCACCACATTAACAGCAGCGTTAGGCCGAAGCTGGCAATGGCGTAACTGGAACTTTCATGGTTTAGTTGGCGCAGAATATGCCACCAGCAAACTCAACGATTATTATGTAGGTGTATCACCAGAAAGTGCGTTGAATCCCAGATTCACAGAATATAAAGCGGGTGATAGCTTTAATTTTAGCGCCGAAGCAGGCGTCACTTACCCTCTTACAGAAAATGTTGTTTTACGCATGACAGCGCGCGCAGCAAAAATAGACGACGCGATTACCGACAGTCCTTATTTTAATAATAAACGTTCATCAGCATTATCTATGCGCACGAGTATCAGTTATGTGTTTTAACAAAAAGAAATTACACCGTTCAAAATATGCTTGGGTTGTTTTATTCTCTTTATTTAGCTTTATAGCGCAGGCTAAAAGCACGAAAGAACTCACTGTAACCCCTAAGCAGTGCATAGCACTGCACAAGGGGCAGATGTGCTACCTTGATGTTACTTTTCAATGGCAACAACCTAAAAAAGACAATTACTGCTTAATCAATACAACAACCAATAGTACGGTCAAGTGCTGGAAAGATAGCAGTAACTCTACATTAGAATATGATTTCAAAGCGCAAAAAAGTCACTTATTTGCACTGCGTATTGCCCATTCTAACCGAGATATTGCGATAGCGAGCATTCCCGTCGTTTGGGTTTACAAAAGCAAACGCCGCACTAAATCATCATGGAGATTATTTTGACAACAAAGAGACACATCATGCTGGTCGAAGACGACCAATCTTTAGCGCAATGGTTTAGTGATTACCTCACCGACCATGATTATGAAGTGTCTTTAGCAAATCGCGGCGATGTCGCGATTGAGTTAATTTTAAGTGACCAACCCGATATGGTCATTTTAGATATCATGCTGCCCGTGAAAGACGGTTTTGATATTTGCCAAGCGGTACGCCCTAATTATCATGGTCCTATTCTCATGATGACTGCCCGTGACAATGAAACGGATGAAATACTCGGCTTGGAACTCGGCGCAGATGATTACCTCATAAAGCCCGTTCAGCCCAGAGTACTGTTGTCACGTATAAAAGCATTATTTAGACGAGCTTCCTCAACGCCAATTGTACAACCTGACGATGAGAACATACTGCAATTTGGGCGTTTCACGATCAATGCAAACTCTCGTACCACCTTGCTTAATAATGAAAAAATGCCTATCTCATCTAACGAATTTGACGTGCTATGGCAACTGGCAAGCTCTGCGGATAATGTAGTGAGTCGTCAAGCATTAGTAACACAGCGCCGAGGGTTTGAATATGATGGTTTTGATCGTTCAATTGATATTTTAGTGTCTCGCATTCGAAAGAAACTAGGTGACGATGCTAGCAATCCATTTCGTATCAAGACGGTATGGGGTAAAGGCTACCTATTTGTAAAAGACGCCTGGAATAAATAATTCAATGAAAAAGCTCACCTTATCTTTAGTGATTGCCATGCTAACTACTACCTTTCTTCTAGGATGGGCACTTGATAGCATTTTCTCAACGGCACAAATTGATTCATCAAATGATCAAGACAGTTTAACAACTGAGCTTTGGGCGTATCAAAACATTGGTAGTGCATTAGCAACAACGATTGACAAACAAAACAAAATTAATCCCATTAGTGACTCATGGCCGCAGCAAGACAACTTGACGTTATCAATAAACACGTTAGATTCACTGTTTTTACCACAAATATTACGTTCAAGTTTTCATAAAGGTCAGGCACTGGTTTTGCATAACGATGACTTTGTGACCATGCATTTTTATTTAGAGAATCACCAGCGCGTGCTAACCTTGAAAATTGTTCCTCAAGGCAGCTTGGTACCAGATAATCAGTGGCAGCTAATTTTTACTAGTCTCTTTTACTTAGGTATTTTGTGCGTCATATTAATGTGGCTGTATCCACTCATTAAACAGCTAAATCAACTTAAGAAAACAGCACATGCATTTGGGCAAGGTGATTTATCTACTCGGGTATCAAGCCAACGCTTTTCTTATACTTCTGATATTGAATGTGAATTCAATCACATGGCCACCCGTATAGAGTCTCTCATTAATGACAACAAATTACTCAGTGATGCTGTCTCTCATGATCTTAGAACACCTTTATCACGACTGCGTTTTGGGATCGAAGCGCTACAAGAAACGAACGACCCTGCACGCCAAAAACGTTATCAACAGCACCTTTGCAATGATATCGATGAAATGGAACAACTCGTCAATGTATTGCTGCAATATGCGCGGCTCGACTCTTTAGATAATTTACAACTTCAACCGATTGACATCACCAGTTTAGTCAATAATATCTCGGCCCAATTTGAATTCTCTGACAAGCAATTTACATGGCACTTACTAGACACAACTTGCCTCATCAAAGCAAACCAGGCCCATGTCAAAATGATGCTTAATAATTTACTAAGTAACGCACAACAATACGCCATAGAACAAGTGTTTGTTTCACTTAAATATGATGATAATAGCTTAACTATTATCATAGAAGATGATGGAATGGGCATTGAGGAAAGTCAGCGTGAATCCTTGCTCAAGCCTTTTATTCGAGGTCAGCACGCACGTAATAATGCAACCGAGAAAGGTTATGGCATGGGACTCGCCATAGTATCTCGTATTGCGGCTCTGCACCGTGCGTCATTAGTCATTGATGGCTCCCCGACGCTTGGCGGTGCACGAATTTCTATTACATTTGAAATTGGTACTAATTAAAAGTAATACCATTGTTCAAATAGCATTATTTTCTACTCGGTTCAAAACCATCATAACGCGGCAGGTCAGCGTCTAAATTTTCCCAATTGGCTTTAGACGATACAAAGTTATGAGAAATGGGGCGCGCTGATATATCGGTATCTAATAACCCCAAACGTAAACGAAGGCGTGATGGGTCTTCATCATTAGCACTATAAATTGGGCTACCACAGTTTTCACAGAAATAGCGGTAACGTCCCGGTTTAAACGAAAAACAACTTAATCTATCTTTTCCTTCAACGACTAAGAATTGATCGTTATTTATAAATCCGTTTGTCGCAAAAGCGCTACCGCTATTTTTTCGACATAAAGAACAATGACAGTGAATAATATCGCTAATTTCACCATCGAGTTCAATCTTCACTACCCCACACAAACATTGTCCTTTAATCATATTAACGAAACCTTTCACTTAAATTTTATTGTTTAATTTATCAGTCAATTATAAACGCTTTATTGCTAAATTTAGAACAGACTTTTAAATTCATCCCATAAGCCTAAGGATTCATTAGGAAATAGATCAATACCCAACCAAGATTTAAGTAAATAAAGCACAACAAATACTCCGCCAATCAGAACCAGCCCAGTTACAAACAAGACTAATAGAAACATAGCAGCCGCCATAACTCGTTCGGTTGGTGAAAGCGCTCTTTTATTAACACCCAGTAAAAACACCATGTAGAAATTCCACGGTAAAAAGGGCAATGCTAATGTAGGTCTGAAATCAACATCATGTTTATGCCAATCTCTCGTATTCATTATTTTTTGTAAGGCTTTGCGTTGTTTATGAGTAAAGCTATCAGCAACCGACTTATCCATTCGACTTAGTAGCTTATTTATTTGTGAGTATTTATCTGAAACTTTACGTTGAGTCATATTACCTCGTCACTGAGTTTTAATTGACTAATTGATGGTTCGCTCTTTAACGATAGAGATTTAAGTCACTTGGTTGATTTGTTGTTGTCAAATCCACGATAGCACTAATTCTTTATTTTTCCTCACATAAACTCAAAAACATTGATCCTGCATTCAACACACAAGATCCTTAAATAGCATATTACGGCGCATCAATAACGACTATTTCACAATCTGTGAGTGCTGTTATAACAACGTACTCACTGTCAGTTACCTGTGTGCCATCCCCTTTATTTAGGGTAATTTTTTGTTGAGGTGTTTCAACATTAAACATGCCGCTTGATGCCAAAATATAGGCTTGATGCGTAATATCATGTTCAAAACGCGTGCCTTTCGTTATTTTCCCACCAAAGATGCGTGCTTTTTGATGAATATGTAATGCGTCAGCATCATCACTATAACCCGACACCAATAACGGCAATGAGGTGCCTAAACGTTGGGGAAAATCTTTAGTATCCCATTTCGGAGTAGCATTTAGTGTGTCAGTCTCAATCCATATTTGAAATAAAGTCAGTGGTTCATTACTGCGATTATGCTCTGAATGCACTATGCCGCTGCCTGCACTCATCACTTGCACCTGTCCCTGCTTAGTCACGCCACTGTTGCCCGCGTTATCTTTATGAGCAACCACACCACTGCGCACATAAGTAATAATCTCCATGTTCTTGTGCGGGTGAGGATCAAAACCACTACCAGCGGCAATTAAATCATCGTTCACAACACGTAATGTGCCAAATCCCATGCGTTGAGGATTATAATAATTGGCAAAACTAAAATGATGATTGGCTTGCAACCATCCGTGATTCGCTTTGCCTAATGTTTTATACGGAATATGCTTCAACATGATTTCATTTCTCTTTTAATTAGTCTGTTATTTAATGACATCTTATCCATTATTCACCTTGTAAATAACCAGTGAATTAAGCACAGTTAATTCACATTATTAGAACAATCCAACTTACGTAATTCTGGTTATGTAAGTTTTTAGTGTCAAAATAACTCTAATTAAAATTTAAATGTTCGCTTTGCACAAACAAAAAACAACAGAACCATGAAAAATAATGATATAAGTACAATAATAAATGAATTTTACTCATAGGTTTCCATGATAGATCGTACTCACCTTGCCATTGTCCAGCAGGTAAATAGACTTGGCACATTAACACAAGCTGCCAATGCACTGTTTCTCACTCAATCGGCACTCAGCCACGCGATTAAAAAATTGGAGAACCAATTAGGTGTTAAGATTTGGCAAAAAGAAGGACGCACACTGAGATTAACGCAAGCTGGCCATTCTATTTTATCCTTAGCTAATCGTGTATTGCCTCAAATTGAACACACCGAACAGTTGATGACACAATTTTCACAAGGCGAACGCGGCACGCTGCGTATTGGCATGGAATGTCACCCGTGTTATCAATGGCTATTAAAAGTCGTTTCCCCTTACCTCAATCAATGGCCTCATGTTGATGTTGATGTGAAACAGAAATTTCAATTTGGCGGCATGGGCGCTCTTTTTAGCTATGAGATCGACGCTTTGGTCACTCCAGACCCTTTATATAAACGAGGTTTAGTATATACACCTGTGTTTGATTATGAATTGGTGCTGGTGGTCAATATCGAACATCCATTAGCCTCAAAAAAGCACATCAAACCCGAGCATTTAAGCGATGAAATACTAATCACCTACCCGGTTGAAGTTGACCGCCTCGACATCTTCAGTCAATTTTTAATGCCTGCACAATGCAGTCCCAAAAAACATAAAACCATTGAAACAACCGATATAATTTTGCAAATGGTGGCGAGTAATCGCGGTGTCGCTGCACTACCGCGTTGGCTCGTAGAACAATATAAAGATACGCTGCCAATCACATCAGTAAGACTGGGGAAAAATGGTATCGATAAACAGATATTCATTGGTGTGAGAGAGTCAGATATTGACATCGATTACATGAGCAGTTTTTTAGATATAGCAAAAGCTACAAGTGATTTCTAAGCGGCCGACGAACAACCATAAATTTTGTTCATCATTGTGTCGTTTATAATACGCTGATTATCCTCTCTCATTAAATTCAACATGAGGGGAAATACTAATTTCTCATATAAAACAAGTACTGTCGGGAAAATGTCGGGAAAAGTTCGTCACCGACATCACTAAAATTGATTAATAATTATGATTCTTAAGCACAGAGGTAAATTTAATGATTCTTAAAGAGCTACGCATTAGCCGTCATCTTTCACAAGACCAGCTAGCACAAATGTCTGGATTAAATGTTCGTACAATCCAACGTATTGAAAGTGGTGCTAATGCGAGCATGGAGTCCATTAAATGTCTTTGTGCGGCACTTGAGGTTGATGTATCAACCTTTAATCAGGAGAAATTTATAATGGATAAAAAATCAGATAACTGGAAAGAGTTACCCTTTATTTTGAAGTGTTGGTTTGTGTTAAATTTTCTACAGACTCGGCCGCGCCGAAAAACAGCAGCTCGCATAGAAATCATCGGTCATATTAGTGGATTCTTGTTTTGCTGTTTAGGTCTTTTTGACCAAGCAGCCCTTACTGGCGGCCTGCTCATGTTAGCCACCGCCTATATATATCGCCTACTTAAATGGCAGGGTGATAAATATCAAATTTGGTATGATGAGGATTCATTAAAAAGCGCTACATAAACTCCTTGTAAACGATACTAGCGCCTCAATAAAGTTAGGTAATGTCCTTGTGACAATGAGGGCATTGCTGATGCAGCGGTTGTTGCTGGCTGTGTGCAAACATTAATAGCTGAGCATCTTGCTCAGTTATTCCTAATTCGCGGCGCAACAACTCAAGGTTCTTTTTCTCTTTTTCGTCAATCACACCATCATGTAATGATTCAATAAGTTTATTGCGATAAACACTGCGATTTTGTTTTAGTTGCGCGGAAAACCCTGACGCTAAAATCCCCGCAGGTAAAGCTACCATCCCCATTCCTATTACCGTAATTAAGCCACCAAATACCTTTCCCATAGGCGTAATAGGGGTTACATCACCATAACCAACGGTTGTCAGTGTCGATGTGGCCCACCACATAGCAGCCGGAATACTACCAAAGGCTTCAGGTTGCACGTCCTGCTCTAATAAATAAATACCACTCGCCGTTAATATCAACACGATAGCCAGAATAGAAAACGCGGCAAAAAAGGAACTAGACTCCTCTTTAAGCACTTTTAATAGCGTGTTCATGGCACTGGAATATCGCGTGAGTTTAAATACTCTGAAGATACGAAATACGCGTAAAAATCGTAAATCGATGGCAATAAATAGACTTAAGTAAAATGGTAAAATCGCTGCCAGATCGATGAGCGCCGGCACCGAAAACATATATCGGCAACGGCCTTTAAGCGTATCATCATATTTATCATTATTTATATCAGGGCACGACCATACACGTAATAAATATTCGATAGTAAAAATGACAATAGAAAACAACTCAAAGTACCAAAATAAGTCGCTATATGCTTGATGAATAGTTGTAACTGATTCGAGCATTATCGCAATCACATTAGCAATGATTAATGTCACCATCGCTAAATCCATGATGCGTGCACTTCGACTCGCTGATGCATTAAATTCTATTAATTGTGATACATTACGGCGTAATACTGGCACGTTCATTTTTATTAGAGCCTCCCCTTACTTTGGAAAATCAATGACTGAAAATCAGCCACTTATCATGCTTTTATTATTAACTCTTCTGGCTGGACTCGCAATGCCTTTGGGGGCTATTTTAGCTAATTTTTCCCGGCACCATCTTCACTGGAGAGAAAGTGAAATAAAGCATGGTGTGATGGCATTTGGCGGCGGTGCATTATTATCTGCGATTGCATTGATTTTAGTACCTCAGGGCATTGAAAACCAAACCATGCTATCTGCAGCGTGCTATTTTTTAGGAGGCAGTGTCGCGTTCATGGGCGTTGATATCGCGCTAGATAAGTTTAAAAGTACGGCCAGTCAATTAGTCGCTATGTTAAGTGATTTTATTCCAGAAGCCTTAGCCTTGGGCGCTGCTATTGCCATTGGTAGTCCCAGCAGCTTTTTGTTGGCCTTGTTAATGACACTACAAAATTTACCCGAAGGATTTAGCGCTTACAATGAGCTAAAACGCTCATCATCCATGAGTAGCCTTAAATTAATTGGCTTGTTTTTTGTCATGTCGTTAGCTGGTCCATTATGCGCTATTATCGGTTTTTTATGGTTAGCCGATCAACCTCAAGCCATTTCATCAATCATGCTATTTGCCGCTGGCGGTATTTTATATTCAGTATTTCAAGATATTGCACCACAAGCTAAATTAGATCGTCATTGGATCCCTGCACTTGGTGCAACGCTCGGTTTTTTACTGGGATTGTTAGGACACATGAGTGTGCTGACGCAGTTATAATTAGCGGCTACAAATATTCTTTAACTTTATTCAATGCTCATAATAAATATATTGTGGCCAGTAGATGAATTAGCGCATGCCAATATTACCCAAGGTAGACAACCCATATATGAGAATCGAGCTTTCGACAATAACAAGATTTTTTGTAAAGCAATCAGTTAGTAGGATGATTTATTTCAGCTACTTCTCGCATAATAATTTGAGCACATTTATTGGGATGAATTTGTGCCACAAAATGACCACCAGATAATTTAACCATACTTACATTGATGAATAATTTCTCGATAATATTCACGACACGTTCGCTAACTAAATGATCTTTCTCTGCTTGAATATAAACAGCTTGGGTCGCTAACATCCGAAACGGTGTATTTAATTTAGAAATATTCTTAAGCCTTTGTTTCAATTTATCTTTTTTAGCTCGATTTAATGACTCAAAAACATGTGCTGTTAAAATTGTATTTCCCTCTCCAGAAAACCCTATATTTGTGAGTAACCATTTGCTAAAAATATTTGGTCTTAGAAGAAAAATTGGCATCAAGTGTGCCCATTTTGAAATAATTGATGGGCTAGAAACAAAACTTGCTAGAAAAATAACTCTTTTAACTCGCTCCCCTAATAAATGGCAAAGTTCATATCCCATACGCCCAGAGTATGACTCAGCCACTATAATAAATTCTGTATCGTTTAAAGAATCTGCCACTGACTGCGCTTGTTCGGAAAATGAAGTCCCTATTAAACTGTCTAGAGAAATAATTTGAACATCTAGATCATTAGGCAGCGCAGAAACCAAACGATCAAAGAGAATACCTGTGCCGTCCAGTCCTGGTAGCAACAAAATTTTCACGTTATTTATAGCTCCAATCACTAACCAATGCCGCCATCATGATTTTATCGTGAAACTTTCCGTGCCTAAAACCCGACTGACGTTTAATTCCTTCATGTACATAACCCGCTTTTTCATAAGCTCTCACAGCCCACGGATTAATAGCAAAGGCCGTTAACTCAACGCGATGTAATCCTAAGGTGTTAAAACCATAGTCAGTAACGGCTTTAGTGACCATGGTCGCGATGCCTTTGCCCCAATAGGCTTTATCACCAATTAAGATAAAGTATTCACCACATCGATTTAATGGGCTAATTGACGTTATGCCCGCATAGCCAATCAATTTTTTGGTGCTGTGACAGCAAATACCCAATGAAACGGATTTTGGATTTTCATTAATGGCGCTTAACCACTGACATATTCCACTTTTTGATTGCGGGTAACCATAAGATGACAGACTAAATTGAGTGACTTCGCGATCTAATGACCACTGATAAAATTGAGAGGCATCTTCAATTTCAAGTGGTCGTAAGGTAACGCTTTCCAATGCTATTTTCACGGCTAAGCCCTATTTCTTCAGCATAGATTTTAAATCAGCGAATGGGTTATGAGTCGCCATATCTTGATTGTTATCCCCCGCATCAACGCGCGTTGGATGTTGTTCGTGTTCAGTGTATTTAGCATGTTCATTGTCATGACAATATAGACAAAGAAGTTCCCAATTGCTGCCATCATTTGGGTTGTTGGTATGATCGTGGTCAACATGGTGAACCGTTAATTCACGTAAATTTGAATACACAAATTCACGCGCGCAGCGGCCACAAAGCCATGGGTATAACTTCAAGGCTTTATCACGGTAACCTTGTTCTTCACGTTTGTAATTCGCTGAAGTGCCGAATAGATCTGACGACATAATATAAAACTCTAATAATAATTATGTCGCCAGTATACGTCTCCCGTAAAATTAGTCGAGTGCTACGATAAATCGACCTTTTGACTGTCCGTCTAACATCGCTGTCATTTGCCTGACAACGGCGTCGAGTTTAATTTCGGTTGTTAGCGTATTCAAATTAGCGGGTTTAAATTCATTAGCCATTTTGATCCACACGGCTAACCGTTTATCCATAGGACACCCGACCGAATCGATGCCAATGAGTTTAACGCCGCGTAAAATGAATGGGAAAATTGATGACGTGAAATTGATATCTCCAACCATGCCACTACAGGTTACGGTTCCCGTGTATTTAGTAGCTTTTATGGCGCTAGATAACATCGCGCCGCCAACAACATCAACAACACCAGCCCAGCGCTCTTTGAGCATAGGACGTTTGTCATCAATCACTTCATCACGAGCAATAACACAGGTTGCTCCCAATGATTTTAAGAAAGGCGCTTGATCAGCTTTTCCTGTAACGGCGCAAACGTTATAACCAAGCTTCGCCAGAATAGCCACGGCCACACTGCCAACCCCGCCAGTGGCGCCCGTTACTAATATTTCGCCATCACTGGGTTTAACCCCGTTATCGACAAGGGCATTTACCATTAATGCTGCGGTGAAGCCTGCTGTGCCATAACTCATGCTTTCTTGCGCGCTTAAATGATTAGGTAATGGCACAATCCATTGCGCCGGAACGCGAATATATTGTGATAAACCACCCGAAGTGTTCATGCCTAAATCATATCCTGTGACTAGGACTTGAGCGCCTATCACAACATTAGCATCATTAGACTCAACCACTTCACCAACGGCATCAATACCGGGCGAATGCGGAAAATTTCGACTCACACCGGGATTGCCAGTGGCTGATAATGCATCCTTATAATTAAGTGAAGAATAAGCCACCTTGATTACAACATCCCCCGCTGGCAAATCAGCAAGCGTACGTTTTTCAATGGCTTGAGTAAAAACTTTAGGTTCATTTTCGCGTACAACTAACGCTGTAAAAGTGTGATTTATCATGATGATTCTCCAAGTGAAACCAACGGTATTAATAATATGATTTTGTTGTATTAGGGATAAATAAACTAGCACAAGTAGTCAGTGACTTAATGCAATAGGTATAAATTAATTGTCATCATAATGGTATTAAACACAATAGCACCTCGTCTTTAGTCTAAAGACTTTTAATATCGGCGCATGTTTAAGCGAACAGTTAGACGCGACTTACCAAAACATTTCATCTACGTTAATATATTGCTATTCATCTTTTAATAGGACGACAAATGGACAACTTGTCGCAACTTTTCATTGAACATTCACCGTTTATCTTGTTAGGTATTGTGGTTGGTTTCGTCGTTTGTTATTTACTGCTCATGCGCAGCCAACGCCAAGCTATTTCTCAACAGCAGGCGATTTTCGAGGCTAATGGACAACAAATGCAGCAACAACTTGATCACAGTGATGATCAAATCGATAAGCTGCATGTAACCTGTGAACAGCACCAACTACAGACTCAAGTACTCCAACGAGAGAAATTAGAATTAGTGGCCAAGGTGAGCGAGCTTAGTGCTACGGGGCAACAACTGGTTGAGTCTCATAAACAGCAATTAGCCCTCATTCAGGCCAACGAACAAGCGTTAAAAAATCAATTTTCCCATTTAGCACAGCAAACGCTAGAACAAAAAAGTGTCGCCTTTGCTAAAGACAATCAGCGAAATATTGATGCGCTACTAGCGCCATTAAAGGCGCAGTTAGGCGACTTTAAGCAACAAGTTCAGCACAGTCACGACGCAGAAACCAAACAACGCCACGAACTCAAACATGAAATTAATAGCTTAAAACTACTTAATCAGCAAATGGCCCAAGACGCTATCAATCTAACCAAGGCCCTAAAAGGTGACAATAAACAGCAAGGAAACTGGGGCGAAGTAATTTTAGAGCGTATTTTACAAGAGTCGGGGTTACGTGATGGTCACGAATATCAAACCCAAAGCCAATACCGTAACGATGATGGCAAGGCTTACCGCCCTGACGTTATTGTTCACTTGCCTGATGATAAAGACATTATTATTGACTCTAAAGTGTCGTTAATCAGTTATGAACGTTATTTTAATGCCGACAATGATATGGATGCTCAGGTTGCTTTAACGCATCATATTCAATCCCTGCGAACGCACATTAAAGATCTAAGTAACAAAGATTATCATCAACTTAATGGCATTCGTTCGCTCGATTATGTGTTGTTGTTTATCCCTATTGAACCCGCGTTTTTATTAGCGATTGAGCACGAACCAAACCTCATTACCTTCGCCCTAGATCATAATATTATGTTGGTGAGCCCCACCAATTTATTAGTGGCGCTCAGAACCATTCATAATTTGTGGCGCATCGATCAACAAAATAAAAATGCACAAGTCATCGCGCAAAAAGCCAGTAAGCTGTATGACAAAATCCGATTGTTTGGAGATGACTTGTTAGCCGTTTCTCAACATATTAACAAAGCGAATCAGAGTGTTGAACAAGCAATTAAAAAACTCAGCAGCGGTAAAGGCAATGTCATTTCTCAAATACAAGGATTTGAGCAGCTCGGCGTAGAAATTAAAAAACCTATTGCGAGCCAACTCACTGACGCCAGTTTAGACACCAATCACCCTGAAGCGGCCTTAATAACGCCTTCTATTCCTCAAAAATTTAACCGAGACGACCTTTAATGAAACCACTTGACTGGCAGCCTACTTTTCAACAGTTTGTTGAGCAACAAATGGCGTTTGATCCAGCCCACGACATAGCGCACATCAAACGAGTGGTCACTAGCGGCATTGCGTTGGCCGATATTGAACAAGCGGATTTAGCCATTGTTTTACCCGCCTGTTGGTTACATGACTGTGTCAATGTGCCAAAAGACTCACCACAGCGTAGCCAGGGTTCAGTATTAAGTGCCGATCGTGCCATCGAATTTTTACGAGAAATACATTATCCAGCACACACCTTTGACGCTATTCATCACGCTATTGCGGCTCATAGTTTTAGCGCAAATATTGAGACAACATCAATAGAAGCAAAGGTTGTGCAAGATGCCGATAGGTTAGACGCTTTGGGCGCTGTTGGATTATCGCGTTGTCTCATGCTTGGGGCTACTTGGGGCAGCAAGTTATACGATCCTTTAGATCCTTTTGCGGCTAATCGTGAGCTCAATGATAAAATATTTTGTATTGATCATTTCTACGTCAAGTTAAAAGGCTTAGTCAATACGATGAAAACGCCCGCGGGTTTAGATGAAGCAAAAACACGGTGGCAGTTCATGCAGCAGTTTTTAGATCAACTCGGTCATGAAGCTGGTGCTAGCGCGGCTAAATAAAAAACGTCACCCACAGTTACGTCCTACAAGAGCGATAGCGTCTTTCATTTTCACACTCTTACATTGTCTTTACATGTTCTTTACACTAGTTAACGTAGAGTAGATAACAATTACACAATGTGGGAGTTACATTCCCGTTGCTATTGGAAGTGCAGGAATTTAGGGTAAGGATAAAATGTGAGGTACAAGGCGTGTGATTGAACAATAGCTAGCTATTGGGATTGAACACAACGCAGTAACTGGCGTTTTAAACCGCCATAAACCTGCATAATCAATGATTACGGGGATATACATGAACCATGCACTTCGAGGCGTCATTTTAGGGTGTTCAATAGTATTATTAAATGCTTGTGGTGGCTCGTCATCCACCAGCAACGACACGACATCAGAACCAGGTTCAGCAACACCTCAAAATAGCGCTGCAACAGGTAGTGTGACCTTAACTGGCACCGGTGAGGTTGGACAAACACTCACTAGCAATAACACCATAAGTGATGCTAACGGCCTAGGTACTTTAAATTATCAATGGCTCAGTAATGGCGCAGCGATTACGAATGCGACGAGTGCAAGTTACGTGATACTCAATGATGATATTAACAAGCCGCTCTCACTCATTATCAGTTTTACCGATAATGATGGCTATAATGAATCAGTCACCAGTAATGCTTTAACCCCAACCGCAGTCGTGATAACTCCCACCGATCCCGTAGCAACTACGCCACCTAATATATTGCTTATTATTGCCGATGACATGGGCGTTGACGCTTCAGCTCAATATGGTTATTCCGATGATACTCCCACCACACCGACATTAGATGCTTTAGCCCAGCAAGGCATTGTGTTTGATAACATGTGGGCCACGCCCAAATGTACCACGACGCGCGCCACTATTATGACGGGGCAGCATGGCGTGAGCAGCGGAGTCGATCATGTGCCAGCGACACTGGCAACAGACAGCCAAACATTGCCACGGTATTTACAATCAGATAACGAGTCAGCAGTCTATAGCGACGCCGTTATCGGAAAATGGCACCTCGGTGGTGGTCAGCCAGCATTAACTCATCCCAATGATACTGGAGTGAGCTATTATGCTGGGCATTTAGGCGCTGAAGTTGATGATTACTTTCAATGGCCACTGGTCATTAATGGCGTAGAGCAAACCAGTAATGTCTATCACACCACAGCGGTGACTGATTTAGCCATCGATTGGATCGATAACCAATCTAAACCCTGGTTGCTATGGCTAGCCTTCGCGGCGCCTCATTCCCCGTTTCATTTACCGCCCAGTGATTTACATAATAGAACCACATTAACAGGATCGGTTGATGACATTGCTGCCAATCGTCGTAGTTATTATTTAGCAGCTATTGAAGCAATGGACACCGAGATAGCGCGACTATTAAGTACCATGTCGCAGGCTGAACGCGATAATACACTGATCATATTTATTGGTGATAATGGCACACCCAAAGGAGTAATTGATTCCACCGTATTTGATAGTGACCACGCTAAGGGCAGTTTATATGAAGGCGGTATACGTGTGCCAATGATCGTTTCTGGCCAAGGTGTTTCGCGACAAAATGTCCGTGAAAGCGCTCTTATCAACACCACCGATCTATTTAGCACTATTGCTGACATTGCTGGTCATCAATCGGCAAACTATGGTGACAGCAAAAGCTTTGCATCATTGCTAGCCACTAATAACAGCACGATAAGATCCCTCAATTACTCTGAGTTTGTCAGTGATGATATCGAAGGCTGGGTTGTCAGAAATAATACGCATAAGTTAATTCAATTAGCCGATAATTCAAAAATGTTATTTGATATTAATACAGACATTAGTGAGACTAGCGCATTAAGCTTAACGGACAATCAAACGCTAGTTGATAGTTTTATCGATTATGCCAAGACTGTGCGCGGCGAAACCTCAACGAACTCTCCCTTAGATATCACTAATGCAATTTTTGACAACCGCAGCAGTAACTGCGCTGATTACGCCCAAGGCTATAAATCGTCAGTGTTAGATGTCAATAATTCTACCGTATTTAATGGCGACCTCACTATAAGTGTGGCCAATGGTAAATGCCTGTTTAGTACAAACGCCATCCCAAATCATGATTTTAACGATGGCAGCCAGGCCTTTCCTAATGATGTGAGCGCTCAAAATATTCAATTGGAGATTAGCGCTGCCCCATCGATTGCCAATGCAGTAACAGCCTTAAGCTTGGGTACCGACAATGCACTATTTTTAAATGGCGTAAAAGTCGATTTATTAGCGGCTGGTTGTTATGGCGTTGGCGATGGTAAAATTGGCTGTAATGACATCAATACACCTTGGCGTTATGATCCTATGCACCCAGCAGCAGGCTTTAATGTCGATAGCCATAATGCACACGCTCAACCAAGTGGCGCTTATCATTATCACGGTAACCCTAACGCCATGTTTGATAATAGTGACTCAGGCGTTGTATCACCCGTTATAGGTTTTGCAGCCGATGGATTTCCTATTTACGGCCCATTTTATGATGATAATGGCACAGTAAAGCGAGCGGCGCCCAGTTACAAAATTAAGGATGGCACTCGCCCTAGTGGACCTGGCGGCGCTTATGATGGAAGTTTCAGAGATGATTACGAATATGTGTCAGAACTGGGCACGCTCGACGAATGTAACGGCATGACATTAAATGGCAGCTATGGTTATTACGTGACTGACGGCTACCCCTATGTTTTGGGATGTTATAAGGGCACACCTGATCCATCATTTAAAAAGTAAAGAAGTAACGATGGCAATGCCAGTGAATGGCATTGCTATTAGATAACTAACAACTTCTCTTTCGCATGGTCTAACTCAGCATCGGGTAGATATAGCTCACTGATAGTTAAAATAGCGTACAAATTATTACGCAACTTTTCTGTTGTAAGATCATCAGGCATTAAAGCCGTTTGCAACAAATGTAGCGCCATATCAGCTAATAGCAGGCGCTGTTTCTCAGGCCATTGCTCATCTTTAGCACTCGAATCAAACGCTAAATACGCTTGTTCAATGGTATTATGAAGCTGCCAGCTCTCATCAATAATTTTCTTTTTTTCATCATCATTCATTTGATACAACGCCAATTATAGAGAATCAATGCATTCACTTTAAATGTTGTTGTAATCCCAAACAAGACCTTAATTGACCATCACCCTTTAATTAATCGAACGGGTAAATATTTCATTTAGAATTTAATTATGAAATACCATTGACAAACACCAATGAGAATGATTATTATTAGCGTGCGTTTTACGGGACGCACCTCCTGACAATGATATTGATGATGCTGTTTATTATTATGTTTCATTGTTGTGTATTGATGTTTACGGTATCAATGCACACGACTATTGCTCACATTGCTATTATTAGGCCGCTCACAATTCATCGTGATGCGGCCGCTTTTTTATCTCAACCATAAATTTCAGTGCCATACCAATCTAAAAATTGTCACGCAAATAAATAACATTTTTCTCCTATCACAAACTCTATACACACATTGATAAAACTTTTCTTTCTCTCTGAAGAAATTAATTAACAAACGCTATTGACAACCACCAATGAGAATGATTATTATTAGCATGCGTTTTACGGGACGCACCTCCTGACAATGATATTGATGATGCTGTTTATTATTCGTTCTCATTGTTGTGTATTGATGTTTACGGTATCAATGCACACGACTATTGCTCACATTGCTATTATTAGGCCGCTCACAATTCATCGTGATGTGGCCGCTTTTTTATGCAGACTCTAAGATCTCACTCTCACTGAATATCCTCATACGATCATAATTGCATCATCATTCTTGTCATTTTTACGAGAAGATCAAATTAAATGATCTTTTTTTAAATTAATGCTGGCAATAAAAATCCAATCTGTTAAATTAACGCTCCTGCAGTTATATAGCG
>Ga0209291_1001231_pt1 | contig 23261 bp, 17 predicted proteins | sample GOMGulsemesocosm_FD_184633 | JGI IMG/M metagenome (GOLD analysis project Ga0209291, IMG submission 184633) | Methane-oxidizing microbial communities from mesocosms in the Gulf of Mexico - GOM9B Gulf of Mexico (SPAdes) (version 2) | ecosystem: Environmental > Aquatic > Marine > Cold seeps...
ATTATAATTGCTTGGTCACGTGATGTTTCTCGTATTTTATTGCAAATACTAAACCCATCTAAAGAGGGCAACATAACATCTAAAAGAATACAGTCAAATGAACCTGCCAATGCAGTATCTAGGCCTTTTTGTCCATCTTGTTCACTTTCTACGTCGAATCCATGAAAGGTGAATATATCAATTAATCCCCTCAAGATAGCGGATTCATCTTCTACAATCAGAAGTTTAGGTTTATGTGACATCGAAGCACCTTTTATAATAATCGAATATTTACTTTTATATACAAGTTAACAACAAACTCAACAGCTACAGATAAATACTGTTTTATGATGACACAAATTTCTAGTTTGTGTCGCCCAACAGCAGCTCGGTTTTATAAGTTATGAAACAAGCAATGGGAAATACTATCAGTAATTAGCGCGGGGCAATGTAAAACTAATGTAAAAGTTAAAGTAAACCGTAAAGGGCTGTAATTTATAAACGCTGTGGTCAACTAATGTTGACCACATATTTTTATATTGAAAGATAAAAAATCAAAACAAGTTAAAATAATAACGAACCTAATTGTGGCGAACTATAAACGGCTTATTATCAATATCTTGCGTGTTTTGATAAAAGCCTACTTTATTCGTATAGGTAACTTGCTGCCGCTTTCCCCATTAATCTGTAGTTATGGCCAACATTAGGTATTATTTCTAACTGCCAATTAAATTCAAGATCTAATGTAGATGCCATTTCTTCTGACTTATTATAAAAATATTGTGCTCTAGATAACCGATGTAAACCTTGGATGTTTACGTTGGGACTATGTAATAACATGCCGCCTGTTTCGTGTTCATTATCTTTTTCACCAATAAATAAAACTAACTTTTCTTGAAACGTACTTTTAAAATGATCCTTCGACAACAAGGCGTCTTGTGTTCCAAAAGGAAGTTTTGCTTCGAAACTAGGCACAGTGTATGAGCCAGAATTAGCAGCAAGAATACGGTTTACTTTTGTCGTAGGATTAAAAACCGCTAATCGATGGGCAATTTGTCCACCAGCAGAATGGCCAAAAATATCGTATTGCTGTTGGTTTGTTCCTAATGCGGCAACGGCGGTATCAAAAATTCTATCGAAATCCTGAAAAATAAAACTATCTGAGTCGTAATTAGCATCAAAGCTGATATCTTCATTATCGATTTTGAAAACGATACGATTATTGTACTTTTCTCTTCTAGGGGCTTTATTATATTTTAGATTTTTTACCACACCACCTAAGTGATAGGCGGCAAAGTCATAATCCTTTTCTTGATAAGAGGGAGAAATAATCAGTACGTTGTATTTTTCTGATGATGTTACCCATGAATCCCTGTAATCATCAGCGTTTCTTCCTGCTCCTGGGATAACCATTAATACCGGTGAGTTTTCATTAAATTCTTTAGGCTTATGATAGAAAACACTGATGTTTTTAGTCGGATAGTTTTTACCTGCTTTTATGGTAAAGTTGCCAGAGCCGGTATGAATATCAACTAACACTTTTTTTTGTAAACTCACCATCTCTTTGCTTTCATCAATTTCTATATTTGTACAACCTGCTACCATTGCGACTACAATAACAACAAAAACCTTGCATGATATCTTCACTCAATTCCCCTAATAATTTATATAAATAGTTATGTGATGAGCGCTCGTTAAACCTAGGTCTATCGTGTACTCATCGAGGAGCGATATTCACATTTTCGCTATTAAAGTGTCTTGCTGATCTTAAAAAATGCTTGTCAATTTTAAAATCGGTAAGCATTTTTTATTTTTGAAGAGCATTTTTATTAGCTTGTTGGGGGATTGCTTTGTTTTATTGTAGATTGTCGATATTGAGTTGGCGTTTTTCCAGTAATCTCTTTAAATGCTCTATTAAAAGGCCCAATTGAGCCATAACCCAGTTCTAATGCTATCGTTAGAATGGGTTTTCGGATGTTTTCTATCTGATCAAATTGTTCACAAGCCGCGGGAATACGATAACTATTTAAAAAAGAGGAGAAGTTTTTAAAGCCCAAACATTGATTAATTAACTCACGTAATTGGTGCTCTGGTGTGTCAATAATTAAAGATAGCTGTTTTATGGTTAATTCAGTTTGTTTAAAGTTTTCTGCTGCAATGAACTGCGTTAGCTTTTCAAAACGTTCTTGAAAAATGATTGGTATATTAACGCTTGGCTGTTCAGGTTTTATAACGGCATTGTTGATAATCGTGGCGGGTTTTTGGTGGTGTTTTTTAAGCGCAATAAAGAAAAACACATTAGCGACTAAAAAGGTCAAACTAGAATTAACTAAACTGAATATCGAAGTATGCACCATTGCCGCTTCACTTAACTCAAAAACACTTAAGACAAAGGCATAACCTGCTAATAAAAATACAATGAACATACGCTTCTTTCTTCGAGAGTCGACTAAGTCATCATTTAAGTCTTTTAACGCTACATATAATATATGTAGCGTTAAAGTAGCTTCAATTCCATGATTTATTTGATGGAATGCCCCGTTTCCTTGTAAGTAGATAAAAAAATACATCAGCCATAAAAGAGTACCCAGCAATAAAGTATTCACTGCTAAAGGCCAGTTTTTTGGATGAAAATCATCATCAAATAATGAAAAAACATAAAACCAACAAACATAGGGAATAAGGTCAGTGAAAAATAATAAGACTCCTCGAAAGGCACCATAATGATGATTAGGGATTTGAGGGGTTAGTAATAAATAAGAGCAAACACAGATAATTAACGTAGTGAGTAAAATAGACTGAAATCGACAAGATTTATATAAAATAAAAGCGGCCAAGAGAACGAATTGACCTATGACGGCAAACCTAAAAAATAAATCAAAAATATCGATATAGGATAAATACATATAGATAAGAAGCAATGGATAGGAAATCAGTACTCAATTTAACACTAAGGCGAATAATTCTCTAGCGTGAAATGTAATATACTAAAGGGATAAATAGGCTAGTAACCTTGAATACTTCTCTCATCATAATGTGAAACTATAGCTGAATTTTAGGGGATTTAAATTTCAGGCACCACACGAATACATCCAATATAGGAACAGGTGTCGGAGAAGGTTATGGAAGCATTAAATTTACAATAAATTCAAACTATCGAAATATACAAATAGTTCACCTAAGGTAGAGCGGTTTACTCCACTCTACCTTTTGTTCATTAACTTTGTATAGTCGTCGAATCAGGTGGGGCGGTATAACCCCATTAATCATTTAGTGATAAAATTAAGCTAATGCCGCTTTTAATGCGGAAATAAAACTATCGATATCGGCTTTACTAATATCTAAATGCGTAACCAAACGCATATTATCGCTAGGTGATATTATAATATTTTGTTCTTTTAGCGCGTCAGCTACTGCATAAATATCGACAGCTTTATCAACCTTAGCAAATACCATGTTAGTACTGACTTGCTCAATGTTAACGTCAAAGCCAGTAATCGAATTAAGTTGATGCGCTAAATATTGAGCATTTTCGTGATCAACTTTTAGTTTATCGACGTTTTCGGTTAATGCAATTTTAGCGGCAGCACAAAGAATACCTGCTTGACGCATACCGCCGCCGAGTACTTTTCGCCATCGACGAGCTTTGGCTATTAAATCAAGAGGACCGAATAACAAAGAGCCAATAGGAGCGCCTAAGCCTTTCGATAAACAGATCGACATAGTATCAAAATATTGTGCTATTTCAGTTATATCTACGTCTAATGCTGTTGCCGCGTTATAGACCCTAGCGCCGTCTAAATGCAAACTCAGCTGATGTTTGTTCACAAACTCGCGAAGCTCTGCCAAATAGTGCAAGGTCAGCACCTTGCCATTAATTGTATTTTCAATGCTGACAAGTTTTGTATTGGCAAAATGTGAATCATTCGGCTTAATCGCTTGTGCAAGTTTGTTAAAGCAAATGCTGCCATCTTTTTCGTTTTCTATGGGCTGTGGCTGAATCGAGCCAAGTACGGCAGCACCGCCTCCTTCAAACTTATAGTTATGGGCCTGTTGGCCACATAAATACTCGTCGCCACGATCACAATGCGCCATAAGCGCTAATAAGTTCGCTTGTGTACCTGAACTACAAAATAATGCAGCTTCAAAACCATGGCGCTTCGCTGACCATAGCTCTAATTCATTTACCGTTGGGTCGTCACCATAAACGTCATCACCAACCTCAGCCTGTGCCATTGCATTACGCATTTTTAAACTAGGTCGGGTTACTGTGTCAGAACGAAAATCAATCATTTTAAATCCCTATATGGCTGCAAGAACAAAAGTATAAACGGTAATGGAATTGTATATATAGTTAAATAACATCATTAAAGTTTTATTAATACTTGATAACTAAGGATACGATCTTACTCAATGCCATATTTTTATGTTTAGCATGAATTTACCTGAATATGATAGTAAATTAACCGGTAATGAAACTGATGAAGTGTAACAAATGAAAATTAACGAAATAGCTGAAAAAAACTATCTATGGGTAGAAAAAATGGGGTGGCACAATAAAACGACTTTGGAAGCCCTTGCCTTAGTCGCTTCCGAAGTGGGGGAGGCTATAAATGAGTGCCGAAATGAAAATCCCACCGATGCTTTTGGAGAAGAGTTAGCTGATATTATTCTTAGGGTGCTAGACCTTGCTCATTGGCAAGGTATAAATATCGAAAAAGAAATTATAGAAAAAATGATTAAAAATGAAAAAAGAGGTTCTAGGGGCAGAAGTAAATAATAATGAGCTTTATGGATAAGCTGTATATCTTGGTGAGAATACCGCGATAGCCTGTTTAGTCTTGCTCTGATTCACTTCCTTTGCTTGCATGCTTAGTAAATATTCCTAGTTTTTACTTGTCTTGTATAGACTGTGTTAGTTAGCGAATAGACGACTATATCTATCAGTCTTCAAGGTGGAGCTTCAGAGCTAAGGTTGTTTAGCTCTTTTATATCCTAGTTTTAATCTTTAGCTCTTCAACCTTGTTTCTGCCCTTATCTTTTGCTAAATAAAGGGCTTTATCAGCTGTTTCAATCAGTTTACGCGATGACATATTAATGGTGGGAATGACCGAGCAAATACCAATACTAATTGTAATGACTTTAGCTACACTCGAATGTTCATGGGGTATATTTAAGCTTTCAATAGACTTTCGACATTTTTCTGCAATTTTCAGAGCGCTTTTTGTATTAGGTAATATAAGCGAAAACTCCTCTCCACCGTATCTTGCAATAAGGTCGCCAGGGCGTTTTAAAGTGCTTTCTAATTGCCTAGCTACCTTTTTAAGACAATCATCTCCTTGAGGATGTCCATAGTTATCGTTGTATAACTTAAAAAAATCAATATCAATAATGACAAACGATAATGAAGACTTATTTCGTATTGCCAAATGCCATTCACGTTCAAAAAAGTCATCCATACATCTTCTGTTGGCTATTCCTGTAAGGCCGTCTGAACGAGAAAGTAATTCTAGCTTTTCATTTGCTTTATTAATTTCTTGGTTTTTTTCTTCAACCGTTTTTTGAATAATAGCAGCCCGTTTAGATAGATAGTGAATATAGAGAGCAATATAAATAGTGAATAGAATGAAGGATATAAATACAGCCAAGGGCAGTACATTTCGCCTGTTGCTAAAAAAGTCTTTAGATGGTGATGCGACTATGCTCCATTGTCTTCCCCAGATAGAAGGGAGGTTTTTGCTAAAAACCACTTCATCGTTAAGTTCTTTTCCATGAATGGAAGATTGATATAATATGGTCGTATTTAATGGCTGTGTGTTATCTAATAAAGTCATTTGGATATCGTTTAATTCCTTCCCTTTAAGTGAACTATTAAAAATATCACCAATTCTAAATACTCCAAGCACAAACCCCTGTAGGTTTTTTCTACGTATCTCTTCTGTAGACACCCCTCTAAATTTATAGATAGGAATAAAAGCAAGAAACCCCTTTTGCTCCCCCTTTTCTTGCACAAGCGTAATGCTTCCTGTCGCTGTGGGTTGGCCGCTATCTCTGGCAGTTATAATAGCTTGATGTCGGGTTGCATTAGATGACAGATCAAAGCCATACGCTAATTCATTTCCGATATAAGGTTCGATAAAATAAACAGGATAATATGCATCTTTAATTGGAGCTCTTATCATACTGCCCTGTATTTTCCTTTGGATAATTTCAAATTTAGGCAGGTTAAGTAAGGATTTTGACTCATAAGCTATTCTTTCTGAGTGTGGTATCAGTGGTATCCACTCTAATGCTTGAATATCATTGTGGCGACTAAGGATCCTCTGGGCTTCAAAACTAAAGTGCATCCAATCGGGGGTTGTTGAGTCACTAAACAGAATAGCGAGTGATCTGAGAGCTTCGAAGTTGATGATAATTTCTTTATGTAAAGTAGTAATATGACTATTTATTTCTTTGTTAAACTCCCCCTTTATCTTATTTTCTTCCATTTTATATAGAAAATAACCACTTGCTATAGAAATAAATAAACCAAAGGATATTACAATAGCTAAAGCTGTGTGCGTTTTAAACGTACGAAACATGAACTTTACCTTCGTTAGTAATGCAATAATTGGCTTTAGAATGAGTTAATAATAAAGTATTTATTTTCTGCTATTTTATAATGGTAGTCGTTAGTTAGCATGATGCCAATATACAGAGAGTGGTGTTCAGGTTTTTATTGGAAAATTAATTTTTATCGTATAGCTTAATATTACTGTAGGTATTATTTATATAGTTACTTTAGTTATTAGTTAATTTGCTTAAACACCACTTGATTACGGCCATTATCTTTTGCTTGATAGAGAGCTTCATCTGCTCTAGCAATTAATTCAGTAATGGTTTGATCATTATTATCCGCTGAATAAGCGGTCATACCACCGCTAATCGTGACTGAAATTGAAAGATCTTTGATTTTAATTTCTTGAGCTGAAACTGCGTCGCAGATACGTTGGTACAGCATAATCCCATTATTATTGCTATCAACAGGCGTTATCACTAAGAACTCTTCCCCGCCATAACGGCCTAACAAGTCAATTTCTCGTAAAGTTGATGTCATTCGTTTAGTAACTTCTTTTAATACTTCATCGCCGACTAAATGACCATGGGTGTCATTTATCTGTTTAAAATGATCTATATCATACATGCCAATACATAGAACTTGTTCTTGACGTTTCATGCGTTGAATTTCTTTGGGTAAACCTTCCATAATCGCTCGGCGGTTTAACAACCCCGTCAGTGAGTCGTGACTGGCTAGCTCTTTTAGTTCATTCAAAGTGTCATTAAGCTTATCTTGCATTTCAACCATACGTTTTCCTACTTGTAAACGTACTTGCAATTCAGCGGTATCAAAAGGTTTAGATAAGTAATCATTAGCGCCTTTACTCAATCCTTCAACAATATCCTCTGATGAAGATCTAGACGTTAATAGTACTATATAAGGAGGGGTTTCTGGATTCTTTGCAATGACACGCTCGCAGACTTCAATGCCATTCATTTTTGGCATTTCCCAATCAAGCAATAACAATTGCGGAGCATCGTTTTCTTGCATAATTTTCCAGGCTTGCTCACCATCTTCAGCTAAAATCACTTCGTAGCCCCAGCTTTTAGTGATGGCTGACAACATACTTCGTGATACATTACTGTCATCTGCAACTAATAACTTCATTCATTATTCTCACTTTCAACAGTATAATTTTACAGGGCAGGTCATCCAGGTCTGTTTTAGAATAAATGTCTCAGAATCACCCTGAATTTTTTACATACATTAATGATGCATCAACAGTTTATTAATACTGGTTATTAAAGTGTAATGTTAAAAGTACCATTTGTAAGGTTTAATTACATCTTTGAACAGGCCATAATTAACTTTAAGTTTCATTTACCCTCTCTGTTGATGAGATATGGCTTATGAAGGCTATTACAAGGGATACTTGAAATTAGCTGACAATATTAGCTCCTTCAGCCTAATACGATATTTTAAAAAGTCTCTTCATGAAAGTGCTTTTTTCATTGCCAATTTCAGTGCGCTAAATTCATACTCAAGTTGCTCAATATTCTCTTTTATTTCAATGAGATTTCCTGATTTACTGACAATTTCCATATCAAGAGCTAAAGCCGTTAACGCTTTCCCACCAACATTCGCTGCCGCTCCTTTTATTTTATGCATAATGGCCGCCGCTTGCTCAGCATTATTTTCTTGAAGGCTGACCTTAAGTTCTTCTATTTCGATGACCAAGTCTTCGTAAAATATTTCTGCAATAGACTTGATCAGATCTTGGTCGTTCATCAGTCGCCTAGACATATCATCAAAATCAAATACGATATGCTGATTATTTGTTTTATTAACAGTTGCTAGTTTTATATCCTCTTCAACTTCTGGCTCTATTTCTTCTTTATTCTCAGTTGGTAACCATTTTTTAAGCATGTTTATGACTTTGTCTGCTTCTATCGGTTTCGATAGATAATCATTCATGCCAACATCTAAGCATTTTTGTTTATCGCCAGCCATTGCATTAGCTGTCATCGCAATAATTGGAATTTCGCTGTTGGTAACCCCTGACTCTTTTGATCTTATTTGTTGGGTAGCTTGGTAGCCATCTAATACCGGCATTTGGCAGTCCATAAAAACTAAGTCATGTTTGCCAACACTTTGTAATGTCGATATAGCTTCTTTACCATTACCAGCAAGATCGACAGTTATTCCAATAGCGCGTAATAGGCCTTCTATCACCAATTGATTCGTTGCATTGTCCTCAACAACCAAAACATGCGCTTTAAACTGTACATGCTCTTTAGTGGTGTGACGAGTAACAAATTCAGGTGTCGACACCTCTACGCCTGAAACCATTAATAAAACATCTAATAATTCCGATTGCTGAATAGGCTTAGTAATATACCCCTTAAAACCTGCTTCTTTCATTTTTAGTGCGTCACCACGTTGAGCTTGTGATGATGCCATGATGAGTTTAGTTTGTGTTATCTGTGTCATTTTTTGTATTTGTTGACATAACTCTAAACCATCTGTTTCAGGCATGTGCATATCTAAAATAGCCATGGTATAAGGGCTATTATCTTGAGAAGCTTGTGCTAATTCTGCTAAGGCAGCTTTTGCACTATTGACTAATTTATGGGGAATGCCCCAAATTTTATGCAGCTGATGCATTAATTCAAGGTTAGTTTCGTTGTCATCAACAATTAATATTTTTTCTTTTTTTAAGTCGGTACTATATACAGGGATATTATCTTTAGCTTGAGCATGAAGTAAGGGCAAGGTAAACCAAAACGTTGAACCTTGGCCTTTATCACTATCCATGCCTATTTCGCCATCCATAAGTTCGACTAATTTTTTACAAATGGATAAGCCTAAGCCAGTCCCGCCATATTTTCGAGTGGTTGACGAGTCGGCTTGAGAAAACTTGTCAAATAATTGCTCCTGCTGTAATTCACTTATACCTATGCCGGTATCTTTTACTTCAAAACGAAATAGTTTTTTATCTGCGGATTGCTCTAATAAATGCACATAAACAGCAACTTCACCTTGATTGGTAAACTTTATTGCATTGCCAATTAAATTCGTCAAAATTTGCCTAATTCGGCCAGGGTCAGCAGTTACCCACTGTTGAATTATTGGTGTCGCAGGACAAATAAATTGTAATCCTTTACGGTGTGATTGAAAGCTCATGCTAGCGCCAATATCACCCATCATTTGTCCTAAGTTGAAAGGGATTAACTCAAGCTCTAACTTGCCTGCCTCTACTTTTGAAAAGTCAAGTATATCATTGATTATGCTTAATAAACCGACCGCGGATGATTTTACCGTATTGGCAAGTTTGTTTTGATCTGGGGTTAGTTCACTATCAATAAGTAAGTTGGTCATGCCAATGACACCGTTCATAGGTGTGCGGATTTCATGACTCATGTTGGCAAGGAAGTCAGCTTTAGAATCGTTGGCAACTTCTGCTTGCTCTTTTGCTATAGCAAGGTTTTCAATATTTTGTTTTTGCAGGGTTATGTCAGTGCGAATTGAGGTAAAACCATTGACTTGCCCACTTTTATCATAATTAGGCACTATGGTGGTATCAACCCAATAGTGATGTCCATCTTTAGCTCTATTTCGTACTTCATCATGCCAAGTTTTACCCGATAATACCCTGGTATGCATTTTTTCCCAGTAGGCCTTAGACTGATTGTCAGAATTAAGTAGGCTATGTTTTTTTCCAATTAGCTCTTCTCGAGTATAGCCACTTATTTTCGAGAACTTGTCGTTAACATAAGTTATGTTGCCATGTTTGTCTGCCATAGATAATAATGAGTGTGCATTCATGGCAAACTTTTGATTCTTTAATGGTGTAAGTACATCACTTACTCTGTTTCTAGATTCATTGCTCAGTAGGCGTAATAAAACATAAAAAATAACGAGGAAAATAAGAATAAAAATTACAGTTAATTGGTAACTGCCATTTTCCTGCCACGATAATTGCTGTTCAATAGGAACAATAACCTCTAATACTCCACGGACATCACCTAACTTCCAGCCAGTCTTCGGGGTTTGAGGATGAGTATTATGACACTGGACACAGGCTTGTTCAGTGAGAATATCAGCAATAGCAACACGAACTACCTGCTTATTATTCTGGCTTTCTGTTTTAACATAAGGAGCATTGGGATTAAGGGTAAGTTTTTGCCAAGCCTGTAACTGAAAAGCATCAAGCTTTCTATTGGCACGATCGGGAAAAGGAAAAGCTGAATAAAGCTTGATTTTCAAACCACTCGACTCAGACAGCTCACTCAATTCGTGGATCATGGTTGCAGGTAAAGGTACACCATGTTCTTTATTTTTGTAGTCACTTGAAATCGTTATTTGACCACTAGTTTTGAGTTTACTAACAATATTCTTTGTATAATAACTTCTTAATGATGAATATTGTTGAGCAGTGTTTTGGGCCACTAACGTAGCATCTTTGATAGTGGTTTCTTTGAAAATAAAGGGAACTACGCTGATAATGATGATAATGCCAATAACGGACAAGGCTAACAGCTGTTTCCACAGAGATTGTATTATATTTTTTTGCATGCTTTCTTCCGTATGGTGCTAATACCTCTCAGGACAGTTATTAGCAATGCTTCGTCCTTAAACAGATGCAAAAGACAAATTCGAATTACTCAGCCTTAGAAAAGTTAACCTTTAGATATGTTTTTTATAGAGTTTTACAGGGTAAATATTGTTTATATACCTAGCTTAGCTTAGCTTTACACTATTTTAAACCTCAATTGTTAAACTTTGACAAAACAGTTTATGAGATGATTTAGATTTATATGAATACCCTAGATAAAAATTGAAATAAGGAACATGTTTTAAGTAATTGCATTGCTTTTGTAATTCTTGAATATCAACTACATCATGCATAACCCTGACAATTTTATAAGAGCAATAATTCCCAGAGAATTTTTGTCGATTATAAATACTCTTTAAACCATACCAGCATCATTTTTTCTAAATTGGAATCAAGCTCAAACAAGGGTTCACCGTGTCCTTTACCTTTATAGCTAAATAACCGTGTTGCTTTGTTTTTTGCAGCAAGAAAAATTTCATTAGATGACTTAAACGTTGGCGTGTCGCCCTGAGCAGCAATGATCATGGCTGGAATATGGTTCAGCTTTTCGAAGTCGGCAACTGTGGCTTCATTCATTGGCGCTGAAAAAAAGATAAAGCTTTTTGGCTGATATTTTTTAGCGAGCTTTATTCCTTGTTCGCCTCCGCAGCTGGCGCCAATAAAAGCAATGTTATTACCACCGACTTTTTTTACCAATGTTTTATAAGCTGCATCGACGTCTAAAGGCCATACATTTTCCATCATGCTGCGGTAATGCGCGATTAACTTTTCTCTGGTACTTGTATCTATCGCAGCTTCTTGTTTTACATACTGCTCATTGGTACTACCGCCATACCCGCGTAGATCCAACGCTAGAGAATGAATGCCTTCCGCTGCTAGAGATTTAGCTAAACTGGCGTACATATCCTTATTCCGGTTGCACTGATGTAACATTAAAACGGCTTTAGTCGATTCAATTCCGCCGGATACATAGCTGGCTTGTAATTTAAAACCATCCTCAGCTTTGAAATGGACTATTTCTGCGGCTAGATTGAAAGATAAAACGAGTGACAAGAAAAGGCTTAGAATGGTTGTATTCATTTTTGAACTCCTGAATTAGTGGCAGTATTATTAGGCAGAAAAATAAAAGCTGCAAGCCTAAAAAGTTCAACCAAGCTTTTGATAAAGCAAAAGGAAAAAAAAAAAGCATTAGATAATGAATGAGTTGATTGGCTAATCAAGTCGCGAAATTTAATCACGACTAATTAATTATCTATACTCGATGGGATTTTTATTCATCGAGGCAATTAAAAATTCAGCCTTTATTGGTTGGACTTTAAATTTTAGGGGACTAGAAAGCTTATTGAAACTTTGTTTTAAACTTTACCTGACATAATCGCCACAAAAAGAGCAAGGAAACCATGCTTATGGATGAGCTTGAGCCACTTGAAGAGCTATCTGAACTGTTATCTACATAACAATGGCTCGTTAATATTCAAAGGTACTTTTTATGGATAAATAACAGGGTAAAGTGACATTAATAATAAGCCTGCCATTGTAAAATTAAAGGCACGTAAACGAGAATTGCTGCTAAGTATTTTGCTTAGCTGTTGACCAAGCACTGTCCACAGGCTAACAGATGGTAAGTTTACAAGGCCAAAGACTAAAGCAACAATGATGATCGATTCCATTTGCTGTGATGGTGAATAAACGCTAATCGCTGTTAACGCCATCGTCCAGGCTTTTGGATTAACCCATTGAAATGCAGCGGCTTGAATAAAAGAGATCGGCTTGGTTTTGTCTTTGTTGTTATTATCAGGTTTGCTTGCCGTTGCTATTTTATAAGCTAAATAGAGTAAATAGCTAATGCTCAGGTACTTTAATATTTGATACATTATTGGGTAATTATTAAATAATTTCATCAAACCGATACCCACAAGTATTATCATAAAAGTGAATCCTAAACCAACCCCCAACATATGTGGAATGGTACGTTTAAAGCCAAAAACGGCTCCTGAAGACATTAACATTAAATTATTTGGGCCGGGGCTTATTGAGGAAACAAACGCAAAAGCGATTAACGCTAGTAATAAATCAAAAGTCACAAAGATACTCGATTCAGATAGTTAAAGTTAATTTAATTATAAGTATTTTTATAATGCATTATCTTGCAAACTTTGCTTCTTTTAAGCTAATGTTGCAACTTATGATTAAATTAGACCGAATAAATAAAAGAATATTGCAAGAGTTGGAATTGAATGGTCGACTCAGCAATACAGAGCTTGCCAATCGAGTTGGACTTTCACCATCAGCATGTTTACGCAGAGTACAAGAATTAGAAAGCTCTGGGGTGATCAGTGGCTATCGAGCTGTAATCAATAAAGCCAAATTAGGTATTGATTGTATCGCTTATGTAGCTGTTGGTTTAGGTGATCACACCAAAAAGTCGCAACTTGCTTTTGAACAAGCGATAACATTGTCGCCAGAAGTTAGTGAGTGCCATAATATTACCGGTTCATATGAATATTTATTACGTGTAGAAACAGAAAACCTTGCTACTTACAAAACATTCCACACAGATGTATTAGGCGTTTTAGAGCAGGTAAACTCTATTACAACGTATATGGTGATGGAATCGGCAAAAAACTTACGAAGTTAAGACAATTTAAGATAGTTTTAAACACAACAAACTACCTTAAATTTAGCGAGGAAAGTCTAGCGCTATCAAGGTAAGCCTATTTCAATCGAATAGGTCTTATCATTGATTTCAATATTTTCAAATAAATCAAACCGCTGGCATAGCTTATTTACTAGGGATAATCCTAAGCCAAAGTTTGTTGAAGAGTTATTGCCTTCAATTTCATTACTAGATACCGCGTTTTTGAAACATACAGAATTAGCGTTAACCTCTATTTGCATAGAGATAATTTTATTGTTAATTCTGCCATGATTAACGGCATTGTTTACTAAATTGTATAAAATAAATTCAAATACTTCTTCAGGCATAGGTAATAAGAGTTCACCTTGCTCTCGCACATCTAACTTTAAACCATGATTGCTATATGCCTGTAAGATATCTTGTTTCATTCGGGCTAAACAAACAGTCACCTGTGTTTGATGTGTTGATTTGGCTGTTGAAGTCAGCCATAGCATAGCTTCACTCGTACGGTGCATACGACTCATAGAATTAACTAACCTGGTGTAAACAGCTTGCTGTATAAGTTCTGGTTTTTTTATTCCGATAAGTTCAACCGCGTGTGTCATCACCTGCAAAGGGGTTCTCAGTTCGTGACTCATGCCTTGATTAAAAGCAATTTGCTGGGCTAAAGCTTGTTCTTTTTGTTCCAACACCAAGATTAGTTCGTTTGCTATTTGCTTTACATCGGTCTCTTTAATGTGCCTATTGATTTCTCTAATATCTGTTGCCGATATATTAGGTTTTAAAAGCGTTGTTTTTAGTGTGGAAAATGGCTTAAGTGCTCGCTTTGCTATTACTTTAGAAATAAAAAAAGCCGCAATTAAAAAGGGAATAAAAAATATAAGTAAAAGTTTAATTATCGCTTCTATACGCGTTTCTGTTAAAACAAAATTGGTACTATCAAATAACATGATCTTGTCTTCTAAAATCATAAAGTGATAATACTTCTCTTGAAATGGAAACTCTCCAAAACCGCCCGTTCGTTCTGACAATTGCTCTTTATTTGCATATTGATACCCCATATCATTAATGAGTTCATCGAAGCTGATCTGTTTTACTTGACTGTTTATTGTTATGGCTTTTTTATCTACGCTGCGTAATATATTGTGGATCATGGTGTCTTCTGAGGAATATGCCACAACTAAGGTCAAAAAAGAGAGGATCAAAAATAAACATAGTGCGAATAGGGTTATCCAAATAGTCACTCTGCCTGTTAGCGTTGGCTTATAGTTCCACATCAAATTTGTATCCTATGCCTTTAACGTTATGAACAAGTTCTTTATTGAACATGTTTTTTAGCTGTTTTCTAAGTGCATAAATGTTAGCTCTCAGTGGGTTACTTTGAGGAAGTTCATCTGGCCATAATGCATCAATTAATTTAGGTGTAGTTACGGGGGTGGGCGCGTTTTCCATCAAGAGTTTAACCAAAGTGAACCCAAGTGCATGCAATTGAATATGAAGCCCATCACTATTACTAAGAGTTTTAGCTTTCGTGTCGAGACTATATTTCTGTACGGTAATATGCGTTGATTTCTTTGCTGTTACTTTACTTAAAGCCACGGTAATTCTTGCATTTAACTCAGCGTACGAGAAGGGTTTTTTCAGGTAGTCCCATGCCCCTGATTGAAAGCCTTTGAGGACATCTTGTTCACTTTGGTTAGCAGACATCATAATGACCGGTAAGCAGGCGAGATTTTCTTCTAATAGACTTCGACAAATATCATACCCACTTATCTGAGGTAAGTTAATATCAAGCAATATTAGATCGTAATCATAGTCGTTAATCATTTGCTGGGCTTGATTTCCCGTATAGGCAAAATCTAACGTATGCTCTAAGGTTTCAGCGTATTCACCTATCCCCTTAGCAATATCAATATCGTCTTCAACAACTAATATATTTGCCATAACTTTTCACTCGATGATTATAAATTGTTTGTTTTGCCACATTGCATTGTAGCAAGCCTATGTAAAACCAATGTAAAGCCAAATTTTAGCAAAGTAACAGTATCCTAGCGTCATTTTACATTGACTTTACACACTTCCTATAAGGTTTAACAACTAAAAATCTTCGAGGTCTTTTTCAATGCTGACAATTAAAAATCTAAGTAAACGTTATGATAATGGTGTTCAGGCGCTTAACAACATTAACTTATCAATTGATAAAGGTATGTTTGGGTTACTCGGTCCTAATGGGGCGGGTAAGTCGAGCTTTATGCGTACATTAGCCACCTTGCAATTACCTGATTCGGGTAGTATTTCTTTTAATGGTATTGATGTACTCGCCCAGCCTGATCAGTTAAAAAAATTGCTGGGCTATTTACCACAAGACTTCGGTGTTTATCCTCGAGTATCGGCTTATGAACTTCTTGACTACTTAGCAATAATGAAAGGCTTGTCTAATGCTAAAGCAAGAAAAGAACAAGTATTGGCTCTGTTGCAGCAAACAAACTTGTATGAGCACAGAAAGAATTATGTTTCTACGTTTTCTGGTGGCATGAGAAGACGTTTTGGTATTGCACAAGCACTTTTGGCTGATCCTAAATTAATTATGGTAGACGAACCTACGGCAGGTTTAGACCCGGAAGAACGTATTAGATTTTATAACCTACTGAGTGACGTAAGTGAAAATATCGTTTTGATCTTATCTACACACATCATTGAAGATATACAGGAGCTTTGCAGTGACATGGCCATTATAAGCCGAGGCCAAGTGTTGAAAAAGGGCTCGCCTAAATCATTAATGCATGAGATTAAAGATCAAGTTTGGTTTAAACAATCAAAAAGTCTAAATTTAAGCCAACTGGAGCTGCAGTATAATGTGCTATCGACTAAAAATTTTGGCACGAACAAAGCGGTTTATGTGCAATCAAAAAAACAACCTGAGGCTGGATTTGAGTTAATAGAACCAAGTTTAGAAGATGTATATTTCAACACGCTAAAAATGTCTAATTCTCCCTCAGCAATCTTGGTTAATGAGGAGAGAGCGTAATGTTTTTGCAACTATTGAGTTTTGAGTTCAAATATCTGAGCCGTCAATTATCTTGGTGGTTTGCATTGATTATGTTAACGGCTTTTGGCTTTTTATTATCAGGAAGGGTTGTTATCAGTGGCAATGTGTTTATTTTATCACCTCAAAATATAACCTATGCACTGACCATATTAAGTCAAATTTCCATTTTTACCACAACACTCATTACTGCAAATTCAGCGCTTAGAGATAGCAACTATGACTTTAGCTCGCTAGTGGAAACTAAACCGGTAGATAAAAAAGTATTGTTATTAAGTCGCTTTGTTAGTTTATTTATAATGAGCCTAATCATTGTACTTAGTGCTATTACTGCAATATTGCTGCCGACGCTGATGGCAAACACTGATCCTGAAGTTTATGGCGTGTTTAAATTGAGTTACGCATTGTGGCCTATTGTAGTGATCATTTTACCTAACCTACTTTTTACCGTTAGTTTATTATTTTTCAGTGCGGTTAAGTTTAAAACGTCGATAATGACGTTTTTATCGGGTATTGGCATTTACATATTTTATCTATTATCAGCGGCTTTATTAGATTCCCCCATGTTCACTGCCTCTGATCCCGTAGCTCGTGGTGAGATCAATTACGCTAGCTTATTAGATCCTTTTGCGGTATCGGCATTTTTAGAGCAAACGCAATTTTGGACGAGTGAAGAAAAGAATCTTTCTTTAATTAATTTCAGTGGAAACTTTTTATACAATCGAATGATTTGGCTCTTTGTATCCATTGCTTTAGTGGCAAGCTTATTATTTAAAAAAATAACAAATAAAGGCAATCATAAAACTAGATTTATAGAGTCTGAGTTATCTAAAATGCCACTTTCTGAAATAAGCCCTAGGACGAAATACACACCTAAAAAGCCGCAACTCGAACTTTGGTCGGCATTTAGAGCTGACTTGTTTTTAGAGCTGCGCATGACATTAAGAGGACTGCCTTTCTTATTGTTATTCGCACTCGTGGCATTATTAGTGGTGGCACAAATTATTAATGGCATGCAAAACAATTATTTTGTTGGTGTTCAATATGCTTATACCAGTGCGTTATTACCTTATTTGGCAAAGCCTCTTGGCATGGTTGGATTATTCATCGTGGTCTTTTTTAGTGGTGAAATGGTTTGGCGAGCAAGAGATACCCATTTTGATGGCGTTATTTCGGTTATACCAGCACCTAAATGGCTGTACTTTATATCAAAAATAGCTGTTATGGCCTGCCTGATTTTACTAATGCTGGCATTAATCATCGTAATTGGTGTTGGATACCAGTTATGGGACGGCTTTTACGCACAAGATCTGCATTTATTCCTATCTCTTATACCTATTTACGGCTTACCTCTGTTGTTGATGTCAGTGCTAAGTTTATCTGTTCAATATATTGCTATTAATAAGTATGTAGGTTTTGTTGTCTCCGCTGGCTTATTACTGGTGTTTAAAACGGATATTGCTGCTTTATTAGGTATAGAGCATAACATGTTGCGCTTCACCGATATTGGACTCCATTATTACTCAGATTTTAGCGGATACGACTTCTACTTTAAAAGTACATTTTGGTTTTCTATTTACTGGGTGTTGGTGACAACTGTAATCGCTATTGTTTGTTATGGGCTGTCTAAGCGCAGTTTGGATGAGTCAATTGTCTCAGCTTCAAAAAGATTGGCATTTTTATTATCAAAAGGCGGTTTACGGGCACTGCAGTTAAACATCCTAATTGCCGTATTATGTGGTAGTTATATTTTTTATAACACTAACATTTTAAATCACTATGTAACTGCTGATGAGCTTGTACAAACTCAGCTTGAGTACGAAACACAATTACAAGGTTATAAACATGCTTCAGCACCTAAAATTACCGATGTTAATGTTGAAGTAGATTTTTTCCCTAAGCAACATAAAGTGGTTATCAAGGGAAAATATCTGTTAACAAACGCTGGCAAAGAAAATGTCGATAAGTTCTTAATCACTCTGCCAAATACTGAGCAAGTATTTCACTTTACCTTAAATCGTGATTATCACTCATCGATAAATAATAAATTAAGTGTTGTTGAAGTTGAGTTAGATACAACATTGTCCCCAGGTGATCATATTAAACTGGAATTTACCACCAGCTTAGTTAAGCAAGGCTTTAAAAACGCCGATCGGGATATTTCGCTATTAACGAATGGCAGTTACTTCCATGGCAGTACATTGTTGCCATATATGGGGTATGACGATGCTCATGAGCTACAAAATAATGAAACACGCTTGGTTTACGGATTATCTGAAAGAGGTACTTTGCCTGAACTGAATAAGGGCAAAGCGTATAACGAGCATGGTCATGATAATGACGCCAGTTGGATCAATTTTGAAGCGATTGTATCAACAAGTTTGGATCAAATTGCCATAGCGCCAGGTGTTTTGCAAAAACAGTGGACAGAAAGCAATAGAGCCTTTTTTCATTACAAAGTAAATAACAAGATATCTAATTTCTTAGGATTTGCTACAGGGCAATATAAAACCAAAGTTGTTCGTACAGGAAAAACCAACATCAAGGCTTATTTTCATCCAAGCCATGATAAAAATATTGATTTAATGTTAAATACAGCGACTGAATCGCTAAAGTATTTCGAACAAGAGTATGGTCCGTACCCATTTCCAGAACTTACATTAGTTGAGCTCCCTAATAGAGCCTTCGCTCGAGCCTACCCAGCAACCATCTATATTTCCGAACATGTTGGTCTCAAAGAAAATCTAGCCCAAGGCAATGGACCTGACGACTTTTCCTATTTGATTGCACATGAAGTTGCTCATCAATGGTGGGGGCATCAACTTGCCTCAGCGAAAGTGGAGGGTGAAGTACTGCTTATCGAGACTCTGGCAGATTACTCGGCTCTTATGGTTATGAAAAAGCTATATGGAGAGAAATATGTTACTGGCGTGGTTGCTGATTCTACACAGCAATACTTAAGAGGACGTGGCTCAGACGTTTTAGGAGAAACACCGCTTTATAAAATGTTAGGTCAACGTTATTTACGCTATCACAAAGGCCCCGTTGTGCTTAACGCAATTCGGCATTTAATCACAGAGGATAAAATAAACCAGGCGCTTAAACGCCTTTTGGATAAAAAATCTAATGTTAGGGAAAACTACGCCACTAGCTTAGATCTGCTGAGTTTGGTAAAGGAAATTTCAGGGGAGTCTCATCATGAAAAAATAGACGAATGGTTAACTGAGATTGTCACCTATGACCTAAGTATTTCTAACGCCAAAATCGAGCAATTAGCAAACGGAAAATATCAGCTTACTGCAAATGTATCGGGCCTGACATTTAAGCATGACCCACTAGAACAAAAACACTTTACTCATGACGTAACTGTTGGTGTATATGCTGAGGTATTGGGTAAATCCTATCTTTTGCACCAGCAATCCATACAAATGATCAATGGCTTCAAACAGGTAACGTTTAATTTAGCAGAAGCACCTTCCAAGATAGTAATAGATCCACATTATCTATTTATCGATAGAGACCGTGTTAACAACGAAAATAAATTTACTCACTAGCCTCAAAACATAGTGGCGTTTAGAACAATATTTAGGAGAAAAAAATGAAATTATTCAAGAACATTAAGATTTATTCTATTTTAGCTATGTGTCTAACATTAAGTGCTAGTGCTAGTGCTAGTGCTAGTGCTAGTGGACTAAATAATAATATTATTTTGAAAACCGTCAAACAACAAGTTCAATCTATACATTGGCACACTTTAAACGATAGTGATGGGTGGGGCTTCACTATAGAAACTCAGTTAGATAGGGGGAATGGCAAGTTACAGCAGCGAATTCAACGCTATGATCCCAACCTTGAACTAAACCAACAGTGGCAATTGATAGAACAAGATAATAAAAGACCTTCAAAAGTAATCCTGCATGAATATACCAAAACTCAGTCATCAATTCGTAATGAAGAACATGAGGTTAATTCAGAAAATGCCGAAATAGTGCATTTGGTGACTTTAGCCTTCGAAACAGACTCTGAGCACTACGCCATTTTTTCGTTTAAACCGCGACTTCCTATGTTTGATGACGAAGTGAATAAAGTGTTTGATGGTAAGTTGTACTTTAATAAAACTACGAATTGTATTGAAAAACTGACCGTTAGAGCTTCTGAACCTTTTTCTCCTGGTTTTTCATTTGAGGTTAAAAAATATGACATGAACATAGATGTATCAAAAATAGGTGAACAGCTACACGTTACGCAATTAGAGTCGCATAAATCAGGCACCGCTTTTATTTTTAGCTCCTTTGATGAAATTAGTACCAGAAAATTAAGCCGTTTCGTTGTAAAAAACGATAATTTCGAAACTCATTAATTAAATTGGCATAGGTTTTTAGTGTAAAGGAAAAATCATACATAGTTTTAACATAGAGAATGGTGCTGACTCTGTTTTGGTATCCTCTGCATGATGAGTTCAGGGATCAACTGAAGTTTGGCATGTAATACGCTTTGAACGTTAACTTAAACCCTTTGAGGACTCCCCCCGATAAACCTCGGGCTTTGCCTGAGGTTATTTTAATGGTATAATTCGACCAAATGGTATAATGTATACCATTTGGTGTGTTTGATATAATTTTTAAACAAAGGGTAATATGATGGAAACAAATAGTACAGATTGGCGATATACGGTTATGCCGGCCGTGTTTACATGGCTAAAAGAGTCAGAATCCGGTGCCCTTGAAATTGACTTTGATGAGACACAAAAACAGGCCGCAGCTGTTTTAAAAGCTCAGGGAAAGGGCGGAAGCAGAATGGGCGGACTTGTCGCTTCTGGTACTCTGGGTGAGAATAGCTACCTGAGCACAGAACAGCGTCTTTCTTTACTTAAATCCCTTTCTGAGATTGCTAAAGAATACAACGTCCCGTTGATCAGTGGAGCTGCGGCAGAAACTAAAGAAGAGCTTGCCAAAATCATTGAAGGACTCGCAACGGTTGGCGTGGATACAGTCATGGTCATGCCGCCAAAAACTAAGGCGGTTCCTTCAGATGAAGAAATGTATGCATACTATGAGCTTGCTGCAATAGCTGCAAAAGAGGCAGGCGTAACAATTATGCCTTATAACAACCCTGATGCAGCCGGTTATCATGCAATCTCAACAGATCTTCTTAGAAGACTTGCTGCTCTACCTGAAGTAACTGCGCTTAAAATATCGACTACAGATGTTTCAACTATTGAAACGCTGATGTTAGAGAACAAAGATTTGAAAATTTTGGCAGGTGTTGACACTGTAACTGTACATGCAGGACTTGCTGGAGCATGCGGTGGTATTACAGGTGTAGGTACTATCTTCCCAAAAGCTAGTGTTACTATGCAGGAGCATGTTTTAAAAGGCGAATGGGCTGAGGCAAACAAAGTTTCTCAGGCTATGAATTCTATATCGTATCTTGATGCTCAACCGTTGCTTATGGAATACCTTAAGTTTGCTATGGGAATTCATCATAATGATGCTGATGGAGGGCTTCGTACCCTTGGTAAGAAATTAACTCAACAGCAAATTGATGATGTTCGTGCAAGATATATTCTGGCAAAAGAAAGACTTGAAGCTCTGGATTTATTAGACTAATCCTTGCATATATTCAAAAAGAGAAAGCCCCGTTTTTACGGGGCTTTTTTTGTGCGTATTCGGATTGGCATCGAGTTTTTAGATCCCAAGGTAGCAATGATTCTATGTCAGGCTCGGCTTGACTGAGTTCTTCTAAACATTTGACCAAGTAATCAAATTGAATGAAACCATCAACTAACTCACCCTATTAAAATTCACTCTCAGTTTTAGTGAGCAAAAAAGCAACCCCAATACACTAAGCAGCTGAGTAAATCCTTTTTACCCCGTATAAAGCACTTATAAATCGATAGATACAAAAAAGCCCTGACCGAGGTTAGGGCTTATTGCTTCCTACGAAGGAATGGTGCCGACTGCCGGAGTCGAACTGGCGACCTACTGATTACAAGCTATCGGCTTGTTACAGGTGAATCCACTATCAATGCGGCTGAACTACATGAATCATATGTTGAAATACAATAATAACCCTATCTTTTTTTAACCCAACTTATTGCTATAATTGTGTGATTATTGCGTGTTATTCAAGTCGAAATGCCTGTTCTGCTAGTTCATTACTTTAATTAAATCGCAAATAGATGTTAGCGCTTCAACTTTTTCTATTTTTGATTCAGTCTTTATTATTTCTTTCTTATTCTTATTTTTATTCAATTCATAAAAATCTAAGCATATTTCAGCTTTTTAAAACAGTATGCAGCAAACTTTTGAAAAATAATTGAAAAAACACGTGCGAATAGGCCCATTTGGGCGCATTAGGGTAGTCGTTTACTCATACTTCTCATTACTGATGGACAGGATTGATGCATAGCATTGTAGTAAAGAAGAGGGTTTTATAATGGAAA
>Ga0209291_1001239_pt1 | contig 23125 bp, 24 predicted proteins | sample GOMGulsemesocosm_FD_184633 | JGI IMG/M metagenome (GOLD analysis project Ga0209291, IMG submission 184633) | Methane-oxidizing microbial communities from mesocosms in the Gulf of Mexico - GOM9B Gulf of Mexico (SPAdes) (version 2) | ecosystem: Environmental > Aquatic > Marine > Cold seeps...
AAAATCTATGCAAGTTGATGAAGCAATTATTGATGCTTTGAGAAATGTTACAGAGTTACCTACACACAAACTGCAAGTTTTACATGAAACGACATTGGCATTATTACGCGATAAAGGAAAACCTGATAAGTCGGTATTAGCGACTTTTTATGAAGCCGGTTATAAGAACCAACAGCTACTGGAAATTGTATTAGGCATATCTCAAAAAATAATGAGCAATTATATAAACCACTTAGCCAAAACACCTGTAGATAAAGCTTTTGCAACATTTTCTTGGCCTGAGAGGTAGAAATACTAATAGAAGTAGAGGTTGCGAACTAGTGTGATTGATTAAGCTACAAGTAATAATAATGTTCTCTTAATGGAGGTATCGCCTCCATTAAGTTAATTTGAATTTTGCTTTCTAGGTATCTCTGAGCTTGAGTTTCGCTCACGAACTTTATCTATAATAGCTTCGCTATCATAGTCCCTATCTGCGATAACGAAATCACCTTGAGGTAATAATTCAATCAGTTCGTTTGCTACTTTACTATCATGAACATCACCGCCTGTAATTATAAATTCGAGCGGTAAACCATAGCTATCAAAAGCTAAGTGAGTTTTACTGGTATTTCCGCCACGACTTAATGCTATAGCTTGTTCTTGTTTAGATGCAGCACCTGTACTGTGTTGGTGTGCTTTAACATAACTACCATCAATAAACTCCCATTCAGTATCACTTTGTGCGTTTTGAAGACTCTAGCTGTTGTTATGCTAACGGCAGTTGTCCCAACATGGCAGACATAAGCGAACGATTGTTGAAATGTATTTCTCTCCCGTATCCCCTTTTAAAAACGCCTTAAGCGATTGCACCTAACGTTAATAAAATACTGATCGACCTTATAATTCAAATAAGTTGAACAAAGACTTCAAATTATTCTGTTATTTTTTCTCACATGATTATTTTAATATACCTACATCAAACGAACGGTACATATATAAAGGCATTTAGCCTAAAGGTAAAAAATCATGTTTAAATCACTTTGGAGAAAAATTATGAACAATCAAACTACATTAATCATTGGTGCAGCAGGCAATAACGGTGTTGCGACTATCGACGCATTAATCAACAAAAAACATACTGGGGACACTATTCGCGCTGCGGTTCGTAGCAGTGATAAAGCAATTGAGCTGAAACGTAAGTTTCCAACAGTTGAAACCGTTATTATCGACCTTGATAAGCCTGAAACATTAACTCAAGCATACCAAGGTGTTACTAAAGTATTTATGATCCCTGGAAATATCGAGCAAAGAGAACAGCACGCTAAAAATGCAGTTGATGCCGCAGTAACAGCAGGCTCAGTTAAACAATTTGTATTCTACTCTGTGTTTGGGGCTGAATATGAATCAATTTTATTTGGCAAGCAGTTTAGAGCGGGTGAAAAATACTTAGAGCAATCAGGCTTAAATTACACTCATTTACGTACTATATTCTTCCAAGACAATTTTTTTGGTTGGGCTGATGGCGTTAAACAGGGAGGTCTGTACTTTGGTATTCGTGAAGGTAGCTTAGCACCACTAAATGTTGCTGATATTGGTGAGATTGCCGCTAATATTTTAACGACACCGGGCCACGACGACAAAGCCTATAATATTACGGGGCCTGAGCTATTATCTGGTGAAGACATTGCAAATGTATTTAGTGATGTAACAGGCAAAAAAGTCGCTTATGTTTCTCCTACAGAAGAACAAACCTTAGACTCTCTTTTATCGACAGGTTGGCCACAATGGCAAGCAGAAGGTATGTTGGAATTATTTGAAGTATTTGCCACAAATCAAGCTGCGGTAGTTAGCCCTGACGGTGAAGTGTTATTAGGTCGCCCTTTAACAACATTAAAAGAATTTATCGCTCAAAATAAACCCGCTTTTGTTTAAGTCATATAAAGCTTAAAAATAACGCCAGACTAATATTTTTCTGGCGTTTTTGCGTTTTGCATTAATACGACAACACTAATTCATCCGATATTTTTTGCACTTTTTCAATAAACCAAGCTAATGCTTTCCCTTTATTGTCTTTACGCCATGCCATGTTTAATTCACTATTTCTACTTTCATAACTAGCAAGTTGTAAAGTGACAAGTTCTCCTGATTCAAGCTCATCTTGAATACGATGAACAGGAAGAAAGCCAACCCCTATACCTTGAATATGTGCATCTATTTTCTTTTGAATCGAAGGTACTGTAATTCTAGATTGCCCATCAAGCAAGCCAACGGAACGAGAAGGTAAATGGCGAGAGCTATCAGCGACAACTATTGATGAATATTGTTGAATCGCTTTGTTTGAAATAGGGACAGGTTCATTAACCAAAGGATGGTCATTTGACACTGCAAAGACAAAATCTATATTTCCGATAGCGTGAACCTGAAAATCACCACTATACGGTTCGCCTGTTGCGCCAATGATAATGTCTGAATTATTGGCAACAAGTGAATCCCACGTACCACCTAAAACTTCTTCTGAAACTTTAATATTAATCCATGGGTGTTCTTGTTGAAATTGCGCAATTAATTCATAAATTGGCTCGAATGATAAAATGCTATCAATACAAATACGCAACTCAGCTTCCCAACCACATGCAGATAGCTGCACCATATGGGTAAGCTCTTCGGTTGCTTTTAATATGATGCGACCTTGATCAATCAGCATTCTTCCAACTGGCGTTAACTCTGCTTTTCGTTTCGTTCTGTCAAATAACGCAACACCTAACTCTTCTTCAAGTTTATTCACCGTATAAGAAACGGCAGATGGCACACGAAAAAGTGCGTCGGCAGCAGCAGCGAAGCTTTGCTTACGCTCTATGGCATCTAACACTTTTAATGCATCTAGTGTTATTGGAGAGTTCATACATCAACCTTTTTGAATTAATTGTTCAGTTTTAACCATTATTATCCTTCAATTACTTTAAATATAATAGCTCCATTGAACAAATTCAACGAACTCAACTAACTTAACTAGCGAAATCAGGAAGAAATATTATGAACATCGAAACAATCAAAAAATTAGTATCAACAGACGCAGGTTTTTCAGCATTAGTGCTTAGGTTCCCTATCGCGATTATATTTATCGCCCACGGAGCACAAAAATTATTTGGTTTATTTGGCGGTTACGGTCTTGAAGGTACAGGGCAATGGATGGAGTCAATTGGTTTAGCACCTGGTTACACCATGGCGCTTTTAGCTGGTAGTGCAGAGTTCTTTGGTGGCCTTGCGTTATTAGTGGGTTTACTCGTTCGCCCAGCCGCTTTAATGCTTAGTATCACTATGGTTGTCGCCATTTTCAGTGTACATTTTGTTAACGGCTTATTTATGTCTGCAAACGGTTACGAATTTGCTTTAGCGTTATTAGCCGCATCAGTGTCATTAATGTTTAGCGGTGCAGGTAAAGTATCTTTAGATAACGTCTTAGCAAAACGATTAGGCTAATATCTCAGCATCAAAATAAACATCGACAGGCTCACTCTTCGTCGATGTTTTGTTGTACTAATACTGATTAATGCGATACTCGTCATTATTAAAAAAAAAACTAAACAAGAATAATTAATAGGAAATTTTATGGCACAGGTACTTAAAGCAACAGAGCATGATATTGGTGGCTTAGCTGTTAAACGCATTTTACCTCATCAAAAAAAGCGAATGGTTGGGCCATTTATTTTTTTTGACCAAATGGGTCCAAGTAATTTTCCTGCTGGACAAGGGGTCAACGTAAAGCCACATCCTCATATTGGCTTATCAACCTTAACTTACTTATTCGATGGCAGTATTTTGCATCGTGACTCTTTAGGCAATAATTTAGAAATTTTTCCTGGGGATGTAAATTGGATGACCGCAGGCTCTGGCATTGTTCATTCTGAACGTGAGTCCTTTGAAGTTCGTGGTAATCAGCATTCTGTCAGTGGACTACAGTGCTGGGTTGCACTGCCTGAGTCAATGTCAGAACTAGCGCCTGCTTTTACTCATATTAAAAAGGAAACATTGCCACAAAGTATTGAAGACGGTGTCATGATGCGAGTGGTTGCTGGTGAAGCATATGGTTTAAGTTCCCCCATAAAAACCTATTCGCCGATGTTTTATATCGATGTTATCGCCGATAAACACAGTAAAATTACCAAGCCTGATCCAATGCAAGAAACAGCATTATTTATAGTGTATGGCAGCATCACTATTAACGATGAAACCTTTGGCGCTAATGAATTTATTTTATTATCTCCTGAAGACGAGCAAATAATACTTAATGAAGACAGTCGTTTTGTCTTATTAGGTGGCGATAAGTTTGAAAAGGTACCGATGATCCATTGGAACTTCGTTTCATTTAGTAAAGAACGAATTGAGCAAGCTAAAGATGATTGGAAAAACCAACGTTTCCCCGCCATTCCTGGTGATGATAAAGAATTCTTTGCACTTTAAATAAAAGAGATAAGTAATGCGAAAAAAAATTGATTTTACCAGTAATGGCACACGCCTTTCAGGTTTATTAGAGTTTCCAGCCGATGGTGTTAAAGCTTACGCTTTATTTGCTCACTGTTTTACTTGTGGTAAAGACATTGCCGCCGCTTCAAGGATCTCCCGTGCATTAGTTGAAAACGGTATTGCGGTACTTCGTTTTGATTTTACCGGGCTGGGTAATAGTGATGGTGATTTCGCTAATACTAACTTTACCTCTAATCTCGACGATTTAAGAGCTGCTGCTGAATTTTTAAAAGCAGAGTATTTAGCACCACAGTTGTTAATTGGCCATAGCCTAGGCGGTGCTGCTGTACTTGCTGTGGCCAATAGTATTGAGTCAGTTAAAGCGGTTGTATCCATTGGCGCGCCAGCAAAAGCTGAGCATGTAATACATAATTTTCAAGACAGTCTTGACGAAATAAATACAAAAGGCATTGCCGACGTTAAGCTTGGTTACCGACAGTTTTCCATTAAAAAACAATTTATTGATGATTTGGCTGTAAACAGTAAAGAAAACTATTCATTGCAAGGTAAAGCACTACTGGTATTACATAGCCCAATGGACTCTGTGGTTTCAATTAACCAAGCAGAAAAAATTTACGCCAGTGTAAAGCATCCGAAGAGTTTTATTTCATTAGATAAAGCCGATCATTTTCTCTCAAATAAATCAGATGCAGAATATGCAGCAACGGTAATTAGTAGTTGGGCTGATAAATATATTGAAGCAGAAAGTTCAACTCGTACCATGCCATTAGCTGAAGATGGCAAAGTTGTTATCTCAGAAAAGGATCACAAGTTCACCCTAAATGTCGTGAGTGACAGTCATTATTGGCTAGCAGATGAGCCGATAAAAGTCGGAGGAAAAAACCTTGGACCAGATCCTTACGAGCATCTGCTAGCGGCATTAGGTACTTGTACCGTGATGACGCTGCGAATGTATGCTACTCGTAAGGGGATACCGCTTGATGATATTGAAGTAACCTTAAGCCATAATAAAAATTACCACGAAGACTCAAAAACCTGTGACAACAGTGATAATTATGCTGAAGCAATCACTCGTAAAATAAAGTTTGTTGGCAATATTACCGATGAGCAGCGTCAAAAACTGTTAGTGATTGCTGATAAGTGTCCGGTTCATAAAACTCTGCATAGTGACTTAAAAGTGATTACTGATTTAATCTAATCGTTTTATGGTTGAATACGATAGATCATCTCTCGCAATTCAAAAAGAAAGAGAATATTCAATTAATTAAACTGCTACAGCAAGTGGACTTTAAGCACCACTATGCCTGAAGAGTTTTCCAATTATATTTGTGAGATAAATCCATTGAATAATTTTGGCTAAAATCATCGGCCACTCTCCTATAAGTCAGGTTGAGCTTCACTAAACCCAGTTAATTCAAATAAATTGAATTATACATTCAAAACGTTCCGTTATTTTTTAAAATTTGTTTCCACTATTATTACTCCATCAAGTCAAAACAACTTAAACCCTAATAAAAACGTTAAATACCGGAGAATATTATGAACATCGAATCAATCAAAAAATTAGTATCAACAGACGCAGGTTTTTCAGTATTAGCCCTGAGATTCCCTATCGCGATTATATTTATCGCCCACGGAGCACAAAAGTTATTCGGTTTCTTTGGCGGTTACGGCCTTGAAGGTACAGGGCAATGGATGGAATCAATTGGCTTAGCACCCGGTTACACCATGGCGCTTTTAGCTGGTAGTGCAGAGTTTTTTGGTGGTCTTGCATTATTATTGGGTTTATTGGTTCGCCCAACAGCTTTAATGCTTAGCATTACTATGATTGTTGCCATTTTCAGTGTGCATTTTGCTAACGGTCTATTTATGTCAGCAAACGGTTATGAATTTGCCTTAGCGCTATTAGCCGCATCTGTTTCATTAATGTTTAGCGGCGCTGGCAAAGTCTCTCTAGATAAAGCACTAGCTAAACGTTTAGGTTAATCAAATCCCCCAACACATATCGACCGTCATCATTATCGGTCGATAGTCCTTTATCCGAATTAGAGTAATTATGATGAAATATATTAGAAAATCAGAAGCACGCGGCAACGCAAACCACGGTTGGTTACACAGCAAACATAGCTTTTCATTTGCAAATTATTATGACCGACAACATATGGGTATTTCAGCCTTAAGAGTGATTAACGACGATAGTGTAGCACCGGGCCGTGGTTTTGGTACACATGGTCACCGCGATATGGAAATCATTTCTTATGTCACACAAGGTGCATTAAAACATAAGGATAGTGAAGGAAACGAACACGTAGTATCGGTAGGCGAGATTCAACGTATGAGTGCAGGTACCGGCGTTATGCATTCAGAATATAACGCATCAAAAACTGAAGACGTTAAGTTTTTCCAAATTTGGATCCAACCTAATAAATTGGGCATTAAGCCGGGATATGAACAAAAACGTATTCCACAAAATGGAATAATAACACCACTGGTTAATGCGACAGGTGAAAATGGAGCAATTTCTATGCAGCAAGAGGCGAGTATATCTCGCTTAGTATTAAGTGAAAATGAACAATTAGAGTTAACAACAACGTTTTCTGTCGGTTATTTACACCTTATTAAAGGTGAACTGGTGGTAGACAATAAAACGTTTGTCGCAGGGGATGCTTTTACTGTTGAACAATCAGAAGCACTAGCGCTTGTGGCAACATCGTCCGTTGAAGCATTATGGTTTGAACTACCTGCACAACATTAACATGGACTTACTAACGCTTGTTTTAATTGCCGCCGTTGTTTTAATGGTTGGTATTTCAAAATCGGCTTTTTCGGGGGCGCTTGGCGTATTTGCGGTGCCCCTTTTAATGTTAAAACTCCCTGCAACACAAGCTATCGCGTTAATGTTACCAATACTTATTATTGGCGATATGTTAAGTGTAAAAAGTTATTGGAGAAAATGGGATAGTAAATTACTGCTTTCATTAATGCCTGGCGCGATCACTGGCATTGGCCTAGCTTATTTCATAATCGACTTGATCAATGCCACCCACCTTCAGCTTATTATTAGCCTCATTTGTATTATTTTCTCTTTAAAAAACTTACTTTTCAAACAAGCCACTTTTACTGTATTTAATAATCAAATAAGTGCATTTGCCATGTCAACACTTTCAGGGATAACAAGCAGCCTTGTTCATGCAGGTGGACCACCACTTATTATGTATTTCAGTGCGATAGGCTTAACACCACAAAAATTCATCGCCACTGCATCTGTATTTTTCGCTGTATTGAATATCTTTAAACTTATTGGCGTTGCTAGTTTAGGCATGCTCAGTATTGATTCCGTGTTAACTGCGCTGGCATTTGCGCCGCTAGCATTTTTAGGTAACTGGTTAGGAATAAAAATTAGCGCTTCATTAAGTAAGCAACGCTTTTTAACGATCATGAACTATTTGCTCTTATCATTAGGGGGTTGGCTATTATTGACATCTTAACTAGGTAAATAGTCCATTAACATTCAATACTAACAGCCACCAACGGTAATTCGCATTAATTGAATTATTTCTTTCTGAAAATGCTGGTATCTTGTCTTAACGCAACCTTTATACGAACCGATATGTAAGTTAATGGTTGTATTTTCAATAAGTTAAATGAACACTCGTGTAAAATAATTTTAATACAATTATTTTGATGGATGAGTTCAAATTTCATCGTTATTAATTTAATAACTCATTGCCTACAATAGCTTCATCAATTAAGCACAGTGAACTTACCAATAAAAGTTCATCACAAAAAATTTAACGAGGAAAGGTATATGACTTCAGTAAAAAATAACTGGAATAGCAGTATCAAAAACGGCGAATATCAACGTAAAGAATCACAATTTAGAAATTGGATCACTGCTGATGGTAGTGCAGGAGTAACTGGCCGTAGTGGCTTTAAAGCAGAAGCTGGTCGTTATCACTTATATGTTTCACTTGCTTGTCCTTGGGCACATCGCACCTTAATCTTTCGTCAATTAAAAGGACTAGAAGATTTAATCACCGTCAATGTTGTTAACCCAGTAATGCACGATAGAGGCTGGAGTTTTAAGCATGATGAAGAATCAGCGAAACTTTACGGTACAACAGGCGATGAATTATACGGTGATAACTTTATTGCTGAAAAATATTTGTCGCAAGACCCAGATTACACCGGCGTTAATAGTGTGCCAATTTTATGGGACAAAAAGGATAAAGTGATTGTAAACAACGAGTCATCTGAAATTATCCGTATGTTCAATAGCGCTTTTAACGACATTACCGGCAATACATTAGATTTTTATCCTGAGCACTTACGTGAAAAAATTGATCATGAAAATGAGTTGGTCTACCACAAAATCAATAACGGCGTATACAAAACAGGCTTTGCAACCACACAAGAAGCTTATGATAAAAATGTAAATGAGCTATTCATCGGCCTTGATCAACTTGAAGAAAAGTTGTCAAAGCAACGCTACTTAACCAGTGATCAGATCACAGAAGCAGATTGGCGTTTATGGGTAACCTTAGTGCGTTTTGATTCTGTTTATCACACACATTTTAAATGTAATTTGAAATTAATTGAACAATACGAAAATATATACAATTACATGATAGAGCTATACCAAATACCCAATATTGCTAAAACGGTAAATGAAGCACATATAAAGTGTCACTATTATGCAAGCCACTTATCAATTAACACTTATGGAATCATACCCGTTTCTCATAAGCAAGATTGGACCGCGCCACATAACAGAGATAGCCTGTTTAGTTAATTTTCAAATGCAACAAGCCAATATTTTCAACAGGATATTGGCTATTACCCCTATCTTCCGCTCGTTAAAAAGCTATGGCTAAAAAACAACGGCATGGCTTTTTTAGTTACCAGCATTTAGAGCATAACCCACCTTATTCATCAAAATATACCCAAGCCACTTCAAGATGCTCGTTTCAGGACGTTTAAGCAATTCATGTTCAAGGTATGATTTTATTAAGGGTTATTCCCTTAATTCACTATGTAACTGTGAAAATGGTTTGCTTAGACGTCCCAGCGTGGCTGGTTTATAAACGTTTTATACTACGTTATTGATTTTGATGAGATTATTACATGGGAGTAATACATTAGGGTAACGCAGGAGCAGTTACCGAGAATAACCATTCTCTTCAATCAAGGCCTTGTCTAAAGGCGTTTCTAATTTCATCTGAATCCTATATTTTGAGGTGACTTGAGAAAAGGTATTCACATTAATAGCAACGATAAATTCAAGCAGCTTCTAGTTAATCTCCAATTATATTTATGAGGTAAATCCATTGAATAATATTGGCTAAAATCTTCGCCACTCTCCTATAAACCACCTAGCGTTTCATTGAACCCAATTGGTTCAAATAAATTGAATTATAAACTCAAAACGCTCCGTTATTTTTTATAATCTGTTTGCTCTATTATTACTCCATCAAGTCAAAACGACTTAAACCCTAATGAAAACAATAAACATCGGAGAATATTATGAATATCGAGACAATCAAAAAATTAGTATCAACAGACGCAGGATTTTCAGCATTAGTCCTTAGGTTCCCTATCGCGATTATATTTATCGCCCACGGAGCACAAAAGTTATTTGGTTTATTTGGCGGATACGGTCTTGAGGGGACAGGTCAATGGATGGAGTCAATTGGTTTAGCCCCCGGTTATACCATGGCGCTTTTAGCTGGTAGTGCGGAGTTCTTTGGTGGTCTTGCATTATTAGTAGGTTTATTGGTTCGCCCAGCCGCTTTAGTGCTAGGCATTACCATGATTGTTGCCATTTTCAGTGTGCACTTTGCTAACGGTTTATTTATGTCAGCAAACGGTTACGAGTTTGGCTTAGCGCTATTAGCAGCATCAGTTTCATTAATATTCAGCGGCGCAGGAAAAGTATCGCTAGATAACGTATTAGCCAAACGTTTTGCTTAAACAGACACCAACAAGACCGATGTACTCATCGGTCTAAACTCCCACAATATTAATACTCTAGGATTTGCGATGAACATAGCACATCAAAAAATTAGCGCATCAGAACTACATTACTTACCAAGCAGTCACATGCACCCAGCAAATACGCGATTTCACTTTTCGTTTGCAAATTATTATGAGCCAACACGTATGGGGTTTGGTGCGCTACGCGTATTCAATGATGACGATGTTAAACCTAAAAGTGGTTTTGATCGTCACCCACATAAGGATATGGAAATTATCAGCTATGTGGTTCAGGGCAAACTAAGCCACTGGGACAGTGTCACAAAAAAAGAAGAAACCATTGGCCGTGGGCATGTTCAAGCGATATCAGCAGGTTCAGGTGTTTGGCATTCAGAAATGAATAAGCAAAATAATTGGTGTCGATTCTTACAAATTTGGGTCACACCACCGAAGCGTGGCGGTAAAGTTCGCTATAACCACCAAGGGTTTGACCTGATAGATAGAGAAAATAAGTTATTACATATTGTTGGTAACCCTAAAAATAAGGCATCCTCCCCTTTATATATTAATGCTGATGTGAATTTTTACGCCTCTGAAATAGCTGATTCAAGAGCAACGGTTGAGTATGAATTAAAACCAGGCAGACAAGCTTACATAAACTGTGTTGAAGGTAGTATGCACATAGAAGGCTTTCCAGAACTTAATGAAAGAGATTCTTTAGAGGTTACTGCGCCAACAAAGCTTAAGTTCTCATTAAAAGGAAAACACGCCCATTTTATTATTCTTGAGATGAAAAAATCTAAATAATATCAATTATTTTTAAGGAAATAATAATGTCTACATATTCAACGATACAAGCTGTCGATAATCAAGCACTAGAGCAAGCCTTTTTAAATGCTCGTACATTTAACAAATTTACTAATAAAGTAGTTACGGATGAAACGCTTAAACAACTTTATGACGTAATGAAATGGGGACCAACAGCGATGAATAGCCAACCAGGACATTTGGTATTCATAAAATCAATGGAAAGTAAGTTACGCTTAAATGGAACACTTTTACCAGGTAATCAAGACAAAACATTAGCTGCACCTGTCACAATTATCGTCGCAAGTGACAAACAATTTTACAACGATTTGCCTGAACAATTTCCTGCGGTACCGAATGCTAAGGCAATGTTTGAGAATAATCCTGTTTTAACTCAAGCAACAGCAGAGAGAAATAGTTCGATGCAAGGCGCATATCTAATTATTGCTGCTCGTATGTTGGGTTTAGATTGTGGACCTATGAGTGGCTTTGATAATAATGCTGTAGATGAGGAGTTTTTTCCTGAAGGACGATTTAAGTCTAATTTCTTAATTAATATTGGTTATGGGGATAACACGGGAAACTATCCAAGGGGGCCGAGGCTTATAGCAGATAAAGCCATGCGTATAATTTAACTTATATTTTAATTGATTAGTTAATGCCTAGAAATTATTTCTAGGCATTTTTTTTGAAGTACTTTAAGCGACACATTAATCGTTTCAGATAAATTATTACTGTTTTAATCTCTCATTTTACCGAGCTAAGCTATGGTATAAAAACTTAGACTTAAGGTTATTGTTGGCAATAAAAATCGTGATTTCAGATCAACGAATAATAATTTTATCTCGGTTTTGTTCCCCTACAGTGAAATAGAAAATCATAAGGCTTGATTGGCCTCTGTCCAATGGCAGAAAAAGGCTCAAAGAAATTATAACTTCCTATCACCCAATCTCATTTGCTGATTGTAATCTCAAACATTCTGAGCAGTCATACATTTGTGACGGGTCCTAATTCGTGAGATTTTTCCATCAATAGAGCTTTTACGGATCTAACTTGTAGAGTGACTGATATTTTAATATTTCGAAATTTCAGTCACATTATCTAGAATTCAGTCAGCAAACTTAATGATCACTTGTAGCCCAGCCTGTGTGAAAACTATTTTAAACTAGCGTAATTGGATAATATCAATGAAAAAAGGCTCTGTAGAGTAAATTCTGTCGTAGGTTTGATGTCAAACAGCTTGTTAATTTACGTAGCGTCACATAAAAATTTTACGCTGGGAGTTTTCACACAGCCTGAGCCATAAGCTGACATAAGCCATGTTTAAAAACTTCTATGGGGCAGTCTCAGTGCTATTAACCTTCATTCAGTATTTACCACTAAGAATACTATTTAATAGTGGGGGGTAGTTATGGCTTATTTTGAATTACTGATGTGTTTCGTCTATCATGACTTTCTAAATTGAGCAATTTTGTTCAAGATTTTTGCTCAGTGCCTCTTTATACTGATGGTTAAGATTTATAAAGAGTATTCCCATGAACAAAGATAATCGTTTCCAATTCATCAATAGTGAAAAGTGTGAAAATGTCACTGCACTTGATGCAACAATGAGCGATTTTTCATATTCCAAACATGCCCATGAAGAATATTCATTAGGTGTAACACTTCAAGGGAGGCAAGACTTTTTTTGCCAAAATGCTTTTCATAAAAGCTCTTCTGGAAATGTGATCATCTTCAATCCTGAAGATGTGCACGATGGTCACTCTGGGGGAGAACAACAGCTAAAATATAAAATGCTATACGTACATCCTGAAGAATTCCTTCCGTTGTTTAGAGCACTTGGTTATCAACAAAACTCGGTATTAAGATTAAATAAACCAATGGTTGATAATCCTATTCTTCGCCATCAAATACTCAGGTTGTCGTCAATTATCCAGCATTCAAATTATTCTAAAGTGGAATTTGAGTCCGGCTTATTACAGATTGCTCAATCAATGGTGGCTATGTCTGGTCATCTTGATATAGGCACTCAAAATAGCAAACGGGCTGACAAGCTACTTATAAGAGCAAGAGATTATATTCTGGCGAGTCTAGAACATAATATATCAATCGATGATATTGCTAATGTTGCCAACATGTCTAAATATCATTTTATTCGTCAGTTTCGTCTGCAATTCGGCATAACTCCACACCAATACGTTTTGAGTTGCAGGGTAAATCTTGCACGTAGAATTATAGAATCTGGTGAATCATTAATTCAAGCAGCTTTTGGGGCTGGTTTTTCCGATGATAGCCATCTGAACCGTCATTTTAAGCGAATATATGGATTGACGCCTAAGCATTTTCAGAAACAAATCCCCTAGTAACATTTACCACGGAGTCGAACATGATAACGATTATTACATATGCATTTGGCATTATGTACACGCCCGGACCTGTCAATTTATTAAGTATTCATAGCGGTATATGCGGTAAAATTAATGGTCACATTGGTTTTTGTATTGGTATTGGTTGCGCAATGTTTATATTGTTTGTGACTCTTGGGTTTCTAGGGAATACGTTTATAAACCCAATATATCTTCCCTATATTAGTTTATTAGGCTGTTGTTATATCATCTATATTGCTTGGAAAGTAATGAAGGCGAGAGTTAATGTGAATCCTTCGTTAGAAGAAGTTAGAGTTCTATCATTCTGGGATGGACTTTTTATGCAATTGTTAAATCCTAAAGGATTACTTGCGACTCTACCTATCGCCACCATTCAATTTCCAGCAGATAATATTCAAGGTAATGCGATTGTTATTTGGTCAATCGGTCTATCTATTCTAGCCTTTGGTGCGCCACTTAGTTATTCACTGATTGGGGTGTTGATTGGAAAGAAACTTGGCGATCTAAATTACTTTAAAATATTCAATATATTTATGTCTGTGTTACTTGTTTGTGTAGCAATTAATATTGGGTATGAACATGTTTACCTTAAGCTTATATAGTTTTTTTTATATATTAAATAGCTAATGATCTCGCTGTGATTGACGTGGTAATTAGCTAAAGGTTGCTGACCGTTTTGTAGGGCATAGTAATAAAAAGTAAGATTGTTTTTTCCCCATTCTGATCTAGGAAAACTGAAAGGTCAGTTACCTTTAGGTAAGCCGAAGGTAACGTCAGCTTTCGTATCTTTGTTAACATTAAGCTAGTGATCATTAGAGACTTCTTCAGCTAGCCATAAGCGGTCATTAGCTTTTGAGTTACTAACGGCAGCTCAGCGGAAGTAGGGCAATCATCAACACAGTTCAGGTCATGCAATTTTGCGGTCATTAGGTAATAATCGCCAAACCACATTTCGGATTAGATTTATTTATCATAAATAGCCAAGTAAAAGGAGAATATTTGTCACAGGTTGAGGAACAATAATTTCTAGTTGTCCAGTTGTATCTTTTTTGCCACTGAAGCATAACTAGCTAATGCATTGATACTTGACGAAGAAGGTTTTGATGTAAAGAAAAGATCACCTTTTTCAAATGCACTTTTCATTTCTTTATTATCCATAGAGGAAAGTACACTTTCATATTCATTCGTAAACCAATCAGGGACTTCTTGAGAGTTAATTATAATTTGATGCTTGTTTAACGCAAGACTACTACCTGAAAATGAAGATCCGCTTTCTCCAAAAATTTTCTTTGTAGCACTATCCCAGGACTTTCCAGCAGCAATTACAGCCTCTTCAGAAATATTTAACCCGTTAGCCGACCATTCCTGCACGGTGCTCACACCCAGTCCCATCATTAAGCCTTTCTTATACAGACCGTTCTCTCCAGTAAAATCGATAAACCCACTACTTTTTATTTCGCCTAACATTTTTGATTTAGCGGCTTCACTGATTTGCACTGTGTCAGAATGATTTTTCTCGATCGGAAAATTCTTGCCAGTTACTACGGCAATACTTAGACCGTTCTCTGATTGCTTACTCTGGTTAATTGGAAACGATTGGCCGTAACTACTTACTATCATGCGTGTTGTACTCCTATGCTCACTTAAACAAGCAATATATATACCATGAGAAACAACGCGTAAGCCGTCTAACTATTAGAAAATATATGGAAAATTTATTTGCGTTAATTTCCGCTCTGCGCACGAAGGGGATCTTCAAGTGGGAAACATAACGGTCTAACAATGGCCATACTGAAACCGTCCATTTTAAAAATGGGGGTTACTAGTACTTCGGTCAAAAAGTTTTGTGTCTTAATTTTTTCATCTGATTTTCTATTCAAGTGGTAGTCGTATACTTACGTTAACGTTGATAATATCTATATAAAAAATAGCTAAACGATACACAAAAACACACATAGGATATACATATTGTATGGATAGACGCGTTATCAAGTTTGATTGGAATCGAGCACTGGCATTTTTTGTGACTGCGTAAGAAGGGTCGCTATCGGCAACCGCTAAAGCATTAGACATGGCACAACCGACTGTTGGTCGACAAGTGTCTGCGCTGGAAAAAGAACTGGATATTTCGTTGTTTGAAAGGATAAATTCAGGGTTAGCCGTCATTGGCATAGCATCTCATAACGCTAACTTTTTCACAAACCTGACCTAATTTTGTCACGAATTTATTACAACAATTAATCCGTTTCACTGGGAGGTAAATCAGCAATGGAATAAAAATCTAGGCACTAACAAAGTATATCTACAGCGCTTGAGCACATCTTATTTAGCGAAACACGTGACTCTCCATTTCGCGCCCTAATAGCCACGCTTTGCAGTGTCGCGTTGAGTAATTTAGCTACATTTTTTGACTTTCCATCCTGGTGCCAGTTCCCCTCCTGTTGCGCTTTTAATAACCGCTTTTCAAGTAATGCATCAACACTATTGATAACAAGGTTGAGATCTTTTTTGATTTCAGCGCTGGTTGTCACTTCCACGATAGCTGTGCAGGTTGCAAAGCAACCTAGCGGTTCGGTATTACTAAAATACGTGTCAAGTGCAGCTCGGTAAAAATGCTTCATCGCTTTATTTAGATCGGGTTCACTAAACAAGATTGTTTCTAGTTGGCCACCAAGTTGCTGAACAAATCTTATAAGCGCCTTACGATAAACGGCCTCTTTATCACCAAAGGCATTATAGATGCTTGGCCGGTTCATATTCATTGCTTGAGATAAATCATCCAGCGATGTCGCTGTTAGCCCTTTCTGCCAAAAAACCTGAATAGCGCTATCCAGTGCTTCAGCAGAATCGTATTTAGGGGGGCGTCCGCGTTTTTTTATCATTTTGTACTGATTCGTATAATAAGATTGACAGGTAATTATTATATCTATACATTATTGTGCAATCCAGTACAAAATAAAGAATTAGTCTATGAAGTTAACAAATTCCAAGCCTAAACCTTCGAAAGCCTGTCTGCTTTGTAATTTTATATCATCAGATGTAACTCACGCAGCGCAGCGAGCACGCCGGTTTATTTCTAGAGAGCATATTCAATACGTAGCGAGAGAGGCATACCAAGTGCCTGACTCTGAAAGTTGCCAAAAAGCGCTGGCGATGGTCACGGAATACAGCCCTGACTATTTAGTTAATCATTGCCTGCGAAGTTATGCCTTTGGTATTGCAATGGCACATAAGGTAAAGCAGCCTTTCGATAAAGAAGTCTTTTTTCTAGGGGCAATAATGCACGACCTTGGTTTAACCTCGGAATTCGATACAGGTGACACTTTTGAGATTGATGGCGCAAAAGCAGCCAGATCATTTTGTGTCGAGCATGAGATAAACACCGCGAAAGCCGATCTAGTTCATGAGATGGTTGTTCACCATAATTCAGTTGGCATAGCTCATAAATTAGATCCAGAAATAGCACTACTACACTTTGGCGCTGGGGCCGATGTGGCAGGTCTTTTGATTAAGGATATTCATAAAGTAACTTTATCAGAAGTCTTATCGGAGTTCCCCAGACTTGATTTTAAGCAAGGAATGATAAAGCTCGTATCCGCTCAGATTGACAGCAAGTCACACAGTTATATGACGCCCTTTATTCAACTTGGATTTCTGAAGAAAATTGAGAGTGTGTCTTTCTGAGCAAATGTACTGCTCCATACCGGCACCTTTTGGCAGATGAGCGAACGAAAGGCAAGATGTCAGTTAGTCGCTACGTGACTTATAACGACCGTCTTACCTTTACTTAATAATTTAGCTTTGGGCTGACATTGTATTTCACTGCTATTACCTAAATAAAGAGGACCAGGTGAAAGAAATTCATAGGCTTTTGAATAGCAGTTGCCTGTCTCAGGAATCAGATGTAAATTTCAAATAATCACATATGAGGAGTAGTTATGAAATGTATAAATAAAATTTCACCCGTAGTTCTCGGCGTATCACGGCTCATTTCCGCTATAGTTATAGTGTTGGAAAGCACATGATAAAAGAGTTGAGGAATAAGGTATCTGGAAAGCTAGTATTGCTATTATTTTTGATAACGAATGTAATTTACATTGGCATGTTGTTCTACAGTTTACCGAAAGTAGCGAGTCATGCGCCTAAGTTAGTTTTATTTGATATGTCACCAACTGGCTACAACTATTCCACAGCGATGAATCTTTTGAAGGAGCTAGGCCCCAACGGTAGAGATGTATATCTTTCACTTCAATTACCGCTGGATTTCATTTATCCACTACTATTCTCTGTTACCTATTCATTTCTTATAATATGGTTGGTAAAACGTTTTAATTTAATTTGGTCCGAGCATTATTGGATTGCCATTTTGCCAATTGCAGCTGGTTTGTTTGATTATGCTGAAAATATTGGAATTATTTTAATGCTCACGCACTATCCTGAAATTTCAGAGGCGCTGGTTCTGGTATCAAGTATTTTTACGATATTAAAAAGCATGTTAACAACGTTGTATTTTGTAGCGTTATTAGTATTGTTTTTCTTTATATTACTTAGGCGATATAAGAAAATAGGGTGAGATTATAGATTAAAATAGCAAGCAAACGAACAAAGTAAATTTTGCCGCTACTTGCGTCGTTATGCTTTTTTGAGCAGTTAAAGGTCGATATCAGCTTGGAATTCAACTGATTCTAAGGAATGGGTAAACTGAGACATATTTCGATTCCATAAATTGAGGAGATAATGTAATGCTAAGTCATATAATGATTGGTTCAAACGATATTGAAAAAACAAAAAATTTCTACAATGCTACTCTTGGTGTTCTAGGCGCTGGAACGCCCATAGGACACGTTAACGATACTGGTCAGACTCGTCTTTTCTATATTCATGAGGGCTCTACCTTTAGCATAAGCGAGCCAATTAATGGTGAGGCTGTCAGTGTCGCTAATGGCTCCACTATTGGCTTTTCCTGTATGTCTCCAGAGCAAGTTAAAGAATTTCACGATGTTGCTGTGGCCAATGGAGGGACTAGTGTGGAAGGGGCTCCTGGTTTACGTGAAGGCGCGATGGGTGCTATGTATTTGTGCTACTTTTTGGATCCTGATGGTCATAAAATCTGTGGTATTTACCGACCAAGCTGAGTTTGAAGAATTGATATTTCGCCGATAACAACTCCCTTTATATCAAATAAAAGCATGGACGCTGCAAAAACTGTGTCCATGCAGAGCTGAAAGATTGCATTTAGTTGTTATTTCACTTTAAAGTAGTCAATTATATTTGTGTCAACTTTATTGGCTGAGGCTGTGTTTTGGCCTGTGATTAGTTGTCCATCTATAACAACATTTTCTGAACAGAATTTTTCGTAGGAATGATTATAAGGAGCGCAAGAGGAATAAGATAGACCGAATACTTCAAACTAAAAATAGGGCAAACGTCGAATTCAGAAAAGGATTCTATCTTTTATGCAAAAATCAACCTAACATACCCGGAGAAGAGCCTACTTTTAAATGAATAACTTTATTGGTCGCTACATTGTGAAGTTCTTTATTTTCAAGACTCACACCGATATTATGCATTATCTATTAAAACTGAGTGCGTAACATGCATGACAAAGATAAGGCCTTTCTTGCCTTAAGAAAATCGCTCTGCTCATATACCGCTATCAGTGATGATACCTGGCAGGCTTTTATAGGCATTTGCAAATTTAGGTCGCTTACAAAACACAGTTACCTTTATAATATTGGTAATATCCCTCCTTCTTATTCGTACATCTATCAAGGGTTAGTCAGATGTTTTTCATGCGATGAAAAGGGAAATGAATATAATAAAATGTTTTTTGATGAAGGTAAGTTTCCTGGCTCAATGACCGCTTTATTAACCTCTACCCCATCAATGCTTGCTTTTGAAGCTATCGAAGATTCTTTAATTATTGAGATTGACTTTACTGCATATCGAAAATTAATGGTTCAAAATGACGAGTTAAAACTTTTCCAGATTTATTATTTAGAGAAGAATTGGTTATTGGCAAAAGATGCTCGTGAAATTGAAATCATACAAGATGATGCGACAGCACGTTATTTACAGTTTATTGAGAAACATGACACGCTAGTTGATCGCTTACCCCAATACCATATCGCCTCTCATTTGGGAATTACCCCCACACAATTAAGCAGAATTAGAAAAACTCTCTAGGTTATCAACCTATGTAAATGAGTTGCTTTAAAAATCCCCTTATAGTGTGTTCATCGAATGAGCGTTGCAATAACGCAACACTTTTCATTTTGGAGATGCACAATGAGAAATTTTTTAATATGGTTAACCGTGTCGATCGTTATGATTACACCTCTCTATAGTTATTCTGACAATATCACGGCTCAGAAAGAACGCGTTTTAATCGTGCTAACCAGCCATTCTGAGTTGGGTAACACAGGTAAAAAAACTGGCTTTTGGTTGCCTGAATTAACACATCCCTACTACGAATTTAAAAATGCAGGTTATCACGTGGATATCGCCAGTCCAGAAGGAGGAATGGCTCCTTTAGATGCCAAGGCGTTTGATGAGCCAGATGAATACCACCAACACTTTTTAAATGATGCTGAATTAATGTCAAAAGTGATGCGTACTATTCCCCTGTCTAGCATACACCCAAGCGATTATGGCGCTATATTCTTTAGTGGCGGCTCAGGACCAATGTGGGACTTTCCCGACAATAAAGATATTAACCGAATTGCAGCTGCAATATATCAGAATAACGGCATTGTATCAGCTGTATGCCATGGCACTGCGGCGCTTATTAACATTAAGTTAGTTACGGGTGATTACTTGGTTAAAGGTAAACGCGTTGCTGCTGTTACTCGTGAAGAAGAAGTAGATATTGGTCAATTAGATATTATTCCGTTTTTATTAAAGGATAAATTTGAAGAGCGAGGAGCTACTCATATAAATGGAAAAGCTTGGAACGAAAATGTTGTGCTTGACGGTAGGTTAATGACAGGTCAAAACCCCGCATCAGCTAAAAAACTGTCACAAGAAGTAATCAAATATTTAAATAACAAATAATCAATTTATCTAATATAGCGGATAATCAGAGGTTCTACGATTTGTAGTAGGCAACATAATTAACATTAATGATTAATATTTATCTATTCATCAACTAAACATACAATGTTCGTTTTTGTTTTATATCTATTAACCTATGAAAAGAAAGAGAAATAATGATGGAATTATTAGAAGCTTTAAATTGGCGTTATGCAGTTAAGCAGTTTTCAAATGAAAAAGTATCACCGGTTGCTCTAAAAACGTTACTGAATTCAGCACGTTTGAGCGCTTCCTCTTATGGCCTCCAACCTTATAATATTATAGTAGTCGAATCGGAAACTATAAGAGAACAGTTATTATCCTTTTCATATGGTCAAAACAAGATTGCCGACAGCTCGCACTTAATTATATTTGCGGCTCATAGCCAAATAGGCGATGTTACGGTAGACCGTTATATAGACAAGCATGCCAAGGTAACCGGGCAATCTCATGAAGAACTCAATAATTTTTCAATCCATATGAAATCGGCTCTAAATAACAAAAGCTTGGAACAAAAACAAGAGTGGGCTCATCAACAAGCTTACATCGCCTTAGGAAACTTCCTAACCTGTGCCGCTGCCATGAAAATAGATAGTTGTCCGATGACAGGAATTGATACCGCAGGATACGATACAGTCTTAGGTTTGGATAAAAAGGGCTTAACCACCTCGGTAATTTGCCCTATTGGCTATCGCCATCAAAACGATGTTCAGTCAACTGTTCCTAAAGTACGTTTTGATTATGATGAAATAATTCTGGAACTTTAAGGTGAGTTATTTATCATTATTGGCACTAGTCGCGGGGGCTGCTATTGCGATACAGGCAACGATGAATGCCCAATTAGGCGTATTACTTAAAAATTCAATGATGGGGACAACGATTGCGTTTTTATTTAGCTTTATTTTCACTATTTCAGCGATGTTACTCTCAGCTAGAAATTATCCTAATTTGGCTGAAGTAAAATTGGTGCCGTTGTACTTATGGTTTACAGGTGGAGCGTTAAGTGCTTTTGGTGTTGGGATGTTTTATTATTTAATCCCCAAAATGGGGGTAGGTCCTATGATGTCTTTTGCCTTGTCAGGACAAATACTAATCGCCATTATAGCCAGTCATTTAGGCTGGTTTAATTTACCTATAAAACCAATCAACACCTTTAAAATAATAGGGGCTATTTTGCTTATTGGTGGCGTATTATTAATTAATTGGGAGTCTAGTTATGCACATTGATCAAGCTAATATTTTCAACCTTAAAAGCTTATGGGGAAAGTATGGCTCAAAAATACAGAATATTAATAAAGGTAATGTAAAGCTTGAGCAACCAAAGTTGCATATTAATGATCTTTGGCCCTATCGTTGTTGGTTTGATGACACAATAGCATCGCATGATTTTTCGTGGCTTTCGAACATGCCCAAGACGACAATTTTTCCTATATGGCCTATACATAATGAAAAAAAGAATAACGATCAAATATCTACTGAATTTGAATTGATTGAAAAAAAACTACAAAAAAATCATTGGCACTGCATCCTTGAGCAAACAGCTATGTTTTTAGCATTATCTAAAGATACTGACGAATACTGCGTGGAACCCCGTATGGGCTTTACCATAAAAAGAGTAAAAACCTCTCAAGACATCATCTTGTGGCTTAATATAGTAAGTGAAGCTTTCGGTTACTCTATTGAACGAGAAGTGATAGAAAAATTGATTGATGAGCCTGATATGCAAATATTAATGGCCTATCAAAATGATCAAGCCATTGCGAGTGCAATACTCTATAAAACGAGCGATATCATTGGTATACATCAAGTGGGCGTTAAACAGGACTATCAAGGTAAAGGTTTTGCCCGTACTTTCATGAAAGAAATAATAGCAGCTTGCCATTTGTGGCAGGGAAAGGACATTGTTTTACAAGCATCATCTTCGGGTAGACCACTTTATGAACAATTAGGGTTTAAAGCTCAGTTCTTAATCAAAAGTTATCAGAGGCAATAGTTATAGTCTACTGACTAGAAAAGATACTTGGTTGAACCAACAGGTAAGTTATCGATAAAAATCTAATCCGAACGTAAATTAACAGTTGATGATAATGCCTAGAATGTAGCAAAAATAGCGTTCCTTAACCAACAACCAAAAGCCAACGACTATAATGAGCGTGAAGCCGACCTCAAGATTTGCTAGTTGCTAATGTCTTTTATGTACTTTGAAGTATACCTTATTCAATATCATGACTGTCGACTATGGTGGCATTTTTGTCAGTCAGGTCATTCGATTAATTGGTAATATTTATAGTCAAACAATGCTTATTTATATCTGTGGGGAACGTATCGTATCAAAGCTGCCGTTGATATTCTTCTAATTAACGTTAAATGTACCCTGAAGCATTTATTGCAGTGGCCAAAAATACTTGACCATTACATAT
>Ga0209291_1001249_pt1 | contig 23005 bp, 14 predicted proteins | sample GOMGulsemesocosm_FD_184633 | JGI IMG/M metagenome (GOLD analysis project Ga0209291, IMG submission 184633) | Methane-oxidizing microbial communities from mesocosms in the Gulf of Mexico - GOM9B Gulf of Mexico (SPAdes) (version 2) | ecosystem: Environmental > Aquatic > Marine > Cold seeps...
CAGAGCTATCAAAAAGAGATACTGGAAAAACATTTTATATTTTAGACGAACCAACAACAGGATTACACTTTGAAGACATTAGAGTATTGATGGATGTAATTCATAAATTAGTAGACAAAGGAAACTCCGTGTTAATTATTGAACACAATTTGGACGTTGTTAAATTGGCCGATTATATTATAGATGTAGGCCCTGAAGGAGGAAAAAACGGAGGTAATATTTTAGCAAAAGGAACTCCTGAACAAATAATTAAAGTAAAAAATAGTCATACAGCTAAATATTTAGCAAAAGAATTGTAGCTTGTAGTACACTATAACCAATAAAACATTACAACATGGGAAAAACACAATTAAATAGAACCTGGAACGAAATAAGAACAAACGATTCTTGGGCTATCTTTAAAATAATGAGTGAGTTCGTTAACGGATTCGAAAAAATGAGTAAAATTGGTCCTTCAGTATCTATTTTTGGATCAGCACGTACCAAACCGGGAGATAAATATTATGAGCTTGCAGTTGCAGTTGCAAATAAAATTGTTAACCATGGTTACGGGGTAATTACTGGTGGAGGACCTGGAATTATGGAAGCTGGTAATAAAGGGGCACATTTAGGAGGAGGAACCTCCGTAGGTCTTAATATTGAATTACCATTTGAACAACATGATAATCCGTATATCGATAATGATAAGAGTATTGATCATGATTACTTCTTTGTACGTAAAGTAATGTTTGTAAAATACTCACAAGGTTTTGTAGTAATGCCTGGAGGTTTTGGAACTTTGGATGAACTATTTGAAGCGATAACATTAATACAAACGAAGAAAATTGAAAAATTTCCAATTATACTTGTAGGAACCGAATTCTGGACAGGGTTAATGGATTGGGTAAAAGCTACTATGGTTGAAACTCATAAAACAGTTAGTCCTGAAGATTTAGATTTAATTGATATTGTGGATACCGAAGATGAAGTTATTGACATATTAGACAACTTCTACAGAAAATTTGCGTTAAGTCCGAATTTCTAAAAAGCTATTTTTCTTCAATAATAATCTTTAGATTGTTATTATTTGAACACTCCTATTTCCTAACAATACCGTTTGAAAATTCAAGCATTACTTGTTAGGATTTTTCGTTTAACGAAAATCAATTACATTTCCTCTAAAAAACATCATTTCAATAATTGCTGTGAAAAATATTTCGTATATTATTGTAGTATGAACTATTCAGTGCATAAAAAAATGTTCTAATCCTATTATTAACGAAGTCCCCCCAAAGGTTATGTTTAAAAAAAGCTGTTATATATTACTACTGTTTTCTTGTATATCGTTTTCTCAAACTATTACTGTTGACGACACCAGTTATTCTGCAACAGATTTAACAAACTTGTTATTAAACGGATCCTGTATTGACCCAACTAACATCTCCTATTCCTCTCCACAGTCGGTAGCTCAATTTGATGGAAATGGATCGACCTTCCCCTTAACTGAAGGAATTATTATACGTACTGGTATCGCAAAACATACGGAGGGTATTTATACTGGACTAAATCCTAGTAGCCAAACAAACTCTAGTAGTGACCCTACATTACAAGCTATTAGTAATAGTACAGGGCAAACGGACCTGATAACTGATACTGCCTTTTTACAATTTGACTTTGTTCCTATCTCAAGTGAATTTAATTTTAATTTTGTATTCGCTTCTAACGAATACGGACAATGGCAATGTGGGTTTTCTGATGTATTTGCCTTCTTATTAACCGATTCGTCAGGAACAACAACAAATTTAGCTATAGTTCCTGGAACTACTACTCCTATAACCGTCTCTACTATTAGAGACAATACCTATAATGGCGGATGTACCTCCGAAAATGCCAGTTTATTTGACACCTATAATGTTGATGACCCAGCTAGTTCTACTTTAAATATGCGTGGACACACTACAGTATTAAGTGCTTCATCAACATTAACACCTGGAGAACCATATACCATTCGTTTAGTTATTGGGGATTATAAAAATTCAACTTTTGATTCCGCTGTTTTTATAGATACAGGATCCTTTACCACTGAAATAGATTTAGGAGATGACACTACAATATGCGCAGGAGACAGTATTGAATTAACTACAGGTTTAGATGAAAATGATTTTTCGCATTCATGGACATTAGATGGAAATACTATCGCTGGAGAAACAAGTAATACATTAGATATTTCTCAAGCTGGAGTCTATGGCGTGATTGCTATTAAAAATGGTACCGCATGTCAAATCCCTGGTACTATTACAGTTTCAGATATAGCAATTGGAACTCCAGATGACTTATCATTGTGTAATAATGGCTCCGCTACATACAATTATGACTTAAGTTTTAATGATGAAGCATACCTTGGTTTAGACCCTGCTATATACAATGTAATTTATTTTGCTACTCAAGCAGATATCCCTAGCGCCCCAATAAGTGTTAATGATGTTATTAGTTACACAAGTGCCGGCAATAATGAAACCATCTATATTAAAATTTTAAACATTATTACAGGGCTTTATTGTAATACCGAGCTAAATTTTAACTTAACAGTAAATCCCGCTGCTGTAGCTTCACAACCTAACAATATTGAAATTTGTGAAAGCCCAAATACCACAACTGTTAATTTAACCGTACAAGATATTCAAATATTAAATGGCTTAAATGCGGCTGATTTTACCATTACCTACTACGCCTCTCAAAATGATTTAAATAATCAAAATTCTTTAGGAGGAAGTTTTGATGTTGCTACAGGAACTAACAATCATGAAATATGGGCGTTAATAGTCAGTAATACTGACTCTAATTGTTTTGATACTACAACTTTTAATATTATAGTAAACCCACTTCCAGTTGTTGCTACCTTAGACGATGTATTGGAATGTACCCAATACACCCTTCCTCCTATTGATGATGTAAATGGTGATGGGGTACCAGATGGGGAATATTATGATAGCTCTAACGGAACTGGAAATCAATTACCAGTTGGCCACCTCGTCATAGATGGAGGAACCGTTTATATATACAACGGGCCAGATGCTAATGGATGTTCTAATGAGTCTAGTTTTTTAATTGAATTTATTGATGAATATGAACCTGATTTACACAATTGTAATACATTTATAATTCCTCCATTCCCTCCAGGTAACTTTTTTACCGCTACGGGAGGTGGTGGTAATTTATTAGCTACTGGAACTTCATACACTTCAACTACAATCCCTAATTCAATATTCTATTACGCTGAACTTACAGACCCAGATACTGGGGTAACCACAGTATGTAGAGATGAGGAATTTAACATTAATGTCTATGATTTACCCCCAGCAACAATACCTGCTAATGCTCCTATAGTTACTTGTTCGAGTTACACCCTACCTATTGTTCCCGATTTAAATGCTGATAGCACAATTGACCCAAGTGCTGACATATACTATACCGATAGTTCAGGAACAATTTTTACCCCTGGTGATAGTATAACAACATCAGGTACATATACAATTCACAATGTAGAAGATCACCCTTTTATCAATTCTGATGGAGACCCTGATAACTGGCCATGTTCAAATCAAGCTTCTTTTGAAGTTACAATTATCACAATACCTCAAAATACAACTGAGTGTGGCAAATATCTTTTACCTATCCTCTCAGCTGGAGAATATTATTTACAAGCTGGAGGAGTAGGAATTATAATCCCTCAAGGCTCAGTAGTTATAGAAAATAGCTCAGGTGGATTAACACTTGAAAATGACAATAGTTTTATTTTAACAAACCCTGATGAAATTTTTATTTTTGCACCTGATACAGAAAACATCCCTAATTGCACAAACAATACGTCCTTTACTTTACAAATTAATCCATTCCCTATAGTAGATGAATTAGATGATGTAGAACTTTGTATAGATACTCCGTATATAATAGGTGTTACAGATGTATTAACCAATCCAGGAGCATTTTATGTCGATGACCAATTACAAGATCCTCCTGTTAGTACGACAACCTATACTGCTGGACAAGCTATTACTACTGATAGTAAAATATACATTTATTATCAAGACCCCGTAACTGGTTGCGAAACACAGTCAAGTTTTGAAGTAGATATCAGAGAACTACCCCCATTAGCTAATCCCGGAGATCAATACGTATGTGACCAATATACACTACCTGCATTAAATGATGGTAATTATTATTCTGACGAAAACGGAACTGGTACCATGTATCAAGCCGGCGACTTAATTGGAAACGTAATAGCCCCTGGTACAATTGCCAATGAAAGTATTGAGATATACTTATACAATGAATGGAACGATTTGGCAGGATGTGCAATTGAACGAAAAATTACAGTTTATATTTTAGGAATTAACCTTGGTACATTTAATGATGAAGATCATTGTGACAGTTATACATTACCTCCGCTTGCTGTGGGGAATTATTTTACTGAACAACAATTAGGAGTCTCCCCTCCTAGTACTACAATTCAACAATTAAATGCTGGAGATGTCATTACCACTACACAAACGATATTTGTTTATGCAGAAAATGGTATCCCAGAACGAGACCCTGCTTTATGTAAAGCAGAAGAATCGTTTTTAGTAACAATTTCAGAAACTCCGGTACTACCAACATTTACAAATGAACCTCCAGTTTGTGGTGAGTTCTTACTTCCTGCAACAAGTACCATCAGTACTACGTATGATGTAAATTATTATACTGCCCCAGGTGGAAATTCAGCCGATTTAATTAACCCTGCTACTCCAAGAACAATTCCTGAAGGAGAAAACTCTCCTTATACAGAAACTATATATGTTCACGCAACTGCGCCTGGGAATACAACTTGTTTAGATTTTGATTCGTTTACAATAACTATTTACGAACGCCCTAATTTTACTGTTAGTGACGCCATTATTTGCGTTGATCCAGAAACAGGAATTGTTGCTCCTGAAAACTATGTATTATTAGAGTCAGGTATTGACACTAATCAGTTTATTGTCAATTGGCATTTGAATGGGAGTATAGTTCATACAGGAGCTGATTATCATGTAGAACAACCTGGAGAATACACCGTTGAAACCGTAATGATTGCTACTGAAACTCCTCCTAATTGTAATTACAACTCAACCACAGTTACTGTTTTAGAATCTAGTACAGCAATAGCAACCTATAGTGTTACAGATGATTTTGAAGAAAATGCAACCATCACTATTAATATTACAAATGGCTTAGGTACTTATCAATATCAATTAGATAACGGACCTTTTCAAGATAGCAACATATTTCATGATGTATTATCAGGTGACCATGTAGTAACTATTTTAGATGTTTATGGAAATTGTGGTATCTATGAATTACCTGTGTTTGTTTTAAAATATCCGAAATTTTTCACTCCAAATAGTGATGGAATCAACGATACATGGAACATCGTAAACCTACAAAACCAACCAAATTCAAAAATTAATATTTTTGATCGTTTTGGTAAATTTATTATCCAAATTGCTCCTTCTGGAAATGGCTGGAATGGAACTTACAACAACAGTCAATTGCCATCATCTGATTATTGGTTTGTAGTTTTCTATGAAGGCAGAAATGGAGAAGACAAGGAGTTTAAAGCACATTTTTCACTAAAAAGATAACTACCTAAGAGTGCAATAAAATTACTTACATCATTACGAACGAAGAATCGCATTTTTCGTAATGACATGCTTATTTATGAGGTTACATCATTGCGAGCGAAGAGTAACGTAGCGAAGCAATCTGTTAGTAATGTCGCAGTATTTATAATTAAAGAATTGCTGTTTTATTCAGGCAGTCGTATTTCTACTAACAGATTACTTCAGTCGTGCTTCCTTTGTAATGACATGTCATTTCGACCAAAGGGAGAAATCACATCCTAAATATTACTACTATTGCGGTTCATCATAGACACATGCGGAATATCTCCGTTACAATCGAGGTGACCTAACTGTATGTATTTGTCATTTCGAATTTTCTCTACATACACCATGAATATATTATAATCCTTTTTTAACGAACCATTAGATTAATATCTAATGGTTATTTCCTATCTTCGAGTTATAAGTTTCACTAAACAAGCATCCATACATTGAAGCAAACAATATTCTTTCTTATTACGCTACTTTTTTGTTTTACGCAAATTACTATTGCGCAAAACAAACTAAATATTTCAGCTGAATTCCAACCAGAACTGAATAAAGTAAATATCAAACAAGAAATAACGATAACAAACACCACAAATACCCCTTTAGATAGTATTTATTTATACGATTGGAATAATTCTTATTCTTCTCGAGAAACTGAATTAGCAGAACGGTTTGCAGAAGAATATAGTACCAAACTACATTTTTCAAAAGAAAAAGAAAGAGGTGTTACTAATATTACAACTATTAAATTCAATACTGAGGAACTAAAATACACTAGAGTAAAACCAGACATTATATCCATCTCTTTAAATTCTGTTTTAAACCCTAATGAAAGTGTCACTATTGATTTAAATTATACACTACAACTTCCTTCTGATAAGTTTACCCGTTTTGGAATAGACTCTAAACAAAATATCAAACTAAAAGAATGGTTTTTGGTTCCAGGTAAACTATCCGATAAATGGGTATATTATAGCAACAAAGATTTAGACGATTTATACTTTCCTAATAGTAACATAGATTTAAGAATAACTATCCCTAAAGAATATACTGTCATAAGTGATTTTGATGAAGTTAGTAATAAGCAAAATGATAGCCTTAATGTTATAGAATTAGCTGGATACAACAGAATTAATTCTGAAATTCACATCACTAAAAACACTACTTTTTCCGAAGTAATTACTGACAAAGTTACCATTACTTCAAATATAGACGACAAAGGAATTGGTACTGGGTTAAAAGCGATTATTCATGATAAAGTTGCTTTTTTCTTAAATGACAAACTTGGTGACTATCCACATCATAAAATACTATTATCGAATACTTCTTATAAAAGAAACCCAGTGTATGGGTTAAATCAATTACCCGATTTTATTCGCCCTTTCCCTGATGGATTTCAATATGAAGTAAAAATATTAAAAGCTACAATAGCTAAGTATGTTAAAAATACCTTCAATACAAATCCACGAACAGATTTTTGGCTGAATGACGCTATAGAAAGTTATTTGATGGCTATGTACATAGAGGACAACTATCCAAATACAAAGCTTTTAGGGTCGTTATCAAGAATATGGGGCATCCGTTCTTTTCAATTAGCGAAAAAGAATTTTAATGATCAGTATTATTATTTTAGTCAATACACCGCTAGAAAAAACTTAGACCAGAAACTAAACACTTCTAAAGATTCTTTACTAAAATACAACGTAAATATTTCGAATAAAAATAGAGCTGGTGTAGGATTGTTGTATTTGAATGACTATTTAGGCGATAATATTATTAGTAATACAATTAAAGAATTTTATGTCGATAACAACACTAAAACAATTGACTCAAAATCATTTATTGACTTAGTACAATCAAAAACTACTAAAGACATTAGCTGGTTTATGAAGGACTACATTAACTCCAATGAAAAAATAGATTATACTATTAAGGAAATCACTGAAGACAATAATGAACTAGTAATTAATATAAAAAATAAAGCACTCACAAAAACCCCTATTTCTATTTATCAAATACTAGACAACAAAGTAATTAGCAAACAATATATTGAAGGATTTGAAGGAGAGAAAGTAGTTAGAATTCCAAACAACAAACCAGATAGAGTTATATTAAACTACGAGGGGATCGTCCCTGAATTTAATTTAAGAAACAACACCCAAAAAGTTAAACCACATCTATTTAACAAGCCCATAAAACTGGGTTTTATTAAGGATTCAGAGGCCTCAAATCATAGTCAATTATTTTATGTTCCTGAATTAGGGTATAATTTATATGATGGGTTTTCACCAGGTTTAACATTCACAAATAAAACACTACTTCGAAAAAACTTTACGTATAAAATTAAACCTATTTATGGATTAAAAAGTAAATCATTAGTGGGAAGTATTTCCACCAATTATACTAAATACTACAAATACAAAGATCTATTTAGTACTACTTATGGACTGTCATACAATCAATATCATTATGCCGAAAACTTAATGTATCAAAAGTTTAACCCATATATCACCTTAACCTTTAGAGATAAAAAAGACTTAAGAGATAATGCCAGAAAATATATTACAATTAGGAATATAACAGTGCAGCGTGAGAAAAACTTAATTACTACAGACGATACTCCAAATTACAATGTATTTAATCTAAAAGCCGGTTTATCTGACGCTAATTTACTTAATTACAAATCTTTGAATACCGACATTCAATTTGCTAAAGATTTTGGTAAAATTTCTGCCAACTATGAATACCGAAAAATATTTTCAAATAACCGCCAAATTAGCTTTAGAGCTTTTGCTGGTGGCTTTATGTATAATAATACTAATTCTGATTTTTTTAGCTTTTCTTTAGACAGACCACAAGATTATCTTTTTGATTACAATTATTATGGTCGATCAGAAAGTACTGGTATTTATAGTCAACAAATTATCATTGCTGAAGGTGGTTTTAAATCAAAGTTAGAGAATTCCTTAGCTAATGAATGGATGACTACTGTTAATACAAGCACCACAATATGGAAATACATTTTAGCTTATGGTGATGTAGGTTTTGTTGGTAATAATGCTAAGACTAATTTTGCTTACGATTCAGGAGTTCATCTAAATTTGGTTCCTGATTATTTTGAATTATATTTCCCTGTATATTCAAATTTAGGATGGGAAGTAGGACAAGCAGCCTATGCTGAAAAAATTAGGTTTAAAGTAACCCTTACTCCAAAAGTATTAATTAAACTATTTACACGAAAATGGTTATAATTTAAATCAAAATATTCGAGGTAGGCATACGAGGTATAAATTAACAAACAACCTTTTTCATTCGAGGCAAGCCTTGGGAGTTAAACCTTCTACCGAGATTAAATAATTAATAATCAAAAACTGTAGTTCTATTGTTTTTTTAAACTTTTACTAAAGGAAGGAGCTTTTTATTGAGAATTACTCAGTATTTTCATCATTATTAGACTTGCACAAAATTTTAGTTTTTTGTACTTTTGCAATTCACGAAAATCGATATAGACCTATGAGTAATACAAGCAAGACTACCAAAGACATCACTTTTGACGATTTTAAAAAAGAAGTGCTTAGTGATTATAAAATTGCAGTTACAAGTCGTGAGTGTAGTTTATTAGGTAGGCGTGAAGTATTAACAGGAAAAGCTAAATTCGGAATTTTTGGTGATGGTAAAGAAGTACCACAGTTAGCCATGGCAAAAGCTTTCAAAAATGGTGACTTCCGTTCAGGATATTACCGTGATCAAACTTTTATGATGGCAATTGGAGCTTTAAACATCCAACAATTTTTTGCAGGATTATACGGGCATACGGATATTGCAGAAGAACCAATGTCAGCAGGAAGACAAATGGGCGGGCATTTCGCTACTCATAGTTTAAATGAAGATGGTTCATGGAAAAACTTAACACAACAAAAGAATTCTAGTGCTGATATATCTCCTACTGCTGGTCAAATGCCACGTTTATTAGGATTAGCTCAAGCATCAAAAATATATAGAGAAGTTAAAGGTATTAATACTGAAAAATTCTCTGTAGACGGAAATGAAATTGCCTGGGGAACTATAGGGAATGCAAGTACTAGTGAAGGCTTATTTTTTGAAACAATTAATGCCGCAGGAGTTTTACAAGTACCAATGGTAATGAACGTATGGGATGATGAATATGGTATTTCAGTTCATGCAAAGCACCAAACAACAAAAGAGAATATCTCTGAAATTTTAAAAGGATTTCAAAGAGAAGAAGGAACAAACGGTTACGAAATATTCAAAGTTAAAGGTTGGGACTACCCAAACTTAGTTGATGTATACCAAAGAGCTGCAGCAGTAGCAAGAAAAGAGCACTGTCCGGTACTAATTCATGTAAATGAATTAACACAACCTCAAGGACACTCAACCTCTGGGTCACATGAACGTTATAAATCTAAAGAAAGATTAGCTTGGGAAGTAGAATTTGATTGCATGTCTAAAATGCGTCAATGGATGATTGAAAATAACATCTTTACTGATGAAGAGGCAAAAATTATTGAAAAAGATATCCAAAAGCAAGTTCGTAAAGGAAAACAAGCCGCTTGGACTGCCTTTGTAAAACCACAAAAAGAAGAACAAGTTGAAGCTGTAGCTATATTAAAAGCTGCTGCAATAAACTCTAGCAACAAAGCGTTTATTGAAAAATTAGCGAACGAATTAGAGGCTATCAAAGAACCTATTCGTAAAGAAATATTAGTTGCTACAAGAAAAACATTACGTTATTTAACTGCTGAGAAATCAGATACTAAAACAGCTTTAATCAATTGGATTTCTAATTACAAAGCTAAAATTCAACCAAAATACAGCGCTAACTTATACTCTGAAAGTAATTTAAAGGCTGACAATATCAATGCTGAAGCCCCTAAATATAATGATGATTCAGAAATGGTAGACGCACGTTTAATAATGCGTGATAATTTTGATGCCATTTTTACTAAATATCCTGAGTCATTAATTTTCGGGGAAGATGCAGGTCACATTGGTGATGTAAACCAAGGACTGGAAGGAATGCAAGAGAAATATGGAGAGCTAAGAGTTTCTGATACAGGAATTCGTGAAGCAACCATATTAGGTCAAGGAATTGGAATGGCTATGAGAGGCTTACGCCCTATTGCTGAAATTCAGTATTTAGATTACATCTTATATGCCTTGCAAATCATGTCTGATGATTTAGCAACATTACAATATAGAACTAACGGAAAACAAAAAGCTCCGTTAATAATACGTACTCGTGGGCATCGTTTGGAAGGAATATGGCATTCAGGATCACAAATGGGTGGATTAATTCATCTAATGAGAGGAATACATTTATTAGTACCAAGAAACATGACTAAAGCCGCTGGGTTCTATAACACTTTATTAGAAGGTGATGAGCCAGCTGTAGTAGTAGAATGCTTAAACGGTTACCGTTTAAAAGAAAAAATGCCAGCTAACTTAGGAGATTTCAAAACCCCAATTGGAGTAGTTGAAACCGTGAAAGAAGGCGCTGATATCACTTTAGTTTCTTACGGTTCTACCTTACGTATCGTTGAAGAAACAGCTAAAGAATTAGCTCAAGTAGGAATTGATGCTGAAGTTATTGATATTCAATCATTATTACCTTTTGACATCAACCATGACATTGTAAAATCTGTTCAAAAAACAAATAGGTTATTAGTTATTGATGAAGATGTCCCAGGTGGTGCTTCTGCATATATCTTACAAGAAATTGTTGAAAAACAAGATGCCTATAGGTTTTTAGATAGCAAACCACAAACATTGGCTGCAAAAGAACACAGACCTGCTTACGGAACTGATGGAGATTACTTCTCTAAGCCTTCTGCAGAAGATATTTTTGAAAAAGTATATGATATGATGAATGAAGCGAATCCTAATAAGTTTCCTTCTTTATTCTAAGAGAAAATAATTAAACTAAAAAAGCTCTAATACATATTGGAGCTTTTTTAGTTTAAAACAATACTGTTAATACTTTTGAATTAACTTTAAAACCTTACTATTGAAATTATCTTCAGTAACTCCTATCAAGCCTTTAATTGCCTCCATATAATTTTTTAGCTTATCTTTTCTTCCGCAATTAATTAATGTCTGAATCCCTTCTTTTCCTTTTTTATTTTCTACTTCATTTGCTATAAGTCCTGAAATAGTTGAACGAACAGATATTTCTGGAGCTATATGATTGAATATTTTTGTATTCTCCTTAAATAACTCAAAAATTGTTTCATTAGGATTATTAGTGAGGTATTTCTTTAACTCATTGACAAGTCGTTTATGAGTGATCATTTCTCCATCTTCATCTGTATAATATGCATTTCCCCAACTATACGCTATCCCTTCTTCTGTGATCCAGTTTCTGTTTTTTCGCTCGTTTATTTTGCCTGAATAATAATGAAACATATCATGTGAGAAATCTTCATTATTCATTACCGAAAATATCGTTCCTGCATCTACACCATATCCATCTCTTGTTTTACCATTATATCTAATAGAATACTCAAGCCCTTGAAGCTTTAATATCTCTTGACGATTATCACACATATAAAAATGAATTTTTTCTGGCTCCACTCCTAACTTGTTTGCTATCAAAGTGTTTTTATTAGCAAACAATTCTGCTCTACTCATATTTATTTCTCCCCTATAATGATATGTAATATCTCCTATAGTAGCCATTTTCCAATATCGAGTTAAGTAACCAATAGGAGTTGAAAAAGTAATTTTTCCATTACTATCATCTGCAATTAAACTTAAAACATAAAGAATTACAGGTGTTTGATCAGTTTTTGAAGTGGTATATGTTATGGATAATGAATACTTATTATCCGAAACAGGGTACAAATTTGTTACTTGCTTGTCCTTTACTTTTAATCTCACAGAATCTTTTCTTAGCTCATAATCCTGAAAGTTTTCAAGTGTTGACATTGTTAAACCTGAGTTTTCATCAGTAATCAAATCAGAATTCAATTTCCCTTTACTCATCTGATCAATAAGCAAATCCAACGATGTTAAAATACGTTCCTTAACAACATTCTAAGTTCAAGCAATAAGTGCAACATGTATATTTAAAATACTGTGGGATATCCCACAGTATTTTAGGCTCAATATTTATATTGATCTTGCATGAAACATTACAAACAATTAACCTTAGCTCAAAGGTATCAAATTCAAACTCTTTTACAAGTAGGTTTAAACCAAACAGAGATCGCTTCTGAATTAGGTGTGAGTAAAAGTACTATTAGTAGAGAGCTTAAACGTAATATTCCTACTAGGGGGCAGACTGCTAATACTTACATTGCTGAGCATGCTCAACAAAAAACACGTTATCGACATCTAAACAAGTCTAAAGCAATCATTCTATCAGAATATTTGAAGTCTCGTATATCAAGTCTAATGAAGCATAAGAAGTGGAGTCCAGAACTTATAGCTAAGCGTCTTTCTAAAGATGGAGAGACATGCGTAAGCCATGAAACTATTTATAAATGGATATGGATGGCTAAGTATAGTAATCATCGAAAACACATCCTTTATAAGAATTTACATAAACATTTGAAGCATACAGGAAGAAGACAAAAACGAGGGAATCTCAAAGATAATCGAGGTGCTATTACCCAAAGAGTATCAATAGAACACAGACCTGATGTAGTATCACAACGCAATCGTATCGGAGATATAGAAGTCGACTTAATGATGGGGAGTAATCATAAATCTGCACTATTAGTGATGACTGACAGAACAACTTTAGTAACAATGCTTGAAAAATTAGAAAGTAAACAGGCAGAGCATGTATATCAAAAGGTGAAAAGAAGGCTAACCAATTTTAATAGTTCGTGGATAAAAACTATTACTTTCGATAATGGAAAAGAGTTTGCATATCATTACAAAATTGCAAAAGACCTTGGTGTAAAAACATATTTTACAAGACCATACACTTCTCAAGATAAGGGAACTGTAGAAAATAGAATAGGTGTAATTAGAAGGTTCTTTCCTAAGAAAACAGATTTAAATCAAATATCAGTCAAAAGAATTAAAGAAGTAGAATTATTACTAAATTACAGACCTATTAGAAAATTTAATTATAATAACCCTATTGAAACCCTAAATAATATGTGTGTTGCACTTATGAGTTGAACACAGCCATTAGTCATTTCATAATTTAAATAATTAGGTTTTATTAGCTGCTCTTGAGAATGTCCTACTGAACAGATAAATAAAATATTAAGTAGCAATAGTGTTCTTTTTTTCATTTTTATTAATTTGATTAATTTATGCTTTTATAAAATTATTTAGCGAACTAAATTAGGCCTTTTATAAAAATACTCCCGTTAAAAATATCTTAATATTTTTCGTATATTTAAATATTCACTTACTACTAACTTATGCTCACAAAACAAGAAAAATCAGAATTTAGAAGCACCTTATTTTGTCATTTAGATGGCCTTGCAACTGCAACTACCGCATATGCATTACATAAAAAAGGGGTTTTAGATTACCTCTTACTAAACAAACAAGTTGCTTTAAATAAACTTTCAAAAGAATTTAATGCTAATCAAGGTTATTTAAATGTTGGATTAAGAGTACTCTGTTCTCAAGGGTGGCTAACACAGCTTCATGAAAAAGGCGAAGTATACTTTGTAACCAACAGTAATAGCAAAACAGCTTTTGAATTAATTCCGCTATTTGAAGACTCCGTAAATCTATTAAAACACAGCGTTCAATTCCCTGAAGAACGTATTGGTGCTGATGCTTTCACTAATTTAAATCAGGTATTTAAAAAACTCATAGACAATTACGGTATCACGGAATTAAATACCATTGAGAAACAGGTCTTAAAACACATTGAAGGAGTAGTCATCGCCCCTATTATTGTTTTATTAGGCGTAAATGGAATGTTTCATAAATACTTTATGGAAGCTTCTTTTAGAGCACAAGAATATCATAAGGATCCTGAAAGTTTTAAAAAAATATTAGACTTTTTTGTGCACTTAGAATGGTTTACAAAAAAAAGTGACACTTATCAATTCACCAACAAAGGTTTATTTTTTGCAAAAAGAGCAAGTGCTTATGGGGTTACTGTCTCCTACCTTCCTACCTTCATACAGTTAGATGAATTATTATTCGGGAATCCGTTAGTTGTAAATAGCTCCCCAAATGAAACTGAAAAGCACGTACATCGAGAAATGAACGTTTGGGGAAGTGGTGGAGCTCATAGTACTTATTTTAAAGTAGTAGATGAAATTATCATTAATATATTCAATAAACCTATTGAAGAGCAACCTAAAGGGATATTAGATATGGGTTGTGGTAACGGGGCATTCATTCAACATATATTTGAAGTAATCGAACACCAAACTTTACGAGGAAAACTATTAGAAGATTATCCTTTATTATTAGTAGGTGCTGACTTTAATCAAGCTGCCTTAAAAGTAACTCGAGCAAATTTAATTAAAGCAGATATCTGGGCAAAAGTTATCTGGGGAGACATTGGAAGACCCGATTTATTAGCAACTGATTTAAAAGAAAACTATAATATCGAACTCAAAGACCTCTTAAATGTAAGAACTTTTTTAGACCACAATAGAATATGGGAAATGCCATTAAACACTACAAATAGGATAAGTACATCTACTGGTGCCTATACTCATAAAGGAAAACACATTAAAAATAGTTTAATAGAAGATTCTCTATTAGAACATTTATTAAAGTGGAAACCATATACCGAAAAATTTGGTTTATTAGTTATCGAATTACATACTGTAGCTCCAGAATTAGTAGCAAAAAACATAGGGAAAACTGCAGCTACAGCCTATGACGCAACACATGGATATTCCGATCAGTTTATATTAGAAATAGATGTTTTTCACAAAATTGCAATTGAAGCTGGACTACATCCCGATCCGAAATACGCTACAAAATTTCCTAATAATGAATTAGCAACTGTAAGCGTGAATCTACTAAAAGGTAATCTATAAATTAAGCTACATGATTACATTCAGCTCCCTAAACAATAGTAATTGTTTAGGGATTTTTTGTTTTAACCAAGTAATTTTATTTTCAAATTAATTTAGATAAATATTTAAAATAACACTTCGCTCGTTAAACCTTTTTTAAAGATTTGGGTCTTATAGACAACCTTAAATCCAATTCATATGAAAAAGCTTCTTATTTTTTGTGCAATTACTTTAATGTTTTTCACTTCATGTAGTGATGATAATTCCAATGAAATAGCAACTGAAACACCTATTCCTTTTGATTTTTCTGATTATTTTAATATCGATTTTAATAATCTATCAAATTATGCATTTCAAACAACACCAGTATACATTACAAAAGACAATACTGTAGCCAACCCTATCACTAATGAAGGCGCTACACTTGGAAGGGTTCTCTTCTATGATAAAAACTTATCTTCTGATAATACTGTTTCTTGTAGTACATGTCATCAACAAGTAAATGCATTTAGTGATACAGAAGTAGCAAGTTCTGGAGTAAACGGATTAACTGGAAGACATTCAATGCGATTGATAAATTCTCGTTTCTCCAATGAAGCAAAGTTTTTTTGGGATGAACGTGCAAATACTTTAGAAGAACAAACTACTATGCCTATTCAAGATCATAATGAAATGGGGTTCAGTGGCACAAACGGTGATGCCAGTTTTGATGATTTAATCACTAAGCTAAATGAAATTGAATATTATCCTGAATTATTCAATTTTACCTTTGGTGACCAAGTAATTACCGAACAACGTATACAAAGTGCTTTAGCTCAATTTATAAGAAGTATACAATCATTTGACTCTAAATATGACAGCGGAAGAGTTAATGTAACCAATGACCAAACTCCTTTTTCAAACTTTACAGCGGAAGAAAATAATGGGAAACAATTATTTCTAGCTCCTCCTACATTTAATAACAATGGAGTAAGAACCGGTGGCGGTGTTGGTTGTGCTGGTTGTCATGCGGCACCTGAATTTGACATAAACCCAAACACTCAAAACAATGGTGTAATTGGAGTATTAAATGTCACTGGAACAGACTTAACAGTAACGAGAGCCCCCACATTAAGAGACTTATTCAAAACTGACGGAACTTTAAATGGCGGATTAATGCATACAAGTATTTCGAATATCAATTCCGTTATTGAACATTACAACCAAATGTCACCTGGTTCAGATAATGTACAGTTAGACCAGAGGTTGAAACCAGGAGGAAATTTACAAAACTTGAATATGACTGCTAATGAAAAAAGTAATTTGATTAGGTTCCTAAAAACCTTATCTGGTACAGATGTATACACCAATGAAAAATGGGCAGACCCATTTGTTAATTAATAGTATTAAACAGTTCATCTGACTATCCTAAATATACTTTAGAATAGTCAGAATGTATATTTTTAAGCACAGCAAATACTTATTTAATACTACTATACTCATACATTATAAAATTTGTAATTTAGCAAAAATGAGTATAAAATATGATAGAAATAGCAAGTCAATTCGGAGGTAGAGGATACCTTATAGATATAGGAGTATTCATTTTCTCATTCTTTTTGATTAGCTCATTAATTAATGCAAAAAAATGGAGACTTATATTTTCATTATTCACAGCTCTATTTATAACTTTGCAGTTAATTTCACTTTACTCTACACAAAGTTTTATTGGGTACCAATTTTACACCCATTCAAACATTAGGAGCATATCAAGTATGCTATCTTTATTTACACCTTATATTATTGAGATAGTACTTTTTTCACTGACTCTTATATACTTAAATTATTATTCAATATATATAATAAATAAAGTTAGCTCGATAATAATTTCAAAAACAGAGAAAAGAGATTTTATAAGGAGGGTAATTACGATAACTGTAGTTTGTTTATCCTTTACAGCCGTATACATGAAAGGACGTTTTACAGATGATACTAAATCACTTTTAACACTCTTTTATAAAAATACAGAAAACTTTAAAGAAGTATTAAATAGTAATAAAATAGCTGATTATGTTACCCCTGACCAAATTAAAGCTACAGCAGGTAAAAATATAATTGTCATATCAATAGAGTCCTTAGAAAGATCCTTTCTATCTCAAAAACATGCTTCCCTAACTCCTAACTTAAATAGATTAAAAAAAGAATGGTCCTACTATGATATTGAACAAAATGTAGGAAGTGGCTGGACTAGTGGCTCCCTCTATACCTACTTAACAGGTTTCCCCGCTTTTTTCGGGAAATATTCATACGCTATTTTTGAAAACGCTTATGATTCTCAAATATCTAGCATATCTCATGTCTTAAAAAAAGCTAATTATAAAACTATTTATATGAATGGAAACACTAACCATTCAGGAGTTATAGATATGCTAAATACCTTTAATTTTAGTAAAGTAATTGACGTAAAAAGTATAAAAAAAACGGGCAACGAGAGTGAATACGGAATAAGAGATAAAGATTTATTTGAATTGGCTAAGGATCAAATTGAAAAACAAGAAAACTCTAATAGTCCCTACGCCCTATTTATTTCAACAACAGATACTCACTTCCCTGATGGCTTTTATGACAAAAGAATGGAATCCGTTATTTCAAAAAAGAACTCTAATTTTGAGTTTATGGTAGCGGCAGTAGATTATATGATAGAAGATTTTATTACTCATCTACAAAAAAATAATTTATTACAAAATACAACCATTTACATTTTTCCAGATCATTTAAAAATGGGGGATCCTTCTTTGTTTAAAAATACAGGTAATAGAGGCTTATACTTAATCACCAATGCAGATAACAACCTAAACCCTATACCATCTGAAAAACAATATCAAATTGACTTACCCAATATGATATTAAATGGTGCTGAAATCAAACACAATCTAAAATTCTTAACAGATTATATTTCGGGAGATAAAGACAAATACCTTAGAGAAAACATCAATAATATAACTGCTATAAATACAACAGGTTTTTCTAGAAGAAATTCAAGAAAATTTATTGTTCCAAAAATATCCAAACACTATAACAAATATAAAAAAGACACACTTAGATATATTGCACATGCAGGTGGTACTATTGACGAATATACCTATACTAATTCTCTTGAAGCACTTAACTTAAGCTACAGTAAAGGCTTTAGAATATTTGAATTAGATATTCTAAAAACAAAAGATGGTAAGTATGTAGCTGCTCACGACTGGAAAAAATGGAAGTCAATGACCAATTATAAAGGCAAAACACCTGTCAATTCAGGAGATTTTATAGACTATGCTATACACGAAAAATATACTCCTTTAGATATGAAAAGAATTAATGAATGGTTTATAAAACATCCTGATGCTATTTTAGTGACAGATAAAATAAATGAGCCAAAGTTATTTGCTAAAGAGTTTATTGATCCTAATAGACTAATCATGGAATTATTTACTCCACAAGCAGTAAAAGAGGGAATTAATACAGGAATATTATCTTCTATGCCCTCTCAAAATGTTCTTCATAATATGGATTATGAAGAAATAATAAAACTAGGAATAAAACACATAGCGGTTTCTAGATTTTTTATTGCAGCAAACAAAGAGTTGTTAAAAAAGCTTAAAGAAAAAAACATTAAAGTTTACCTGTATCATATAAACATGGATGGAGGCGTTGTAGACTCAGGTATGGATGAAAATTATGTTACAAAATATGAACTCGATTATGCCTATGGAATGTATGCAGACAAATGGAGTTTTGAATAATGTTATAGAAGACAGTAGTTACTTAACACATATTGATGACTAATACATAAGGCTTTGCAGATTAACTCACACTAGCGTCTCGAATATTAATTTCGTTATTGAACATTACAACAAAATGTCATCTGGTTCAAATAGTGTACAGTTAAACCAAAGGTTGAAATCAGGAGGAAACTTAAATATGACTGTAAATGAAAAGAGTAATCCGGTTAATCTCCTAAAAACCCTATCTAATACAGATGTATATACCAACGAAAAATAGACAGATCCTTCCCTTAACTAATCCCCTTATCAATTAAAGACTATTTGCTAATGTATTTTTTTGAAAATACTGAAGGAGATACCCCACATTTTTTTTTAAATAATCTTGAAAAATATGAAACATCTTCATACCCTAATTCAAAAGCAATTTCTTGTACTGTTAGCTCACCATGAGTTAACAGTCGTTTTGCCTCCAACAGAATACGTTGATGAATTAAGTCCGTAGTTGTTTTACCTACTGTATTAATAACCACTTTATTCAAATGCTTCGCACTTACATTTAATTCAAATGCGTAGTCACTAGCTTTTTTCATAGTTAAAAATTTTTGATCAATCAACTGTTCTAATTTCCTAAACCAAGCTACGCTTTTTTCAGTTTTATGAATATTATTCTGTTCATTTTTAATATATAAACGGGTGATTTCAATATATAATAAATCAACTATTAGTGCTAATTTTTGATGTCTCATAAAATTATTTAATTCAAACTCTTCGCAAATAACTATAAAAAAATGAATAAATAAATCTAATTCTTTTTCTTTTATCTGTAAAAAAGGCAAATTATATGACGTGTAAAAAAAAGGATAGTTATCAATATTTTTATTCAGAAATGATACGTTATAAAAATCTTTTGAATGAAAAAAAATAAACCCCTTTGCCTTTTCAGTGAATTCCCAATGATGAGTTTGTCCCGGATTCATTAAAAAAAGAGCTCCTCTTTTAATGGGGTAAGAATCAAAATCAACTTCATGTATACCTTCTCCACTGGTAAATAATACAATTAAATAAAAATCATGTTTATGAGGTTTAGTAATTGACGCATGATATTTTTCTAAATGAGACGAAAAATTATTTGCATAAAATTCACCTTCATCAACTTTTAATTCAAACTGCTTTATATTTAATATTGGTAAAAAACCCATAAACCAAAGTTATATATAAAACGTGATTTGTCCTAACATAAACGTGTTTCAATCAATTAGCCAGATCAAACATCACTTAACTTTGTAAAAAAATTATCATGTTATTAAAATCTCTCATTAAACATAAATGTCCTAATTGTAAGAAAGGGAATATTTTTAGTAGTAAAAGCGTTTTCAATTTTGGAAAAATGAATTCTAGTTGCCCAGAATGTTCATTAAAATACCATGTTGAGCCTGGCTTTTTTTACGGAGCAATGTATGTTAGCTATGTACTAACTGTAGCTGAAGGTATATTCACCTATTTAATAGGTCAACTCTTTTTTGAAAAAGTGTTCGACTTGAGAATTATTCCATATATTATTGGGGTAGTAATATTATTGTCTACCACAAACTTTAAATTATCCAGAGTCTTATGGATATATCTGTTTTTAAGCCCAAAAACAGATAAAGAATAAAACTCTTACAATCCCTCTATTTAAGTACTTAAATTGAATTCATACTTTTATTCCAACGGAAATTTTAGTAACTTTAATAATACAAGATACTTAATTAGTTAGAAACGAATGGCAATTACTGAATTTACCCTACGACTATTATCTGCTGCTTTTGCTGGAATGCTTATTGGGTTCGAAAGGCAATGGAACAATAAGTCAGCAGGAATCAGAACCAATACTCTGGTTGCAGTAGGTGCAGCTCTTTACATTCTACTATCTATTAATATCAATAAAGAAAGTGAAGGGATTACAAGAATTATTGGTCAAGTGATAACAGGTATAGGTTTTTTAGGAGCTGGAATCATTTTTAAGGAAGGATTAAATGTACGCGGACTTACTACTGCCGCAACCGTCTGGTGCAGTGCTGCCATCGGATGTCTTTCAGCTGCTGGTTATTTTATAGAAGCACTTATTGGAACTGTAATAATCCTACTTGTCAATTTAGTACTAAAACCTATACACAAATGGCTGTTTAACAGAAACAAGCGTTAATTCATTATCTTAAACAATAATTCTTTTAATAAATCACTTTGCGGTAAGTTACTTGCACCAACTCCTTTACTTTTTAAATCAGCTTCACGTAATAATGCTACTACCTGACTTACTTTTCGCATTGGGTAATTTTTTCCTGCCGCTTGATATTCCTTAACAAAAAATGGATTTACTTTTAACGCCTTTGCCACACTAAATTGTGATTTATCGGTTAAAGCATGATACTGCAATAATTGCGAAAAGAAATTATATAATAACGATACTGTTACAACAGTGGGGTTGTCTTTTGGATTTTGTGAAAAATAAGTAATAATTCTATTGGCTTTTAGTATATCACGTTCACCAATTGCTTTACGTAATTCAAAATTGTTATAATCCTTACTTATTCCTATATTCTCTTCAATGTGAATTGGGGTGATTTCTGAACCTTGAGGTAAAACCAATTGCAGTTTATCAAGTTCATTATTTATTTTTCCCAAATCAGTTCCCAAAAATTCAACTAACATTTGAGCTGCTTTAGGGTTAATCGTATATTTTTTCCCTGATAAAACTCGCCTTATCCAATCAGGAACTTGATTATCATATAATTTTTTACTCTCAAACAACACTCCTGATTTCTCTATCGTTTTATATAGCTTCTTACGTTTGTCAAGTTTTTTATACTTATAACAAATCACAAGGATTGTAGTTGGTTGTGGGTTTGCAGCGTACATTTCCAATTTATCGATTGTTCTGCTTAAATCCTGAGCTTCTTTAACCAATACCACTTGTTTATCAGCCATCATTGGATACCGCTTCGCATTTGAAACAATATCATCAATAACCACATCCCTTCCGTATAACACCATTTGATTAAACCCTTTCTCTTCTTCTGAAAGTACATTTTTCTCTATATAGTTAGCAATAGCATCAATGTAATAGGGTTCATCACCCATTAAAAAATAAATAGGCTTGGTATTTCCTTTTTTTATATCAGCTACTATTTGTTTTACTTTATCCATAAATTATTTAAAAAATACTTCGACAAGCTCAGTATGACATTCTAAAAGATTGGTTATTTTTGATCGGTGCAACAGTTAAATTTCCCTACATATACCTTTCGCTTCAAAAATAGCGAAAATAAGCTCAGTATTTTTGATGATATCAGGAAAAAATTCATTGTTCTTACTCCAGAAGAATGGGTCCGTCAACATTGCGTAAATTTCTTGATGGTTAAAAAAAACTATCCTAAGTCCTTAATTAACGTAGAAAAGGAATTATTCATAAATGGGCGAAAAAAAAGATATGACATTGTTGTTTTTAATTCTGATGGAAGCATTAACATTTTAATAGAATGTAAAGCTCCAAAAATTCCAATTACACAAAAAACTTTTGATCAAATAGCACGATACAATCTTACCTTAAAAGCAAACTTATTAATGGTTACCA
>Ga0209291_1001250_pt1 | contig 23005 bp, 18 predicted proteins | sample GOMGulsemesocosm_FD_184633 | JGI IMG/M metagenome (GOLD analysis project Ga0209291, IMG submission 184633) | Methane-oxidizing microbial communities from mesocosms in the Gulf of Mexico - GOM9B Gulf of Mexico (SPAdes) (version 2) | ecosystem: Environmental > Aquatic > Marine > Cold seeps...
CGAATCTCGGGTTCGTATTTGATAAATCATATAATCATATAAAAAAACTGAGTATAATAGCTTGTTTTTTTTACGTTTATCAATAAAAAACCGACACTCATCAAAATAAATAGTAGCATGTTTATTAATACGTTTCTTTTGTAATACAAATCATCAATTACATCAAAAAATGAACTATTTAGCACGTATTTTAGCAGGACTACTTTTAACTTTTTTATTTCAAAATTGTCAGGGACAAACCACATCAGTAATTAGTACAGAACTCTCAGAAAAAATTAATAATTCAGTAATTACTGATGCTTTAAAAGAAACTGTTTTATCCTACCCAAATAACACTCAACTAGCCATTGGATTAATTAACGGCGATACCACAACCTATTTAGGAATTCAACGTGTAAATGATACTTTAAAACTAATAGATAATAAATCAAATATTTTTGAGATAGGGTCTATTTCTAAGGTGTTTACGAGTATTTTATTATCAAATATGGTAGCTGAAAATAAGTTAAAATTGTCAGATACATTAGGAAGTCAATTTAACTTTCCTTTAAAAGAAGGTTCAAGTATTCAATTACAGCAATTAGCTAATCATACGGGAGGTTTTGCAAGAATGCCAAGTAATGCAACTGCTATTATGATGCAGAATCCAAACGACCCGTTTATAGATTATACAACGGAGTTAATGGAAGAACATTTAAAAGATGGTGTACAATTAGTAAATGAGATAGGTAAAACAAGTGCGTATTCAAATTTTGGAATGGGAATATTAGGCTATGTGTTAACTAAAGAATCAGGTAAAACATACGAAGCCTTATTACAGGAAAATATACTAAAACCTTTACAAATGAATAACTCTACTACCCTACTTAAAAACGTTCCTAAAAATAGTTTGGTAAAAGGATTAGATGGAGATGGAAAAGAAGCTGGGAATTGGAATTTTACTGATGCTTTTGTAGGGGCTGGTGGAATAAAATCATCAATAATCGATTTAGAAAAATTTGTGCATAAAAATTTAGAGAATGATTTAGTTTATAATTTACCACAACAAAAAACATTTACTATTAATGAGCAAATGAGTATTGGTTTAGGTTGGCATTTAATTAATAAAAAAGAAAAGTCTATTTTATGGCATAATGGTGGAACTGCTGGATATTTATCAAGTTTAGCAATTAATAAACAAAACAAAAAATCAGTTATTGTGCTGTCTAATGTTTCTGCTTTCAATCCTCAAGGGAGAAACATTGATAAATTATGTTTTTCTTTGTTGCAAATTTTAGGTTCTACTACTAATTTAGTGCAACGATAGATGAATTATATTTTTAAGTTGTGCTTCATTATGACCAACTAATAACCAACCAAATATTCAATTATGAAATCAAATTCAAATTATTCAACTTACAAAAATGGAATATTAATACTTTTTTTAGTATTAATAAATAATATGAGTTTTGCTCAAACGAAAGTTGAGCAACTCGAAGAACTTTTAAGTACCTATGAAGCGTATGGTAAATTTAATGGCTCCGTTTTAGTATCCGATCAAGGAAAGGTTATATACAAGAAAGGATTTGGTATGGCAAATATGGAATGGGATATTCCTAATCAACCCAATACCAAGCATCGTTTGGGTTCTATAACCAAACAATTTACAGCAATGCTTATTTTACAATTAGTATCGGAAGGGAAATTAGATTTGCAAGCACCAATTACTACCTATCTACCAGATTATCCAAAGGCTAGTGGTGATATAATAACTAGCCATCATTTACTAACACATACTTCAGGAATACCTAATTACACAGCATTTCCTAAGTTTATGAAAGAAGAAAGTCGTAATCCATATACTCCAAAAGAGTTTGTGAAAACATTTGCTGATAAGACGTTGGATTTTACACCAGGTGAAAAATTTAGTTATAGTAATTCGGGGTATTTTATTCTTGGTGTTCTTGTTGAAAAATTGTCTGGAAAAAGCTATGAACAAATGCTTCATGATAACATTTTTACTCCATTAAATATGAAGGATACGGGTTATGATAATCATGGAGATATTTTAAAAAATAGAGCCACTGGTTACAAAAAACAAGGTGGAGATTATGTAAACTCTAGTTATTTAGATATGTCTATTCCTTATGCTGCGGGTTCTATGTATTCCACTGTTGAAGATTTATATAAATGGGATCAAGCTTTGTATACCACTAAAATTTTACCGAAAAAATATATGAGTATGTATTTTAAACCTTATATATCTGCTTCTGGTAACGCCCATTATGCTTATGGATGGGGTGTTGGTTATGCTAAAATAGGAAAATCTACAGATAGTATATATGCCATAGGACATGGGGGCGGTATTAACGGATTTAATACTAATATTTCTAGAACAACTTCTAATAATTCTTTGATTGTACTTCTAAATAATACAAGTGGAGCACCACTTAACAATATAACAAAAGCTATTCGAGGTATCATACATGACAAAGAATATAATATGCCTAAAAAATCGGTTGCTGATGCAGTATTAGCCATTATTGAAACTAAAGGGATTGATGCAGGAATATCACATTATAATAATATTAAACATTCTGAAAACTATAGCTTAAGAGAAAGTGAAATGAATGCTATTGGGTATCAACTTATGGGTTCTGATAAAGTAAAAGAAGCTAATAAAATATTTCAACTTATTATTGAAGAATTTCCTACATCGTCAAATGCTTATGATAGTTTTGGAGAAAGTTTAATGAAGCTAGGTAAAAACGACCTAGCCATTAAAAGTTATAGAAAATCGGTAGCATTAAACCCCAATAACCAAAACGGTATCGATTATTTAAAGAAACTTGGGGGTGATGTAAGCGATTTGGTAAAAGAGGTAAAAGTATCCAATACTGTTTTAGAAACTTATATCGGAAAATATGAACTCCAACCCGGATTTATTATTACTGTTACCAGAGAAGGAAACCAATTAAAAGCTCAGGCTACAGGGCAACCAGTGTTTGATCTATTTCCAAAGTCTGAAAATGAATTTTATTTGAAAGTAGTTGATGCACAATTAGTCTTTAATAAAAATGATGCTGGAAACATTGATAGCGCAACTCTTTTTCAAGGAGGACGTGAAATGAAAGGTAGAAGAATAGATTAATCTAAAAACATACAATTTTACTTATATAAATGACGGTAAAAACAAACCTTATAAAATGGGAAAACGAAAAAGAAATATACTTGTAACTGTACATATTTTATTTTGGGTATTGAATTACTTATATATGAGTACAGCTAATTTGCATTGGAACGGTTTTAGTAATGAAACTGGTTCTTTACGAGTTGTATATAGTTATGGAATGTTATTTAATGCGTTGTTTTTTTATATTCAAGTATTTTGGTTTGTTCCTAAATTATATTTAAAAAAGAAGAAGGTATTATTTTGGACATATTCTATTTTGTTATTGATAGGAATAACACTTTTAGAAAGTTATTTCGATCTTCTTGTAGCTCAATATTTTAATGAATCAGTATATCTAGAACATGGAGCAATTGTTTTTACATTATCAGGTTGTTTATATAATGGTATTTTTCATTTGATATTTAGTTTTTTAGGGTTTTTATATTGTTTTCAATTTGAATATTTAAAATCAGAAAAAGCTAAACAAGAATTGTTAAAAGAAACCCACCAAACAGAATTAAAATACCTGAAAGCACAGTTAAATCCGCATTTCTTATTTAATGGTATCAATAGTGTATATCATTTAATTGGTGCTAATAATGAGTTAGCTAAAGAGTCTTTATTACAGTTTTCAGACTTATTGCGTTATCAATTATATGAAAGTTCTGATACTTTTATAGCACTTGAAAAAGAATTGAATTATGTACAGCAGTATATTAAATTAGAAGAGCTAAGAAAAGGTACAGATATTAATTTGAATTATGCCTTGGATTTTGATAATGAAGCTTTAAAAATAGCTCCGTTATTATTAACACCATTTATAGAAAATGCATTTAAATATGTGAGTAATAACAATGATGCATCAGAAAATAAAATTGTAATTTCTATTACTGAAAACCACAAAACTCTAAATTTAAAAGTTGAAAATACTTTTGATATACAATATCAAACCAACACCGTTGGAGGGGTTGGTTTAACTAATGTAAAAAGACGTTTAGCGTTGTTGTATCCAGAGAGCTATCAATTAAATATTAGTAAAGAAAATGATGCGTTTTTGGTAGATTTAAAAATTGAATTATAACAAAATAGATTCCTGAATTTTCGGAAAATAAATATGAAGCATATAAAAACTATTATTGTCTACTTTTTAATCCTTTTAAGTATAGAATGTAAAAACGAAAAAAAAGAGGTTTCAGAAAAATTATCGACTGAAAAAATTATAAAAATAGATACGTATTTAAAAGCAGAATTAAGCAATACTCTTGGATTAGCTGTTGCTGTAATAAAAAATAAAAAGCTGATATATAAAAACTATTTAGGGAAAGAAAATTTAAAAAATAAAAAGGTTAATGGAAAAACGATTTTCCCTTTATATTCTATATCAAAATTGATCACTTCCGTAGGTGTTTTTCAATTAATAGAAGAAAATAAAATTCATTTGGATGATAATATATCGTTATATATCGACGGATTACCTAAAGAATGGAAAAATATTCAAGTAAAAAACTTACTAACACATTCATCCGGTCTTCCCGATTACAATATTATAGAAGGAAAAATTTCTGACAGTATTACATTAGAAAACCTATTCAAAGAAAAATTGCGTTTTAAACAAGGAGAACACTGGGAGTATAATCAAACAAACTTTTGGTTTCTTACCAAAATCATTGAGAAAGTTACAAATCAAAGTTTTGAAAGTTTTATTATAAATAATCAATTCTCAAATAAGAAAAATAATATTCTCTATTCGTCTAATTTTATTAAACCTATTCCCAATAGAAGTTTTAAATATTCTTTTAATGATAGTACTGATAATTGGGAGAAAATTAATTATAATTTTGGGAAAAGAGCAAATTCTGCTGGAGGATTAAATTTTACATTAAATCAGTTTATAGAATGGAATAAAAACTTTGATAATAATAATTTTATACAACCAGATACTAAACATAAAATGTGGACTCCTTTTAAATACAAAACCCCTTTTTATTTTGAAAATAAAAAAGATAAGTTTCTTTACGGTTGGCAACAGTATTCAACTAACAATGAAACTTCCTACGGTTTTACTGGTGGAGTGGTAACAGGATACAGAAAATTTATAAATCAAAATTTAACAATTATTGTTTTAACAAACGGACTTAAAGACACTCCTATTCACAACAAAATTATAAATACAATTGCAGGGATTATTGATGAAAATTTAGAGTTCTATCAAAAAAAGTCAATTAGAAAAGCTATTATTGGTAAGGTGAAAAAGGATGTTAATGAAGGTATTTCGTATTATTACGAGTTAAAAAAAACAAAAACGGAAGTATACAATTTTTCTAATGAGAGAGAATTAAACACTATTGGATATGAGCTTTTAAGAAGTGGAAAAACAGATGATGCTATTGAAATATTTAAATTATTAGTTTCAGAGTTTCCAGAATCATCAAATCCATATGATAGTATTGGGGAAGGGTATTATAAAAAAGGTTTGTACATAGAATCTCTTAAAAACTATAAAAAATCATTAGCACTAAATCCAAATAGTTTGAATGCTAAAAAAATGATTTTAAAAATAGAAAAACTAACTAATTAAGCTAAACTACTATGAAGTATCTAAAATATTTAGGCTTTTTAGGACTAATAGGTTTCCTTCCCTATTTTCTTGAGATACCGAGTTATTTTAAGTTATTCAAACTCTTTTTCTTTTTTATTGAAGATATTTATATCTTTTTAAATGATGAATAATATTTTTATCAATGACAAAATAACCAATAGATATTGTCAGACTGAGCTTCGCCTGTACTGAGCAAAGATGAAGTATCAAAGTCTTAATTATTATAACTAAAAGACTCCTTTTTTCAAAAGAGATACATATGAAAGAATTGAACTGTTTAATTATTGATGATGAACCATTAGCAAGAAACGGATTGGCCGCTTATTGTGAAGAAATTTCGTTTTTAAATGTAGTTGGTTTATGTAAAAACGCTTTACAAGCAAATGACTTCTTACATCAGAATACTATTGATATAGTCTTCTTAGATATTAATATGCCATTATTAAGCGGTTTAGAGTGGTTAGAAACTTTAGAAAACTCTCCTTTGGTAGTGATGACTACCGCATATACAGAACATGCCTTAGAAAGCTTTAAATACGAAGTAATAGATTATTTAGTAAAACCAATATCATTCAATAGGTTTTTACAAGCAGCTAATAAAGCATATCGGCTAACTGAAACTACTACCTCAGAAGATGTCTTTTTTGTAAAAAGTGATAAAGCGTTGGTAAAAGTAAAAATAGCCAGTATTTTGTTTTTAGAAGCAATGCAAAATTATGTAAAAATAGCGACTGTTGATGGTACTACTATTACACATACAACCTTAAAACAACTTAAAGAAAACTTACCCGAAACGGAGTTTGTACAAACGCATAAATCCTATATTGTTTCAAAAACTAAAGTAGAATTAATTGTGGGCAATCAAATTATCATTTCTGATTATAAAATACCGATTAGTGTGCGTATGAAAAAAGAGGTGTTGGATAAAATAATAGTAAATTAATTTTACCTCCCATGGTATTCCATATTAGGTAGTGCTTCTCCTTTTTTTAGGTATTTATCAAACCAATCAAATACTTGTTTATCTACAGCTACTCTGTGTTCAGAAATACCATGATCACCTCCTTCAAACATGATTAATCGATAAGGAATTCGGTGTTTTTCAAGTTCTAAAGCTAAGGTTAAGCTTTGTTCGGGTTTTACACGCCAATCGGAATTTCCATGAAGTATTAATATCGGTACATTTTTTGGAAACTTATCTGCAAAGTAAATAGCCGATCGTTTTTTCAATTCTACATCTCTATTTTCCCAATAATTTGGAATCAATTCTGAATAAACTTTAGTTTCCATATCAGGTCTATCTTTTATGTTTTCAAAAGCATTAGATAATGCCCCTCCAACAACGGCAGCTTTTATCTTATTGGTTTTTGTTAATGCTAAATAAGTCATCATCCCTCCTCTACTCCAACCATACATTCCAATTTTTGTAGTATCGACTTCAGGAATATTTTTAATAACATCAACCAAGTTGATTATATCATTTACATCTTTTCCACCAAATTCTTCTTTACCTTCTCCTCCAGCATTACCTCTATACTGACTAGCAATTATAACATACCCTTCATTAGCTAATCGTCCTAAAGTAAATATGCCATGTGCAATTTTAAGTGACCCAAAATTTCTATTTCCACCACGATTATAGATAATACAAGGGTACTTACCTTCTTTTTTAGGCTTAATTAAATACCCCTTTACTTTTAAACCATCACTTAAATAAGTAATAACATACATGTTTATATTATCAAGATAATTATATTTTTCCTTCCAAGTAATTATTCCATTAACCTCTTTAATAAGTTTAGTATAAATAGGGAGTTTTGATAAATCAGTAATTAATTGTTGTTCAATTATCAGAGGTTGTTGTTGAGCTTGACAATTATTTAGAAAAAGAAGGAGTAAAAGGTATTTGAAATATTTCATAATATGAAATTAAGTAATGTTTATGAATTACGCTATTCATGATAATAGTTACTTGTTATTTTTTTAACTAAAAAGAATAGTTTTTAAAGTTTTGGATTTATTATTAATAGATATTTTTGAATTAGAAGTATTTATATTCAATTTAATTAAAAACCCAAAACAATTGGTTTCGGGCTTATACTATTTAAAGAAATGTATTAATTTAAAATGTTTGGTGTACACTTACTTGTAACTGATTTTTATTCCAACTATTGGTAGATTGTCTCATTACACCTAATTGTACTTTCATGTTTTTCTTTATAGTATATCCCATTGCCATATAGAATCTATTTCTATCAAAAACTTCAACACGTTTTCCGTCACCAATAGTACGTTCTCCATTTATAAACAATTCATTATACAAAGCTAAGTAGATGGTTTTATCAGTTATTTCTTTTTTATTTAAAGGAATATTTAAAAACAAGTTGTAACGATAGCGTGTTCTAAAATCTTGATTTTCTACAAAACGTTGCTCGTATCTAAAGCGGTGCTTAGCAAAAAACCGTCCACCTAATTTATGAGGTAAAAGTAATTCTTGGTAGATTCTACTTTCTGTAAAAGTATCATTTCCATTTCCAAATTCTCCAGAAGTTATATGTCCGTATCCAAGTGTAAATTTTCCATTGAAATTTTTAGGTTTATAAGTAACACCACTACGTAATAATAATTGCTCTAAATCACCGCCTAAATTCCAATTACGGTACTGAATATCTCCTTGTACTCCCCAAGGACTTTCTTTAAATGTAGTATTATAAAAATACATATACCAAGCTCCAACTTTATTATTATCTATTTGTGCATTGGTTTTTATAGGAGCTAAAAAAAGGACTCCTAATGTGATAATAAAAGTGATTTTTTTCATAAAATAAATTTTTAGGGAAAAAACACAAAACAAAATGTATTGTTTTTAATGTTTATTTTTCATTACTAACCACAGCATCTACCTCAATTTCTATAAGCCATTCGGGATTAATAAACTGTGATACTTGCATAATAGTATCTACAGGTTTAATATATTTAAAATATTCAGCACGTACTTTTATCACTGTTTTCCAATGGGCTATATTAGTTAGCATTATTCTAGTTCTAACTACATCATGTAACCCTGAACCAGCTTGTTCTAAAGCAGCTTTAATAATTTTGATGCATTGTCTTGTTTGAACTTCAGGATCATTAATGCCAACAGTTTTTCCGTTTATATCCACAGGAGCCGTTCCACCAATAGAAATATATGGACCTACCCTTACCGCTCTACTAAAACCAATAACATCTTCAAGTGGATTTCCGTTTGAAATAAGTTCTCTTTTCATAATGAATTTTCTTTAGAATACGCTTGTCCTTCATCTTGATTGGATGCTGCTACTGATGCATTTCTGTGAATCCAAAGCCATCGACCATTTTCTTTTTTAAGCACAACAGTCCAACGAATTGGAACTTTTAGAGAGGTGTTTTGATATGTTAAATGAATAAGCAAGGTTACTGAAACGATTGCATGATTATTAGAAAGACGAACATCAATCCAATTCCATTCAAATTGATGAGTAGTGGCTTCTTTAAAATTTCGTAAAAATAATTCTCTTACTTCTTCTTGCCCAACACAATATTCGTCAGCCCCTGTACCTATAACTGAAATATTATCAGAGTTATCAAAAACCAACATCATGGCATCAATGTCTTTTGAACAGTATGCATTTGCATAAGCTTCTAACGTATTTTTGATTGCTTTTAGTTCCATATGCTTAAAGATAAGGATATGGTTTTGAATCAAAAAAAATAATTTTATACCTGAGAGTTTCTTTAGTTTGGTTTTTAATTAAATCTGAAATTTTAGTATTGATGCCTATCCACAAATTTAAAATTGCTGAAAGTTCAGTATTTTGATAATTATTTACTTTTACTAAATAATCTTATTTATAGGGACTTATTTTGTAAGGTTTGTTTTCAATTTGAATTTCTGTAAACCGTTGTAAGTTATTAATTCCAGAATAAATTAAATGTCCTAAAACTTCTTTCTTAGGCCATTTTTTAAGAGATGGTTTTGAGCCATTTTTAAATTTAATTATAGTCTCAGTAATTTTGTGCCTATCTGCCTGTTTATAAAATCAACTACCCCAAAAACATGTAGGGGTAATTGATTTATATTTTTTGATTAAAGAGCTTTTACTTCTTCTACCATCATTTCATGACTATCTTGTTGTGCACTTTCTATAAAAGTATTGATAGCTCCATTTTTTTCCTGTCCTTTTTTAAGTAAAATACCAAGAGTAATTACTGTAGCAATACGGATACCTACTTTTTTTGCAGGAGTATCGAATAAAGGTTCTAAATCTTCATAGGAAACTTCTTCAGCGTACTTTAAAATTTTTGCTTTAGCAGCATCTAATTTAGATCCAGATAAGTTGGCGTATTTTTTTCCTAATTTTTTAATTTCACTAATAGGATTTTTTTGAACTTGTTGCTGTTGCGGTCTTCTTTCACCTCCAGAACTTTGTTTTTGTTTATTAGAAGCTATTGGCTTCCAGGAATCTTTTAAACCAACAGTTTTATTAAACACTAAATTTTCAGCAGTTGAGTCAGTATCTACATTGAAATACCCTAAACGTTGAAATTGAAATTCCGAACCTACTGTTGCAGTTGCTAAAAATGGCTCTACAAATGCAGTTTTTAGTATTTCTAAGGATTTTGGGTTAATGTATTGCATAAAATCAGTGTCTTTATGACTATCTGGTGCTTCATCTAAAAACAAGCGATCATAGACCCTTATTTCGGCTTTAACAGCATGTTTAATGGAAACCCAATGTAAAGTTCCTTTTACTCTACGTGTACTTGCTTCTGTACCACTCCCCGATCTAGAGTTTAAATCAGCAGTACAATGTATTTCAGTAATGGTTCCGTTAGCATCTTTTACTACGGATTCTCCTTTAATGATATATGCATTTTTTAAACGGACCTCTTTTCCTAAAGTCAATCGGAAATACTTGTTTCCAGCATCTTCTTTAAAATCTTCTCGCTCAATATATAATTCCTTTGAAAACGGAACTTCATGTGTTCCTGAATTTGCATCTTCGGGATTATTATCAGCAATTAAAAACTCCTCTTTATTGTCAGGATAATTTGTAATAATTAATTTTACAGGATCAATAACTCCCATAACTCGTGTAGCTGTTTTGTTTAAATCTTCACGAATACAGAATTCTAATAAAGAAACATCAGTAACACTATCACGTTTTGAGATACCAGATACATCACTAAATTTTCTAATTGCAGCAGCAGTATATCCTCTACGACGTAAACCAGAAATAGTTGGCATTCTAGGGTCATCCCATCCAGTAACTACATTATCTTCTACCAAACGTAATAATTTACGCTTACTCATGATGGTATAACTCAAGTTACGACGTGCAAATTCACGTTGTTTTGGGCGAATATTGGCAGTGTCATACACTTGATCTAAAAACCAATCGTATAATTCACGATGAGGTTTAAACTCTAAAGTACAAAATGAGTGAGAAATTTCTTCTAAATAATCCGATTCACCATGCGTCCAGTCGTACATTGGATATATACACCAATCGCTACCAGTTCTATGATGATCTTTTTTCAAAATACGATACATGATTGGATCACGCATTAACATATTTGGAGAAGTCATGTCAATTTTAGCACGTAATGCATAGGTTCCTTCATCAAAGTCACCATTTTTCATTTGTTCAAATAATGCTAAATTTTCTTCAACGGATTTGTTTCTATATGGGCTTTCAACACCAGGTTCAGAATGTGTCCCTTTTTGTTGCGCCATTTCTTCAGCAGTTAATCCATCAACATAAGCTGCTCCTTTTTTTATTAAAAGAATTGCCCAGTCGTATAATTGCTGAAAATAATCAGATGAATAGCATTCATTAGCCCAATCAAAGCCTAACCAAGCAACATCTCTTTTTATAGCATCAACATATTCTTGTTCTTCTTTAGCAGGGTTTGTATCATCAAAACGAAGATTTACGGGTGCATTATAACGTTTCCCTAAACCAAAATTTAAGCAAATTGCAGCGGCATGCCCAATATGCAAGTATCCGTTTGGCTCTGGTGGAAAACGAAAATGCAATTTATCTTTTGATAAACCATTCGATAAATCATCTTCTATAATTTGTTCAATGAAATTAAGTGATTTTATTTCTTCTGACATGCTTCAAAAATTTGAAACACAAAACTATACCAAATAAACCACAAAATAAAACAAAAACACTTGTTCATTTTCTTTCTTTTTTCATTGTAATAAACTTCCGTAGCTGTGCTATGCAATTATATTACGGCTTTAAAAGAAAAAAAGCAACTTCGGGTTTTAAGTCTCATTTTATGGTTCATCTGGTATTACAGAAAATGCATTAGATAGGTGCTCTTAGAATTATTAGTATTTATTTCCATCAGAGGGGTTACTAAATAGAAGTTTATTTAGCCAGTAAAAGAGAATAATTAATTCATTTTTTGTGGCTTGTTTTAATAGAATATATTTTTTTGTAAACTATTGATTATTAGTTAAATATTTTGTATTTTAGTAAGCTCCCATCAATTCTTACGTCTAAAATTTTATCAAGTTAAGTTACGAAGTATGTATGATAATAATTCTCTATGGTATAGAGTGTAGTTATCTTTTGCTTTCAGTTAGCCAGTATTAACATTAAAACATTCACAGATGAAAAAGAAAATTAGAACAGTTTTTTCCAAATTAAAAAGGCCAATCACATGGGGAAGAGAAGATTATGAAGGGGAATCGATATTAAATATTAAAAATCATAGGGTTGATAAATTCAGACCAGATGAATTGAAAAGTATGGGCTTTGTACAACGTATTGCAACCAAATATGTTACTGGTTTTACTAAATCGAGTAAAAATAAGCTTTGGAGAGAATTGCCTAATACATAAACACACTAAGTTATAAAATTAAATGCCCTGTACAAATTAATTATACAGGGCATTATTATGTAAAATTATTTAATAATAAGTTTTTTAGTAACTAATGCACTAGCATTGTTTCTTTGAATTTTAACTAAATATACTCCTTTAGAAAAAGAATTTGTATTCATATTTATAGTTTTACTTGTATAAGTTGACTCATTAACTCTTCGTCCAGTAACATCGTAAACACTAACTTTTACGGAAGAAAAACTAAGGTTGTTTAAAGTTATCGTAATTTCCTTTTTTGCTGGGTTTGGAAACATTTTAAACGAACGAGCTAATTCAAAGTCTTCTGTAGCTAAGGTAGTAGCAGCTATTTCTTGATCAGCAAATTTTAAAGTTTCACAGTTATAAACAGTATCTACACCATCTCTATTTGCTGTATTATCAGTAACGATATAATGATTAGCATTTACAGTAAACGTATAATCAGCATAATTACCTGTAAAAATTACTTTATCAGTTGTTCCTCCTTTACAATCAATACGGTCGTTTCCTTTGGCACCTTCAATAGTATTATTACTGTCATTTCCGTTTAAGTTATTATCAGCATCATTTCCTTTTAATCCAGAAGCATTGGTGCCTGTTAAAGTAGTATGTTGAAGATATTGCGATTTGTATGTATATGGCTGAGCAGCGTTACGAGTCATATTAAAAACACCAGTAAAGCTTGGATCAATATCCATATTGATGTTAATCATAGGAGAAAAATACTTCCCCATAAGAGCATAGCCCATTGGGTCTTCTGTTTGTATTTCTGCCCTAGTTTTAGCAATGTATATCCCCCACATTCCGTGTGTAGCACTAGTTGGTTCGTTTGCATCGTTCCATGGCTCCCATAAACCATAATAACTATCAACTACTGAAGCTAAATATTCTTGACTTAAACTATTTTCTCCAGTTAATTCAGTTATCCAGGCAGCACTATTTATACCCCATAAATTATTACTCAACCCATTTACTTGTGCAGCTCTAATTTCTGTTTGATAAGTAGGTAAAACTCCAGGTGTAGTATTGGCTCCATCCACTCCGATTCCTACATCATGCATATGGTGCAAAATTTCCTCATAAGCGGCATCTCTATGGTTGTAATTATTATTAATGTACCAAGCATGTCCTTCAACTGCCATTTCGTTCTGATATAAGTGTTGTCCGTTTAAATTTGGAGGGGTACTGTCTCCATCACTTCCGTTTATAAGTAGTATAGTACCTTCATTAGTCCCCATTTTATTGATTACCGAAGTTTTATTAGTTCCATATTGAGAATTTGGAACATTGGTTAAATAGAATTGAAGGATGTTTCTTGCTCGAACTATTTGTGCATCTGTAATTGCGTTCTGAGCTAAAAAATGTATTGCTTGCCCATTAGGAGCTTGAATTTTTGTGTATTTAACAAATGTAGAATAGCTGGCTCCTAAGCCAGTAGGCATGGCAATTACTCCGTTAGGAGATGTACTAATGTCATATGTATCTAATAATTGAGATTTACAAGAAAAGTTAATTAGTATTAGTAATAAAAGGTAAAATTTTCTCATGATTTTGAGGTTTATGTTTATACCTCAAAAATATACCGACATCATGTAATATAAGGGTTTATTTGAATTAAAAGAGTCCGAGCAGCGGTTAGTCGGACTCTTCTAAGCTAGTATCGTAGATTTAAAAACGATACTTGCAACCAATAGACAAATTGTAATAATTATAGCTTCTAAAATACATAGACTTTGTATTTGTTTTGTTAGAAGTTCGATTGTTAATAAACCCATTTACATGTATAGAAAGTTTCTTATTAAGTTTTCTTTCAGCACTTAATTTTATTTGAAAATATTCGTAGTTTAATTTACCTAATTTCTTCCAATTAGTATCTGTTGCTAATAAGGTTTTGTATGTTCTATTGCTATAACTTCCAGTTAAGCCTAGAGTTGTTTTTTTGTTTTTATAGGCTAAATTTAATGAAGGTTTTAATTGGGTATAGCTAAACTTATCGGTGTTACTATCAATTCTTGTTTTGTATTCTAATGAAGGTTTTAGATCTAATTTTTTAGTTAGCGGATAGCGATAAAAAACACCAGCACTTATATCCTTCCAATTAAATTTAGCAATAGTATTTGTTGTTAAGTTTTTTTGTTGGAAGAATTTATTACTATAGCTTCCTTCAATACCATAGCTATGCCAACCAGCTTTTCGTTTAAATACATTTCGTATTACTGTAGTTGCACCAACAGCATTATAGTTTAAATCGGAACCATTAGATTTTTTATAATCTCGGTTTCCATAAATAATCTTAAACACAGATCTGTTTTGTTTGTAGAGTCTAAAATCTAAACTTGTAGTTAAACCAAAATGAGTATTACCTAATGGGAAATTCAATTCGCTTCCATCTATGTTTTCACCTTCTCTATTTTTTATTTTATACCAAGAGTTTGCTTGCCAAGTTGTTTTTTTATTTAGTTTATTGATGTAACGTATCCCAGATAAAAAAGTAAAGTAACTTGATTTTTTTTCTGAAAAATAATAAATACCTTTTGGGTTAAAACGAAAACTCAAGCTCTGTTTTTTCCATTTCTTTTTAGCAAAAAAACGAACGCCACCTTCTTGAAATAAACTGCTTTTATAGAGCTCATTTTTACCTTTTAAAACACCATTGTCTAAAAAAGATTCAGGAGATTTAAAAATATTGTATTCATAGCCTGTTGCTGTTTCAGTAGAGAAATTGGTTTGTATTTGAGCTGTACTTTTTATGATGAATAAAAAGAATATGATTCTTAGGAGTACTTTCATATGTTGATTATTTTTGGGAATGTTATTCCGAACGTATGCGAGGAATCTCATCTTAAAGATTTATCGTCGTTTATTCTTCGCTCTGTCGAAATTGACAAGTCGTTTTTATTTATAGCTGCTAGGTCGATCGCAATTGAAACTTCTTCTTAAATTAAAAATTTCTCGACTGCGCTCGAGGAGACAAAACAATTTATAATCGTCAGTATGAGTTTGTCGAAGACTTTTTAATAACTGCACTTCGACAAGCTCAGTGTGACATAATAAGCTAAGGTTTTATTTAGAAGCAGTTTTTTGTAAATCTGTTCCTTTTGGTTTGTTAACAAAGACCCTTACTAAAGCGGATTTTTGAGCATCTTTTAATAATAACTCGTATTGATTATTCCCTTTTTTTAACGGAATATCGATGTATATTTTTTCTAGCTTCCCTGGAATTAGTTTCCTATCAGTAAGGTTCTCTACTTTTTTAGATTTTTTACAAGTAAGTTTATAGGTTTTAGCACCAGAACCACTTTTAAGCACTAATCTAATTACATTATCAGTGTGCATTTTATAAGTAAAATCGGCACGTAAATACACTCTAACTTTAGTATTATCTTCTGTTGTAGAAAAACGAAAAGCTTTAGTACTATTTATTCTATCATAGCTATTTTTCTTTTTAGTAGCTAAGTATTGTAGCTCCACTTTTTTTAGGTCATTACTTACCAATTCTTGCCATTGTTGTTTTTCTGTTTGTAAATATTCAAAACGAACATGTGCCTTTTGCTTGGTTTTATATTTATAAAAAGAAATGGCATGTTTTCCAGGAGGAATGTTAATCAACTCTTTATCAGCTTTACTAGGTTTACCCAATAGTTTTTTATTTTTATAACGTACTTTTTTCGATACTGTTTTAGGGCCAATCTTTTTAGTCGACACCTTTTTCTTATCTACCGTATATTTTAAGTAATAGGGTTGAGAAATTTGCTTGTTATCCTCTAAACGAACCCTATTATAGACGGTTAGTTTTCCAGGGCCAACTAATTCAACAGTCGTTTTTGCTTTTTCTGATAAAGCGAAATACACAAAATCTGAACTTCCGCTCATATGTACGGTACTTACAAATTTTTTAGGTTTAACTTCTTTCTTTTTTTGTGCGTATAAACCGTTTGAGACTAAAACAAGTAGACTTAATACGCTTATTTTTTTAGAGATGTTTAGTAGCTTAATCATATTGTTTTAATTATTTGAGTTCCTAATTCGTTTTGTTTTTTATCGTAATACATTACCGCTATAATTAAGGCTATAAAAATACTGGTGGCTGCTATAACAATAGTTAGATCGTATTTATATGCCTTAAAGAGAGTTCCTTCCCCAACTTCAGGTAATGGAACGGGGTCTTTAGGTAGTTGGTACTTATTCATCAATCTATTAATGTTTAATAAATTGAGTATAGGCACACCATTTTTAACCATTTCATAAACAATTCCTTGAGCATCCGGAATATCCTTTATTTTGATATTGCTTTTTAACCCAGCAGGTAAAGCAGTTGCATTAGCATTACTACCTAAACTAGCAATCCCACCACCTACATTAATAAAGAGCTTAGGGGCTTGCTTTTTATTGAAAAAGAGCATCCTTTTTTGGATGTTAGCTAATAAAGAACCTTCGTTTATATAAGGGATGTTATTTCTGTTAATAGCTGCAACAGCCATGTCTCTTCCTTCTCTACTTAACGTACGTCCAATATCTTGATTACCACCAATAGATGAGGCAACAGGCATAAAAGAGATCAATTTTGCATTAAACAAACTCTTTTGCATGTCTATCCAAGTTAAGGTAGGCGAATTTGCTCCCCAAGACGAAGAGGTTACAGAAGTTACTAAAACGGGTTTTAGCCCTAAACTTTCTATAGCAGCACAGGTAGCTAAATTTAAGGCTGGAAAAGAGCCCGTAAAGCATAAGCTTATAGGGTCTCCTTTTTTTAATCCAGCCTCCTTTATTTGCTGCACAATCATAGCGGCAAAATTAGGGTTGATAGTCGATAATTTTACGGGTAAAGAACCTCTACCAGAAGTAATTTCAGAAAATTGTTGACCAATTAACCCCGTATTATTAGGGTCATTAATATTATCTAATGCTATTTCATTTGCATAAAAAGTGTTTTTTAAATGTAATTGCATTTTCTTATTTAAGGAAGCAGCGGCTATTTTTTCAGTATAAAAATCTTCTTTTTGAAACTTTTTAGAGTTTTCTACAATGATAAGAATCGATATAGCAAGCACTCCTAGAATACTTAATACTAAAGTTGAACGAATAGATATATTTTGCATAGTATATTTTTTATGAGAATTTTCGAAAAGTAAATCGACTTGTCATATTGAGCTTGCCGAAATATTTAAGCTATTGAAAATCAATAAAACTTCGACAAGCTCAGTTTGACATTTCAAGTTTTATAGATTTTTCAGAAAAACTTCTTTTAGTAAAGTTTAGGTAAGGTTTCTCCCATAAAGCAAATAATAACTAATAGCCTTACAATTACAGAGGTAATAGAAATCATAGCTAAAGTTTTTATAAAACCTTGTTTTGCTGCCCAATGTGCAATTAGCCCCGGTATTACCCATCCAATAGCACTTAATTCTATAGTAGAATTTGGAGTATTAAAAACCAATAAATGATGAGAGAGAATAGAGAGGATGGTCCCTATTAACAGTGCGACGACCATTTGCCTTCTTCCAAATAAGAATGTAAATTTAGAAATACCTTTTATCAATAAAAAAGTAATAAAGGTGATGATAACTAATCCTATTAGTCTGTCAATGGTAGTTAATTGCAAAGCAATATAGCCAGGTATAATAATACCTCCAGCTGCCATTCCGAATTTTTCAATAAAGAATAGACTAATAATGATTCCGAGTGTTACAGATAGTTCAATCATAAGTTAAGCGTTTAGGGGTACATCAATTTGATGTATTAGTTAGAAAGTTAATTTGATGTTTGGTGAATGTTTTCAAAATATTCCGATAATTCTGCTCCTCCTGCTCCCATATTACCAATGGCAATAATGGTGGTGTTAGTGAGTGAAGCGTCACATAAATCATGATATTGCTCTACCGTAGTTTTTGCTCCAATAGGGTGTATTTTATCCTTAGGAATACCTTGTTTTTCGCACATGGATACTACCATATCTACCGATTCACCTACCAAACCAATACTTCCGTAGTCTAACTGACTCATCATATCTACTAACCTAATAGCTCTATCCTGACGGTCCTGTCTAGTATTTAATAAGAACATAAAATGTTCGTTTTCCTCCGACTGGTTTCTAATAGCATCCCAAATCATAATTGTTGACTCAGGGTCGTTAGCTGCTAAAGCATTGTAAAAATAGATGCGTTTTCCATTTTCATTTACAGTAAAACGTCTGAGTACACCTTCATCTGGTTTAGAGCGTTTCATCTCTGGTAAAGCAATACTTCTATCAACTCCTAATTCAGCACAAATATCTAAGGCTAATGCAATATTATCTTTATGTTCTATGTAAGAAAACCCTTTTAAATCATCATTAGTAATTGTTTTTGGGTCGCTATTATGAACTTTGGTTTTACGTTTTTTAGCAATTTTTTGCATGAAACCTAAATATCGATCTTCACTTGTAAACAGTTTCGATTTTTTCGGAATAGTACCACAAATGGCCTTGGCTACATCATCCAAAGTAGGCCCCATAACATCTAAATGATCTAACCGAATGTTGGTGATAACACCAATATCTGCTTTTATCATTTGGTGTTCTGTTATTTTCTGATAGATTGGTTGTAAGGCCATACATTCAATAATAAGTACATCAGCTTGTTGCTTAGAACAGAATTTTATGATGTCTAACTGCTCTAAAATATTAGCTTGTTCTTTTCTATGAACAATGGCTTCGCTACCATCGGCTAAAATGATCCTAGGGAAAGTTCCGGTAACTTTAGTAATGGTTTTTAAACCACCAGCACGTAAGCCAGCACCAACTAAACGGGTAACGCTAGATTTACCTCTTGTACCATTAATATGAATTCTAGTAGGGATAGATTTCAGGTTTTTTTGATGAAGCTGATATTCTATAGCCCCATATATAATGAGAAGTATTGTTAGGCTAACAATAATGTAGAAGCTAAGCATGTTTGGTTGAGGTTTAGGGTTGTTCTTATATTTAGAACAGACGAATTTTATTCTTCCCTATGATTTTTTTGATAAAAAATAATACTAAGCTTAAGCTCGAAATTATTTTTTGGAGACAAAATTAGAAGTATACAGTAATAAATAGGGGTATACTAATGTTTCGCATGGAGTTTACCCTGAGCGATAGCTGAAGGGAAATTTTACGTTATAAAAGCAAAAAAGGCATTCATACTAGCAGGAAATACTACCAAAACAAACCAACTCCCTCACCATATTTAGTGAGGGATATATACCTATGACTTGGTATTGTAAATACGAAGGAGTTATTATAGTTTTGCTTAAAAATTAACTTAACAAATGAAAAAACTAACCTACTTAGTTCTTTTGGTTGTCAATTGCTTGTGTACAAGTAATTCAGCCGCCCAATCTTTTTCAGTCCCCTCTCCCTCAGCATCACAAATGACCCGTTATTCAGGAGCTTCGGTAAATGAGTCAAGCGGAAGGGTAACCAAATCCATCCCCTTATATAGTTATACAGCAGGGCATTTAACATTACCAATAAGTTTGAATTATGTAGGTAATGGCGTAAAAATAGATCAGCAATCCAATTGGGTAGGAACCAATTGGAATTTAAATGCAGGAGGAGTAGTTACCAGAGTAGTAAACCATATTGCAGACGAAACAGCAACCAATAGGTTATATCAAGCCAATATAGCAAGTTTGAGTAATCCAGCTAATTTATCGAGTACAAACGATTTATTAAATGGAGTAAATTTACAAGACGATTTACGTCCCGATATTTTTTCATTTGTTTTTCCGGGGTATTCCGGTAGTTTTTATTTAGACACCAACGGAAATCCAAAGTTAACAGTTGTAGATTCGGAGTTAAAAATAGCCTTAACTACTAGTCCAACAAATAGTACCTTAAAAAATACAATAGTCATAACAACCCCTACAGGAGTACAATATTATTTTGGAGGCGACCATGCATCAGAATCTTCCAGTACAGTTGTAGAAAGAGCAAATCCAGTTCAATTAGGTAGCTACAATTCATCAAATGGTATTGCAGTTACCCCAATAGACTTTACCATCATACCCAAAGCAATAACAGCATTTTATTTGTATAAAATAGCCCACCCATTAGGGAGTATAATCAATATAGAGTATTATGACGATGGCGATAAGGAATACCTTTTAGCCCAAGGAGAACATTTGAGTAAATCCCATTCAAGCAATGGTCAGATTTTATTAGATTGTATTGGTGAATACACTGGTTTTGTAGGTAATAATAGGATGAATACATCAGTACATAAGGGAAAAATCTATGGACAAAAAAAGATAAAAAGGATATACGCTTCAGCCTCTAATTTTGAAGTAAAGTTTACAGCTACAAATTTATTATTAGCATCAACACCATCATCATCATCAGTCCCAGTAATAGAATATTATAATGATCGAGTATTAAATTCTATAGAAGTTTATAACAATCAGTTAAGTACGGTATCAAAAAAAGTATCCCTTAGCTATTTAAATACCCCCTCTAGAATATTTTTAAAAGAAGTTTCTATAGCCAATACTGGAGCTGAAGTTTGTTCTAAGTACAAAATGGAATATCGTACCCCTGAATTATTACCTGTACGATTTTCTACGGCAAAAGATATTTTAGGGTATTTTAACAATAAAACCTCAAATACAAATTTACTACCTAAAGAAATCATAATGAATGGACAAGACACAGGTCTTTCTTCAGATAATATTTTTTCTCAAGGCACAACCAGTTCCAATGCAGAATTTCAGGGAGTCTTAGCCAATTTAGCCGATAGAAAAGCAAGTTTTTATCATGCCCGAATAGGCGCATTGAAAAAGATATATTACCCATCAGGAGGTTATACGGAGTTTGAATACGAAGCACCAAAAGCAAAATCATTAGCATCTTCAACAAAAAGTTTGAGTGCTTTTGAACATAATATAAGTGCCACCAGTGAAGTTGTAAGTAAACCCTATCAAGTATTTCTTATAGGAGGTAGTGAAGGAGGAGAAAATGGAACAATTGCAGCTACCAATCCTTTAAACCAGACCTTAACAGCTAATTTTAGTGTATATAGAGGAGATATTAAAAAAGGAGGCGGTACAGGAACCTTTAAGATCACAAATTTAACAGATGGATATGTTGTTTTAACAGAAAGCTTATCACCTCCAGTAGGACAACAATCAACTGGGAAAAATATCAGCTATAATTTAATTGCTGGGAAGATATATCAGGTAACATTATCAGTTACTGCAAATTCAAATGTCAACTCAGTATTTGCTGCCAATGCACATTTGAACTTTATCGATTATAAATATGTAGACGCCTATGGAGTTCGTATAAAAAAAGTATCTGATTATCCCGATGAAACAGCATCACCATTAGTGAAACGATTTTATTACACAAGAGCAGCCAATGCTTTAATAGGAAGAACGGACTCTGAGGACAGTGCCATAGTAACCTATGAGCCTGTAAATTACTCAACAGAATACAGAAAAATACCTTGTTGTCCCAACTCATCAGGAACCTATGTCTATTCCTTTGCAAATTTAAATTCTAATCCATTTGGCTATTTGTATGCGAGTGCTGATAATCAAGTTTCTTATAAATATGTAACCACGAGTTTAGGAGGAGATAATTTTGAAAATGGAGGTATAGAAAAAGAATTTAGAGTATTTAAGGACGCTAAGCCAACCGTGGGGTATTTTAGTACTAATGGTTTATCTAATACGGTAACTCCAGATCAATTGTATTTTGGAAATATGACTGATAACAAAAGTGTTTTAAACGGGGTATTGTTACAGCAAATAGACTATAAAAAAGCAGCAGGTACTTTAATAAAAGTAGGACAGAAAAACTATAATTATACTGTACATACACTAGGAGAAACCTCAGGATTGTTATTAACCACACATTCCACCAGTTGTTTGAATCCAACAATAATGATTCAGCCCAGTATAGCATATTATAAAAATTTCACCTATGACTTTGACCTTGCAAACATACAATCAAAAACATTTACTGATTCTGGTACTTATATCGCTAATGAACAGCTTTTTGAATATGGAACATTACAAGGACTACCCACAAAGGTAACCACAAATAAAAGTGATGGTACCGCTACAATTATATCCAATAAATATTTAACAGCTGCAACAATAAATGAAATAAACACATCGGTTAATCCGCTAACAGCCTCTGAAATAACAGCCTATAACACGCTGATCAATCAAGGGCGTATTTCAGGGCCAATACAAACCAATTCATATGTTAAAAAAGGCAGTGCACCAGCAGAATTAAGAGGAATACAACGCTCAATTTTCGGAGTGTTTAATGGGTTAACCTTACTGAAATTAACAAAAAGCGCTATCATGAATTTAGCTTTAGAGGAAAACA
>Ga0209291_1001251_pt1 | contig 23002 bp, 23 predicted proteins | sample GOMGulsemesocosm_FD_184633 | JGI IMG/M metagenome (GOLD analysis project Ga0209291, IMG submission 184633) | Methane-oxidizing microbial communities from mesocosms in the Gulf of Mexico - GOM9B Gulf of Mexico (SPAdes) (version 2) | ecosystem: Environmental > Aquatic > Marine > Cold seeps...
GGGCCAAAAAATGCATGAAATTTATAAAAATTTAGATCTCAGTTTTGATATACATATTTCAAAAGTGAATGAACAAGGTATAAAAGTTATCAATAACTAAAACGACAAAATGAATTATTATAGTTTAAATAACAACCAAAATAAAGCGTCCTTTAGCGAAGCCGTTATAAAAGGAATTGCTCCAGATAAGGGTTTATATTTCCCAGAAAACATACAAGCACTAAACAAAGATTTTTTTAATAAAATTGAATACTTTTCTAATGAAGAAATAGCGCATCAAACAATTAAACAATTTATAGGAAACGAAATTCCTGAACAAGAATTAAAAGCTATTATTAGTGAAACGCTATCATTTGATTTTCCTCTAGTTAAACTAAACGATAACAACTATATACTAGAACTATTTCACGGTCCTACCCTTGCGTTTAAAGATGTAGGTGCTCGATTTATGTCACGTTGTATAGGGTGTTTTTTAAAAGGAAACAACAAAAAAACGACTGTTTTAGTCGCAACTTCTGGGGATACCGGAAGTGCCGTAGCTAATGGTTTTTATAGAACTCCTAATGTAGATGTTGTTATTCTATACCCTAAAGGAAAAGTAAGCCATATTCAAGAGTTACAGTTAACTACTTTAGGGGAGAACATTACAGCTTTTGCAGTTGATGGAACTTTTGACGATTGCCAAGCTATGGTAAAATCCGCATTTATTGATGAGGAGTTAAAAACGGTTCAACTAACCTCAGCAAACTCCATAAACGTTGCTCGATGGTTACCACAAATGTGGTATTTCTTTTTTGCATATAAACAGTTGAAAAATAAAAATAAGGATATTGTAATTTCAGTTCCTAGTGGTAATTTCGGAAATATTTGTGCAGGATTACTTGCTAAAAAATTAGGCCTACCTATCTCCCATTTTATAGCTAGTACCAATATAAATGATACTGTTCCACATTATTTAAAAACTACCGAATACACGCCGAAAGCATCGCAACAGACTATTTCAAATGCAATGGATGTTAGTGACCCCAGTAATTTTATTAGAATTCAAGAGTTATTCTCAAATGATTTTAATGCTTTAAAAACTGTTTTATCAGCTAATTCATTTTCTGATGATGCTACAAGAGATAAAATTAGAGAACTGAAAGACAAATACAACTATATTGCTGATCCGCATGGAGCTGTAGGGCAATTGGGTTTAGACAAATACCAAGAAGAAAAACCTGATGGCATTGGAATAAGCCTAGAAACTGCTCATCCTATTAAGTTTTTAAATGTTGTGGAACCAATTATTGATAAAAAAATAGATTTTCCAGAGCATATTTCTGAAATACTAAAAAAGACTATTCAAAATCATGAAATCAGTTCATATAAAGAGTTAAAAGCCTATTTATTAACCGCTGATAATATTGTACCTTTAAAGTACTAATATTAAAAAAATACTAATATGGAAGCGATTGATTGGACCACTTTTACAAAAAAAATAAAAATCGACACAAAATTAGAAAATGTATATAGGCACTGGAGTACACCAGAGTTATTGAATATTTGGTTTTTAAAAGAAGCTATTTATACAGATCCTAATGGAGTAATTAAAACACCCAATGAGCAATTCAATACGAATGACTCATATGTTTGGAAATGGCATAATTATGATGGTGAAGAAAAAGGACATGTTTTAGAAGCAAACGGAAAAGATGCTATCATATTTTCATTTGCGGGTGATGCAAAAGTAAAAGTTAACTTAACTGAAAAGGATAATCAAATTCATTTAGAATTAATTCAATCAAACATCCCTACTGATGATGCTAACAAATTTAGAATACATTGTGGTTGCAGTAATGGTTGGACTTTTTGGCTAGCTAACTTAAAGGCCTATTTAGAACACGGAATTTTATTACACGAAACGGAACCAAACAGTACTGACGATAAAATGTCATGTGGAGAATATGTAAACACCTAGTCTTTATTATAAAAATAAATTTAGATATATTACTTCAAAAGATGTAATCAAAAAAGTCGAGCGGTTTCTCGGCTTTTTTTTAATTATTTACTATAATTGGTTAATAGAAATATATCTATTAACATTTGAATGAAAAACTTAAATTAAAGCCAATATTATTCTGTATTTCTACTTCCGTTTGTAGTTGATTCGCTAGCCTATGGATTAAGTGCATTCCAAGTGTTTTGAATGATTTCATATTATAGTTTATTAGACCTACTCCATCATCTGAGTATTTAAATTGGTACACATCATCTAGTTTATAGATTTCAATTTTTATATTACCTTCTTTTCTATTGACAAATGCATGTTTATAAGAGTTAGAAAGTAGTTCATTTAAAATTAAACCAACCGGTATAGATTTATCTATATCTAAATAAACTTCTTTGATATCAATATTTAATATAATTTCTGTGTGATCAGACTTATATATACGCTTAATATTATCTGATAGTAAATTAACATATTTTTTAACATCAATTGTACTTAAATCCTCTGATTCATACAATATTTTATGAATTATAGCCATTGCCATTACCCTAGACTTTCCTTCAGCTAAAACCTTTAAAGCTATTTCATTATCCACTTTTCTCGATTGCATATTAAGCATACTATGCACTATTTGCAGATTATTCTTAACTCGATGATGAACTTCTTTTAGTAATAACTCTTTCTCTTGATTCTCTTTTTTTAAGTCTAATTCAATTTTCTTTTTTGCTTTAATTTCGTTCCTCAATGTTTTATTCCATAATAAAAAAACAAAAATTATTATTGAAAGTATTCCTAAAGCATATAATATGTATTTTTTTATAGTACTAGGACTAACTCCTTTTTCTACAGCAACAGCTAGCCACTTATTCCTAATATCTATATGTTCTTCTTTACTAAGATGATTAAAAATTTTCTGAACAATATCTCTAAAAACACTCCAGTCTTTAGTAACTGCTAACCCCAACTCTGTATATCCATAATGAGTTGGAGCAGCAATTTTTAAATTAGAAAAGCCATGGTTATTAATGTAATAAGATGTCACTGAAAGACTACCTATAAAAGCGTCTGCTTGCCCTGTACTTACTAGATATAAACAATCTTTAACATTTTTAGTTGTCTTAATATCAAATTCGGGAAAATCATTCTTTATTAAATCTATTGCATAATACCCTTCTGGTAAAGTCAATTTTCCCCCCACTAAATCACTAACTTCACTTATAAATTTATAATCTGATTGAGTTACAATAACTATTGGATCAGTAATATGAGGTTCAGTAAAATGCAAATATTTTTTTCTTTCTTCTGTTATTCCAGCTAAAGCAGCAACTTTAATTTCATCATCTTTCAACCCACTTAAAGTTTCTTGCCAGGTAATATTTGGTATGGGAACCATATCAATATCAGTATGGATTTCAATCATTTTAATATAATCACCAGAAATACCTGTATACTCCCCATTATCATATATTTCATACGGTGGCCAATTAGGCTCATACCCAAATTTAATTACTGGATGCTTTTTAATCCACTCTATTTCTGCTTCTGTAAAAAGTTCAGTATCAGGGTTAAGTTCTTGAGTAAAACCAAAAAACTGATTTACTAAAAAAATCAACAATAATAATTTATTAATTTTCATATATAATTTTAACTCAAAACTAAAGTAAGAAAAACAGTAGTCTTAATCTATTATTTTTATAAAAAGAATAATTAATATGCTATTAAGATAAGTTAAAAAGCATCCATTATTAATAATACATTTAATTGCTCAATACGTGCTTTTTAAATACTTTAGCAACTCTTAAAGACAAACAGATGAGAAACACAGCATTATCACATATACATGAAAGTTTAGGAGCTAAAATGGTTCCATTTGCAGGATATAACATGCCTGTTCAATACGAAGGAGTAACCGCAGAACATGAAACCGTACGTAAAGACGTTGGTGTTTTTGATGTTTCTCATATGGGAGAATTTCACTTAAAAGGAGAAAATGCATTGGCATTAATCCAGAAAGTATGTTCTAATGATGCTTCAAAGTTAGTTGATGGTCAAGCACAATACTCATGTCTTCCAAATTATGATGGAGGTGTTGTAGATGATTTAATTATTTACCGAATTTCTGAGCAAGAATACATGCTTGTAGTAAACGCTTCAAATATTGAAAAAGATTGGAATTGGATTTCTAAGCACAATGATTTAGGAGTAACTATGGAAAATAATAGTGATGAGTATTCATTACTTGCAATTCAAGGACCTAAAGCTGCTGCAGCAATGCAAAGCCTAACAGATATTGATGTAACTAATATGAAATATTACACTTTTCAGATTGGTAAATTTGCTGGCGTAGATAATGTAATTGTTTCCGCTACTGGCTATACAGGTTCTGGAGGGTTTGAAATCTATTTCAAAAATGAGGTAGCTGAAACTATTTGGGAAAATGTATTTAAAGCAGGAGCTGATTTTGGTATTAAGCCAATTGGTTTAGCTGCTAGAGATACCTTACGTTTGGAAATGGGATATTGTTTATACGGAAATGATATTAGTGATACTACATCACCATTAGAAGCTGGATTAGGATGGATTACAAAATTCTCTAAAGATTTTGTGAATTCAGAAAATCTTAAAAAGCAAAAAGAGAAAGGTGTGGAACGTAAATTAGTCGCTTTTGAATTAGATGAAAGAGGAATTCCTCGTCATGATTATGATATTGTTGACGGAGAAGGAAATAAAATAGGAATTGTTACTTCAGGTACACAATCACCTTCACTAGGAAAAGGAATTGGTTTAGGATATGTTCCAGTTGCTCTTAAAGATGTTGGTAGTAAAATTTACATTCAAGTTCGTAAAAAGCAAATTCCTGCTACAGTAGTAAAATTACCTTTTTATAAAAAATAAGCCACCAGTGGCATACATACAAAAGCCTCTTAGCTAACTGAGAGGCTTTTTTATTGCTAATTAACAAGCTTTTTAGTAGGTTTGTTATGTAATGAATCATATTAAATAGACTATAGAAATGGGAAGAGCATTTGAACTAAGAAAAGGACGTAAAATGAAACGTTGGTCAGCAATGTCTAAAGCCTTTACTCGTATTGGTAAAGATATTGTAATGGCTATAAAAGATGGAGGTTCAGATCCTGATAGTAACTCCCGTTTAAGAGCTGTGATACAGAATGCAAAAGCTGTTAACATGCCAAAGGACAATATTGAACGTGCCATAAAAAAAGCTTCTGATAAAGATACTGCTAATTATAAAGAAGTATTATTTGAAGGATATGCACCTCATGGAATTGCAATTTTAATTGAGACTGCTACTGATAATAATAACAGAACAGTTGCAAATGTTAGAGCATGTTTTAATAAATGTAATGGAAACATGGGAACGCAAGGTTCGGTTGATTTTATGTTTGACAGACAATGTAATTTCAAAATAAAAGATACTGGTTTTGATGTAGAAGAATTAGAGCTTGAATTTATTGATTGTGGTGTAGAAGAAATATTTGGTGAAGAACCAGATGAAAATGATGCAAATCCAACTAAATCAATTTTAATGTACGCTCCATTTGAAAGTTTCGGAGCTATTCAAAAAGAAATTGAAGAAAGAGGAATGGAAATTATCTCTTCTGGTTTTGAACGTTTGCCTCAAGTAACTAAAGAATTAACTGAAGAACAACAAGCAGATGTTGATAAATTGTTAGAGCGTCTAGAAGAGGACGATGATGTTCAAAATGTATTTCATACGATGGCTTAATATATAAAGCCTTATACACTCTATAAAACCCTTCAATACCAGAAGGGTTTTATATTTGGTAAAAATTAAAACTATTTACCGCCCCACTAACATCCCTCCCAAAAATCCAACTCCTATATTAAATAATCTAGTGTCGTAAAAACGTTTTGGGACTACTACTTGAATAGTTTGTACTTCTACGGTGTTTACATATGGATTTGAGTTTGTTATATCAGTAGTATAAGTCTGTTTACCTAAAAACCATTTTTGCTTAAAACCGGTAACAATAGTCTGTTTATTTGGAATAGTGAAATCAGTAAACGACTTTCCACTTTGATCAATGGTATAATTAAACTGAAACCACTCCTTTTGGTGCTTTCCTTTTCTTTCAAAATCAAAAGGTTCACGAACCTCAAAAGGAACAAAAACAGTATCTATTTTGGTTATGGTTTGTGTTTGAATAATCGTTTTAACTTTTGAAAGTTCTTTTCGTAAAATATTAAGTGTTGAATCTTTAGAATACAATAGTTCTTTCAGGTCTTTTTTTTCAAGTTCTAACACCTTTTTAGTAGCTGTTATAGTTCCAAGCTTGTTTTTAAAATAATTGGTCGTATCCAGTAATGCTATATTCTGAGGTTCAATTAGTTTTTTATTATTAGAACACAGATAAATCGATAAAACCAAAGCTATGAGTAAACCTATAATAAGTGCATTTTTATATTTTGTTTTTTGCATAAAAATTGATTTTATAGTTCAATTGTATAATCCAATAAATATGCCGTGAAAAGATATTTAACAAAATTTAACATTTTACTTTTTACATTCCAATTATTTGCTAATTCCTAACTTATTAAAAACTAAAAATATCATCATTCAATGCATACCCCTGTAATTTTCAATAAAAACACATTACTACACATTTATCTAAGTATTGATTAAAAATGTATCAAAAGTTAGATTTTATCATCAATTATAGTGATGTAAGATATCATTAGTACTAGTGATAATTTTTTTTGTGGTAAATTAGAGTAATATAACAGCCAATATTACCGTAACAAATATTTATTAAGAAGTAATAATCCCGAAACTATGACCTCTTTCAATAAAATAATATCAGACTATATTAAAGTTGATGATACTGCTGTAAAAAACGCAATCATAGATTTGTTTGTGGACAGTAAAACTGAGTCATTACCTCATTTCGTAAATGATGTACTTGAAAAGTGTGGCGTTAACTCCATAAATGTTATGTTAGTGGATGGTAAAAAATGGGATGCCTACATGAGTTTTTCTCATGAAAATATATTTTCAGAAGAAAAAGGAATACTTGAACTCATTAAAAAACAAGACTCTAAATTATATGCTGAAGAAACACTTGCTAATAAACTAATAGAGTTATTAGATACCGTTGATTTTTACACTTTTATAAAAAGAGTAAAATCAGTGCCTATTAAACAAGTGCAAGATCTTAACTCACGTAACTCTCTTTAATAAACATACATTTTATGCAGGCAAAAAACCCATTTTTCCTTGCTGATAATCACGCATAGCTTCTAACAGTTCTGTTTGGGTATTCATTACATATGGGCCGTAATTAGCAACTTTTTCGTTTAAAGGGCATCCTGATAAAAACAATAATTTACTTTTTGTTTTAGAAATAATTACTATTTCATTTCCATCAGTATTAAATTCAATTAATTGATTTTCTCCTTTCAATAATTGAATTTCCTCATTAACCATTACATCACCGTTCAATAAATATAACATTGACTGATGTAAGCTATTCATAGGTACATTTATAGTCCCTCCTTCTTCCATATTAATCATATATGTATTTACAGATGTTTGAGTTGTTATTTTTCCTTGAATAGCATTATAGTCACCTGCAATAACCTGTACGGTTACTTTATTATCTTCAGAAGTAATAATATTAAAACTTTCAGAAGCAACATGTTGGTATTTAGGCTGCATCATTTTTTTTGCTGCTGGTAAGTTCAACCACAATTGAATCCCTTCTAGTGTCCCCCCTTTTTCCACAAAAGAAGCTGTTGGTCCTTCTGAATGAATTATCCCTCTTCCTGAAGTTGTCCATTGCACATCTCCAGCCTTTACAATACTTTCATTTCCTAATGAATCACGGTGTAATTGCTCTCCTTGAATCAAAAATGTAATTGGTTCAAAACCTCTATGCGGGTGTGGCCCTAAATCAAATGGATTATTTAAGGCGTTAATTTCATATGGTCCGTAATGATGTAATAATACAAACGGATCAATATTTTCAATTGCTTGGGTTGGTATTGGCTGACGCAAACGTATTGTCCCCATATTTACCAAATCACTTCTTCCTACACTTTTAATTGTATTTAGTTTCATAATTGTTTCTTTACATTTCCCCTAAAGGAGTTATAGAATTACAACTATATATTACCTTAGGGGTATTATTATCTTATTTTATCTAATAAATCACTTAACAAACTCGCTTCCTCATCCGTCAAATTATTCATAAATTTAAGCTTACCTTCTTTATCTACAACTGTAAGTAACTTTAATCCTTCTACAGTTATTTTAACATACACTACTCTTCTATCATCTTCACAACGGTAGCGACTAATTAATTTTTTTTCGAATAATTTATCCATTAAACGTGTTGCATTGGGCGATCGTTCAATCATTCGTTCTTTTACTAACTGAACTTTAATCGCCTCTTTAGCTCCTCGTAAAATTCGTAAAATATTAAATTGTTGAGGCGATATACCATATGGTTTAAAAAAAGCTACTTCTTTATTACTTAACCAATTGGCAGTATATTTTATATTAATCAACGCTTTCACTTTACTAGAAGGAAAACTTGATTGTATGTCTTTTGAAATATCTCCCATTATAATGCTTGCTGTAACTTCTCTATAGCTGTTTCCAACTGTTTATTTAAATTTTCATCTGCAATTACTCCTTCTTTAAAATTATCAAAGAATGAAGGGAATGACATATCTGCAACAATATTCCCTCCCATATATGGAAATCTACCTTTTGCTATTTCTAATACAGTTGCTCCACCTCTTGCTCCTGGTGATGTAGCCATTAATAACATTGGCTTTTCTGACCATAACTTCCCATCAATACGTGACATCCAATCGTATGCATTTTTAAAAGCAGTACTGTATGCTCCATTATGCTCTGCTAAAGACAATACTACTCCGTCTGCTTCTTTTATTTCATTTAAAAACCTATGAGCATCTTGTGGAATTCCGTTTTCAGTTTCCAAATCGATACCGTAAAGTGGTAAATCAAAATCATTTAAATCTAACACCTTTATTTCTGCTTGCTTAAGCGAATTTGCAGCATGAATAGCCAAGGTTTTATTTATTGAATTTTTGCTATTACTTCCTCCTAATGCGATTACTTTTTTCATATTTTATAATATAACTGATTGTATTTTTGTTTCTTTTTTTAATAATTGAACCACTGGACATTTACCTGCTATAATTAACAATTCTTCCTGTTGTTCTTGGGTAATTATTTTTTCAAATGATATTTCTTCAATTAACGATGTATTCAAACCACTTGCGGTCAACTTATTTTTTTGAGTAACATTAACTGTAATTTCACCTAAATCCCATCCTGCTTTATTTGCAAATACACGTAATGTCATACTTACACAACCACCAATTGCCGCTAACAAGTATTCAATTGGTGTTGCCGAAGTATTATCCCCTCCATCATCAAACGGCCTATCCATGATCATTTCATGTTCTCTTGAAAACGCTATGGCTTCATAACTTTTACTTGATAATACTGTTTTTGATGTTGCTTTTTTCATTTTATTTTTTAATTCTTTTACTAAATATGTAGGATACTAATACTAGAACCAAAGCCATTATAGCTCCAATTTCTTCTCCATCATTAATCATTTTGTGAGCGAAAAAAGCTAAAACAAAGTCAAAGAAAAACCCAGCATAGGCCCACTCTTTCAAAGTATTAAATTTAGGGTTCCAAATGGCAAAAACTCCCAATAATTTTGCTATTGCTAACGGATATATAATATAGGTTGGATAACCAAAGTTTGTAAACATTTCCTGTACAGCTTCATTATTAAAAATATACATCCCTGCAGAAAATAACATCAACAATGTCAATAACCCTGTACTTCCATAATAAATAATTCTATCTCTTTTCATCTATTTTAAGTTTTAAATTCATTACAAATTTACAACAAATAAATTTATTTACCAAGGAAAATATTTCCATGTAAACATTATAATGGTTTTGCTGTTGATTTTCGTTAATATAGTTTGTACTTTTGTGGACCAACTCAACAGTACAAATGGATATAAAATTCAATAAAAACGAAGATTACAATAAATTATTATTATCTGAACTAAAACAACGTTTTGCTAAGGTAAAATTAGGTGGAGGTCAGAAAAGAATAGACAAGCATCATTCAAAAGGTAAAATGACTGCTCGTGAAAGAATAGACTATTTATTAGATACTAAAAACCCATCTATAGAAATAGCTGCATTTGCTGGAGATGACATGTACAAAGAACACGGAGGATGTCCCTCTGCCGGTGTTGTAGTAAAAATTGGTTATGTTTCTGGTAAACAATGTATCGTTGTTGCAAACGATGCAACAGTTAAAGCTGGAGCTTGGTTTCCAATTACTGCAAAGAAAAACTTAAGAGCACAAGAAATTTCTATTGAAAACAAACTACCAATCATCTACTTAGTAGATAGTGCAGGAGTTTACTTACCAATGCAAGATGAAATTTTTCCTGATAAAGAACATTTCGGAAGAATATTCCGTAACAATGCTGTAATGAGCAGTATGGGTATCACTCAAATAGCAGCCGTTATGGGAAGCTGTGTTGCTGGTGGAGCCTACTTACCCATTATGGCTGATGAAGCTATGATAGTTGATAAAACTGGAAGTATTTTCTTAGCAGGTAGTTATTTGGTAAAAGCTGCTATTGGTGAAACTATCGACAATGAAACTCTTGGTGGAGCAACTACTCATTGTGAAATATCTGGGGTTACTGACTATAAAGCTAAAGATGATAAAGATGCTTTAGACACCATTAAAAGAACAATGGGAAGAATTGGTGATTTTGATAAAGCTGGTTATAACAGAGCTGAACCAAAACACCCAAAATTGAATCCGGAAGAAATATTTGGAATTTTACCAGAATCAAGAGCTGAACAATATGATATGATGGAAATCATTACTCGTATGGTTGATGATTCTGAATTTGATGAATACAAAGCTGGTTACGGACAAAGTTTAATTACCGGATACGCAAGAGTAGATGGTTGGGCTGTAGGTATTGTTGCCAACCAACGTAAATTGGTAAAAACTAAAAAAGGAGAAATGCAGTTTGGTGGAGTTATTTATTCTGACTCTGCTGATAAAGCAACACGTTTTATATCTAATTGTAATCAAAAAAAGATTCCTTTAGTATTCTTACAAGATGTTACAGGATTCATGGTTGGAAGTAAATCGGAACATGGAGGTATCATTAAAGACGGAGCCAAAATGGTTAACGCCGTGAGTAATTCAGTTGTTCCTAAATTTACTGTAGTAATAGGTAATTCATACGGAGCAGGAAATTATGCTATGTGTGGTAAAGCTTATGACCCTAGATTAATTTTTGCATGGCCTAGTGCAAACTTAGCAGTAATGAGTGGAAATTCAGCAGCTAAAGTATTATTACAAATTGAAACTGCTTCTTTAAAAAAGCAAGGTCAGGAAATTACACCTGAAAAAGAAGAAGAACTATTCAATACCATAAAGGCTCGTTACGATAATCAAATATCACCTTATTACGCTGCCTCTAGAATATGGACTGATGCAATTATTAATCCTTTAGATACTAGAAAATGGATTTCTATTGGTATCGAAGCTGCAGACCACGCTCCTATTGAAAAACCATTTAATCTAGGTGTTATTCAAGTGTAACCCACTGGTAAGTTTTACTTCTATAGTTTATACCTAATAAAAGAGTAATCGAGTATATCATTTTTCAACAATACCAAAACCAACTTAATTAACTGAAAGTCAGTTTTATAAGTTGTTTTTTTGATTTTATTTTTGTAACTTAATAGTATCAAAATCACATATTATGGATACTATAAAAAATTTAAACAAATGGGCAAACGCTCATACGTATTATTCATTGGATATCATCAGAATTGGTCTTGGAGGCTTTATATTTTATAAGGGACTTTATTTTATGAGCAATACATTATTACTCGCCGGTTTAATTGAACCTTTAAAAAACTATGTAGGCGAAATCATCTTATTACACTACGTAGTACCTGCACATTTAATTGGCGGTTTATTAATTATGATAGGCTTACTTACCAGGTGGGCATTAGTTGCTCAAATACCCGTGTTAATAGGTGCAGTTTTAGTAAACATATTAGGTGAAATGAATGCTTTAAATTTAATTACTGCTAGCATTATACTATTACTATCCATTTTCTTTTTAATATATGGCTCAGGAAAACATTCTGTAGACTATAACTTAAAAATGGAACAATGACATTTTTGGCTGTTAACAAAGAACTTTGTTTCATATTAATAAAATTGATTTAGCTAAAAAATTTTATTTTCTTTGTTAACAGCTTTAAAACAAAAGAGCCTTACAATTTAAATTGTAAGGCTCTTTTGTTTTATAAAGTATTCTATTAACTATCTGAATCTAAATAATTAGGTATTCCATCACCATCAGTATCAATGTAAGTCGCAGTTATTAACGTTACTTCATCTGGGTTAGGAACTTCATTTACAGTTCTACTAATTTCGTATTCGTTTACACCTAAAACAGGCTCATTTCCTAAATCAAATACATATGTGTTACTAATTGATTCTTCTCTAGTCAATATCGGGTCGTTATCATCATTTGAATCTTGGAAATTTGGGGAACTATCCAAGTCTGTATTATCATCACTTAAATCGTGATTACCATTTAAATCTTCAACATATGTAGGGACTCCGTCATTATCATGATCTAATTCAGTAGTACCATATACTTTTAATTTAAATATTAACGGAGAATATGCAGGGATACTTCCAACAGGGTTTGCATAATACCCCAACCCTGAAGGCATAAATACTGCTCCTACTCCATAATCATGGTATGTATATGTTCCATCAAACAATCCTTGGTCATTTAAGTTTTCAGTTGGAAGCCCTACCGCTATATTAAACTCAGAAACAGATTCGGAAAACCCTTTAACTACACTTGACAAATCTAAATCAACAGGTTGTAATGCATTATCAAAAATATTCTTATCTAATGTCATCCCTTCATATGATAGTAATGCCTCATCACAAAATCTTGGTTTCTTATTCCCCAATCCTTGTACTACTTTTAGTATATATAAAGTATGCGTTACATCACTTACGACAATACTTTTGGTCTCAATAGTAAAATTATTAATTACTGTATTTACATAATTAATTAACGGAGTTCTTGTATAACCTCCTACCATTTGGTTTGTATCTAATATATCATTTCCATTTTCATCAACACCAGTTTTTGTTTCATCAGCATAAAGCTTAATGTCAAAGTTAAAATTACCAGCTGGAGTTATAAACTCTTCCTCGTTAAAATAATTATTTGTTAAAAATTCAACTATAGCTGCATTATCTACTGGTTCTTGCTCAGCAAAAGGAACTACATAAACAGAAGTAGTTTCATCGTCTTTACATGAAAATAATCCAATTAAAATAAAAAATAATAGTGTGCTTTTTAATATTTTATTCATCATTACTTAATTTTGCCGGCAAGATACAATTTTATCTTACTTTTGTTTTTTATTTTAACATTGATTTTAGATAAAATGAGGGTTGATAAATATTTATGGTGTATTCGTTTCTTCAAAACAAGAAGTATTGCTACCGAAGCCTGTAAAAAAGGACATATTCGGATTAATGATAATCAAGTAAAACCATCAAGAGAGGTTTATGCTACCGATAAAATTAATATCAGAAAAAATCAAATTAACTATGTTATTCAGGTTTTAGACACTCCTCAAAACAGAGTTGGTGCTAAACTAGTAGATATGTACCGAAAGAACATTACTCCAAAAGAAGCTTTTGAGCATTTAGAATTATTAAAATACTCTAAAGATTATTATAGAAAAAAAGGAATTGGTAGGCCTACTAAAAAAGACAGACGAGATATTGATAGTTATAGTTCGGAAGAAGAATAAAAATAATTAACTTTGAATTGATTTTTACACTGCAATTACACCATATGAAAACTGAAAACAACATAATCCTTACCAATACTCAAATCAATCATAAAATAAGAAGGATTGCATTGCAAATTTTAGAAAGCAATATTGATGAGTCTCAAATTATTTTAGCTGGTATTTCAAAAAATGGTTTCTTAATTGCTGAAAAATTGAAACAAGCTATTATAAATTATTCTGATGTAAAAACAACTCTTTGTGAGGTTTTTATCAATAAAAGAGAATTACTGAATGAAGTTACAGTTTCAATTAGTACAGAAGAGTATACAAATAAATCCGTAATATTAATTGATGATGTATTACACTCTGGTGCTACATTAATATATGGAGTTAAACACTTTTTAAACGTACCATTAAAACAATTAAAAACAGCTGTATTGATAAATAGAAACCATAAAAAATTCCCTATCAAAGCAGATTTTAAAGGACTTTCTCTTTCAACATCTATTAATGAACATGTTGAAATCGTTTTTAATAACGATACCGCACAAGCCGTTTTAATATAATACCTTCACAATATTTTCTACTGTTTCATTAACTGTTAAGTTATCAATAGAAATAATGTTTGTTGCTTGGCTATAAAAATTTTGACGTTCGAATAAATGTATCGCAATAAACTCTACTAAATCATCCTCTGTTTTAAGATGACTAATTAATGGTCTATGCTCCTTTTCTAAAAACAATCTATTACTTAAACTTTTAGGTAATAATTTTAAATATATCGATTTTGAGTTTTCAGAATTGATCAATTCCATATTTCCAGAAAAACATGGAGTTCCTCCTCCTAAAGATAAAACCACATTATTTTGTGAGGCATAAATTTCCTTTAAACAAGTACTTTCTAGTTTTCTAAAATAAATTTCTCCTCTGGAGTCAAATATTTCTTTAACACTTAACTGCTCCTTTATTTCAATGTAAACATCCAAATCAATAAATTCAAACTCTAAAATTGATGCTAATTGCACTCCAATTGTAGATTTTCCCGACCCCATATAGCCTAATAATGTGATAATCATATTTTATTAAATACTCTTAGTTAACGATTTACAAATGTCTTAAAATTATTTCGAAAAAATATCAAAAAAAAGACTTGATAAATTAATTAATCCTCTTATATTTGCACCCGCAATCACACAATATGTAATTGTTTTGATCTGGTAGCTCAGTTGGTAGAGCATCTCCCTTTTAAGGAGAGGGTCCTGGGTTCGAGCCCCAGCCAGATCACTAAAATTAAGTAATAAACTTAATTTTTATATATTGAAATTTTGATCTGGTAGCTCAGTTGGTAGAGCATCTCCCTTTTAAGGAGAGGGTCCTGGGTTCGAGCCCCAGCCAGATCACTAAAATTAAGTAATAAACTTGATTTTATTTATATATTGAAATTAGATCTGGTAGCTCAGTTGGTAGAGCATCTCCCTTTTAAGGAGAGGGTCCTGGGTTCGAGCCCCAGCCAGATCACTAAAAAGTTAAGCTCCTCGCTTAACTTTTTTTGTTTCTAATAATGCGCACGTGGCGGAATTGGTAGACGCGCTAGCTTGAGGGGTTAGTGGAGGAAACTCCGTGGAAGTTCGAGTCTTCTCGTGCGCACATTTAAAAATTACAATACCTCAGCCCCCTACATTTTTACTACACAAAATTTTCTATTTTAAAATATTGTTGTAACTTTTGAATACGGTTAAAAATATGTTAACAGCATAGCACACTACTCATTTAAATTTAACTTTGCTATATAATATAAAACTACACTTTATGAGAACAAAACTGTTTGTACCTATTACTGCATTAATTCTTCTTAGTTCATGTGTTTCTCAAAAGAAATTCACTTCACTTGAAGAAAAACAAAAAAAAACTCAGAATCTTTTAAATTCTGCAACAGTTAAGCTAAATAGTTGCTTAGAAGACAAAGCTTCTTATTCAGCAAGAGCAAAAGCTTTAGAAGAACAACTAGCAGAGTTAAGGAAAACAAATCAAGGCTTATTAGAAACCTCTAAAGACCTGACTATTTTAACAACTAAAGGAGCTAACAACCTTGAAAAGTCATTAGAAAGTTTAAAAGAAAAAGACTTAAAGATTGGACGTTTACAAGATGCTTTAACAAAAAAAGATAGCGTTACATTAGCACTAGTTACAAGTCTTAAAAAAGAAGTAGGATTAAATGACCCAGATATTAACATAAATGTTGAAAAAGGAGTTGTATTTATTTCTATTGCTGATAAATTACTATTTAAAAGTGGTAGCTACAACGTAACTAGTAAAGCAAAAGATGTTTTAGCTAAAGTTGCTAAAGTTGTAAATAGCAAACCTGATTTTGAATGTTTAGTTGAAAGCCATACTGATAATAACCCATTCAAAAAAGGTGTTTTAGTTGATAATTGGGATTTAAGCGTAAAGCGTGCAACTTCTATTGTTCGTGTACTGGAAAGCTTAAATGTAAAACCTGAACAATTAATTGCATCAGGTAGAAGTTACTATGTGCCATTAGTTGATAATGATACTCCAGAAAATAGATCAAAAAATCGTAGAACTAGAATAGTTGTTCTTCCAAAAATCGATCAGTTTTACGACATGATTGAAAATGAAATGAAAAACCTAGCGAAAGAAGAATAAGCTATTGTAAAATACAGAATAACAAAAGCGACCCATAGGGTCGCTTTTGTTATTCTAGAACTATATTTTAATATATTGAGGAAATTAAATTAACTCTAAAATCTTATCAGTTTGTATTGCATAATGTGATGCATTATATATCGCTTCACCGTTTTTAATAACTAAAACTTGTGGAGATTGGTGCATAACTTGAAACTTGTACCCAATTTCATCCGAAACTGATCTATAATTTAATAAATCTAAATAGTACAAATCTGCATCTTCTACTGGTACAGTATAATTTTTCACAAATTTATTCATCGAAATACTGCTAATACTACAACGTGTAGAATGTTTGAATATCACTTGTGTTTTCTCAAAAGACTTTCTGGTGATTTCTTCTAATTGACTTTCTGATGTTAAAAAAATCCAAGACAAAACCTTTTCTTCTTTTTGATCAGTTGATCCTCCAAATATTTTATTAAATAACCCCATTATATAAATCAATTTTGATTAATAGTCCAAAAATATACCTAATACTTACAATAACAGTCAAAATGTCTTATAATTTAACAAAAAATTAAGTCAAAATGACTGCTTTTTCCTTTGGACTAATCCTTGATAACTATAAACCGTATAATCAATATCCTCGACGTGAGTATATGAGGTTTGAGTTAACAATAAAACTCACTGTTTGGACTAAAACACCATTTATCATGAATTTCAATAATTTTACCATAAAATCACAAGAAGTTGTTCAACAAGCGCAATTAATTGCCCAAGAAAACGAACATCAAGAAATACAAAATGAACATCTTTTTAAAGCAATCTTAAACGCTGATGAAAATGTTACCCCATATTTATTAAAGAAATTAAATGTAAACCTTCAATTATTAAAACAATTACTAGATAGCCAACTAAAAAGCTTTGCAAAAGTTACTGGAGGAAATACTCAGTTATCAAGAGAAAGTGGTAAAACACTAAATGAAGCCTCTATTATAGCTAAAAAAATGAACGATGAATTTGTATCCATTGAACATATAATATTGGCTATATTTAAATCAAAAAGCAAAGTAGCACAAGTATTAAAAGATCAAGGAGTTAATTTAAAATCCTTAGAAAGTGCCATTTTAGAATTACGAAAAGGAGAACGTGTTACTTCACAATCTGCAGAGGACACCTATAATTCCTTAAATAAATATGCTATAAACCTTAATGAATTAGCTGAAACTGGAAAATTAGATCCCGTAATAGGTAGAGATGAAGAAATACGTAGAATTCTTCAAATTTTATCTCGTAGAACAAAAAACAATCCAATACTGGTTGGTGAACCTGGTGTAGGTAAAACTGCCATTGCAGAAGGTTTAGCACACCGTATTATTCAAGGTGATATACCAGAAAACTTAAAAGGAAAAGTAATTTACTCTTTAGACATGGGCGCTCTTATAGCAGGTGCTAAATTTAAAGGAGAGTTTGAAGAACGTTTAAAGGCAGTAATTAAGGAAGTAACAACATCAGATGGTGATATTGTATTATTTATTGATGAAATACACACACTTGTTGGTGCTGGAGGTGGTCAAGGCGCTATGGATGCCGCCAACATACTAAAACCTGCATTAGCAAGAGGGGACCTTAGAGCCATAGGTGCAACTACCTTAGATGAGTATCAGAAATACTTTGAAAAAGACAAAGCTTTAGAGCGACGTTTTCAAAAAATTACTGTAGATGAACCAGATACGGAAAGTGCCATTTCTATTTTAAGAGGAATTAAAGAGAAATATGAAGCTCATCATAAAGTTCAAATTAAAGATGAAGCTATTATAGCTGCAGTAAAATTATCACAACGTTATATTACCAATCGTTTCCTCCCAGATAAGGCTATTGACTTAATAGATGAAGCTGCATCAAAATTACGAATGGAAATGAACTCTAAACCTGAGGAGTTAGACGCATTCGATCGTAAAATAATGCAATTAGAAATTGAAATTGAAGCAATTAAACGCGAAAATGATCAAGTAAAACTAAAAGCATTACACCATGAGTTAGCCAATTTAAAAGATGAACGAAATGTTATTAATGCTAAATGGGAAAGTGAAAAAGCAGTTGTAGATGATGTACAAGAAGCTAAAGAAGCTATTGAGAACTATAAATTAGAAGCAGTAAGAGCGGAAAGAGATGGTGACTATGGTGCAGTAGCAGAACTACGATATGGAAAAATTAAAGAAACGCAAGAAAAACTAGATGCTTTAAAAATAATATTAGAGAATCAACAAGAGAATGCGTTAATAAAAGAAGAGGTCACTAATGATGATGTTGCTGAAATTGTAGCAAAATGGACTGGGATTCCAGTTTCAAAAATGATACAATCGGAGCGAGAAAAATTATTACAATTGGAAACAGAATTACATAAACGTGTTATAGGTCAAAACGAAGCAATTGAAGCTGTTTCTGATGCTATTCGTCGTTCACGAGCTGGACTACAAGATCCTAAAAAGCCCATTGGTTCTTTCTTATTTCTAGGTACAACTGGTGTTGGTAAAACAGAGTTAGCAAAAGCACTTGCTCAATATTTATTTGACGATGAAAATGCGATGACCAGAATTGATATGAGTGAATATCAGGAAAAACATTCAGTAAGTAGGTTGGTTGGTGCGCCTCCAGGATATGTGGGTTATGACGAAGGTGGACAATTAACTGAGGCTGTAAGACAACGCCCCTATTCTGTAGTGCTATTAGACGAAATTGAGAAAGCACATCCTGATACATTCAACATCCTTTTACAGGTTTTAGACGAAGGGAGATTAACAGACAACAAAGGGAGATTTGCAGATTTTAAAAATACCATTATCATAATGACTTCCAATATGGGAAGCACTATTATTGAAGATAAATTTACTGCTATCCCAGATATTGACACCGCTATTGAAGTAGCTAAAATTGAAGTTCTTGGCCTTTTAAAACAAACTGTTCGTCCAGAATTCATTAATCGTATTGATGATATCGTTTTATTTACCCCTTTATCAAAAACAGATATTGAAAAAATTGTGTATTTACAATTGAACTGGGTTAAAAAACTAGTTGCTCAACAACAAATAACTTTAGATGCCACTAATGAAGCGGTTAAGCTACTAGCAGAAAAAGGATATGACCCCCAATTTGGTGCACGTCCAGTGAAACGAGTTATACAAAAATTAGTTCTTAATCAATTATCTAAAGAAATCCTATCAGGAAAGGTAACTGCCAACAGCGCTATACTATTGGATGCTTTTGATAAAGAATTAGTTTTTCGAAATTAATATAAAAACACATATTAATTCAAAAAGCTTCATATGTAACTATGAAGCTTTTTTTGGTTATACATAATACCCGAATTAATAATACAACCCATGAACACTTTTAATCTTTTAGAATCCTTAATCTAAAATTGTCATATAACTTGTATAGTTTGTTTTATCTATCGTAAAACCACTTTGATGATTATTACCACCATCTCTTCCTCTAAGTTTAATGGTTACAGGAACTCCAGGGGTTACTGATAATGGATAGTTTGCCGCATTAATAGTAGCTGCTCCTGTTGCACCAAGTGTATCATCAGCCGAAGCCGTCATACTCAAAAAATTCGCAACATTAGTTCCTCCATTGGTAACTCCTACTGAAAACCATGATTGTTGATCAGCACCTGACCCACCAGACAATGGATTATATCCTGAAATTGCAAATGATAAATAAACTGTAGAATGTCTTGGAGTAAACGTTATTGTTGCACCATTAATATCTCTCAAACTGGTATTATTTATGGTTTGATCTGCTCCAGATAATGTTACACTTTGAATATTATCCCCATAAACATATCTTACCTGCACATCACCATTAACATCACTATATAATGCTTTATTAGAAGATGAATTTGTAGTAGCTAATTCTCCAGAATTTGTTCCTGCTGCCGTAACAGCACAATCATCTATTCTAATCGTCTGAAGTCCTGCACTACTGCCATCTATATGTAACAATTGTTGAGGAGTAGTTGTTCCTATTCCAACACGATTAGTGCTCGCATCGGCAAATAACATTCCTGTTAACGTTTGAGAATTTACAGAAAAATCAGTATCAACACTTGTACCTGCTTCAATAGACACCGTATTACCAGTTCCACTTTCCACCAAGCGCAATAAACCAGTATCTCCAGCCATTAAAGACATATCATCCGATCCATTTCTACGCATTCCTGTATCTACATCACCTTGCCATGAATAGCTAGGAGTATTTCCTCCAACTGTTGTTGTTGCTCTTATATGCCCATCAGTATCAATACGTACTCGTTCTACATTATCCGTTTTAATTATAAGATCCTGAGTATCTGTAGTACCTATAAAGTTCGTTCCTGCTGTAGTACCTGCATTACCCGTTAAGGACCAACCTGTACTTGATGTACTCCCTAAACGTATCCAATCTGCACCATTATTATAGTAAAAACCCGGAGTAACATTACCAGCTGTAGCTGTATTATAAACAACCATACCAGCTACATCTGTACTCAAAGGACTTGGACTACTAGTATTAGAAAGTGCTAAACGAGGTAATAATAATCCACTTGTAGTACTAGTAATGTCTAACACAGCATCTGAATTAGGGTTTGTAGTACCAATACCTACTTGTCCAACCGTTAAATAAGTTATCAATAAAACGGGAAATACTAATAAATTTTTCATAATTTCGGGTATATAAAAATTGCTGAGGCAATAATACCATCCAATTTATTTTTACTTCACAAGATTTATGTCTTAGACGTGTGGATTAAAAAACAGATGTATGGATTCACGGAAAGGCTACGTTTTTAAAGGAGTTTTAATAGCTCCTTTTATAATATTCAATACAGTTAATGAACAAAACAATTTTAATTTTACCCATAGTAATTGCGTTATTTTTTAGTATTGCGTTGTACATAAAATCAATTAAAAAAGAGTATCACTTCAAAATATTAGGAAGTTATTTTATATTATATGTTATATTATTTAGTAGTATGACAGTAGTTGGCATGTTTAATAACGATGATAATTTAGCAAATTTTGTAGGAATTTCATCATTATTATTTTTTACAGTATCCATCACCATCCCCCCTACCTTTTATTTATATGTAGTCTATTTATCTGATTTGAAAGATGAAAAACTAAAACATCACTATTACTTACCCTTATTATTACTCATCATAAATTGTATTTCTTTTACCTCCTTTTTGGTAAATACTGATGAAAATTCATATACTCATGAATTAGTGAGTAGCTTTGCCACTGCAGCAAATTTAATTGCCATACTATTTATTTTCCCTATTCAAAATGTGTATTATATTTTTAAAACGATGAAAATATATAAGCATCATAAAATGGAGGTTAATAAGGTGTTTTCCTATAAAAAAGGTGTTGATTTAAAATGGATGTTACACTACATTTTAGGATATTTAATTTTCATAGTGGGTTTGTATCTAAAGTATTTATCCCCCAAATTTGGACTGCACATTCCCATGGGTATTTTCTTATCTGCTTATTTTTTATACATCGGAATAAAAGGTTTAAAACAATATAAAATCACCTTTAAAGAAGATATAAAAAACAACACTGATAATAAGTATGAAAAATCAGTTCCAAGTGACGAATTGAAACAAAAAATAATAAACGCAATGGTTACCGATGAGTTATTTTTAGATTCCAAATTGACTGTGCATAAATTAGCTAAAACAATAAATTCTAACAGCAAATATATTTCAAACGCCATAAACACGGAATTAAATCAGAATTTTGCTGCGTTTATTAATACCTATAGAATTGAAAAAGCAAAAGGCCTTTTAATAGATAGTAATTACGATAATTATACTATTGAAGCCATTAGTAAGGAAGTAGGTTTTAACTCAAAATCTGCTTTTAATATTGCATTTAAAAAGATAGTCAATCAAACTCCTTCAGAATTCAGAAAAAATAGGAATTAAAAAAGCCTCATGTGAATACATGAGGCTTTATTGCTATAATTAACAATACCCATATTGACATTATAACACCCGAATTAGTTAATAAACTATTTCTTTTCAGAAATTAATTTATTAACTAATTTTTTTAAATCTGAAACTTCCGATTTTAATTGTTCTATTTGTACTTGTTGTTCTTGAATTGCTTTGACCGTAACTGGTACAATATCAGAATACATAACTCCATACATATTGTTTTCTTTAAACTCTACAGTTTTACTTTTCTCATCTGTTACTTTCCAGTCGTGAGTTTTTACAACCTCTGGTAATACACCAACTAAATCTTGCGCAATAAAACCTAATTTTTGTTTAACTAACTCACGAGGAGCATTGTATTCTTTTTGTCTTTGTAATTGTTTTTTATAATCAAAAGAAACTGGTTTTAATTTCATTATTTCATTTAAACCATATTTTAATTCATTGATATTAC
>Ga0209291_1001253_pt1 | contig 22969 bp, 19 predicted proteins | sample GOMGulsemesocosm_FD_184633 | JGI IMG/M metagenome (GOLD analysis project Ga0209291, IMG submission 184633) | Methane-oxidizing microbial communities from mesocosms in the Gulf of Mexico - GOM9B Gulf of Mexico (SPAdes) (version 2) | ecosystem: Environmental > Aquatic > Marine > Cold seeps...
TACGGCTACCATTTAATATATAAGTTTCAATACCATTTTCTATCGCTTTTTCAGCCGCCTGAATCTTGGTTGTCATACCACCGGTGGCAATCGCATTAGTCGTAGGACCTGCCATGCTATAAATTTCGTCAGTAATTTCGCTAATTTCAGGTATTAGTTTTGCTTCAGGATTATTTCGCGGGTCTTGATCATAAACGCCATCGACATCGCTAAAAATAAATAGACAATCAGCTTCGCTCACTAAAGCTACAAGCGCCGCTAAATTATCGTTGTCGCCTACTTTCAATTCATCGGTTGCCACGGTGTCGTTTTCATTAACAATAGGTAGGATATTGTTATTCAAAAGGATACGTAACGTATTTTTAATATTAATATAACGCTCGCGATCTTTTAAATCACCATGGGTAATTAAGAGCTGGCTACAGGACACATCAAAAAAACGTTGCCAATTTGCCATCATTTGCATTTGTCCGACGGAAGCCATTGCTTGCTTTGTGGGAATAGAGGGAATAAGAGAGCAATGCTGGATCAAGTGCCGACCAGCGGCAACACTACCCGAGGACACTAAAATAATTTCTTTACCTGCTTGTTGGCATTCTGTAATAAAACCAGCAATAGCGAGTAAATGTTTTCCACTACAGCCTTTATTCTCCGGTGAAATCAATGCACTGCCGACTTTGATCACCGCTCTATTAAAATTCATTCTATCCCCCTTAAATATCCAACCTTTAGCATGCCTTGAATCAGTGCTGTTGTGCAATTAATTTTTAGGACTAATATAGAAGAGTTTGTTGTTTTTAAGGGCTTATAGTGGATTAATAGGAATAGTTGTTGTTTATAACGATTAAAACCCTCTCAATATCGGAAATATTTGCAATGAAATAACAAATTGATGTTTTTTACCCCATTACTATTAAATGGTAAAAGTAACTAAAAATGCAGTTACTGACTACAATTCGTTAAAAAGTATTGAGTTAACATCTAATTTCAACCACTTGGTGATAAATATTTCTCTAATAGTGTTTATGCTCCCTTAATTTATTTCTTAATTTTTGCTGAAAAACACTTCAAATCAGATTATGATCTAGCCATATTATTTATTATGTTTTATTGAGCAATCATCGAATGCTGAATTTTTTACCCAGTTTACTTATCCACATCCTTTCATTAACGATTTATACCGTTAATACGATTTTTTGGCTGATCCCTATTGTTGTTTTTTCATTTTGTAAGGCTATTCTTCCTATAAAATTCTCGCAAAAAATATTCAGCTATTTATTAGACCAAATGGCCAGCAATTGGGTTGCGGTAAATACATTAATTCAAAAATTATTTAATAAAACTCAAATTAATGTGACGGGCGCTGAACAACTGACCATGAAAGAGTGGTACTTAGTGGTATGCAATCACCAAAGTTGGGTGGATATCGTTGTTGTGCAGCGAGTATTGCACGGTAAAATTCCTTTTCTCAAGTTTTTCTTAAAAAAGGAATTAATTTACGTACCTATTTTGGGTTTAGCTTGGTGGGCACTCGATTTCCCTTTTATGAAACGTTATACCCAATCATTCATTAAAAAAAATCCCCATTTAAAAGGTAAAGATGTTGAAACAACGCGCAAAGCTTGTGCTAAGTTTAAGCATAAACCTGTAAGCATAATGAACTTTATTGAAGGTACTCGTTTTACCGAGGCCAAACACGAAAGACAAAAGTCCCCCTTTCAACACTTATTAAAACCTAAAGCTGGTGGTATAGGTTTTGTATTAGGTGCAATGGGCGAGAACCTGCAAAAAATTGTGAATGTGACCATCCATTACCCTGAAGGCATTCCAACGTTTAGTGATTTTTTAGCGGGAAGAATAAAACAGATTAATGTCCATGTTGGAGTTACAGTTATTGATGGCGAGCTAATAGGTGACTATGTTAATGATCGTCCTTTTAAGATAAAGTTTCAGAAAAGGGTTAATCAATTTTGGGTAGAGAAAGACCAAAAATTGATTGAGTTTAATAATACCCCTGTTATTACCCCAGAAAAATAAAACAAGGAAATTTAAATGAGCGAACTGATTAGCACATGGCTGAATAACCAAGGTATCGCTCAAGCTTATTTGGCTTTAAGTACTTTATTGGTTGGTTGCTTAGCCATCATTATTATTTCTGCACTCGGTTATTACATTGCAAAACACCAAGTTCTAATTTTCATCCATAAAATAGTAACTCGTACCAAAAACACTTGGGATGACTTACTAATCGAGTACAATGTTTTTTCACGATTCGCTTTCTTAGTTCCACTATTATTACTGTTATTCCTAACGCCTATTTTTCTCCCTTCGGAAGTATTTCTCAGTTTATTACTAATAGTAATTGCCAAAATAGCATTATGTTTTCAAGTCGCACGTTGCATTGATGCTATTTTAAATGTTGTTAAACGTTTATATCAACATACCGCTCGAGAGCGTTATTTACCGTTAAATTCAACGATCCAAGTTATTAAATTAGTGGTCTATTTAGTGGCGAGCATTTTAGCTATTTCCTTTATTTTAGATAAGTCGCCTATTTATCTATTGAGCGGTTTAGGGGCATTAACGGCTGTTTTGCTATTAGTGTTTCAAGATACGATTAAGGGATTAGTCGCAAGTATTCAGATTTCTGCGAATAAAATGTTAGCTCCAGGTGATTGGATTGAAATACCAAATTATGGCGCTGACGGTGATGTTATAGAAATAGGTTTGAATACGGTAAAAGTAAAGAATTTTGATAATACGGTAACTACCGTCCCAACTTATGCCTTGATTAATGGTTCTTTCAAAAACTGGCGAGGCATGCTTAATTCGGGTGGTAGACGTATTAAGCGTAGTATTATTATTGATATCAATAGCATTTCATTTTATCAAAACGAACAAATTGAAAAGCTAAAACAAATTGCCCTATTAAAGGAGTACTTGCAAAATAAGTCGGATGAAATTAGCAGTAATTTACCTACCGATAATGTTAATAATAGGCAATTAACCAATGTAGGAACCTTCCGTGCTTACATTGAAGCTTACTTAAATGGTCACAGTAAAATACACCATCAAATGACCTGTATGGTAAGGCAATTACCAGCAACCGAAGCGGGTCTACCTTTAGAAATATATTGTTTCAGCAATGATCAAAACTGGATAAATTATGAAGGTATTCAAGGTGATATATTTGATCACTTATTCGCCATGGCGCCAGTGTTTGAGTTACGGGTATTTCAACATCCTACTGGCCACGATTGGCAAAAAAGTAAATATTAACGTAGGCGGATCACGCCTTCTTGCATTGTCGAAGCAACTAACTGGCCTTGACGATCAAATATTTGCCCTTTAACTAATCCCCTTCCGCCACTTGCCGAAGGGCTATCCATGACATAAAGCAACCAGTCATCAAAACGAAATGGACGATGAAACCACATTGCGTGATCGATCGTGGCAATTTGCAAGTTAGGTTGCCAATGGCTTAGGCCATGTGGATATAGCGCGGTTGGCAAAAAAAGAAAATCTGACGTGTAGGCCAGCATATAGGTATGAATACGTAAATCGTCAGGCAATGAACCGTTGGCTTTGATCCACATTTGTGATTTAGCTTCAGTTTTTTCCGGGTTTAACCAGTTATAAGGTTGAACTGGTCGCATTTCAATCGGTTTTTCAGCGAGGAATTTGCCACGAACTTCTTCCGGTAGTTTATCTTGATTATCAAAAATAAAATCAGTGTAAGAAGCTAACTCTTCGGGTTGTGGAACATCAGGCATAGTATCTTGGTGTTCAATGCCTTTTTCATGTTGCTGAAAAGAGGCTGTCATGTAAAAGATATCTTTACCATTTTGAATAGCTTTAACACGACGGGTACTAAAACTCTTGCCATCACGAATTTTTTCGACTTCATAAACCACAGGTTTACTAGCATCTCCCGGACGTAAAAAATAAGAATGAAGCGAATGCACGTTACGATTTGATTCAACAGTTTCTTGTGCAGCTGAAACAGCCTGCCCCATAACTTGCCCACCAAATAACACTCGAAACCCTAAGTCTTGGCTTTGACCACGATAAATCCCTTGTTCGATTACCTCTAACTGCAATAAGGACGATAAATCATCTAAAACTTGGCTCATGTATCACTCTTTCATTTAAATTTTTTAACACTATATCATATTAATATAGTGCTCTTTTAAAACCATAAATCATTATTGTTGAATTTTTATACTACACAAGGTAGTATCGAGAGCTGTTCGTTTGGCAAATATATTAAAAAGAGACTTCGATGCAAGCATTATCAGATAGGGAAGCTTTATTAGAAAGGAGACAATATTCTCATGAGCAAACAACATTATGGGATAAATTGTCGTTAGCACAAAAATTTGCAGCAAGTAGTATGACGCAATTTGGCTACGATCTTTCTTTTATCAGAAATAGTAATAATGGCAACATTGCTATTTTACAATGCAATGATAAAGCAGCTACTATCAATAGCGAAGGTGATATAAATACCACTCCAAACATTGTTATACGGCCTTAAAAATAGCAGTTATGCGCTTAATTTTCTCTTGTTTGCTCTGCCAATAATAAAAGCGCTTCAATTAATGAAATATAACCGCTTAAATTGTTACTCGACCACATGCGCTTAATATGTGCTTCTTGTTTCGAGATATAGGCGACTAACCTTTTAAACCCTTCTTTGTCATAACTTTCATAACATTTCTTAGTAATCGGTTGTAACTTCCCTTTGCCTTTTAAACACTCGCGAAAAATCACATTATAATTATTGATAAGTGGTGTAATAGCCTCAAGTATCTCCGTTGTTTCTGGTGGACTTGTTTTTGTGTCTGATTGACTTGTTTTTATTTTTTCTAGACGATGTTTGGCAAAATCTTCATGGCGCTTTGCAATAAGTGCCATTGAGTCTACATATACCTTATTTTCTTTTTGGGTACTACTAAACTCACGTTTAGTATTAAATAATGTACGCTGTAATCCTTCAGCCCGAAAATAAAAATAAATACTAATACCCACAAAAAGAGCGGTGATAAATAAAACGAAAAACATATAAAACCTATTGTTTATTACAGATACATCTACGCTTTAGTGCTTTCACTTAAACGAGATAAGAAAATATAAGGGTCGATATCTTTGGCCATTGGCGTACCATAAGCGTAACCAATTTTAACTGAGTGCTCTCCTAAATTTGCAAAAACTCTTCCTTTTATTGCATTAACTATGCGAGTTGATTTTTCTACAATATCCTCTTCTTCTTGATGAGGACATAATAGTAAATATTCACCATCGTTAATCATCCCTATGTTATCAAATTCACCTCGGTACTGATTGAAAAACGTCGCTAATGTTTTTGAAACTTCGAGCATAACTTTATCATTAAAATGAAATGATAACTCTTGCCAATTAGTTATAGAAAAATATCCTATTGCCAAAGGGTAATCAAACTTTCTCGCCATTTTATAATTTAATTGATAAATATTTTTAGTTTCAAACGGATTTGCTAAAAAATCTATTGGTTGCTCAACTTCATCGTATACTTTATTCAGCCTTATTGTTCGATTTCTCAACATTAAAAAACTAAAAATAAGTAACAAAAGGATAACAGTAAACATGAGCAAGTATATCATTTGTTCTTGTTGAGCATATTCATCAGTTAATGTAGCTAATTTGCTTTGTTCCGCTAGATTACGTCCTATATTCCGACTTTTAGCATTAGCATATAATTCTTCGTTATTTGTAGTTATCATCCTCCTATTATGCTTTTTAAGGGCATTTTGATAGCTCTCAAAATAACGTTTATGCATCTTAAGCGCTTTGGGATAATCATTCTTTTGCTGATACATATTACTTAATAAAAGATATAACTGGCTTTGTTTCATAGATAAATTTATATCTTTTGCAATTAACTCGGCTTGTTGTAAATATTGATGATATAAAGCTGATTTACCTAAAGAATGAGTGGTTATAGCCAAATAGATGAGTGTCGACAAATAGGGCTTAGTTAAATTTTTATCTTTAAATGTTTTTCGAGCGGATAATAAAGACTCATAAGAGTTTTGATACTCTTTTTGTTGTAGCAATACTTCTGCAAGCCCCAGTTCTGCGTATGCGACTTGAATAGGCGCTTTTTTTTCTCTGCTATGTTTTCGTGCTTCCCAATAAGCATTATATGCATCGTCCAATAAACTTAGCTGTAAATAAGTTCTTGCCAAATTTAAGTAGGTTTTATTTATACTCGACGTTTTCCCTAAATCAAACCTCAATGTTAATAGTTTACTTTCCATCGTTAACGATGTTTGGTAATCGCCCAAAGAATAATGGGCAGTCGATAATATTTCCAATAGTGATAGATGATCCGCGTATTGTGGATTATTCTGAAGCAATTGTTCGACTTGCTTGAGATCATCCAATGCTAAGTCGTTCTCATTTTGTAAAGCATAAGCAACCGCTCGATAACTTAGCGAAATTAATCGAAATTTAAGATCATCAATATGATCTGCCATCACAATAACATCTGTCGCAACCCTTTGTGCTTGTTGATAGTTTTCCTTTCTATAATAGCCATCAGTAATTTTTAGCAATAAATTAAGTCTGATGGAGCTTTCAAGTCCCAACAAAGTATCTCCATCTTGAGCAAACTGAAAAGCATCGGCATACTCGCCTTTGTTGTTAGCAACGTCAGACAGTAAGACAAACATTTTCCCAAGTGTATCATTACTATAACTTTTTCTAGATTCAATAATAGTTCTTGAAAGGGCAATTATTTTTGTATACGAAAGCGCTTCAGAATCTTGAAGAAAATACTGGTTTATATCGATAGTGTTTTTTTCAACGGATAACAGCTCATCTGCAAAGCAGCATGACATATTAATGAACACCAAAAGAACAAACAGTACTTTATAAAACATTACGGATTATATTCCCTTATTGAAAGCACTCGAAGCCGTTAAATTTATAGGCATAATCAAGAGTTACGTGATAATTAATAATAAAGGTTTACAAGCAGAGTTCAACGCTTATAATGACTTTAGAGTTTCTAAAACTCGAAAAGGGCAAATCTAGCGAAAGCTAGAGACGCAAAGTTACCGGTCTACGGGGAAACCTATGATAGCGGAACTACCAAATTTAGATATAGTGGGGGCTTGTCTTTCTTTTGAATAGTCAGCTTTCGGTATACTTTGCGAGCCTTCCCTTCCCTTTGTCTTCTTATATATATGCGATGTAAAACTCATACTTAGTAATATTTACAATTTTTCGTCACAAAATGTATATATATATAGCACTTTACTTGTTTTTCCTAGAAAATGGTCTATCAATAAATTTTACAGTGTGGTGAAAATTGGGATGGAACAATGAAGTATCATGATTCCATAAAACAAGCAGAACAAAAAATGACTATGGCCGTAAAAAAATTACAGCTATGGCATTTACCTGCCAGCCCTATAAATTACGCCGTAAGCTATGAATACGTAACGAATAAAAATAAAGCGCTTAATGCTGCTATTGAATTTCAACTTTCACTAGGTAAAAAGCTCGATAATTTTTTCATTGAAGAAAATTACCGTCAGTTTATTTTAGGACAAAGTAAATTTAGAGATGAAATTATAGATGAACTTGATGACGTTGTTACGAACGTCGAAAATAATAATCAAAAATCATCACTCGGTATTGAACGGCTTATCTCCACACTAGATGACAACCTATCTAATGTGCAGTCTATAGATAAGAAAAAAGTCATCGCTGCGGTGAATAAAATACGCCAAGTCACACAATCTTTTAAAGTACATCAACAAAAGCTTGCTGAAAACATTTCATTTACACGAAAGAAGACCATGGCATTACAGGTTGAACTGAAAGAAGCCCGTAAAGAAATCTATATGGACCCACTCACAGGTCTTTACAACAGACAAGCGATGTCTAAGCATTTAGACATCTGGCTAACGGAAGATCCTAGCCGACAAGTTGCCGCCATAGTTATCAATGTCCATCAGTTAACTGAAATAAATCAGCAGTTTGGACATTTGCTTGGCAATGTTTTACTCTCAAAAATAGCCAATAAAATTAGCAGTTATGTTGACGATAGCGGTTTACCTATTCGTTCTGGTGATGATGAAATTTTAATTTTATTACCTGATGTTGATAGTGGTAGTGCAATAGAGATAGCAAAAAAAATCAACCAAGGCGTTGAAAAACTTCGTTTTATTAGTAGTAAGTCAGGTGTTAGATTACCTAAGATGACACTATCTACTGCTGTTGACCATTTTAACGTAGCCGAAAATGTAAATACTATTATGAAGAGAACAAGCAAGCTATTAGTTGACCAACAACTTGCACCCCCAAAGAGCTCAAGCTAATTACGATTGTTTTTTATTAACTGTTTTTCTTTTACCGATTAGGCTTCCTGCAAGTTATCCGGTCAATATATTATCGTTATCCTCCGTATTGTGCTTCGTCAAACAACCATCATAAATATAATCACTTCCATATGATGGACTTGTATCTTTCATTAAGGCAAATCGAATTTTATATCCTTGGTACAAAGTTAATGCTAATAACCTTCACTCAGACAAAAGTACGACTACTTAAAAAAGATTATTAGAATTCCCTTTGGTAATACGGCACCTTAATACGAGTGACAACCGTACAATTGCGTCCTTGCTCCTTAGCTTTATACAAAGATTTATCGGCTTGCTGCAATAACTCATTACTGGATTGCCCATGATTAGGGTAATTTGCAATGCCAATAGACAGTGTCACACTTTCTAACGCTTGTGATTGATAAGTTATTTTCTGCTCAGCGACACAATAGCGTAGTTTTTCCGCCAAAATGTGCGCTTCTTTTAAGCCGGTATCCGGACATATAATACAGAATTCTTCACCACCATACCGACAAGCAATATCCTCTAACCTTAAGTTTCTTTTAAATTGCTCCGCAACCATTTCTAAGACTTTATCACCGGCTTCATGACCATAGGTGTCATTAAAGTTTTTAAAATAGTCGAGGTCAATCATTAAAACAGCTAAGGAAGTATTATGGCGTTCTGCACGGTTTAGCACCTGTTCAAATGCTTCAAGCATAAAACGACGATTATATAACTCTGTAAGTGGGTCTCTAATTGCTTGATTACGTAAAGTATCTTTTAATCGAGCATTAACTAAAGCACTGCTTAATTGTGGTGCTAAATTATTCGATAAACGTTGATATTGTTCATCTATAATTCTAGCTTCTGATACGAGTTGTAAAACACCAATGAACTCTCCATCATGCATAAGATCGACACAAAAGTTGTAACTTGAAGCATGGTATTTACTTGAGCAACCTTTATTTGGGGTTTGCGCTTGTAACCGCCAACGATTCTTCGTCATCGTAGCAATATTGTGATGCCAATCTACTCCCCAATGACTCACCTCCTTTAAACTATTGTTTTCATCAAGCAAGAAAATAGCCCCACTCAATGAAGGCAACAATTTAGGCATGATATTTAATAAGACAATAGCCGCATCATCTAGGGTGTAAGCAGCGTTGAGCATGGTGGTCATCGTTTGTATAAGTGTGATTTCTCGTGTACGTGCGATAATTCGAGATTCCTGTAAAGCGCGTTCATTATTCACTGCTTTTTTTATCTGTCCAATCGCTAATATACCAAAAACAAATACCACAGTTATTGAAAAAAGAATAATAACAATAAAGCTCCAACGCATATTGAGAGCAATTTGCTGGTATGAGTCCGCAGGCATCGATGCTCTAACAATCAGATTTGAACGTTTATCATAAATGGCTAAATACATCATATTTTTCTTTAGGGTATCGCTATAACGCGAAGTGCTCCCTTCTTCGCTTTCCAACGCCAAACTAACCTCTAATCGCTGTAAGTGATTATCCAGCAGCACAATTTCTTGAAGTGGGATTGACGAGTCTGCTAATACTTCACCATTACCACTGATGTATGTGATGCGCGAAGATGACATTTGGGCAATGCTTTTTGCGGATTTGTTCAGCGCTTTAACAAAAGTCACTTTACTTGTTTCATTAATATTACTATGAGCTGCGGATAAAGAAAAAGTCGCAAAAATGCGCAACTTCTGCTCGAGTTGTTCATGCAAGGTTTCTTTTAGATGAAGCTCAATACCTACCATACTGATGACAAAAATTGTTAACATCACTGTTACAGGCATTATTATTATTTTATGGTGTAACTTCATATTATATGTATCAAGTCAGAAGGAAAAATCAAGTAACCATTCTGTACTGAAAGTTTATTTTATCTTTATGTTATTAATTACTTAGTACCAAAGTTATTGGCATGCATTTACGCTTTATATTATTGGCATATTAAAAGCAATATTAGTATAGACTAATATTTCAACATTGCACAAAAAACATACAGCACTATATAACAAAAAAACATCAATATATTTTCTATATTCATGGTGGGAAATCAAAGAACAATGCATTGATAATGTTTTGCTCAAAAAAATCAACGACAGTAGAATTTTTTGAGCATATAATTAGAACAGTGTATTAAATAGATGATAAGAGAGAAATAAGTTATGAAAAAAATTACTTTGGCTGTTGCAGCTACTATTATGATGGCATCTCCTGTTTTTGCTGGTGATGCGGCAGCTGGTAAAGCTAAAACTGGAATGTGTGCTGCTTGTCATGGCGCTGCTGGTATTTCTGCTGTTCCAATGTATCCAAACCTTGCGGGTCAAAAAGAAGCTTACCTTGCTAAACAGCTTAAAGACTTTAAATCAGGCAAACGTAAAGATCCGGTAATGGCTCCTATGGCAATGGCTTTAAGTGACGAAGATGTTGCAAACGTTGCAGCATACTACGCTAGCTTAAAGTAATTTTCTTATTATTGATGATTGTATATTCATCATAAGAGTTACCAAAAAACGCTCCCTTGAGCGTTTTTTTATGTCTAATTGTGCTGTTGGATAAGCTCAAGAAAAGTCTGACCATAACGCGCAAGTTTAGTATCACCAATACCATTAATATTCAGCATCTGTTGTGAGGTTCGCGGCTTAATACGTGCTAATTCCGATAACGTTGCATCATTAAAAACAATGAAAGGAGCTATGTCTTCTGTATCTGCAATCACTTTTCGCAAGTCTCGTAATTTAACGAATAACGCACGATCGTAACGATTATCTGTTTTCTCTCGTTGCCAGTAACTCGCTTTTTGTAATCGAGGAGATGCCAACATTAATGGTTCTTCCCCTTTTAATATTGCCCTAGATGCTTTTGTTAAACAAAGTGCCGATTGCAGGGAAATATCTTGCTGTAAAAATCCTAAGTGAATTAATTGTCTAATAATAGCGAACCAATACCCTGGCGTTTTATTTTTACCAATACCAAAGGTAGACACTTTCTCATGCTGAAACTGCTTAACCTTGTGATTTAATTCCCCTCTTAATACTTGTACAAGGTACTCAATATCACCTTTTTGCTGGATACGAAAAACACATGATAATACTTTTTGTGCAGCTTCTGTTGCATCAAATTGCGAAGGAGGATCAAGGCAAATGTCGCAGTTACCACATTTTTTCGTGGTAAATTCAGCAAAATAATTAAGTACCACTTGTCGCCGGCAAGTTTGTGCTTCTACAAAGCCTTTCAGGGCTTGAAAACGTTGTAATTCAACATTAGCACGTTGCTCATTTTCACCATCAGCTATGCGCTTGCTAATGCGTTCGACATCTTTTTCATCATATAAAAATAACGCTTCTGCAGATAAACCATCACGTCCCGCACGGCCAATTTCTTGATAATAAGATTCTAGTGTTCTTGGTGGCTCAAAGTGGATAATAAAGCGAACGTTCGATTTATTAATGCCTAAGCCAAAAGCAACCGTTGCGATAACCACTTGAATATTGTCTTTAGAAAATCCATCTTGCACAATACTGCGCATCTCATTTTCCATACCTGCATGGTAAGCTGAACAATTAATACCCGCACCAGCCAGCATTTTTGATAATTTCTCAACTTGCCATCGACTCTGACAATAAACAATACCACTATCATCACCACGCTTTTGGATATAACGCAGTACTTGCTGATCGCCTTTATACTTATCTGCTAGGGTAAAGCGGATATTAGGACGGTCAAAACTATCAAGATGAATATATGGGTCATGTAAACCAAGCTGTACCAAAATATCTTTGCGAGTTGTAACATCTGCAGTTGCCGTTAATGCCATTACAGGTACTGATGGAAATCGCTGTTTGAGCGTATGAAGCTGCGTGTAAGCCGGCCGAAAATCATGTCCCCATTGAGAAATACAATGTGCTTCATCAATAGCAAACAAACTGATTTGCATGCTAGCCAGACCTTGCATGAAGTAATAGTTCTTTAACCTTTCGGGTGAGACATACAGTAGTTTAATTTCGCCACGCGATAACCGTTGAAAAATATCGTTGATGGTTTCTTGTTCTAAACTCGAATTGACATAAGCTGCAGAAATTCCTTGCCGCGTTAAACCGTCAACCTGATCTTTCATCAAAGCAATTAATGGTGAGACAACGATAGTGACCCCTGGCAATAAAATAGCAGGGAGTTGATAACACATCGACTTTCCGCCGCCGGTTGGCATCAAAACTAAACTGTCTCGCCCTAAAAGTAACTGTTGAATGATCTCGAGCTGGCCACAGCGAAATGACGAATAACCAAAATTATGCTTAAGTGCATCTTCAAGTTGGGACTGTGATACTGCAGGGGAAATCATTGGCAACGGGATAAGCTTTATTAAAATATTAAAGGGGGATATTTTACCTTAATAGAGACGAAGTCGAGAGTACTATTTTAGCTTATTTATTGAATGGACTTAAAGGTAAGTGCTAATGCACCACCGAGACATCAGACTAGTTGATTACTAAAAGCAAGCGACTCAAAAAAGGGACATTTATGACAGTAAACTTAGAGCAAGAAAAAATTATTAAAAAGTTAATCCATTTTTGGACACATAATATCCCTTTTAATAAACTTCTAGGTTTAACGATCAGTAAGTTTGATTGCAAAACCTCAGAAATTCGCTTTGCTTGGCAACAACAATTAGTCGGTAATTCTTTACAGAAAATACTTCACGGGGGAGTAACTGCCACAGCTCTCGACTTTGCAGGGGGTGTTGTAGTTGCTGCGAATATGATAGCGCAACTAGAGCATAAAACACCCGAGTCTATTCAACAATGCTTAAGTTGTTTAGGTACTATTGATTTATGTACAGACTATTTACGTCCGGGTCGCGGAGAAGAATTTATTACTACGGCTCATATAATTCGTAGTGGTAATAAGGTTGCTGTTGCACGTAGGAGATGCACAATGAAAAGGGCGACCATATTGCCTTTGGCACAGGTACTTATTTAATGGGTTAAGGTTCCGGCTCGGTAAGTCTCAATATGTTTACATCTCCATGATTAAAACGTGAGTGTAAAAGTAATCTTAAAGTGGTATTGAAAATCATTGTGCTATAATTGTGCTCTTTATTTCCATTCAATCCACTTACTGACTCATAATGACTTCAACCGATAATAACGAACGTAATGGTGTAATTAACGCCGTTAGTGCTTATTTGCTTTGGGGATTAGCCCCTATCTATTTTAAATTAATTTCTACCATCAGCTCTGATGAAATTATGGTACATCGAATTATTTGGTCTAGCTTGTTATTACTCATTGTTGTCGTACTCAGCAAAAAATGGAAAATTCTTGTTCAAACGATCAAACAACCGAAAGTTCTCGCTAAACTTACCTTATCGGCGTCATTTTTGTTGGTAAATTGGTTTTTATTTATATGGGCGATTAATAATAACCACTTACTTGATGCAAGTTTAGGTTATTTTATCAACCCATTATTTAGTGTTGCGCTCGGCGTTTTATTTTTAGGAGAACGATTGCGTAAAATGCAAAAGTTTGCCGTTGCTCTGGCTTTAATTGGCGTACTCATTCAACTGGTTGCTTTAGGTTCATTGCCCGTAATATCATTGGCATTGGCGGGGACCTTTGGTATTTACGGCTTGCTACGTAAAAAAATGCACTTAGATTCATTTGTCGGCTTATTAATTGAATCAAGTATGATGCTACCTTTAGCACTAGTTTACTGGTTACTCTTTGTTGATAGCAGCACAGCAAATATGCTTGAAAATGAAATAAGTTTGAATATGTTACTTATGGCCGCAGGGATTGTTACTACCGCTCCTTTGTTGTGTTTTACTGCCGCTGCGAAAAGATTAACTTTATCAACACTCGGTTTCTTCCAATATATTGGTCCAAGTATCATGTTTGTTTTAGCGACATTTTATTACCGAGAAGCGCTACAAACGGAAAAACTATTTACCTTTGCGGCAATTTGGTTGGCCTTGATTCTTTATAGCTTTGATTCATTGCAAGCGAGAAAAGAAAAGCTTAAATCAGCAATAAATTTATAAGCTGATAAGTTGTGTCGGCAGGGTGATATTAAATCTTGCTCCCTGCTCTGGCGCACTTTCAATTTTTATCGTACCTTGTAGCTTTTGACTAATAATATTGTAAACAATATTCATCCCGAGACCTGTACCACCTGAATTTCTTTTAGTCGTAAAAAAAGGTTCAAATATATTATCAAGTACATGTTGATTCATCCCACAGCCATCATCTTTAATCGTTAATACTGCCTTACCTTCAGCCGATTTTAATAACTCTATCGTGAGATTACCCGATGTTCTACCTTCAAATGCATGCTTTAATGCATTAGTCACTAAATTAGTCAGCACTTGTGCTAATGCACCCGGAATAGTTGTTACGATAAACTCACTTTCACCATTGTAATGATAATTAACACGATAACGCTTCATTTCAGCCGATAATGTCGACATAACCTCTTCAATATAACTGACTAAATCTATTTCACGCTCTTCACCAACAACTTGATCTGCAGCTACTTGCTTAAAGTTATTCAGCAGTTCAATTACACGTTCCAACGCATTAGTATTTAGGTGTGATGATTGTTCAATGTCAGAAAAATAAGTCGCCATAGTTGTACGCGTTAAATTACCGCTCTCAAACTTTTCTCTGATTTTTTGTGTGCTTTCTAAAGCAGAGCTCGTAGACGTGACCGCAATACCCAATGGGGTATTAATTTCATGAGCAACGCCCGCAGTTAATGTGCCTAACGATGCCATTTTTTCTGATTGAACCAATTGCTCTTGCATGCTTTGTAAATTTTCTAAGCTATGACTGAGCTTTCGGGTAGTGCGTTTATTTTTAATAAAGAGAAAAACGACCAAGACAGAAATAAGCACTAATAAACTGATAAATATCGCCATCAAGATAAGGTAAAACTTTTGTTGGTCGATACGTTTTTTTCGCTCTTCTAACTGCACATTTTTCTTGTTAAGCTGCACACCTTGCTGATTAATTTGCTTTTTTTGCTGCTGTAAAATATCTTTGTTTATTGATATTTTTTCTGCCATTCCCTGGTTTTCTTGTTCTTTATGACGCACTGAGTTTTGTTGTTGCAATAGACTTTCTTTTGCCAAATCAAGCTGTATCGCGATTTGCTTTAATTGCGACTCTTTATCTTTAACCGAGCGCTGTTGTTGTTCAATATCTAATTTTAATACTTGTAGCTCGGCTTGACGATCATCTGCTATTTTTTCCTTACGTTTTAAGCTTCGATTCAAGGTTTTTAATTTTTTTTCTGTTGAAGATATTAGTTTTTCTTGGTCGATAAGCTTTCGATTAAGGGTAGCCTCGCGCTCGCGATTATCTTCTATTGTTTGTTCTTTTTCTCTATACAAGGTTGCAATATCAAGCTCAGTACCACCCAATAATAAGAGCTCATTAGAGATAGATAAATTTTCAAGAAAAAGATTAGGTTTATTAACTTCAAAGGTAATGCCTGTATTATCTTCTTTATTCACCATGTTAATCATTACATTGTGTTTATCAACACTATTATCTGTAACTAACAATGTTTCACTATCACGTATAATTAAAGCAATTTCAGCTAGTTCATTATTTCGGTTGGCAGCCACAAATAATAAATCAACTGTTTTTCCTTCTTGAATATTTTTTATGATTGCTATAGTGACAGGTTTATTTTTAATGATTTGTTTTGAAAGGGTTCTGTTGAGCAATTGTGCAAAAGCTTCATCGCCATATACACCAACAAGATACTTCGGCTTATTTTCTTCATTTGGCCAATTCACATGTCGGATAAAATTATTTAGATACGCTGTTTTAACTTGCTCGCTAGTCAATTGCTGGGCATTAGAAGAAAAAGAAATACTGATAAAAAAACAAAACAACATTAACAAAGCATTGCTAACGAGCGTTATCTTTTTCATCATTAAACGTGCCTTGTTTTAATTAAGTTTACTTACTTTACTGTTTTTGATATAAAAAAGCACTTAAAACCTAAGGTAAAAGTGCTTGCATTAAGACAAACGACAAAGAACATAAGACCTATTCTTCTGCGCCGTAAATAGTTACTTGGTTACGGCCATTTTCTTTGGCACTATACAGTGCGCTATCAGCTAGGTTCATTTGTTTAGCTAAGGACTCTTGACTGTTACAAATCACACCTATACTAACTGTGAATACGATATGATGTTCTTCATAGGAAGTTTGAGATACCGCGATATCCCGACGAAGGTCATCCAATTTGTTATAAAGTTGGTCTTCATCCGTACCATGTATAACAACGGCAAACTCTTCCCCTCCAAGGCGAGCGACTAAGCCTGTTCCTAGATGTTTTCGCATGTATAAAGTTAACACTTTTAAAACATGATCACCGGCTTCGTGTCCGTAGGTATCATTTACCTTTTTGAAGTAATCAATATCAAGCATAGCAACACAATATGACATGTTTCTTTTGATATATTGAGGAACTAGCTGTTCTGCTTTAGTAAAAAATGCACGTCTATTAGGTAACTCAGTTAAATAATCGGTGTTCGCAGCCTTTTGAATTTCTGCTATGTTATTTAAGTTTTCAATGTTTTGTGTAATACGACAATAAAACTCTTCCGGACAAAATGGTTTACGTAAGAAATCGTCGGCACCATTTTTAATAAAGCGTGCTGAATGCATGCCGTTATCCGCACCAGAAATGCCAATGATCGACAGTTGGTCACGACTATAATTTTTACGAATTTCATTGGTTAATTCAATGCCATCCATTTTCGGCATTTCTAAATCTGTGATAACCAATTTAATATTTTTATGCTGTTTTAAGCGTTCAAGGGCTTGCACACCATCATTTGCTAGATAAACACTAAAGTTACGACGCTTTAATAACTGAGAAACATAGTTGCGTGCTGCCGAAGAATCGTCAACGACAAGGATACCTGTACTACTATTGGTCACTTGCCAATGTAAGATACGCTTTAAATAAAGGAAGGCTTGGCTATTCTCTTTTGGAATATAATCAACAACCGGTTGAGCCAGAATTTTTTGTCGAGTAGTTTCATCCATTTTACCTGTCATCACTACACTGGCAATGCCATGTGATAAAACACAAGGTATCGCCTCACCATTAGGTGCATCAGGTAAAGCGTAATCAATAGTGGCAGCATAAAAATCATTGTTGCCTTGTAAAATGCTTTCCACTTCAGCGAGTGTGGTAGCAATAGTAACCTGGTAATTTAATGCTTCACCAATTTGCTTAATAACACGCGCAATCGGTTTACTGTCTTCTACTACGAGCAATTTCTTTGACATATAATTTATAACCTATTATTAATAATTAGACTACAGCTTGTAAATTAGCATAGGCGACAACGAGCCATTTGCTACCTGCGTTGGAAAAATTTACTTGAATACGACTTTGGGCGCCTGAACCTTCATAGTTCAATACGACACCTTCACCGAACTTAGCATGTACCACTGATTGCCCTAAACTAAAACCACTATTTTCAAAGGTATCTAATGTGAACGTTGAAGAAAACTTTCCTTTGGTTGATGGACGAGTTACTTGGTTCTGCAGGCGAATTTCTTCGGTACATTCTGACGGTAATTCACGTAAAAAACGGCTAGCTTTATGATTTTTTTCTTGTCCGTAAAGACGACGGCTTTCTGCATGACACAAGTATAGCTTATTCATCGCACGTGTCATGCCAACATAACATAAACGACGCTCTTCTTCTAAACGGCCTATTTCCTCTACCGATTTCTGTGATGGGAACATGCCTTCTTCCAAACCGGCAATAAACACCAGTGGAAACTCTAAGCCTTTCGCAGAATGCATTGTCATTAACTGCACAGCAGGTTCGTGATCATCCGCTTGCGATTCGCCCGCTTCAAGTGCGGCATGCGTTAAAAAAGAGGTAAGTTTTGTTTGTTCTTCTATTAACTCAGGGTCTACTTCAAATGTTTGACAAGCAGTAACCAGCTCATTTAAATTTTCTATTCTTGCTTCTGCACGCTCGCCTTTTTCAGCTTGGTACATAGCTTTTAAGCCACTATGTTGAATAACAAAGTTGGCTTGTTGGTCAAGATCTAAATGGCTAGAGTCATCTTCCATTTGATCAATTATGCTAACGAAATTTTGAATAACTTTAGCACTTCGACCTTTCAGCTCTTCATTTTTCAGCATAAATTGACATGCTTGCCAAAGCGTCATTTCTAAACTGCGTGCAGCGTCACGTATTAATGAAAGGCTAGTATTACCAATACCTCGTGTTGGCGTATTGATAATACGCTCAAATGCAGCATCGTCATCACGGTTGTTTAATAAGCGTAAATAAGCAAGTGCATCTTTAATTTCTAAACGTTCGAAGAAGCGTTGTCCACCATATATTCGGTAAGGTAAACGACTTTGTAAGAGTGCTTCTTCCAGTAATCGTGATTGCGCGTTACTACGATACAAAATAGCAACATCGTCTAAGCTGCCTTCTTTACGCCAATCCTTAATTCTACCGGCAATAAAACGTGCTTCATCAATTTCATTGAATGCTGTGTAAATAGATATTTTTTCGCCCGCTTCATCTTCAGTCCACAACTTTTTACCTAAGCGGTTATTGTTATTAGCAATAAGCTTATTAGCAGCATTAAGAATGTTTGCTGTTGATCGGTAATTTTGTTCTAAACGTATAGTTTGCGTATTATCGAATTCATTTAAAAAGCGTTGAATATTTTCAATTTTTGCACCACGCCAGCCGTAAATAGACTGATCATCATCACCGACAATCATTACTTTGCTTGATGCCTTACCCAAAATATTTAGCCACGCATATTGAATAGCATTGGTATCCTGAAATTCATCGACCAAAATATGCTTAAACCTTTGCTGATAATGAGCAAGTAATACTGGATTATTTAACCAAAGTTCATGAGCACGTAACAGTAATTCCGCAAAATCGACTAAACCGGCACGATCACATGCTTCTTGATACCCTTGGTAAACTTTAACAAAGGTTTGTTCAGTAGGATCGTCATAAACTTCAATATGTTGTGGACGAATACCTTCATCTTTTTTTCCATTGATATACCATTGCATTTGCTTTGGCGGCCATCGTTTTTCGTCAATGCCTAATGACCGCACTATACGCTTAACCAAGCGTAACTGATCATCGGAATCGAGTACTTGAAAATTTTGCGGTAACTTAGCCTCTTGAAAATGCATACGTAATAAGCGATGTGCAAGACCATGGAAAGTCCCAATCCACATACCATGAATATTGCCTTCAACGGTTTGCTCAACGCGCACACGCATTTCTGCAGCGGCTTTATTCGTAAAAGTAACCGCTAAGATACTGTGAGACGAAGCGTTTTCTACCTGCATTAACCAGGCAATTCGTTGCACTAGAACTCGCGTTTTACCACTGCCTGCGCCAGCCAAAACCAACATGTTTTGCAAAGGGGCGGCAACAACATCACGTTGTTTTTCATTGAGAGAATCGAGTAGTTCTGAAACGTCCATAACGGAAAAATAGCCTTAGAAAAGTTGAAAGTATTTGCTGAAAGTAAAGTATAGGTAAATTATAACAAGTGATGTAGTTCGCTAATATCAAATAATTCAATAGTAGGTAAAACGGTAATTGCTTTACCTACCTGGTAACAAGAAAGCCATGCTGTTTGACATCCCGCATTTATCGCTCCTTGAATATCAGCACGACCACAATCACCAATATGTAATAACTGTGCTGGTGCTATTGCCAATTTATCGCAAGCGAGCCTAAACATATCAGCATGTGGTTTTTGTCGTAACTGTGTTCTTTCACCACTTGGCTTTGTAACTAAGTCACCAGCATGAAAACGATATTGAAAATACTTTGAAATACCTATTTTGTCAGTATTGACATTGCCGTTACTTATAGCAACCAAAGGGTATTTTTTTTGCAAAGCATTTAATAATTGGTGTACTGCCAAAGGAACAATAAAGTCACTGCGTTGTTGTTCAAAGTAGTGCAACGCATCTTTTGCGGCTTGTTCTGCCGCATCATCGTTTAAGCCTAAAGCTTTCAATCCTATGCTATAAGTGACTAAACGTACCTCGCCAACATGATGAATTAAACTTGGGTTTACTTTTAATGCTTGTTGGCGAAATGGCCACCAAAATTGATGATCGAACACCGTATCTTTTGGCAAGTGAGCAAATGGCAATTGTGATGAAAAGAATTCAGAAAAATAGGCAACCATTTTTGCATCGGTTGCCATCATCACCGGATAATTACTGTAGAGGGTATCGTCAAGATCAAAGCTTATTGCTTTAAAAGCTTCTAAACGACGATAACATTTCATCTGCTTAATTATTTACACAGTTGTTGAAAAAGTAATTTAGCAACAAGCTTTCTAAATTGACTTAATAACAAGGTATCCATGCGTGGGTCAAAATGATCTGCATCAGCACTGCTAATCGCTAAAAATCCTATTTCGTCATCAACATGATTCAGTTTAATAAGGACCACTGATCCTTCTTGATTTTGAGAAAAAATCAGGTCTTGTTCACTTTTTTGTAAACGACCAAAATAGTAATCTTCTTTCGCTAAACGGTTATGCATCACGCCAGCGCAGTCATTCTTAACAATGCTTGAATGGTCAACAGATGTGCCATCTTTTAACCATACCTTTAAACCAGACAGTGACAATAATTCAGTCGTTGCTTGATACAAACAATCCAATAATTCGCTGGCAGAGTCGCAATCGAGTAAGCGCAAATACAAATCGCTATATAAAGCAAATAGTTGCTCATTCTGATTGGCAATCGCCATCAGTTGAGTAATTTCTTCTTCTAGATTGTGAATTTTTTGACGTTGTTGGCTCTGTTGTCTTTCAACTAAAGATACGGTGCCACGGTTTTGATCCGCTAAACGCAAACTGTTAATCAGTTCAGGGTTACGATTAAAAAATTCGGGGTTATCGTGAAGAAAATCGATAACTATATCATCAGTCAGTTTTAATTCGTCTAACTGTATTGGGTTTGAATCGCTCAATTTATTTCTCTACTTCTTAAATTTTTATCTTTAGTATTAATAGCGCTTAAGCCCTATCTATATTGATGTTCGTCTAATGAATAATGCCGTTATAAGTGTATTTGTCCGTCAAATACATGTACCGCAGGTCCCGTCATTTTTACCGAGTTCCCAGGGCCTTTCCAATAAATTTTCAATTTGCCACCAGGTAACTCTACCGTGACATTTCGGCCTAATTTATTTTGTATTTGACCAATAACCACGGCTGCACAAGCTCCACTACCACAAGCTAATGTTTCTGAGGCTCCGCGTTCATACACGCGTAATTTAATGTATTCAGGCGAGACGATTTCCATAAAACCAATGTTGGCTTGTTGTGGAAACCGTTCATGATGCGACAAGGCTTCACCTAATGTAGCAACTGGGGCATCGGCAATAGAGTCAACCGTCAGTACACAATGGGGATTACCTAAAGATACTGCACCACATAATACGGTTTCGTCATCGCTACGTAGAATATAAGTACCTTCTACTTTTTGGGCGGTAAAGGGGATCTGGCTGGGTTCAAATTTTGGAGTCGGCATGTTCACCGAAACATTACCGTCTCGCTCAACAAATAACGTCATTTTTCCTGACTGCGTTGAGACTTTAATTTTATTTTTATTGGTCAATCCTTTTAAGCGCACAAACTTAGCAAAGCAACGTGCACCATTACCACATTGTCCGACTTCACTACCGTCGGCATTAAAAATACGATAATGAAAATCTAGATCGGGATCATACGGAGGTTCTACGATTAAGACTTGGTCGAAGCCAACACCAAAATTTCGATCCGCTAATTGCTTTATTTGCTCACTCGACAAATAAACATTTTCTGTCACGTTATCTAGCACTAAGAAGTCGTTACCTAAGCCGTGCATTTTTGAAAAATTAACTAACATTTACTACCCATATTCAATTTTATACTTACTTTGGCAACAAAGACTCACCTTGCCACAATTGCTCTAAGGTTTCACGAGCACGGATCAAATAATTTTCATTAGCGTCAACCATTACTTCAGCGACTTTCGGTCGACTATTATAATTTGAACTCATGGTAAATCCGTAGGCACCCGATGAACGAATAGCGAGCAAGTCACCTTCGTTAATACTAAGCTCTCGTGATTTTCCAAGGAAATCACCTGTTTCGCAAATAGGACCAACAATGTCATAGGTTTGCTTTTCAACGGTATTGGTTTGCTCAACTTCAATAATGGCTTGCCATGCTTGATAAAGTGACGGGCGAATTAAATCATTCATTGCCGCATCTACAATGGCAAAATGTCGGTCTTGGTTGGTTTTTAACAGTTCAACCTCGGTCACCAAAATTCCCGCATTGGCCATAATGGCACGACCCGGTTCATAAATTAAGGTGATATCTCGATCGGCTAACTTTTCTGCAATCGCTTTTGCATATTCATTCGGGTGTGGTGGTTGTTCATCTTTATAACAAACACCTAAACCACCACCAACATCAATATGCGATAACTGAATGTTTATGGCTGCCAATCGGTCAACAAGTGCTA
>Ga0209291_1001255_pt1 | contig 22961 bp, 20 predicted proteins | sample GOMGulsemesocosm_FD_184633 | JGI IMG/M metagenome (GOLD analysis project Ga0209291, IMG submission 184633) | Methane-oxidizing microbial communities from mesocosms in the Gulf of Mexico - GOM9B Gulf of Mexico (SPAdes) (version 2) | ecosystem: Environmental > Aquatic > Marine > Cold seeps...
GGGGCTACAGCCGTGTTTTCTGCGCAAAAAGGTGCAACAAAGGTGATGCAAGTAAGCTTAGAAGAAAACTTAGCGCATTTTAGTCAGCTTGTTCGACAGCATAATGACATTGATATAACGGTACTTAAAGGAGGTGGCGCAGCAGGGGGGATTGCCGCCGGTATATCTGGATTTTTGGATGTAAGCATTAAAAGTGGAATTGATATGGTGTTGGATACATTGAACTTTGATCAGCAAGTAGCAAGTGCCTGCTTAGTAGTGACCGGTGAGGGACGCATAGATTCACAAAGTGCCTATGGCAAAGTGCCCAGTGGGGTAGCAAAACGTGCAAAAGCTCATGAATGTCCAGTTTTTGCGTTAGCCGGAGCGGTTGAAGGAGACCTTGAAGCGCTTCATCAGCAGGGCTTAAACGCTGCGTTTAGTATTACCCCTGGAGTTATTTCACTAGAGCACGCGATGGAGAACGCAGCCAATAACTTGACTCAAAGTGCGAGAAATCTAGCGAGCGCCTTAGCAATCAACCTTAGCGTTAATTAGCTCTTTCACTATCAGCTCCAATAGGAAGGTCTCTCGCTCAATAGAGAGGCCTTTTTTTTGACTGTTTTTTAGCGTCTGGCGGTTATGTTCAATCGCCGTGTGGATATCGATCCACACCGGGCGCATGCCATTACTGATTTCGTAATCTTCCAGCTGGGTTTCCCCCAGTGTATTGTCTATTTCGCAGGTATAGCAATATGATTGCATATGCATAATATCAAAGTCATCTTTATACCATGACCTAAACTCTTCATAACAACCAAAAGGTTGGATGTTTGAAATGCTTTGTGCGCCTGTCTCTTCATTAAGTTCGCGAATCAATCCTTGCACTAAATCTTCGCTGTCATCTACGCCGCCACCCGGTAATGTGTAGTCATGATAGCGCTGAGTATAGAGCATTAAAATGTTAGCACCATCGAGGATAATGGCACGTGCAGCACGGCGGTGGAATACGCTGCCATTGGGGATAATATCAGGATGTGAAGTGGATCTTAATAAACGCATAGTGTGAATGATCAGTATAAAAGCAGCGCAGTATAGTTAAAGGTACTAGTGATAACAAGATTTGAAGGGGAAAGTTACTCCTCTTCAGTGATATACAAATATTCAATATTGATGTTTCTGATATCTTCGTACTTTAAAATCAGTCGATTACCTTTAATTTTATAAAAGCGCTCTTGAGAGTGGTCGCTTTCTGGCTGCTGGTTGTTTATCTTGTGTAATAGCGCATCGGCATCATCGAGCTCAATATATCTGCGCTGGACATTTGAGAGCACGATGCGATTGAGCTGCCCTCCTGAATCGAGATAAAAATCTTCTAAAATACCGTAGTATAAAAATGAGCTATTTTTAGCGTCGACTAGGGAAGTAGCGAATAAATCCCCAGATTTTCCCTGTGGATCACTAAGCGGTTAAATTCGCGGAAGAATGCGAAGTGAATGGCCAGTCCTTTATAAGCGTTTTGACAAAGGAGTTGACCGCTTAGAGGTCCACCCTTCGGGGCGTACAGGATAGTTCGTGCTCTTTGTTAATGGTTTTCGCCGGGCAACCAGCCCGCCTGTAACCATTGCCTCAATCACAAATAATCCTGTACGCCAGGGGCGTCTGGGACTTGTTCGCTGCTTCCTAAGCAAGATAGCTTAATTAGCTGCGCATCTTGTGTTTCAGATAACTTGCCTTTGAGTTCATAGTACCAAGGCGTATCAAACGAAAATATTGATGATTTATAAGGGTTTAGTGCAAAGATGATCTTCTGGAATACTTTCCCTGAAATGAAGACTAGAACAAAAGCACTGGAAAAGTAATAGAATATTTGCAGTACATTTTTTCAATGGCGATAAGCTCCGCCTGCGAGATTGATTTGCTTGCGGTTAAAAGCTTTAAACATATTTCATAACTGATCTCAAAACGGGTTAAAACTGAGAGAGTAGCAATGAGAAAAGCATGAATAAGTCATGCGTAAAAGAATGCCAGAGAGGAAGATACATCAAATGTTTTCTTTTCTATGGTGGTGTTTTCAACTTTCTCGTAAGAGTTTTGAAAGATAAAGCCGGGAAATGCTATGTTCACGCAACCGCTTTTTGTACAGGCGCCCTAGAAATTTGGTACTTTTTACCATCGGAAAGGTGATTAATTCGCTTTCTTTAGAGCTAGTCGATATGAAAAGGGGTCATTGCTCTCTGGCTTCTGGGGCGCGCTTTATTTTTTTGCCAAATTACCCAACAGAGCTTTCATATTTACCTCCACTAATCAATGTCACGCTTTTAAATGTACTGTATATTCATCCATTGTGCTACGCCATCAGCACTTGTCTAATGCCTGAATCAGAGGCTTCAGGGTACTACTGAGCGCAAACTCTTGATGATACGCAGGGAAATGCTCACAGAACCTATGAGTGCCGTTTATATTGTTAAACTCCATTGTGAAGTCATGTTTTTCACACTAGCCCACTTTGTAATCACGGATTCAGATAATAGGAATAGCGCTAAGGTTTTGAAATCATGATTTAAGCCGTTAATGAAGAAGTAATGACAGGTTCAAAAATTCAAATAAAAAAATCATATCTAGTATCTATGTTAATGGACTCCTTTTATTATTACACTGCAGTCTCTTTCTTCCGCAATACGCTACTGGGATGTTAAGTATTAATGAGTGTGCAAATAGAGTTAGAAGCTTTCTATCAACGCGTTGGTTTTGGTGAAGATACCGGTAAAAGAAGTTGTTCTGTTCCTGTGTATACAGGGTGCTTGTTAGTGCCTCTACCTAATATAGAAACACGCTATAAATATTTAAAGTATCACGATCTGCACCATATAATGACAGGGTATAGCGTAGGGCGTATTGGTGAAGGTGAAGTGAGTTCTTGGGAGCTTGGCACAGGGTCATTTTTGCGCAACCCACTGCTTGGGGTAATGAATTTAATTGCTCTATCAACAGGACTCGTGTTAAAGCCTGCAAGAATGTGGCGAGCGTATCTCAGAGGTTGTCAGAGTCATAATTTGTATGCTGCAAAGACAAGAAAAGCGGTCGATGCTAATCAATGGGAGAGTATTGGACAGCTAAGCGCTGACTTCCTTGAGGTTAATACAATAAAAAAAGCAGCGCCGGCAAAGGTGTTTCAAGCTATAGAGTTTTCTCTATATGCGCTCGTTGCCATGTGTATACATGCCACGATAGCAATACCGGCATTAGTGCTTCGGGTGGTTACCGATCTGGTACTAAAAAAAGACTTTATCCAAGCGATAAAGCCTGTAAAGCGTACAGACCTTTATTAGCCATCATCATTCTTCTGAAGATTTAGCCCATAAATTGATATCACCAAAATCACATTGTTGGTCAATATCCAGCAACTCCTGATCAGTAAAGCTTAAGTTGTCTAACGCGCCAACACAGTCTACTACTTGGGAGGCACGTGATGCTCCTATTAGCGCTGTCGTGGTCTGACCGTCACGTAATATCCAGGCGAGTGCCATTTGCGCCAAGCTTTGATTGCGACTTGCTGCTATATCATTGAGTGCCTGTAGCTTCTTAAGATTGTCTGCACTTAATAACTCAGGGTTTAATGATTTTCCTTGTGCTGCGCGGCTATTCTCATCAATGCCTTCTAGGTATTTATTGGTGAGTAGACCCTGGGCAAGAGCAGTGAAGGCAATAGAGCCTATCCCCAGTTTCGTGAGTTCTGATTTCAGCCCTTCTTTTTCCACCCAACGATTGAGCATGTTGTAACTTGGTTGGTGAATTAAACAAGGCGTGCCTAAATCTTTTAAAATAGCAGCAGCTTCACGAGTACGTTGAGTATTGTAAGAGGAAATACCGGCATAAAGTGCTTTGCCTGATTTAACAATTGCAGCTAAAGCGCCCATCGTTTCTTCAAGCGGCGTATCTGGGTCAAAGCGGTGCGAGTAAAAAATATCAACATAATCAATGCCTAATCGCTTTAAGCTTTGGTCGCACGATGATATTAAGTATTTCCTGCTACCCCATTCACCGTAGGGCCCATCCCACATTTCATAACCGGCTTTTGAGGAGATGACTAACTCATCTCTATAGCCTTTAAAATCGCTTCGCAAAATCTCACCAAAAGCAGACTCTGCGCTGCCTGCTGGTGGGCCATAGTTATTGGCTAGGTCAAAATGGGTAATGCCTAGGTCAAAAGCAGCCCTACAGATTTCTCTTTTTGTATCATCCGGCGTATCACCACCAAAGTTATGCCATAGGCCTAAGGAGATCGCGGGTAATTTAAGGCCGCTTGCGCCGCATCGGTTATACAGCATCTTTTGATAGCGATCAGCGCTAGGTAGATAGGACATGTGACTTTTCCTTTTAAAAGTGCAGTTTTATAGAAAATTGAATTTCGAATGCGTCTAATTGGGCTTTGCATCGTAACGAATATCAGTCATTAGTCAGTGAGATATAGTCGCCTACCACTCTTGATCTTTGAGGTAAGTTTTACTCAAATCGCCCCATTTTTCCTCAATGGTGATGATATTAGCGAGATCGACAAAGGGAGGGTATTTACCATCGGCGAGTGTAAACTTGATAAAATGGTGTACATAAACTCCTAAAGCGTAACTTAAAGGTTTTATATCCCCCACATCCAGTTGTCGCTGTTTAATGCGTAAATAGAGATCAAAATCTGCACCTTGAATACGTTCATCCCAAAGACCCACTTTATCAATCAAGCTGCGTTTAAATAATACGGTATTCCCCACAAACCCTTCTTTGATTTGTGTCGAAAATTTAGCATACCGAGAATCACAAAAATGCTCCCAACGGGTATACATTAATTTATGCATTAAAAGTATTTGTGATTCAGCTGAACCAAATTTGCTCACGGATTTTTTGATTATATTCCACTTTGTGCGATTTATTTTGGTGGCAAATTTGCTTTCCAATCGCTCCACGCCACAGGCTGTAATCGCTTCAAGTTGATTGTCATTCATCGCTTTGATGAGTCGAGAATTCCAGTGCGGAGAGACAATAATGTCATTGTTTAAAAAAGCTAAGTTGTCGTATTTCGCTACTTTTATACCTTGGTTCTGGGCATAAGGGTAAGAGTAATTCCCATCATTTCGTATCACTATGGCCCCGTTAGCTTCGAAGAAGTCTGCAGAACCATCGGTGCTAGCATTATCTATGATAATGAGTTCAAATTTTCCATCAGTATATTTATTTAGATATTCCAAATATACTTTGTTCATTGGCAGTTGATTATGGATAGCTGTTATAATTGAGAGCATTTAGTTACTTAATATATAGGGGAATAGGGGCTAACTCAGTAAGTTTAGCGCAAAAAATAATTTGCGCTTCGGGTAAATAATATGACCCAAATTAAACTTATATTAGACGGTCGAAAAATATTACTATCTAACATGGTATTTAACAAGAATTAATTTTGATGCTGATTGGGGGCATGAATTTAACTAATATCGACAATAAGTCGTCAATAATTCCCTTAACAACTAGATCAGAACATATCACTCTCTATGAGTTCCATTATAGCCGCTGATGTCAAATTCCTTAAATGAAGTGGTAGCCTCGAGTGTGGGTTTGAATACCTCGACGATTAATGGATAACATGCAGTGACGTCATCTGAATGGCTGCTTCCACAATCTCCACCAGGGCATGCTGATAGCACACCTAATAAATCAATCTCAGCAAAAAATTCTAAGAAATCACCAGGCCTAACCGGGCTTGCTTTCATGAAGTATTGATGGGTGTCTTTGGTAAAACCAGTACACATAAAAACATTCATCACGTCGTGTATAAAGGGTTCAGCTTTATCAAGGGGACAGCGTAAATGGTGCGCAAGAGCGCGTGTTAGATTTGAATGGCAACAGTTGTGGTAGTGCTCCTTATGCAGCATATGATTAGTGTACGGGTCACAGCGCGTGCCAATCACGTCATGCACGCTAGCGCCGTCTTCATCCCATCCGTACCAGTCTAAAGTATCATGAGTGATCGTCGCCATAGGGCGCAAGTTTGGCATGTTTGACCATAGTCTGTCGCCAGTGGTTAAGTGACTCGCATGCAGTTGTCTGGTTTTTCCACTGTAAAAATGTTCAGAGAGGTTGTTCGCATTCAATAAATTGAGGTCCCCTACTTGCGGGCCTTGCGTGCTGGTAATACGGAAAAAATGTCCTGCTGGCACTTTGAAAACTGCGCCATTCCTTGGTGGTACTACGACTTCATCAATTTTAGTGAGTTTGCTGCGCGCATTTTGATAAAAGCTGTGTTCGTATTTAGGTAGCTGTTCTACGTTGTAACAGATAACAGGTTCTACAGAACGTCTTTGTTGTGCATCAGCAGGGGCAGAAGTTTGGCGAAAAGATGACATAGCAATCCTTTATCGATAGTGACTATAAATGGCATATCATCTTAGCAAAGTGGCGCGCGAGGTAAATACGTCTGACCTTTTTAGCTAATTATTTACCTTTTAAGGCAGGTTTAGATTTTTATGAAGTTGCTCATTTAAGAAAACGGTAATAAACGCGCAGTACTATTGCCTTTATCATAGAAACAATAGGTGCTCTTATGAATAACCCCATTGACCTTTATCGTCGCCAGGACATCCATCATTATTTGGAAAAAATGCTGGAAGATGGCGATACAAAATTACCGGCTAAAGGGATAAGTCGGTCTCAGCGATTGAAGTTTAGGACAGTAAATGCTGTCAGAAATGAAAAAAGTTTTATTTTTGAAGATATGTTTGATGAGTAGTAAGTGTGGTGCGATTTTGGTTACGAAAATGCTCTTGCTAATTAGACCTTTTCATCCATCAAGGTTGCCCTCGCTGATCAGCCAAAGCTTTAGCTCATTTATAAGTGCTTTTGCTTTATCGCTTTTAGCAGAGTACTTATCCCACACAATAGTTGCTTTTTGGCGCGCTTTTTTTAACTCGTCAGTGCTCCATGTGTGAAGCGTTACTCCTTGGGCTAATACCTCTTTCTTGGCTTCTAGTAATTCCTCTTGAGAAACAGTATAAGCCTTTGATTGCCATTGTTGTACGGCTTTAAGAACGATCTCTTTTTGCTTATTACTTAGTTTATTCCACCTTTGTAAGTTCACCACAAAATCATAAAGTGGCATTGAATGAAATCCAGGGTAGTTGGTGTGTTTTACAATTCGGTAAGCCCCCATTTGATTGTTGACCGATAAATCAGAAAAGTCAGCGACATCAATACGTTTCTGTTCAAGAGAGATAAGAACTTTGCTCCCGGAGATGTTTTTGACTCTAGCACCTAAAAGTTTGAAGAAGTCACTGATCATGCCTGGAGGTGTTCTAATGGTTAACCCTTGCAGCGCGTTAACATTGGGTATTGGTTTACGGGCAATAAGGGACTCAGGGGTTGCAATAGAGTAGCCTAATAATTTTAGACCCACTCGCGCATAGGCTTCATCTAAATAGCGGATGCCATTGGCAGAACTGAGCCATCTTGAATATTGTTGTGGGTTGTCCCAAGCAGCGACTAAATCTCCCATAATGGCGAAAACAGGATCTGCATTTGCCCAATATGAAGGCGTCATAAACATGGCGTCTATTTCCCCTGTTCTCAGTGCGTTGTATGCACTGCGATTGTTGACGAACCCGTTTCTACCTTTTAAATCAAATTTCAAAGCGCTTGCGGTGTCAAGTTCAATGTTTTGTAGCATTTGCTGTTCTATTTTAAATAATGAACTTGCATGGGGTTTATTGGTTTGGATTTTCCATGTCACAGGCTCTGCTGCACTGGCTGAACAGGAAAAGAGATAATACATTGATATATACAGAAGGTATCGAGTAGCCAAAATTGCTCCATATAAATAAGGAGTAAAGCAAATGATGTAGTACTTATTAAATCTTAGCCCAGTATTGCTTTATTGCTATTTCGTCTTGCTTTAAAAGCAATGATACCGCTTGATAAAAAGAATACTCTAAAAAAAATTATGAAAATGTCTCTTATTGGGGGCTTTTTTAGAGGTGATGTGCAAAGTAAAGCCTCTTAAAAATAAAAGGCTTCATAGTGAAGCGTATTCGTGTCACTTTTATAGTTGCATGTATCCTAATGTTCCGTGTTAGAAGTGTAGGCGTATCTATATTGATTGCGAGACGGCCATGACAGCGCAGTTACATAAGTCGTCTCCCACAAAGTTCGTCATATCCCCAGCCTGTAATCCGGGGACAGGAAATAGCCGTACAGTTAAGGGCTTGTTTAATCTAAAGGCCATAGTGCCCGTGTCGCGCATAAGTGCTGCAATGTCGCTTGCAGATGTATCCCCTGGAATCGGCACGGTATCTAGTCCTATTCCACAAACCGCGCTATTGGTGAGCAAAGTGCGTATATCAAATTGCTGATCTATGGTGCCTTGCGCAAGCCCTGTATCTTCTGTGACAGCCAGCATTAAGCCTGAAAAACCTACTAAGGGTACACTTTTAACCGATTTGAATACTCGGGTTAGTAGTGCTGAAGCTTCTGTTGTGCCGGGTGCGCCAAAGTAATCTACGCCGAGTAAACGATATATATCAACCATACTAGCGCAATCTTTAGAGGGGGCGGCTGAGCTATCAAAACCTGCAAATTCAAAAGAGCTATTAATGTTGGCCTCTTCAACGATGTGATTGATTTTCTGGATATGCAAATGAAGTGCATCACTCATTGCTTGGGAACAACTGTGCATGCGTGCTTGGTGGTCTATGATATTAGACTGCGCTTTTAAAACATTTACCAGCAAATCGGGTGTTTCTAAGCCTATCACGAAGCGATCACCAAGCTCGCTTAAGTGATAACTAGCGGGGAAGTAGGGGATAAGCGGTTGGCAATTAAAGTTAACGGTTAGATTAAAGTTGCCTTGGCCATTGGCTGTGATCTGGCTGGTCCTTTGTACCGCAGCAACGCAATGTTCAATCATTTGATTGTCTAAAATGAAATTCTCATCGATTGGAATGTTGACGCAGGCATTGCATAGATCACCAAACTCTTTAATTAACTCTGGTAGTAAGCTGATTTCATGAGCAGTTTTAGCCTCGCCAATAGCAAAGCGAACACGAGTATCGTCTTGGCTCGATGCATTAATAAGTCTACGCAGCGTTGCCAAGTCTGCGCTGGCTGATGTTAGTGATCGGGTATCTAGATATTCACCAAATGGATTAGTGACAATACGAATGCTCTGGACTTGATAGCCGCTTATTTTAAACTTCTCACTTAAAGCTTGGCAAAATTGCGAGGCTTCATTTATACGTGCATCCCACAAGGTTTTATCTTTACCTAAACTTAAAAAAGTGGTGATGGTGCGAATTTTACAATGTGATTTTTCAGTGTGTTGATTCATTTAGGGTGCCTATTCATGTGATTATCTTAAGCTATAAATGTACTCAGCTCTATAGTTCAAGTCGTGTTAAAGAGTATCGAAAGTGGCAGGATAAGCGCAGTTAAAGAGAGTGATAAAAACAAAGTAGTACAATGTTTGTAATTGTACTACTCTAGTGCGGTTCGTTGAACAAGGCATACCACGCAGGGAAAAAGTTGAATAAAAGTAAGCAGTCGACACAAAAGCAATCTAACAGCACACAAGATTTGGGTTGGCTAATAGGTTTTGATCAACGCTTAAAAGAGTGTTCTGTTCTTTATCTTGCCTTGTTTGAGCATTTAAAAAATGCCATTGAGCAGGGCGTTTTAAGGGCGGGTGATAAGCTGCCGACGCATCGAGTGTTGAGTCAGCATTTACACATAGCAGTCGCTACTGTGAGTAAAATGTATCGCTATGCTAATGAGCAAGGTCTTGTGCACAGCCGCGTCGGCAAAGGGAGCTTTGTTGCTAGCTTTCCGGTGATGGGGCGGGCGATACGTGCACAAGGGCATCAATGTATTAATCTCTCGATTATAAAACCGTTGTTATCGATAGGTGAGCCCTTTTTAGCGAAGCAATTAAGGGTGTTATCTGATCAGCAGCATATTGCTGATTTGATGGATTACAACGTTCAGGGGAGTTTGACAGACCAGCATGCGGCTAGAGAATGGTTAATGAGTCAGGGTGTGGCTTTAAATTCTAAAGCCATTAGTATTTGCAGTGGGGCTCAACACGCCATAATGGTGCTGATAAATAGTTTAACCGAATATGGAGATTGCATAGGTGTTGAGCAGTATTGCTATCCAGGTTTTATCTCCCTCGCTAACCAGTTGGGGCGTAGGTTGGTGGCAATTGAAATGGATGATCAAGGAATTAATCCAATCGCTTTAGAGAAAGCTTGTAAACAACAGCAGATAAACATGTTGATTGTGGTCGCGTCCAATCAAAACCCAACCGCTGCGCTTATGTCCGATCAAAGGCGCAAACAGATTGCTGATGTGGTAAAGAAGTTTGAGATAAAGTTAGTCGATGATGATGTGTATGGCTTTTTAAGTCCGCAGTTATCCCCTATTGCCAATTACGCACCTAAACTAAGCTTTTACCTGACAAGCTTTTCGAAATCGATCTTTCCGGGGTTGAGGGTGGCCTATATAGCGGCGCCAGCACAATACAAAGAACGCATTGATGCACACATTCGTCAGAGTATATGGATGCCGGCGCCTATGATGTTAGCATTGGCTACGCGCCTTGTTTTTGCAGGAAGCGCTGCCCAAATACAAAGTTTGCAAAGTATTCAGGCAGAAAAACGTCAGCAAATAGCCGCTAAACTATTGTCAGGTTTTGAATATCTAGCGCAATCAAATAGCTACCATCTTTGGCTTAAGTTACCCGAAAAGTTTAGTAGTGAAAGCTTTTGCCTAGCGCTTGAAAAACGTGGAGTAATTGTCTCAAATGCTGCATATTTTGATGCTATATCGACTAAGCCCTGTGCTGCAGTACGCGTATCTTTAATGGCACCAGCCACCGATGAAGAGTTAATTTTTGCGCTAAATATTGTGGTTAACTTGCTGAAAGAGGGGCTATAAGTTTTATTCAACGTAGTTTTGAGCTGCTAATTGCTGCATCAATAAAGCATCGTGAATATCTTGCATGCCTGGGCCTGATATGACTTTATCAATCGCTCGCTCATTACCGTATAAGTACCATTTGTCATCTTCATTGGGCGGGAGTAACTCATCCAAGCTATCTTCTTTGTGTAAAACATCTTCAATTTTCAAAATACTGTGATTTTGAGCGCCTGAGAAAAGCGGATTGATTTCAGGCTCTTTCTCAAAAGGTGTTTGTTCAATGTTTGACTCAAGCAGAGCACTAATGTCTTCAGGATCTAGAAGCAGCGCTAAAAACCCTTCACTATCAAGCGGTTTTTCTCTTAGGCGACCCAGTGTTAATGCATTGGTATCAATGTTTAAATCTGTTGCAGGGCTAAGACTTATATCTCCTTTTGTATCTAGTACAGGGTTAAGCGAAAAGTGCTCATCTTGAGGGGTTTTTTTAACCACAGATGCTTGCTTTGAACTTTTGACTGCTTGCTCAAATAAAGAGGATGTACTGTCATCGAGTATGGGGTTCTTCATCGGTCTAGTATAGTCATTGCAGGCGTTGTTGATCAATATTCATATGAACATGCATTCATTTATATTTGATAAAAACAGTAAAACGCTAGCGGAGTCTTTATTTAAGGGGGCTGTAAGCAATTTATGTGGTGCAATAGGACGCAAAATGTTGCTGTGATTTTACGGAGTTTATAGTCAGTTTGCGAGTGCTCTTCTCAACGCCTATTTATTGCTTGTCAGCTGCTCGCGCACTGGGTATATTGAGAGGCTGAATTTAATTGTAAGGTGCCGCTTAAGGCTTGTTTTAAGTGGATAATCGGGAAGTATGGTTAAGTATTCCATCGCTGCCCCCGCAACGGTAATGAGCTTGATGCATTTTTAATAAGGTGCGCTGACCTCTAGCCCGGAGACCGGCCTTATAAATCACCATTAAAAAAGCACGGTGGGTGCTGGTTTTGGATACTTATGTCTCATACTCAAATAGACTTCCCGTTTTGTGCGGTGCAAGGTCAAACTTCTTTTAAAAAAGCGCTGATACTAGCGGCTATCAACCCCACAATAGGTGGTGTATTAGTGACAGGGCCTCGTGGCAGTGCTAAATCAACATTGGCGCGTGCTCTGGCTAGTTTGCTGCCGGCATTTAATAACGCTCCCAGTCCTTTTGTATCACTGCCCCTTGCCACGAGTTTAGAAATGCTCACCGGCACTTTAGATATAGAACAAATCTTAAACGACAAGCAATTAAAGTTTTCGCCTGGGTTGTTAAGTAAAGCGAATGGCGGGATTCTCTATGTCGATGAAGTGAATCTACTGCCGGATCATTTGGTTGATCAGCTGTTGGATGTGGCAGCAAGCGGTGTTAATCGTATTGAGCGCGATGGTGTTAGCCACGTCCATGATAGTGTCTTTTCATTGATAGGTACCATGAACCCCGATGAAGGGGAACTTAGGTCACAGCTTAAAGATCGATTTGGTTTAATGGTGGAGCTCGATGGGCAAGTCTCTTTACAAGATCGTGTTGAGATTGTTCGCTCACGAGAGACCTTTGATTGCAATCCGCAGCAGTTTATCGAGCAACATCAAACGCAACAAGAGCAACTTGCTAATCAAATCACAGCGGCCAGATCGCACTTAACGCAAGTCTCTTGTGATGAGCATTTGCGCTTGGATATTGCCCAGCGCTGCTTTGATGCAGGTGTTGATGGTCTACGTGCTGATCTAGTCATGTATCGTGCGGCAATTGCGCACTGCGCATGGCGTGGGGGGACAGAAATTGATGTTATAGACATCGATGCCGTTGAAGATTTAGTGCTGGCCCATCGAAGAACGCTAGCACGCAATACCCAAGATCAAGGAAAGGATCAAGACAATGACCATCCGGGTAATGGTGGTAAATCTGATAGTGATGAAAGTCACCGTTCATCAGGTTCACCAAAACCAAAAAATAGCCCTCGCGGCAATGGTGGTTTTAGTCGCCCAGGTAATCAAGCGAATCCTTGCTCTTCGCCGCCTCCCCCCTCTAGCAAGTCTAGCTCAAATACAGACAGTGAAGAAAGCCAATCTGGGGATTGGGGGCAGATGAGCTCTCCTCAAAAAATGACCTCAAGTGCAGAGGCCTTTAGTACCATTGGGCATGAGTTAGATCAGTTGTTAAGTGCTAACGACAAGGCGCAGGCAGCAGCGCTAAAGCATCTGTTAAGTGCTAATAAAACAGCAGCGAATCAAAATCCTAGTAGCATTAATGGCCAGCAAAACAGTGTAGAGAAAGGCTCTGTCAATTGGTTTGCTACAGTACAGCGCTCTTTCAAAAAATGGCCCGTGTTATCGTTTGCCTATCATGAGAAAAAGCGTGTGACTAATCGGTTGCACTTAATTTTGCTAGATACCTCGGCATCTACTTTAACCGAGCAGCTATCAGCGCGCGCTAAAGCTTGTGTATTGGAGATATCCAAGGGGGCTTATTTAAAGCGCGAACAGATTCAAATCCTCGGTTTTGGTAATCAGACGATCGCGCAAGTGCTGGAAAAAGTAAAAGCTCCTAAAGAACTTGGCCGCTTACTGAACAGTGTCGATGTTGCTGGTGGAACACCGCTTAGAGAAGTATTGCAAGAGGCAAAAAAAATACTCGCGCCGCTTTTGAAGCAGGGAATAAGGCAGGGAGGCATCAGTGATGTTCGCTGTTATTTAATTACCGACGGGCGCTCGCGATCACAAGTTGGTGACCTTTGGCTATCGGTACCAACCGTCTTAATAGATACAGAAAACTCTAGCGTTAAACGCGGACGTGGAGCATTAATTGCAAAGCAATTAAAAGCCCAATATTTACCTTTAGCACAGCTATCCGGTCTATCTAACAACGTTAAACCAGCCTTTGGAGCACTTTCATGAAAACTCATCAAGAAAAAATGGCCGCCAAAAAAGCGGTAATCGATAAGCGTATCGCAAAAGCCAGTGAAGAGCGTGGCGTGTTAATTTTGCTCAAAGGTCCTGGTAAAGGTAAAAGTAGTTCTGCGTTGGGCACAATGGCGAGAAGTGTGGGTCACAACAAGCGCTGCGCGGTTATTCAGTTTATTAAAGGGCGCATGGAAACCGGCGAGTTCAAGTTTTTTAAAGACCATCCGTTAATCGATTGGCATGTGATGGGTCACGGCTTTACTTGGGAGACGCAAGATAAAAGCCAAGATATCAAAGCGGCTGAGCAAGCGTGGCAGCTGGCTACTAAACTGTTAGCCGATGAGAGCTACGATTTGCTGGTATTTGATGAAATGAGCTATATGTTCAAATACGATTACTTGCCGCTAGCCCCTGTTATTGAAGCATTGAGAAACCGCCCTAAAATGCAAAATGTAATGATTACTGGGCGTATGATGCCAACGGATCTTGAAGGTATTGCCGATACAATTAGTCTAATTAAAGATGAAAAGCACGCTTTTCGTGAAGGGGTTAAGGCGCAGATCGGGATAGAATTTTAATGACCGAATTATCAAAGCCAGAACACGCAAAGACGGAGCTTTCAATAGGCCAGTCTGCTGCCAATAAAACAGCACAAAGTGTTAGCTGTGCGGCACTGTTTATTGCTGCACCCGCATCGGGGCAAGGGAAAACAACAGTAACAGCAGCACTAGCGCGTTATTTTAGTGTGAAGGGTAAAAAGGTAAAAGTCTTTAAAACCGGACCTGATTATTTAGACCCGCAAATTTTAGCGCAAGCATCATACGCAGCCAGTGACCAATTAGATTTATGGATGGCAGGTGAACAGTATTGCCGACAGATGTTGTTTGATGCCGCTGGTGAAAATGATCTCATCTTAATTGAAGGGGCGATGGGCTTGTTTGATGGTGAGCCATCGAGCGCTGATTTGGCCGCTAAATTTGGTATCCCTATTGCGTTAGTGATGGATGTTAAAGGCATGGCGCAAACGGCTGCAGCTCTAGCGTTAGGGCTGGCAAATTATCGTAGCGACTATCATTGTGCGGGCCTGATCGCTAACAATTGTAGCACCGCGCGCCACGCACAGCTTATTCACGATGCACTGGATAATAAACTGCCACTGCTGGCATGTTTAGCTAAAGACGAAGGCGTCTCTCTACCAGAGAGGCACTTAGGATTAGTGCAAGCCAGTGAAGTGGCTGATCAGTTAGAAGAACGCTTTACTCACGCTTATCAATGGCTAGAAGAAGGTGCAACGCGTGCTGATAACAATGCTTTGTTGGCGCTGCCCGCGCAAGTAGAATTTACCCCTGGAAAAATAGCGAAAATCAGTGAGCAGCCGCTGTTAAATAAAAAAATAGCGGTGGCGCGTGATAGTGCTTTCAGTTTTATCTATCAGCGTAATTTGCAGGTACTTGAGGAGTTAGGTGCAAGTTTGCATTTCTTCTCACCGATAGCGGATAAAACCATTCCGCCAGCAGATGCTATGTGGCTGCCAGGTGGTTACCCTGAGTTACACGCTGAAAAGTTATCGGCCAATAAAGAAATGCTTCATGCCATGCAAGCATTTCAAATGCAAAAAAAACCTATCCTGGCTGAATGTGGTGGCTTTCTATATTGTCTTGAAGGCCTTGCTGATTTAGATGAAAACTTCCACCCACTGGCCAATATTATGCAGGGTTCAGGTGCGATGCGGGGCAAGCGTGGCTGTCAGGGAATGCAAACGGCTATTTTGCCAGAGGGAGAAGTGCGTGGGCATGCGCATCACCGCTCACGCAGTGAAGGCACTAAAGGCCCGATTGGTTACGGAAAGCGCCAGCGACACACGGCACCTGGCGAAGCGATTTTTCGAGAAGGCAATTTAACCGCCAGTTATTTGCATTTATTTTTTGCATCTAACCCTCTAGTGATCGCCAAGTTACTCAATGGGGAACTAGAATGTGCAAATATTCAATTACTGTCTGATTGGCAAAATGCAGCGCAGGCGAGCTAATTATGTGGCAAGAAACAAGCGAGAGCGTCGTACCACTGCGAAGTGGTTTAACCACGGGGAGTTGTGCAACAGCTTGCTCTGTGGCGGCCGCTCGTGCGTTATTTTCCGAACAATATAGCGATGAAGTTGAAATTACACTGCCGCGTGGAAAGTCTGTAGAACTTAAGATAAAACAGTATTTACCATTGTCAAAAAATACTGGAATGCGAGTTGAGACAGTAAAAGATGCTGGGGATGACCCCGATGCGACACACGGTGCAACGGTCTTTGTTGAACTTAGATTGCGCAAAGAACCCGGGGTAATTTTTAAAGCGGCAAGAGGTGTCGGTACTGTTACTAAAGTCGGTTTATTACTTGAAGTAGGGGAGCCAGCCATTAACCCCGTGCCACGTAAAATGATGACAGAACACTTGCAAAATTATGCAGAAGTTTACAATTATCAAGGCGGTTTTGAAGTCGCTGTTGGCGTGGTTAACGGTGAGCAAATTGCGTTAAAAACCATGAACGGGCGTCTCGGTATTATCGGCGGGCTATCTATTTTGGGCACCACAGGTATTGTTCGGCCATACTCTTGTGCAGCGTATATTGCCTCTATCAGACAAGGTGTTGATGTTGCCTCGAACAACGGTGTCACGCATATAGCGGCATCGACTGGCAGCAGTTCAGAGGCGGCAATTAAAGCATATTATCAGCTTGATGATATGGCGCTGATAGAAATGGGTGATTTTATCGGCGCACTGTTAAAGCATTTGCGTAAAGGTCAGGTGGAGAAGCTGAGCATTTGCGGTGGTTTTGGTAAGTTAACTAAAATGGCGCAGGGAGCTTTAGATCTAAACTCGAGGAAATGCAGTATAGACTTTGAGTTTTTGCACGATAGCGTCAATCAATTGCTTAAAGAGCGTGGAGAAGAAAATTCGACGCTTTTAGAGAATATTCGCCATGCAAATACCAGTATTGAAGTGCTTGCTTTAGCTGATAAAAGTAACTTAGCACTAGCAGATTTGATTTGCCACTTAGCGCAGCAGAAAGCAGTGGCAATAGTGTCGGCAAATACTGTAGTAGAAGTGTTTGCTATTAATCGCCTGGGAGAGATTATCGCCAAAGTAACAAATACGGGTACAGATTGATGAAAATACTCATTTTAGGTGGCACAGCAGATGCGAGAAAGATCGCTGTAAAATTATTTAAAGCGCAAAACACTGTCATCTATTCAGTGGCGGGTTTAGTGCGATTACCTAGCCTTGATTGTAAAGTGATTAGCGGTGGTTTTAGGCAGTATGGCGGTCTGGCGAATTATATAACCGATGAGACCATTCAAGCGGTAGTTGACGCAACGCACCCCTATGCTATCAAGATGACAGCAACGGCTGCAGAAGTATGTGAACAGTTAGCGTTACCGTATTTTAGATATGCCCGGCCACCTTGGCGCGCCAAGCCTGAGGATGACTGGATAAAAGTTGAAAACTGGACAACGCTGATAGAAAAATGCGCCGCTTTTGAAAGTCCTTTGTTAACCACAGGGCAATTAACGCAAGAGCAATTAGATGAAATTGCTCATAACAGTGCAAAAGTAGCTTATCGCACAGCGGCGCCTTCGCAAGCATCACTGACAGATAATGTGAATTGGTTAAAGGCATTGGGCCCCTTTGCTTTTGAAGATGAACTGGCGTTGATGCAGCGTTTAAAGACGGATGTATTAGTGTCAAAAAATGCCGGTGGGGATGCGACCTACGCCAAAATAGTCGCGGCCAGAGAGTTAAAAATACCGGTCATTATGTGCAGTAGGCCTAAACTGTGCGAAATAACCAAAGAGAGTGATTACACCAGTTTAAGCTTGCTTGTCAATGCTGTGAAAGCTTTAGAGCAGGTAAATATAAACGTGAATTGAGCATTTCTAGATGATTTAAGGATTACTTAATTCATTTTTGTTGAGCCATATAGAGATTAATACGTGAGCTATAATTATATAAAAGATCCTTTGCAGATAGAGCGAGACAGTTTTACGCAAATTCGTCAACTGACGGATTTATCTGCCTTGACCATTGAACAGCAGCAAGTGGTGATGCGTATTGTGCACAGTGTTGGTATTCCTGAAGTGGCAACGCGTGTGCGTTTCTCCAAGGGGGCCTGTGAGGCGGGTATTAAAGCATTAAGTGCACAGTGCCCGATATTATGTGACGTTGAAATGGTGAAACAGGGGTTAACTAAGCGCATGTTAACGCGTGAACCTCTGTGTTTTCTCAATGATGAAGGAGTGGTTGAGCGTGCTAAAGCGATGGGTGAAACACGTACCATGGCAGCACTTAGCCGTTGGAGTGAATATTTATCCGGCAGTGTAGTGATTATTGGCAATGCACCAACGGCGCTGTTTAGATTGTTAGAAATGATAGAGCAAGGCACAGCTAAGCCTGCGCTCATTATCGGTATGCCTGTGGGTTTTGTCGGGGCGGCAGAATCGAAACAGGCTCTGTGGGATGCACACCAAAAGCTAGGGGTTGAATGCATTACCTTGTTAGGCCGTGAAGGGGGCAGTGCGGTCAGTGCTGCTTCAGCTAATGCTCTACTGCGCTGTATTGGCGGTGAAATATATTAATGAATGTTGAGTTGATTAAAGCTTTATGCAAGAAATAAAAATATCTATCGTCGGATTAGGTGCTTGTGAAGCCGCGCAACTAAGTGATAGCGCCCTGTCAATTTTGCTCAGCGCTCATATGGTGCTGGGCTCAAAAAGACAGTTAAAGATTGTTGAGCACTTGATAAAAGAGACGCAGATTACGCCATTACTACCAAAACTGGATGTACTGAAAACAGTCCTTGAGCAGTATTACAACCAAGGCGTGCGCTCGGTGGTCGTGCTCGCTTCCGGCGATCCCCTATACTACGGAATAGGAAGCTGGTTTAGCCGTAACTTTTCGCCTGAAAAACTCGCTTTTTATCCGGCGGTTTCCAGTATTCAAGAGGTGTGCCACCGTTTAGGTTTGTCACTGCAAAACGTTGATGTACTGAGCTTGCATGGACGCCCGGTGGGTAAGTTACGCCGCGCGCTTGGCGATGGTAAAACGTTAGTGATTTTGACGGATAGCCAATCCACGCCACAAATATTAGCTAATGAATTAGTGGAAGCGGGTTTCTATCAAGCAGAAATTACTGTCTGTGAAGCTTTAGGTTATCGCTATGAAGAAATCACTCAATTTGATGTTAAGTCCTTATTGCGCAACCCTAAAACCTTTGACCCATTACATGTATCAGTCATAAAAGCGGGTAAGTCGGTAAAGCCACTGCCATTGTTTCCGGGGTTTGCCAATCACCACTTTATTACCGATGGTGATCAAAGTCGCAATATGATTACTAAAGCGCCAGTGCGTTTAGCGGTGCTCTCCTTATTACAAGCGAAAGCTGGAGACATTATTTATGACATCGGTGCCGGTTGTGGCAGTGTCAGTATTGAGCTTAACTATTGGTGCGCGGATGCCAAAGTGTTTGCTATTGAAAAAAACGAACAGCGTTTTGGCTGTATCTTACAAAACCAGAAAAAATTTGGTTTAGTGACTAATCTGCACCCGGTGCAAGGTAGCGCACCGGGGATCTTGGCTAAGTTACCTAAGCCGAATAAAATATTTATTGGTGGCAGTGACGGTATGTTACCGCAGTTATTAGAACGGTTGTGGGGGCAATTGGAGATCGGCGGTCAGATAGTGGCGACAGCGGTGCTAGAAAACACCAAACATTTCTTAGTGGACTTTTTAAATGCGCGAAATTCATACGGTGATGCCAAAGTGATGACACAACAAGTGGCCATCAGCCATGGTGATTACTTAGCGGGTCAGCTTGTTTATCGCCAAGCATTGCCGGTGAGCATCTTTAACTTTGTAAAAACAGCAGAGACACCGACTGTTGATCTCAGTGCGCTTAAGCGTACATCTATCCCCCAAAAGAGTAAGGAGTAAGCCATGGCTACTTTATACGGTGTTGGTGTCGGCCCCGGCGATCCATTGCTATTGACGTTAAGAGCTTGCCAATTGATAGCTAATAGCGAAGTCGTCAGTTACCTGTCGAATGAACAAGGTGAATCCCAGGCGAAGCACATTGCCCGCGAAGCTTTTGCGCAAGTGACTAGAACACAGCAACACATTGTGATTCCTATGCCAATGAGCACGGATAGAACATTAGCCAATGCCGCTTATGATGAGGGTGCTACTACAATACTAACGGCATTAGATAGCGGTTTAGATGTCGTGTTTTTGTGTGAGGGGGATCCGCTTTTCTTTGGCTCATTTAGTTACTTATTAGCACGCCTTGAAGGTGTTCGCCATGACATTAGCGTAGTGCCAGGGGTGTCTTCTGTGCATGCAGCTGCAGCAGCTTTACAGATACCACTGACCTTGCAAAGCGAGTCTTTTGCCGTCATTAGCGGCCGACATAGTGATCAGCAGATTAAAACAGCACTGGTAGAACACGATGCGCTAGTGATCATGAAAGCAGGTCTTGCAAGGCCAAGAATTCTGGCGCTTTTAGCGCAGACTCAACGTACAGACGATGCGAGCTATCTGGAATATATCTCCAGAGATAACCAGATGATCAATAAGGATGTGGCGCAATTAGAGAACATTAAAGGTCCCTATTTTTCTCTGTTTGTAATTACACCTAAACGCAAAGCAACAACTGTCGTTGAGAATGCTTGCCTTGAAAATAAGTGACACGAATGAAAATTATTAGCCTCACAGATGCGGGTTTACTATTAGCGCAGCGGCTAAAGCGTGTTTTAGTCGATCAGCAAATGACGCAAAGCAGTTATCTTGAGTTGCTACACAAACCTAGTCCGTTTAAGGAGGTGGTACAAGCTGCTTTTAAAGCAGGTGAAGTACTGATCTTTATCTGCGCCACGGGCATCGTTGTGCGATCTTTGTGTGAAGTGATCGAGAGTAAATTAACGGACCCTGCTGTCTTGGTACTTGATGAGCAAGGTCAATTTGTTATCCCACTGCTTTCTGGTCATGAAGGCGGTGCCAACCATTTAGCAGCGCAAGTGGCCAATGCTATTAATGCGCAATGTGTATCGACCACTGCTAACGCATATTTAGAGCCTTTATACACCGCCGGTATGGGGTGTGAGCGAGGGTGTTCTAAAGAGGACTTACTGACGCTTTTAGAAACAAGCTGTGAACAGGCGGGAATTAAAATATCGCAACTACAAGCGATTGCCAGTATTGATATTAAAGATGATGAAGTCGGTTTAATTGCCTTAGCGAAAGACTTAAATTTACCTTTTATATGTTATGACGTGGCGCAACTGCACACGGTTGAGGCGCAATTACAGCAGCCATCGCAATACGTGTTCAATACAGTAGGTGTTTATGGTGTGGCCGAATCAGCAGCTTTAGTTAGCGCTGCTTTTCGCCCTGATAGAACAGATAAAGAACGACGAGTAGCTAGCGAGTTGCTACTTGGCAAACAAGAATCGCAGAAAAGCGCCACTGGTTTTAATGATAGAGCAGATAAAGAACGACGAGTAGCTAGTGAGTTGTTACTTGGGAAACAAAAATCGAAAGTGGCCACTTGTGCCATTGGACGCAGTTACAGCGAACCTATTACTTAGCAAGCGCTATAGAGAAAATTAGAAATAATGAAAAAACTATTTATTTTGGGCACCGGCCCAGGTGATTTAGCACTGCTAACACCAAAGGCAAAACAGGCGATTGCAGCGAGTTCCGACCTTGTTGCCTACGGTCTCTACATTGATTTAATGGGTGAAATTTGCGAGGGAAAAACGCGTCATGATTTACCATTAGGCGAGGAAATTAACCGCGCCAGACTAGCGCTTGATCTAGCGGCAAAAGGTAAAGATACCGCACTTATCTCCAGTGGTGATATCGGTATTTATGCCATGGCAACATTGGTCTTTGAACTCTTGGATAGGCAGTTACAAGGTTTAGAAAATCACAGCGAATGGCTAGCAGTGGATATTCAAGTAATCCCAGGTATCTCGGCAATGCAAGCGGGCGCGAGTGCCGTTGGTGCAATGCTTGGGCACGATTTTTGTACTATCAGCCTCTCTGATTTATTGACCCCTTGGGAAACGATTAAAAAGAGAATTGAGTGTGCGGCAGCAGGTGACTTTGTGGTGTCTTTTTACAATCCCGTCTCTAAAAAGCGTGATTGGCAGCTCAATACTGCACGTGACATTTTACTGCAATCTCGCCCGGAAAATACACCGGTGATGATCGGCCGTCAATTGACGCGTGAAGATCAGCATATTCGCATTATAGAACTCAAAGACTTAGATGCAAAAGATGTCGATATGTTCACTATGGTGAGTGTCGGTAACAGCGAGTCTCGCCGTATTGTTAACGGTGAAAAAGAGTGGGTTTACACACCGCGCGGTTATTCGAAAAAGTTATAAAAAATGAAGGGGAAGAGAAGTCGTAAGTCTTTGGTCTTCTCTGTGTAGCGAAGTGCCTCTGTGCCCTCGATGGTAGAAAGTCTTTAAAAGATATTTTCACCACAGAGGGCACGAAGAGTACAGAGGAAAGATTAAGAGAAAAAGAGGTTGTTAGTATTGGCTCTTTTATCCGCTTTTGACTACTGACTAGGTGCTGAAAATTATTGTGATGGCTAAGAGTACAAACATATGACCGTATATTTTATAGGTGCAGGACCAGGTGATCCTGAGCTAATGACACTCAAAGGCTTGCGTGTATTGAAGTCTTGCCCCGTTGTTCTTTATGCCGGGTCACTTATTCCGCGTGAAGTACTACAAGAAGTTGAGCACAGTGCCGAACAGATTATTGATACAGCCACCATCAATTTAGATGAAATGCAGCAACTGTTTGAACAAGCACACAAACAGGGCAAAGATGTGGCGCGTTTACAGTGTGGTGATCCCTCCCTCTATGGCGCTATCGGCGAGCAGATTCGCCGCTTAGAGCAGCTGGGGATTAACTACGAGATCATTCCAGGTGTCAGCGCGGTCGCAGCATCGGCTGCCTATCTTGGTAAAGAGCTGACATTATCAGGGGTGTCTCAGACGATTATCTTTACGCGCTTTGAAGGTAAAACACCT
>Ga0209291_1001256_pt1 | contig 22954 bp, 20 predicted proteins | sample GOMGulsemesocosm_FD_184633 | JGI IMG/M metagenome (GOLD analysis project Ga0209291, IMG submission 184633) | Methane-oxidizing microbial communities from mesocosms in the Gulf of Mexico - GOM9B Gulf of Mexico (SPAdes) (version 2) | ecosystem: Environmental > Aquatic > Marine > Cold seeps...
AAAAGCATCTGCAGAGCTTGCCGCTGCAATTGCCAATAGTAACTTAGCTAACGACACTCCTGTACAATCTAAAAAGACAGAAGAAGCAGTTACTCAAGAAGCTGTTACTGAAAAAGCTGTTACTGAAGAAGCTGTTACTGAAAAAGCTGCTACTGAAGAAGCTGTTACTGAAGAAGCTGTTACTGAAGAAGCTGTTACTGAAGAAACTGCTGCTGAAGAAGCTGTTACTGAAGAAGCTGTTACTGAAGAAGCTGTTACTGAAGAAGCTGTTACTGAAGAAACTGCTACTGAAGAAGCTGTTACTGAAGAAGCTGTTACTGAAGCAGTTACTACTGAAGAAGTTGCTACTGAAGAAGTCGCTACTGAAGAAGTCGCTACTAAAGCAGTTACTACTGAAGAAGCTGCTACTGAAGCAGTCGCTACTGAAGAAGTCGCTACTGAAGAAGTCGCTACTGAAGCAGTCGCTACTGAAGAAGTCGCTACTGAAGCAGTCGCTACTGAAGCAGTCGCTACTGAAGCAGTCGCTACTGAAGAAGCTGCTACTGAAGAAGCTGTTACTGAAACCGTTGCTACTGAAGCAATTGTTACCGAACCCGCTACTCAGCCAGAGCTTAATTTTGAAGCGACACCTGAGGCTGAACAGCCTTCGCCAGCGCCTCAAGAACGTCCTGAAAAACCAGCGAGACGCCGTACTCGTGCAGCTAACGACCCTAGAGAAATCAAACGTCGTCAATTAGAAGCACAACAATCTAGCGAAGACTAAGCTACAGCGATAAAAAGGAGCCTAACTCAAGGCTCTTTTTTAGACTTGTGAGTAGCGCTTTAATCGCGTACAAAAAAATCCCAAGCTTTCTTGGGATTTTTTTTGCCTTTGGTATTCACCTACAGCAAAGCTTAACTCATTAACTATATGTCGATACACTCACGATATAGTTGATTATTTAAACGCTGATTGCTGCTAAAATGATATCAACTTTTTAATCTATATCAGAATCCAGATACTTCATGCCATTAAATAATATCCGTATAGTGCTCATAAACACCTTCCACCCTGGAAATATAGGGGCCGCCGCCCGTGCGCTCAAAAACATGGGGCTCTCTAATTTATATTTAGTTGACCCCGTTGATTTCCCGCATGCAGAAGCAACTTCACGCGCCGCCGGTGCACAAGACGTATTAGATGGCGCTACGGTTGTCAGCTCATTGCATGATGCCATCAAAGACTGTCAATTAGTTATCGGCACAAGCGCCAGAAATAGAACGTTTGATTTACCACTATTAGATGCCAAACAGAGCGCTAACAAAATACTTAGCGAAGCACAGCATGGGAAAATTGCAATTCTCTTTGGTCGCGAGAGCAAAGGGCTACTCAATGAAGAGCTCAGCTTGTGCAATTTTCATATGTTCATTCCCACCAACCCGCAATACCCAGTACTCAATATTTCACAGGCCATTCAAATTGTTTGTTATGAAATCTGGCTAGCAAATGAACAACCATCGACCGATATCGAAGCGACATTTCCGGCACATCAAGATATGGGGTATTTCTATCAACATTTGGAGCAAGTACTACGCAAAGCGCACTTTTTAATCCCTCAACACGAAGGCCGCGCCATGCAGAAATTACAACGCTTTTTCAATCGAGCGCGACCTGAAACAGAGGAGTTAGGCATGCTAAGAGGCGTACTGTCTTCTATTGAAAAACGCATTGATGACCTACAGAAATAACCTTTAAAGAAGAGACTTTAACTATGATGAAACAATTACCATTGGGCGAGCTATCTCTTGAGACTTTCTTGAAAGAGTATTGGCAGAAGAAACCTGTCGTCATCCGTAACGCTATTGAAAATTTCGCTCCCATTATTGATGCTGACGAATTAGCCGGACTCGCGCTTGAAGAAGAAGTGGAGTCTCGCTTAATTATCGCCCAAACAGAAAATGATCAATGGCAAATGAAACATGGCCCTCTTAATGAGCAAGACTTTGAACAACTGCCTCAAAGCCACTGGACCTTGCTAGTTCAAGCCGTTGATCACTGGCACCCCGATGCAAGCGCTCTATTAAAAATGTTTGATTTCATACCGCAATGGCGCATAGATGATCTAATGGTTTCTTATGCGACTAAAGGAGGTGGTGTAGGTCCACATTACGACAATTACGATGTGTTTTTACTACAGGCAACAGGGACGCGGCAATGGGAATACGGCGGGATTTACGATGAAAATTCTCCACTGGCTAGCAATAGCGAACTCATGCTACTGGCTGACTGGAGCGCTGAACACACGGTGACACTACACCCCGGAGATATGCTTTATATACCACCAAAGGTTGGACATAACGGAGTCGCTCTATCTGATGATTGCACCACTTATTCTGTCGGTTTTAGAGCGCCCTCTCATAGTGAAACTCTGTTAAATTTTAGTGACTTTGCCGCTCAAGATTTATCCAGCGAGCTACGATACACAGACCCTAAACTTAAGCCTCAAGAGCACTCAGCACATATAACCCCTGAGGCCATTGACCAAATAAAACAAACGTTAAAACAATACATTAATCAGCCTGGCCTAATTGAGCAGTGGTTTGGCTGCTATATGACAGAACACAAATACCAGGAGCAACAGCAAGAGCTTTATCTAGAAAACAGTATTGATGACATATGCGAAGCAATACAAGAAGGAAATACGCTCAACAAGATACCAGGAACGCGCCTGGCATTTCAGTACAGCGATAACAAAGATCCAAATGCTCTGTTATTTTTTGTGAACGGCATGTGCTGCCAAATAACCAAAGAAGAGCAGCAGTTTGTCATTTTGCTAACCCAAGAGGATGAAATAAACATTTCTGAGATCACTAAAACTTCTCAGCGCCTTAAGCTGATGGCCAATTTGGTCAAAATAGGCGCTTATGAAATCTGTTAATGACTAACAGTCCCCTTCAGCGGCTCTGCCTTAGTAGCCGCTCTATTTCCTCTAAAATCTAATTTATTGATCCAAGTCTATATTGCTAATTCCCAATCCTGCCACAATTAATCAGCACAGGATTCAACGACCCAACAAGCGTGCTAGAAAATATTTAAATAAGCACTAAATATTATCCTAGGTTATCAATAAGTGACTCTCGCTTAATGCCTTTTCTTTACCAATTCATCATAATTAATCGAGACTGGAAATGCTCAATATTTGTTCATCATCTATTAAAACGGCAAGCCAACTGAGTATCTTACAACTCGCATTTCGCCCTTTTTTTCTACTTAGTGCCATCTACGCTATCTGGTTATTAGTGCGCTTTAGTTTAACGCTAACAGGCGTTTGGCCCTGAAAAAGTGACATTGCATTTTTTCCATGGCACGCTCATGAATTTCAATTTGGCTTTGTTATGGCAGTTGTCTTAGGTTTCTTGCTAACAGCTGCGCAGACATGGACAGGACAAGAGAGTATCAAAGGCATAAAATTATTCGCCTTGTTAGTGCTATGGCTAACCGCTCGAATTGGCATGAATTTGAATCAGTACGGAATAATCATTAGTGCCATAGCCGACAGCCTTGTTATATTGATCAGCATTAGCGTATTATTTTTGATGGTTCTTAAAGGAAAAAATTACCGCAACTTTATTTTTGTGCCCATACTCTGCGTTTTTCTTGCTCTACATCTAGGCCAAATTTTCGCCATCGTGAATAACAACTTCACATTAAGCCAGTCTATTAACTACGCAACCAGTTGGTGGTTTGCATTTTTAATCAGTTTAATTTCGGCACGTGTTATTCCCTTTTTTGTATCAAAGGCTGTGCAACAAGACATCTCTCGGGAGAGCATTTACATCACGCTGATCTGCCAAGTATTAATCTTCACTTTAGGATTAAGCAAATTGCTAGAAATGCAATTGTCGATGGCGCTTGATGCAGACACACTGCAAAACGCGCTAACAGTGATTTTGTTACTCTCGTTAGCGCTACACATCTATCGATTATATATTTGGCACCACCGTAAAATATGGCAAAACCCAATGTTATGGTCACTTTGGTTAAGTTATAGTTTTTTACCTTTATCTCTGCTCTTATTACTGCTTGATATCGACTATAAAAATACGATGCATTTAATCAATTTAGGGTTTATTAGCGCGATGATAATGGCATTTACTGCCCGCGTATCTCTCGGGCATACCGGCCGGAAAATACAAGCGTCCCCCATCATTACGTTTGCTTTTTTAGCCGTTTTTGCAGCAGCAATTAACAGAGGACTTATGGTAATTTTTATCCCCCATCCATATATTATGTATATTGCAGTGATCTGCTGGGCGAGCGCCCTTTTATGCTTTCTTTACCACTACATGCCGATTCTTATCAGAGCCCGCCCTGATAGAAAACCGGGATAGCAAGCCTAAAGGAAATTATAACGAGCGTACATCAAGATACTGGGCCGTAGCGAGGCCGACCCAATAACTCAAGGTTTTTGCTACGAGATACGGGCGTTTAATGGCGCTAAAAAACGATCTATTAAGGCGTAAAGATCGCCCCTGTGAGATGTTCACTATAGGCAGCTGTTTCTGGATAGAAACTAACCAGACAAGCCAGATAAAGCGCACAATGACGACTAGCGAGGAGGGTGAAAAAAGTCTTATGGCGACAAGATCACGCTGAAATTTGCATTTTCCCATGCGCCAGTTTCGCCTTTAAGGTCTCATGATGATTAGCCATTAGCTTCAATATTTGCACTAGAGCATAGCCTTCAGCCACTGCACCATTATCGTCCCTGAAACCTATCACTTTTGCTTTTTGCATAGCGAATGCCATAGATACAGTGCCATATCGATTATCTGTCCCGTAAGCATTAGCCGCTAAATACATGGCACAATTGACCGCTAACGAATCCAGCCAATCTATAGGTAAATCAAGAGCTTGACAACTCTGCTTTAAAATTCTGCTGTTAAAAATAGCATTAAACATAACAATAGGGCGGTATTCGACAATAGACATTATTTGAGCAAGTACTTGCGACAGCGCTGGTCTACCCTGCAATGCACTTAAATTAATACCGTGACTGAGTTCAGCCTCCGGATCAACAGCCACTGACGGCAGCATTTGCGAGTGAAAAATAACACTTTGATCAGTATCTAGTATCGCCATTTCAATGACCTGTGCATCCTTGCCTGAACCGGTTGTTTTCATGCTGATATAAATAGGCTTAGCATTTAACCAAGCAAGGGCAACCCCACCTGCTCGACTTAAGCTGCTTGCCAATTCTCGCTCAAGTACTAATGTATCCTTCTGCATTGAATGTTCCTCTTATCTATTTATAACCCGGTTAGAATACACCGAATTTAACTGATAATACATACATATACTGATTTTATTATCAGTATTAAATATTTAATGGCATGTCCATTTTCCTCCACTGCGGGCTGAGCCCCTTCACATCAACTACATATACAATTTTTGTTGCACAGCTAAGCAGCGCTATATTAAACCCGAACATTAAGCACAATGAAGTTAGCGTGAGTCGGACTCAAATACTGCCATCCATACCCATTGCTTATTTGTTATTCATATTCTTTGCTCACACACCAATCCTTTGATAAATTAGCGTTTTTGAATTTATGAGCATAAAAATGAAGCATCTTCGATATCTTGTTTTAGCGTTTTCTGTAAGCGCCCCCCAACTGCATGCTGACGTATTAAGCGTGCATTGTCCCAATGGCTGCCCTGAAAACCCGGCAAACAACGATTTAGTTTTTGCCCATTTATACGCACTTTCTAACAACCCAGAAACTAAGTTTGCCGATTGGGTTGCCTATGAAGTGAATCCAACCAATTTCGGCGCAACTCCTGGGCGTGTATGGATCAATGACCCCTTGCTTGATAGCGACAGTACCTTAGAAAAAGCGGATTACAAAGGCGCCAATAAAAGCTTACTACAAGCTGATAGAGGCCACCAAGCCCCGCTTGCCTCTTTTGCAGGCTCAAGATACTGGTCAGAACTTAACTATTTGAGCAATATCACTCCACAGCACAAAGACCTTAATCAAGGCCCTTGGAAAAACTTGGAAGAGGCTGTGCGAAAAGCAGCAACTTATCGAAAATCTTTATTTATTATCACTGGGCCTGTTTTTAATAATGAAATGCCAGACCTACCCGATGCTGATGAAAGCCATCAAGTCCCCGCCGGTTACTTCAAAATGATTTATGACTTGGCAGGAAATAGCAGCAGCTTCGTCATGAGCCAAAACACACAGCGAAAGGCTAACTTTTGTGATAAACGCGCCAGCATAGATCAAATGCAAGCGCAGCTAAAATTCTCACTCCCTAGCCTTAAGGATAATGATGTTATCGTTAAACGCTTAGGCTGCTTTTAACCGGCTAACCACACACTTTCTTCCTAACAACTGCGACTAGCAGCAGGTTAGTTTTCATCCAAAAACATAGCGCTAGCGAGCGCGCTACAATCGATCAATATGAACACTACTTGCGGGCGTTTCGTTATTTCAAGCAGCTAAAGCTAACGGTGTTCAAATTGGATCAGTGAGACGTACGCAGTAGATCGCTGTTTCTGGATACAAACTAGCTAATTAAACACATAACCTCCTTGCTGCTTAAAGTAGGCTTGATAAAGGATATCAAAATCTTCTACCACCGATTTTTTCACATAATCTGCTGCGATTAATCGACCACTAAGCGCTGCCAATTTAGGAGTATCTTGTAAAAAGTCCAACTGATAGTACTTTTTAAAAGTCGCAATTCTTGTCATAACTGGCGCTATTGCGGCATCGACAAGCGAGAACCCTTCACCATTAAAGTACTCCCCTTCTACCACTTGCTCTAACTGTTTTAATTTAGCCTGAAACGCCAGCTTTTGTGCATCAAATTCAGCTTCACTTTTAGCGACACTTAATCGATATTGGTCCATAATTATTTGGCTAGAGAATTCTATCCACGCTCTATCTTTGGCTTTTTGTAAAGCAGATGTAGGCATGATGCACGGCGGTGTTATCTCATCTAGAAACTCGTTAATAACAGCGGACTCAAATAGTACCTCATCCTCGTACTTCAGCACTGGAACTTTCCCTAACGGCGAGATCGCTAAAAACCAGTCAGGTTTATTGGCCAAATCGACATAAGTTATTTTAAATTCAACTCCTTTTTTTAATAACGTAATGACAGAGCGCTGCACAAACGGGCAGAGCTTAAAACTTATGAGTTCAATTTTTTTCATTACCTTTCCTTTCAGTTATTAATAGTATCTTTTTGTCACTATGGGGCTTAATCTTGCAAATACAATGCAGGGACAAATTTGTTCTTTAGAGACATAAAGGTGAGTAATGGCGATACCAAAGGCGTGCAATGAAAGTAAAAATATTAGTGATCATGCGATAAACAAGTCAGTTGATTTTAGCCAATGCCCCGTTACTATGGCAATTGATGTGATAGGCGGAAAATGGAAAGTCATCATTCTCTACCAGCTACGCAATAAAACACTGCGCTTTAGTGAAATTAAAAACAACATTCCTGATATTAGTCAAAAAGTACTTTCACGGGCACTAAAAGAGCTCGAAAAAGACCGACTCATTACCCGACAAGCTTTTGCGCAGGTGCCGCCTAAAGTTGAATACCAGCAAAGCGAACTTGCAATACAACTAAACCCTGTACTAGATAGTCTCTGCCAATGGGGCGGACTATTAAAAGAAGTTTTAAATGAATCTTAGTTCGTTTTCATCCAGAAACATGGCCGTAGCGAGTGCGGCTCAATCGTTCTCGATGAACACTACTTGATGTTGGCGTTTAGTTGTTCCAAACACCTAAATCCAGTGGTGTTCAGATTGGATAAATGAGAAGTTCGCAGTGGGTGACTGTTTCTGAATGGAGACTAGTTCGTTCCCATCCAGAGACAGCTAGATCAAATTAACGCTATCAATGACTGATTTTTGCATAGCTAGGCCGCCCTGTTGCGATCGCTGTTATATCGCAATCGAAGAATACATCACCATCAATCGCATTTGATACTTGGTTCCTAGAGTACTCAATGGCGATATCAACATTGCTCGCACCCGCAGCTACCGCTAGAGACTGCGCCTCTGTGCTAGCGAGCTCTTCAGCGCGTTTTAACGCAAGGCTTAAATCACTAAACTGTTGCGGTTGTTGTTTATGATACAACCTAAAGATACCCGTACTTGGCTGAGAGACACTAATTACCGACCTTTGAATGACCGCGCCCATGACAGCCCCCACTGCATTGGCAACCTCTGCGTTTTCAGGTATGACCAGTTGCATGTTCAACTTTTTAGCGACTTGCGGATAATAACTTTTAGCGGGCGCCCCTACTGCCACCAACGGATAATCCGCGCAAAAGTCTAAGTTAAACAACGCTTGATGATCACTATCTGAAGGGCTTTCATGGTTACTGATAATTAATTGCGTTAACAGTTTTGCCATCCCAGCACTCTTCGCTTGAGATAACATCCCTAATTGATGCAAACTGGCCTCGATCAATGTCTCACTTATATTTTCTACCAATAAATCAATGACAGTTCGCGATGGTCCATGCGCATCGTTATTTTCCCACTGGCCCAAACCATACAAACAGCGCATTTGATTCGCCCAAATTTGGGCGGCCATTATCGCCGCTTGTTTATCTAGGTGATTTGATAAGTCCAATACATGCGCTGCATCTGTTGGTGTAAAACCACTAAATATAGCCAAACCTAAACGCTGTAACTTTGACAGTGACTTAGCAAGTTCTGAATCTGTTTCGCTGGCTTGATCCAATTCAATCGGCCCCTTCTTCAGCCGCTCCCAAGCAGTTAGCTGTGAAGCATTTAACTTGTCGAGCTGCGCAGGGGTGCTCTCTAACGCTAAAACAAACTTATTATGTCTAGCGTTAGGATAGGCTTTTAATTGTTGCTTGAGCCTCGTGCTAACCCAGGGGTACTGCTTGGCCAACAAACTAATAGGTACAACCCGTTTAGGCCCGATGACCAAACCTTTGGCACCTTTTATCGCTACTTCGCTGTCCCCTCCCAAACCCACGCAAAAGATTTTTACGGCCTCTATCATCGGCTGCCAATCGCCCACTTTTGCACCATCAGCACTCAGCGTTGGCTGCCCATTACTGACGATAGCGATATCAGTGGTTGTGCCTCCCATATCTACCACAATGGCATTTTTTAAACCACTCAAAGCACAGGCACCAACCACACTCGCTGCAGGACCCGATAACACGGTACTAATTGGTTGCTCAAGGGCAGTTTTTGTATTAATTAATGATCCATCACCTTTGACAATCATCAGTGGTGCTTGAATATTCTGAGTGAGTAAGATGTTTTCTACAGAGCGTAACAGTGCTTGAATATAGGGAATCATTCGCGCATTAAGAACCGCTGTGAGTGCCCTTTGCGGGGCGCCTAAACTGGTGGCTAACTCATGTGCACATGCCACAGGCTTATCACATAGCGTTTGCACTAATGATTGCAATCGACGTTCATGTTCCGTATTTCTAGTGGCAAACATACTGGACACAGCAAACGCTGAAACATGATCTTTATACTTTAGAATATATTCGCGTGCAGCGTTCTCATCTAAGGGAGTTAACTCGTGCCCAGTCGCATCATGTCCACCCGATAATAGTGCGATAGAGCTTTTAGGCACGATGCTAGATAACCCAGATTTCTCAAGCTGACGCTCACTGTAGCCTGCAAGCAGCACACCAACATCAGCACCTCGCCCCTCCACTACTGAGTTCGTTGTTAAAGTAGTAGACAGTGAAACCAATTCAATTTTAGACAGCATCTCTGGGGGCAGCGTTGACATCGCACTGGCGATACCTAGACTCAGATCTTGGCGTGTCGTTAAACTTTTGCAACTCGCGACTACTTTGCGATTTGAATCGATTAATACCACATCAGTGTATGTACCACCGGTATCAATTCCTAAGCGATATGCCATGATCTACCTTTTAAGGATATAAAACGTGAGGATAATTAAAGATTGAACGACAAGGCTGCAGAACTTAACGCTAATTGACTTCGAAAAAACATAACCTGGCCATGTCCTTCGCTCTTTCTTGTTAAATAGCACGCTATTGCGTTGAAAATATCGAGAAAACTGTTTCAAAACTGCTTTTTCTCGCACATCAGTCAAGTCAGCCACGCCCCTATGCAGTCAGAACAAACGAGCCTTAAGCAACTTTATTTCTACGCGACATTCTACGACCCGCTGTTTTTTCGCTATTGCGAGCAGCTCTACGCGCAGTGATAAGTGTTGAAACTCTATCTGCTAACGGGGCTATCAGCTCTTTTTTGAATGAGTTTTGGTAACTTTGCCAACCAGCTATTTCAGAATCTGTTCGACCGCACCCATAACACCAACCTGAAGGGGCATCCATTTTGCAAACTCCAACACAAGGGGACATTTCAGCTTCTGCTATTAACTGTGCATCATTCATCACTATTAGCCTTATCATTAATTTAAACGTGCTTTAAGCCGTGTAGAAAGTAGCTTGCATTTGTAATTAAAATATAAGAAATAGCGATATAAAAAATATTCAGTCGCGACTAACAACTACTTAATCGCGACTTTTTCGAGGAAAATCACCATCGGAATATGATCTAGAATACAAAAAAGGCTAAGGAAGTAGTAAATAAGCCCTCAGATACCCCCTATGGATAACTAAACGGTTAATACCCAAAAAGAGAGGCACACTGATTCACGAAAGAATGCGAAGTGAATGGCCAGTCTTTTACAAGCGTTTTGACAAAGGAAAAGATGAAGTAATATTTCATCTCTGTTGACCGCTTAGTTTTCTACTAAAGCGTAAGCATCCTTTTGAGCGTTTGGGACTTGTGCGATACTTCCCTAACATTAATGCTATAAAGAGGTAGGCATTAGATATCCATTTTAAAACTGGTCAGTTGTTTCTTTTGGCAAACCTTAATACCAAAACCTGGTTCTACCATTTGCCAGTTGTCAGTCGATACATCTAGCGGCTCTGATGCAATCGCCACCCCCTCTCCCGTGCATCGATAATACAGGCTCGGCGCCCTAGTATCGGAGGAGTAGCGAAAAGCATAAATACATTCACCATCACTAAGCGTCGCTGTAAAGCGAAATGCGTCAGTTATACCTTTAGAGGCCATTAGCTGGTTCACCTTATTACACAATTTTGATACCGCGCCGATTGGATCTTCAGGTAACCCAAATTGATAAAGTGCCAAAAAGAGCGCTTCAGAATCAGTCGTGCCCTCTCGCCCTAAATAGTGCTTATCAGGGATAAGGTTTTCAATATCTCTTCGTACTTTTTCATATTCGGCTATTTGCCCATTGTGCATGAACATCCAATTATCAAAACTGAATGGATGACAGTTAGCACGGCTGGTAAATGTGCCGGTGGATGCACGTACATGCGCAAAGAATAATCGAGAACTAATTTGCTGGCACAAACTCAATAAATTTTGATCAGCCCAAGCAGGTAATATTTCACGATAAATACCCGGGCTTGATTTAGCGCCATACCAGCCAAGACCAAAGCCATCACCATTAATCGCTGTTTTGGATTCAGAGGCATTTAAACTCTGCTTAATCAGTGAATTACCTGGATTTTCAATCAATTCTTCAAGAAAAATAGCGTTGCCTGAATAGGCTAACCAACGACACATATGCACCTCATAAACAAAATTAACACAAAACAAACAAAATAAACTTAAGTCTCACAAAAGAGACGAAATTACAAGAATTGAATTTTTAATAAATCAGATTATATATTAACTGGTCAAAACAGGTGAGAAATAGCTGATAAATAGTATAATTGTTTCGCCTTTTCCACTAAAAGACTCCATTATATCGCCAAAGAATGATCTAGATCAGTTCAATACATCTAGAGACTAAAAGGTTGGAACTTTTTCTCCATCCTTTAACCCTTTGCTAAATCAGCACTCTTTATGAGTGTTATTGTTGCTTTTTTGACATGAGAACAAACTGTGAATCACAATATAACGCTACATAACATCGCAAATTCACATGAACAGCATTGCTGCAACTGTAATTTAAACTCACTTTGTATGGCTGTATCACTAGATATGACAGAAATGTCAAAGCTAGATGAAATTATAAACCGAGGCAAGCCTCTCTCTAAAGGTGAATTGTTGATCGCTCAAGGAGATGAATTTCAGTCTGTATTCGCCATAAAAACGGGCAGTGTAAAAACATACCGAACCAGTTGCGATGGCAATGAACAGATCACAGGATTTTATTTCCCCGGTGACCTAATAGGCCTTAACGCTTTGGATACCGGTGTTTGCCCTGACTCAATTAAAGTGCTTGAAACGACAACTGTCTGTAAAGTAGCCTTTGAACAGCTTGATTTACTATCCTCTTCACTGCCTAAATTACGTCGTCAAATTCTAAAAACCATGAGTAAAGAAATATGTAATGAACAGCATATGCTGCAATTACTGGCCAACAAAAGCGCAGATGAACGTATCGCTACTTTTTTGCTACGATTATCCAATCGCTTTAAAGCCCGCGGTTTTTCAGATATCAGATTCAGGCTGCCGATGTCACGTAATGAAATTGGCAACTATTTAGGCCTAACCGTTGAAACGGTTAGCCGCGTTATCACCCGCATGCAAAAAAGCAACCTTATTCAAGTAGAGAATAAAGAAATAGAAATTCTACAAATCAAACAATTACAGTCACTGGCAAACGGCTAAGAGACCTTAATTTGTCATTTGAAAAGCTAGTAAAAAAGGCTAAATTCTGTATAGTGCTAATTCATTTTAGGGGTAATACATCAACCCTAGCAGCCGCCATAAAATAAAGGCGGGACTGATATTATTTACTTAGATTTAAGGCTCACACATGTCATTTGACGAAATGTATGTAAAATCCGTTGTCCGCTCACTCGATAACTGGCCAGAAGAAGGGGTTGTTTTCCGTGATATTACCCCTATTTTTAAAGATCCTAAAGCATTGCGCATGGTTTCTGACGCGTTTATACAACGCTATATAGATTCAGACATTACCCACATTGCCTGTATCGACGCGCGTGGCTTTTTAGTGGCATCTATCATGGCCTACCAACTGGGACTACCTTTGGTACTGGTTCGCAAAAAAGGCAAGCTACCCGGTGAAACCGTTCGTCAGGAGTACAAGCTTGAATACGGCACAGCCGAAATCGAAATGCAAATTGACGCAGTTCAAGCCGGCGACAGAGTACTCGTGTTTGATGACCTCATTGCAACGGGCGGCACACTGTTAGCGGCTTGCACATTAATCAAAAAACTCGGAGCAACGGTGGTTGAAAGCGCAGCGATGATCAACTTACCCGATCTTCAAGGGGCCACTTTACTTGAAGATGCCGATATTCCGGTATTTACTTTATTAGCTTACGAAGGCTTGTAATACACCAGCGGTATCTACATTTTCTTTTTTAGATATCGCTAAATTTTCCTGCTAGTTTATACTTCGTATTATTCTACCTATCATTTATTCGCTACTTAACCACTCTTTTCAATTTCTCTTGTCATTGAGTCATTTATGATTTATCAGCTAGCAGCTCTTGGAGCTGGATTTTGTTTTGCAATATCACCCTTTTTCTCAGTGCAAGCTGTGAAAGCTCTCGGGCCAACACGTTTTAACAAATGGCGAATGCTAATCGTCTTTTTTATGCTTGTTGTCATGGGCTGGATAAGTGGTGGCTGGCGGTTTGATTTATTCGATTGGTGGCCCGCCATTGTTATCAGCTCCTTTATTGGCATCTTTTTAGGTGATACTTTATTATTTTTAGGCCTAAAACGGATGGGGCCTAGACGAAACTCGGTTGTCTTTGCGCTCAACGCACCTATCACTCTATTTTTAGGCTGGTTATTCTTGGATGAGCAACTACCCTTTTCTGTTTTACTTGGAACGCTGATAATCACCAGCGGTGTCATCGTTGCTATTGCACTAGGACGTGCCCGCAAGCAAGTTCATAGCTTAGAAGAGACTCAAGGACGCTTAATTGTCGGGGTTTGCATTACACTTGGCTCTGCTTTGTGCCAGGCTGTCAGCTTGATTTTAATTAGACCCGCTATGGAATCAGGCGTTGATCCTATTGCTGCCAGCGCCGTTCGTGTGGGTATTGCCGCCCTTTGCCTTTGGTCTTTGGGTTACTACTTCTCACTTAAAAACAAAAAGCAGGGACAAGCAACAACCCCAATGACTCCTAAAATATTTTTACAAATAACCGCCAGTGGCTTTTTGGCCATGGGTGTGGGCATGTCGCTTTTACTGTTCGGACTTAAAGGGGGAAATACCGGTATTATTTCAACACTCTCATCGGTGTCGCCTATCCTTGCATTACCGATACTATGGGTACTAATGAAACAACCTCCTACGCCCAGCGCGTGGATTGGCGCTATTTTAGTGGTATCAGGCACCGCAATGGTGTTTATACTTTAACCTAAATTCGGCTGTTAACCGCTATGAATTATCGTCAAGCTTATAGCTTATAGCTTATAGCTTATAGCTTATTGCTTATTGCTTATTGCTTATAAGTAAAACACAGCCAAATCAATTTCCACTCAATGAGTAGAGGCGCTACGCGTTTTGTTAAGTGAACAAGCATTTACTAGAGATAATCTAGGCGCTAAATCATCAGAGCTTTTTACATTCCACGCCTCTCTAGGACGTAATTCTCCGGCGTATAAAAAGGCACCTAACAGTCTAATCGAGGCTTAACCCCTCATTGAACGCAGACCTATCGCTGTAAAATTCACAGCGTTGCTAGTTGCACGATTAGCCAATAGCGCACAGCTTTGCCTATAAATATAAACACTAGGCAGAGCATAGTGTTTAGTCGCAACCAACCCGCAAGAAGGCACAGAGGATCGCCTATTAGTGGCACCCAAGATAGTAATAATGCCGTACTGCCGTATTTTTTTAACCAGCTTTGCGCTTTGATTTGTTTATCTGTACTAAAAATTTTGGCAGGATATTTAAACCTAAATTCGGCAATTGAATCACGAAAGTAAGCACTAGTTCTTGATGCACCTAGAAAACCAGAAAAAATTCTCATCATCAATAAGGTGACCACTGATTTTTCTGATTTCCTATGCACACCATTTACTGGCACTCCTTTTTCGCGCTCAAGCGCCGAATTTAGGTTCAAAGCCACGAACCTGCCTAAGAAGTAAGTGACCCATCCACCTAAAGTATTTCCTACTATCGCAACGCTGAGCAGTACCCACTGAGATATTTCGTGCTGCTGCACCAGCCATAGCAAAAGCACTTCAGAGCCGCCAGGAAAAAGCGTTGAAGCGATAAAACTACTGGCAAACAACCCCCAAAGCTCTAATGCCATTTACCAGAAAGCTCTTTCACACCAAAGTGTCGCTTGCACCTTAATCATTTATGCCTTAACCCCATGCTGATGCAGCGAATAACCGCCAAATCATAAACACCACCAAGAGCTTCAAATACTGGCTTAAGCGCCATACCATTCACACTTTGCGACTGGATAATTTCCTGTTCAATATTTTGAATTTCTTGGCCGGGCAACTCTACCACTTCATCCACGCTTAAATCACCAGCAGCTATTCCTGTGGCTAAGTGATTGTAAATAACACTGACAGAGAGCTTTTGCATACTCGCGACTTGGCTAATCAACATACCCGTTTTAAAAAGCACAATGGACTCTTCACTTTGCTTATCAACACTGACTTGGCCCGCGCCTTCATCATTCAGCACACTCAAAAACTCATCGCCGTACAGCTCTAACTTTCGCTCACCGACACCGCTAATCTTTTGCATTTGATTGCGGTTAGTCGGGCGATACATCACCATTTCCATTAACGTTGCATCGTGGAAAATAATGTAGGGCGGTACATCTTGCTCTTTAGCAAGCTGTGAGCGCCGCTCACGTAGTGATTCCCATAAAGCATGCTCATCAGCATCTAATTTATGTTGTACTGATTTTTTCTTGTCGTATTTTTTACGCGAGGTGTTTTTGCGTAAATCTTCACGCAACTCAATGGTTTCTTCTCCGCGCAGCAAGGGGCGGCATTTTTCGGTGAGATGTAATACACCAAAGCGCTCATAATCAACACCTAACAAACTTCTGGCGATTAACTGGCGAAAGACTGAACGCCACTGTTGCTTGTTGAGCTCTTTACCAATATCCCAAATAGAAAGTTTATGGTGCTCAAACTGAGTAACTTTCTCTGTTTTACTGCCTGTCAGTACATCGACAATGTGATTAACGCCAAAGCTCTGCCCGGTTCGATAAACCGCCGACAACACCTTGCGTGCAGCTTGTGTTCCATCCCAAACAGGTACCGGCTCTAGGCAGTTATCACAGTTACCGCAAGCTTGATGCTCTGATTCACCAAAATAACCGAGCAAAACCTGACGCCTGCAACTGGTTATTTCGCACAATCCTAAAATCGCTTCTAATTTCTGCCGCTCGACTTGCTTGATGTTATCAGGCGCTTGTGACCCCTCCACCATCTGCCTTAAAAACACGACATCTTGCAGACCATAAACCATCCAGGCATTAGCCGCCTGACCATCGCGCCCTGCCCGTCCCGTTTCTTGATAATATGCCTCAATACTTTTGGGTAAGTCCAAATGCGCTACAAAACGAACATTGGGTTTATCTATCCCCATACCAAAGGCTATCGTCGCTACAATGATGACCTTTTCTTCCATTAAAAAACGGTGTTGATGATGCTGCTTTAATTTGGCATCAAGGCCTGCGTGATATGGCAGCGCATTAAGGCCTTTTTCGCATAACCAAGCAGCGGTCTCTTCTACACGCTTGCGAGATAAACAGTAAACGATTCCTGCATCATTAACGTGTTCTGATTGGATAAACGCCAGTAATTGTTCACGCGCGCGATCTTTCTGGCCGATACGATAGCGGATATTCGGCCGATCAAATCCCTGGATAAATATATTCGCATTTCGCAGCTCTAAACGCTGCTCTATTTCTTGCTGTGTCCTGGTATCTGCCGTTGCCGTTAATGCAATGCGCGGCGTATTGGGGAAGTTATTAGCAAACTGGGCTATCTGTAGATACTCAGGCCTGAAATCATGGCCCCACTGAGAGACACAATGGGCTTCATCAATCGCTATTAATGATAATTGACAGTGGGAGAGAAGCTGAAATGTTTTAGCCTGTAACAGGCGTTCTGGGGCGATATATAATAGATCTAATTCACCATAGCGCAGCTGCTGCTCCACTTCATTTTGAATATTAAAATCAAGCGAAGAGTTCAAATAAGCGGCTCGAATACCCAATTGTGAAAGCGCAGTGACCTGATCATGCATTAATGCAATAAGAGGAGAGACCACAATCGCTGTCCCCTCTCTTAATAAAGCAGGCAACTGATAACACATCGACTTACCGCCGCCGGTGGGCATTATCACTAAAGTATCTCTCGAGTCGAGCATACTTTGTACTATCTGCTGTTGACCCGACCTAAAACCATCATAACCAAAAACATCTTTAAGAACCTTTAGCGCCTGATCCGACATCACTACCCTAATCTTCATTTATTGAGAATGCAATTATCCTTAAAGCGCATTCACCTGTCATCTTCTATTACTGATAAATCGCATAGAGATTATTAACAGCCCTTAACGCAAAGACTTTGCTATCAATCAGTTTTAATCACGCTAAGCTATGCTTTAAACTTGAGTTGGAGTAAACTACGCGCTGTAAATATTCTAGGACCTGAGCATGCAACCAAACCAGCAAAACCCAAGCATTACCGATGCTGAATTAGACGCTTTAGAAAACTTTATTTTTTCAGAGGCTGTTTCAGAAGAATCATTAGATTTAATAGGCATCCACGGTTTTCTGTGTGCTCTGATCATCGCGCCAAGCGAAACACCTGAAAGTGAGTGGTTAGATATTTTGTTTGATGGCCAACCTCGCTGGGAAAATGATCTACAAAAGACTGAAATAACCGCGATCTTGCGCCATTGGTATGCCAACATTCGTGTTGATATGGAAAACGACAAAGAACTTGAAATGCCTTGTGAATTAACACTCGTGGTTGAAGAGGCAGATGAAGTAGCCGATGTTGAAACTTGGGCACAGGCTTTTATGGAAGGCGTATTCCTAAAAGAAGATGCCTGGTATCAAGGCAGCCCTTCTCAAGAACAGAAAGTCACTGAATTAATGCTACCAATCATGGTGGTTTCCGATTTATTTGATGCAAAAGAATTTCAAGAAATTCGCCGTAACCCAGATGTTTGTGAAGAAATGGCCAATGAAATTCCCGACATTCTCATTGATCTATACCTGATTTTCCAAACTCCTGAAAAGTAAGCCATATAAATAACTACTTGCAGAAATATATGCGCTTTGGCGTCCACGCCTTCTCGTTATAGCGAATATTCTGCACATAAAAAAACACGCAATAGCGTGTTTTTTTATGCCTGTCGCCCATTAACCTTTCTTCAAAGCACTCATCGCTTTAGTAAAGCCCGATAGCGATACAGGGAAGTATCTAGGTTTCTTAGTGTCTGTCGCTATGAAAGCCAAAACGCCTTGTTTACCACGCTTGAACTCAGCCATCATGCGTTTGTCCAACAAAAAGTGCACCAGGCATGCTGTTTCACTACATTTAGCTTTCAAGCCAATGGCTTGGTTTTTATCAACTTTGAATTGAACATCTTTTGTTGCATCTAGCATCTTTGACAATCTAAAGGTGACGACGGGCAATTTAGGATGTTGAACCAAGTCTACCGTCGTTACCATGATTGTTGCCTTATTATCAACATAGAGTGGCTGAACAACAAAACAGATTTCTTTGCCATTTACATCTTGGCAGCTTCCCTGCCAGTCTTTAAAAACCTTACCCTGTATTGCCCCAGCGAAACTTAACTGCGCAGTTAACAAAAACAGCAAGCTCACAAAGATCGTTTTAATGCTTTGGTATTTCATCGGCAATCCCTTATCTATTTAATCTGTCGCCATGCCATGCAGTTAAGAAAAAATCACTGTACAGCAATGACCTGTGGTAACGATAATCAATCGTTTTATATAACGAATGCACATAATAAAGTACTACCCCAGATATACAACAGAAAAAAGGAATGATTGTTGTATTGGCTGTTTAAATGATTACATTCGATAAATAGTGAAGCCATATAGCAGACTACACAACAGCAGAGCGAACAAAATGACTGGTTTTATCTTAATAAACAATAGCGGAAGCTTTGCTGGAATCAAGTTATAACAAGCGACCACTAACATTAACACTCCCGAAAAAAGCGCTGCATTGCCCCAAAACTCTCCCAAATGCTGTGCGCCATACCATAAAACGTTCCACAAACCACTCAAGAGCACTAACCAGGCGATAATCCTGAGTAATATTGTCGGCATTCTTTTAATATTTTTAATCACCGGTAAATCCGTTGTTGTCACAACTGCCAACAACATACTCACTGCCATTATTGTACCCATGGGTAACATATGTTTTTCCTCTCATGCTAATTTTTCAATGACTACTTATCGCTATACACAAAGACAAATAGCAGTTTTCACAAACACTTTTTGTTAACTGCAGACTCTTTTATAAAGCCTGAATTAAGGAGGTTAATTCGTTACAAAAACCAAAGCGTAAAGTATTAAATAACCATACGAAAGAGCTGAGTAATTAGATTCCTTTTTTGCATTTAATCTGTACAATTCTTCAAATATTATCAATCGTATGACTCAATTGACACTAAGGCAAAAACATGAAAAAACTCACTGTCGGCATTTTAGAAACAGGATTACTCACTGAAGATTTGGTCACTAGTTTCTCCAGCTTCCCCGTCATGTTTAAAGATTTACTCGAAAGTTCTGATAGTGAGCTGAGCTACGAAACTTATAGCGTGGTGAATGGCACGCTTCCCTCCTCTGTCAATAACTGCGATGCATGGTTAATTACCGGCTCTAAACATGCGGCCTATGAAACCCACCCATGGAGTGAGCCATTGTGCCAGCTAATACGAGAGGCATTTAACAATGACATTCCACTCATTGGTATTTGTTTTGGACATCAAATCATTTGTCACGCATTAGGTGGATTGGTTGAAAAATCAAACAAAGGTTGGGGACTTGGAGCAACAACTTACAACGTATTAGACACACCTAGTTGGATGGATACCACTAGACATGATGCATTTACCATTCAAGCGTTCCACCAAGATCAAGTCACTATAACGCCACCCAATACGCAAGTATTAGCCAGTAGTTCTTTGTGCCCTAATGCTGCATTAATCATTGAAGATAAGGCCCTGACCTTTCAAGGTCACCCTGAATTTAATCCAGATTTCAGCGAAGCACTCATAAGCAGTAAGCGCGATCAAAACATCATCCCTCAAGCACTGGCAAATAGTGCTTTAAGCGAGATTACGACACCGCTAGATCAAAACCTCGTAAGCCAATGGATCTGTGCCTTTATACGCTTTAAGCTCGACAAAGAGTCATAGCGCTATACTTTTTGACGCTCACCCTTTACGACACTCATTGGATCTTGATGGATAAGCACATCTGATTTTGGAAAAGCACGCATCAGTGCTTCTTCTACTTTATCGGCAATACTATGCGCTTCAATGAGCAACAAATCATCTCTAAGCTCAAGATGCATCTGAATGAAGCGGATTTCACCAGACATTCGGGTGCGCACATCGTGCACACCTTGTACTTGATCGATCTCCACCGCAATCCGCTTGATTTCATCAATTTCAACCTGCGGCAAACGGTGGTCTAACAAAGACTGCACTGCCTGATAGGCTATATCCCACGCGCCTTTTAATATATAAAAACCAATGCCTATGCCAAAAACAGCATCGGCAATAGGCCAGCCAAAGCGACTAAACAGCAACGCTAGCATCACCGTCGCATTCATCAACAAATCTGACTGATAATGCAAAGAATCCGCTTTTATTGCCTGGGAGCCTGTGAGGGAGACCACTTTCTTTTGATATACGACCAAAACACCGGTCAGTACGATGGCAAACAAGCTCACCCAAATACCCAACTCTGGCTCGACCAATTCTTGAGGATGAAAAAACCGTTCAAAACCCGAGAGCACTAAAAATACAGCAGAACCGGCGATAAACGCCGATTGAGCTAATGCCGCTAAAGACTCCGCTTTACCATGGCCAAAACTATGCTCTTCATCCGCTGGCTGCAACGAAAAACTCAAGATCAGCAAACTAGAAAAAGACGCAGCTAAATCTAATAGAGAATCAACCAGTGATGCCAATAAAGTCACAGAACCTGTTTGCCACCACACTAACAGCTTAGCTATTAGCAATATAGTCGCCACCCCCATTGCTGCAAATGCGGCACGCTTGACGAGTTGCGCATACTGACTCATATATATCCTCTATTGATCAATAGTCGTTCATTTTATTTTACTTTGGCCCTGGGCTTCACGGCTTTCTTAGATCGTTTTTTTGCAGTGGCTCTTTTTTTAAAGTTTGGCTTCTTGCCTTCACCTTTAAGCCCTGTAAAAGCACCCTGCTCCACTTGGCCCGAAAGCTGAGTAATCACATTTTGTAATTCATACATAAATTGTTGGTAATTGAATTCACGCTGCGCCATTAAAGATAATCTAGACTCCCAAAGCGCAGTCATATCTGGAGTAGTAGCGACATCAGGTAAACTGGCAATCAACTTTTTACCAATGTTGGTCGATTTAATTACCTTCCCTTCACGGACCAAAAATAAGCGATTGAAAAGTAACTCAATGATGCCTGCTCTAGTTGCTTCCGTTCCTATACCATCGGTTTCTTTTAGAATTTTTTTTAGTTCGACATCTTGTACGAATCGACTGATACCTGTCATTGCAGATAACAAGGTAGCATCACTAAAGTAAGCAGGAGGACTGGTCATTTTATCACTGATTGCCCCATCAACACATTGTAATACATCACCTTTGTTTAAATTAGGTAACAGTTTTTCTTCTTCTTGATGCGATTTTTTACTCGTTAGCTGTATCACCTTCCAGCCTAAATTTGTGCACTGCTTGGCTTTCCCACCGAAAATACCCCCTGCAATATCTACTTCCAATAAGCGCTCGTCATATTGGTATGCAGGATAAAACTGATATAAATACTGACGAGCAATCTGCTGATAAATAAGCGCTTCATCCGCATTTAAAGTAGATCCAATGACTTTTTTTAACGTCGGTATAATCGCGTGATGGGCGTCGACTTTTGCATCATCCCAAGCTTTAGAACGACGCTTTAGATCTGCATTGGCAACAGCTGTTGCCAATTTTGGTTCTGTGACGGCAATAGCACTGGTTACACCGCTTGCTTGCAAAAAATGCTCACTAGGTAAGTAACGACTATCAGATCTGGGGTAAGTGATCAGCTTATGGCGCTCATATAACCCCTGACAGACCTCCAAGACTTTTTTAGCGCTAAAACCAAATCGTTTAGCCGCATCAATTTGCAAACTCGATAAGCTGTAAGGCAGTGGCGGCGCTTGTTGCCGCGCTTTATTCTGACAGCGCAATACGCTAGCATTTTGGCCTTTTATCCGTGAAACCACGTTTTGCGCTAAAGAACGATTAAGCACCCGCCCCTCAGCATCTTGATATGGTGCACAGCTCTCACTTGGCTGCCATTTTAAAGAAAAATGTATACCATCGACCGTTAATAGTTGTGCCCACACTTCATAGAAAGGCACAGGCCTAAAATTTTCGATTTCAAGATCACGTCGAACGACTAAACCCAGCAATGGCGTTTGCACACGTCCGACCGATAATACGCCGTTAAAACCCGCTTTTCCGCCTAATATGGTACATAATCGGGTCAAATTCATGCCGTATAACCAATCTGCTCGAGAGCGTGCTAAAGCGGATGTGGATAATGGTATAAACTCTGAATTTAGCCGCAAGTTTGCTAAAGACTTTTGTACCGCACTGACGTTGAGATCGTTTATAAGGCACCGCTTAGCGCTATTACGTTTGCGCATCCCTA
>Ga0209291_1001259_pt1 | contig 22924 bp, 20 predicted proteins | sample GOMGulsemesocosm_FD_184633 | JGI IMG/M metagenome (GOLD analysis project Ga0209291, IMG submission 184633) | Methane-oxidizing microbial communities from mesocosms in the Gulf of Mexico - GOM9B Gulf of Mexico (SPAdes) (version 2) | ecosystem: Environmental > Aquatic > Marine > Cold seeps...
CTTCCTGATGATACTCGTTTGAATTTTGTAAAGTAGCTGCGTAAATATTGATGTTTTTTTCTGTTAAAAATTTAATAATTTCTTCAGTGGTCCCAGTAGCTATTTGATTGGTAAACACACAACCTACACTAGAGCGAATGATGTTAGGGTTGTATAAATCCGTTTTTGGATTCGCGATAAAAATAGCATCCACATTGGCTGCATCTGCAGTACGTAAAATAGCGCCAATATTTCCTGGTTTTTCAGGTGCTTCAGCGATAAGTATCAACGGAGTTTCCGTTTTGAATGTTACAAACTCTAAAGCGTTTGATTTAATTTTTACAATTGCAACAACACCTTCAGTAGAACTTCTGTAAGCAATTTTTTGGTGTACTTCTTTAGAAACACTAACTAAGTTAATTTGTTGATCTGTTAATTTGTTTATATCACCTTCTGAAACTAAGTCTTCATACAATAAAATAGTATCTATTTCATAACCTCCGTTTAAGGCGAGTGTTAACTCTCTAATCCCTTCAACGGTAAACAAACCTTCTTTTTTTCTAAGGCGAGATTTCTCTTGTAATTGCAGCACTTTTTTTACCAGCGCATTTTGTGTACTACTTATGTATTGCATATGGCAAATATACAGCTAAGCTTTTTATAGTTAGTTAAAAAATGTATTTTCGATTAAAATTTAAAAACTAACTTAAATTATGAAAAAAACAGTGCTTTTTCTACTGCTATTCCTGGGTATAGCAGTAAGTGCGCAAGTGGCCAATCCAGCGGTAAGTTTATTTCAATGTGATGATGACAATGATGGTATTGCAGCGTTTGATTTAACAGTGAATAATTCTGTGATTTTAGGAGGACAAAATCCTGCTGATTTTACGGTTACTTATTACGGAACTCTGGCAGGAGCAGAGGTTGGTGTTGGGGAAATAGATACTAATGTGCTTTATCAAAATATTATAGTAAATACACAAACAATCTATGTAAGAGTTGAAGAAAATGCAACAGGGAATTATGTTGCTAACACTACATTTACATTAAATGTTATAAGTAGCCCTGTGTTACCTTCAGATCCATTAATTTACGCACAATGTGAGGAGCAACCTAATATTACAGATGGATTGGTGGTTTTTGACTTACCATCATATGAGTCAACATTTTTATATACTGAAATCATTGCGGCAGGTGGAAATACAGCGGATTATACTTCAACGTATTATACAGGGTTATTGGCAAGTGGAGATCCAGATCCAATTTCAATAATTGCAAATCCTTCAGCATATATAAACGTAATTACACCTGATGAAGTAATTTATGTTTTTGTAGTTAATACTAATACGGGTTGTAGAACAGCAAAAGCAATCACCTTACATGTTAATTTAGTTCCAACTGCTAATTATACACCTGTTTTTGTATGTGATGATGATGACTACAATACTGTAAGTGATGGGTTTTTTACATTTAATTTAGTAGATTATATTCCTAACATAACAGGAGGGGAAACAGGATTAGATGTTGCGTTTTATACAACTTTTTCAGATGCAGAAAATGGTTCAGGAGTTAGTTTTATTAATGATCCAACAGCTTATGGAAATACAGTAAATCCACAAGCAATATTTGCAAGAGTAGAAAGTCCAACAGTAGGTTGTTATGCTGTTTCAATAGTAAAATTACATGTAAACCCAAACCCTACACCATTATCAACCCCATATATTATAGCTAGTTTAGGGAATAATGGAGTCATGGAACAATGTGATGGAAATGTAGATGGTTCAGGAGCTATTGCAGAACAACAAGCTATTTTTGATGTAACCCAATGGGAAACCCAAATAATAAATGGTGAGGTAGGAGTTTCTGCCTGGTATTATACAAGTTTAAATGATGCAGAAGCAGGAGTTAATCAAATTATAACACCAACCGCTTATGTCAATATTTCAAACCCGCAAACAATATATATGCGTGTCACTAATGACGGTACTGGAATTGATTTTGATGATGGAACGGGGTGTTTTACTATCGTAGCCTTTGAAATATATGTGCCAGTACCTGAAGTTATGGTAGTAGCAGATAAAGATATTCTTTGTATAGATCAAAATGGGGTGCCACTAGCAAGTGTGTCATTACCTTTGTTGACAGCTACTGCTGGTCCTGCTCCTTCTGTAGTATATGATTATCAATGGGCGTTTAATGGGAATGATATTCCAGGAGCAATAAATCAAACATATTCGGTAACTCAAGAAGGTGATTATACTGTTACAGTATCAGGACCAACAGATTTTGATTGTATTAATGTATCAACTCCTCAAACGATCGGAGTGTCAGGAGTTCCTGACGGATTTAATGTTAGTGTAACTTCAAGTCCATGTGATGCTAGTCAAATAATTACAGCATCGGTAACATCTACAATACCTGGACTTGTATTCTGGTACAGTTTGGATAATGGGCAACCTACTACAAATGGAACATTTACTGATGTTAGTGACGGGATACATACAGTTACCATTACAGATGGTGAAAATTGTTGGACTAATTCAATTCCAGTTGAAGTTTTAGAGTGTGAGTTGGCACAAGACAATTTAACAGTAGAAACTGTAAGTGAAACATGTGTTGGTTTAGATAATGGTATGGTGCAAATTACAACCAATGAAGCCTACACTTATGAAGTAAATATGTCATTAAATGGGAATGCAATTGCAGTAAGTCCTAATACTTTTACAGATGTTATAAGTATTCCTAATTTAGGTTCAGGAACATATTATATATGTGTTACGGCAATTGAGGTAAATGCCACACAATGTTATGATGTATACGTTGAATCGGTTGAGAATTTAGTTGGTTTTTCTGGAAGAATAGGGAATGTGTATAGTTTAGAGTTAACAGGAAGTAAACATTATAATGTTGCGATTAATGATGTAGTTACTGAAATAAATGTTGCAACCACAACTGAAGTAATTACTTTTGAGCATGAGCTTTCTGCTGAGGTTACTGCTGTAAAAGTAACGACAGATAAGGAGTGCCAAGGAAGGTTTGAAGAAACAGTGTTATTGAATGCAGCTAAATTGGTTATGTATCCAAACCCAGTAGTTAATGAAATTTATTTCTCAACGAATACAGAATTATCATCTGTGGTGGTTTATGATATGTCAGGAAAAGTTGTATTGCAAAAAACAAACAATGCAAATGCAATTAATGTATCTGAGTTATCGATAGGGTTATATTTTATAAAAGCCACTTCAGGAACTACAGTGTTTACTTCTAAGTTTATAAAAAAATAAAAATGAAAAATTTAATATATCTATTTATCGTTTTATGTATCACTTGTTCATGTAGTGATGATTCAGACGATGTTGTATTTAACGCTATAACAGTTGCTGATTATATTACACCTGCAAATAATGGTGTTTGTGAAGGGGTAATGACTGCTAATCAAACAGGAATTGAAGTATTGTTTAGTTGGAATGGATTTTCAACTAATCCAACCGGAATAACCTATACAATTGTACTTACTAATTTAACAACAAGTACATCACAAACGGTTGTTATAGAAAATGGAGTTACGAGTACGTCAGTAGTCTTAGAGCCTAATACTGCTTATGAATGGACCGTAACTGCTTCAGATACAACAGGACAATCGATTACAGGAGCTACAGGACAGTTTCATACACCTTATGAGGCATCAACTAATTATACGCCATTTCCAGCAACATTAAATGCACCAGTAGCTCAAGCAACTGTATCAGCAGGAAATGTTGTATTTGATTGGTCAGGGAATGACCCTGATGTAGGAGAAACAGTAACACTAACGTACGATTTGTATTTAAGTACTGCCAATCCACCAGTATTGCATACAGCAGCTATTATAACTATGAGTAGTACTGTTAGTTTGCCCGCAGGGACTTATTATTGGTTTGTAAAAAGTAAGGATGTAAATGGAAATGCCTCATATTCTACAACAAGAACATTAATAGTACAATAGTATTTATATAACATCACTTTATTAAAAAGCTACTCGGTATGAGTAGCTTTTTTTATTGTAAAAAAAATAATTCAAATTTTATGTAACAAATCACTACACTTTGCGTTCTAATAGGGTATTACATCATCATAATAATCATCAATTAAAATAACACTCATCATGTTAAAACAATTCTTTATTGTCTGCTCTGGAGCAGATACCGACCTGTTGGATAATTGTTCAACAGGAGAACAAACTAAATACGCAGGTATTGGAGCAACCGTTTTTTTTACTGCGGTTATGGCATTTATTGCTGCAAGTTACGCGTTGTATACCGTTTTTGATAATCTCATAATCGCAATAGGTTTTGGATTAGTTTGGGGGCTCTTGATATTCAATTTAGACCGCTTTATAGTGTCTACAATCAAGAAAAGAGAAAAATTTATACAGGAATTATTACAAGCTTCTCCTAGAGTTTTATTAGCAATGATTATTGCTGTCGTGATTTCAAAACCATTGGAATTGAAAATTTTTGAAAAAGAGATTAATCAAGTACTCTTAGAAGAAAAGAATACAATGACGCTCGATAATAAAAATCAGATAGGATTACTATATACTCCAAAAATAGCAGAATTGACTTCTCAAATAGGAGGCTTAAAAAAAGAAGTTACTGAAAAAGAGGCTGAGGTAAACTCATTGTACAGTACTTATATAGCTGAGGCGGAAGGCCGTGAAGGAACTAAATTACTTGGTAAAGGGCCGGTTTATAAGGAGAAAAGAGATAAACATGACGCCATGTTGTTGGAGTTACAAGAATTGAAAACAACCAATAAAGAAAAAGTAGCAGCTATTGAAAACGAAATAGAAACTCTCAATAATACCTATGAATCTCAATTGTTAACCACGCAGCCAATTATTGATGGGTTCGACGGATTAATGGCCCGAGTAACTGCTTTAGGGAAACTACCTTGGTTACCTTCATTTTTTATATTTATATTGTTTTTAGCAATAGAGACTTCACCTATATTAGCTAAGTTACTCGCTAATAAAAGCGAATATGATTTTAAATTAGAAAATCAAGAATCGGAAGTTAAAACGTGGATTCAATTACAAGTTCATGAAAGGAAGAATAATTTAAAAACCAATACTGTTATAAGTGATAAAGTGTATGTGGATATTCAGGAAGCAGAAGATTCATATGACTATAAAAAGAAAAAGGCAGAAGAATTGATTCGCTTACAAGCGGATGTTTTTTATAAAAATCAGAAGAATGTGATTGTGTAACTCATAGAGTAATAATAAATGATAAGCTAAATGTAAGGATATTGTAATGTGACAGACAACCTATATCAAATAGATATAAGAAATGAAAAAGTTTAGTGCCATTGCAATAATGTTAGTTAGTTTTTATGGGTTTTCTCAATCAGCTAATAAAGTAAGTGAAGTTTCTGCTGAAAGTATAACAGAACGATTTCCAAATAAATTAAATAGCATGTTTGCTGCTCATGGAACTTATGAACACTGGGATACAATGAATCAGTTGTCTTTTGATTTATTGAAAAAAGGTGGTGCTACAGAAACTCATTTAGTAGATTTAAAATCGCGTAAAACATTAATTAGTTCTTCGAAATTTACTATTGGGTTTGATGGAAATGATGTTTGGATGAATGCTGAAGGGAAATTTCCAATTGAAAGAGCTCGCTTTTATCATAATCTTTATTTTTACTTTTATGCAATGCCTTTTGTATTAGGCGACCCTGGGATTACCTATTCAAAAGTAGCTGATTTACATTTTGAAAATAAAACTTATACTGGGTATAAAATTGCCTATGGTAGTAATATTGGTGACTCCCCTGATGATAATTACTTTGTGTATTTTGATAAAACATCACTTCAAATGACGTGGTTAGGATATACTGTTACTTATGGTGATGATAAACCAAGCACAGAAATCCATTACATAAAATATACTGATTGGGGAAAAGTAAATGAATTAGTATTACCAAAGACATTACAATGGTATGATTCTGAAAATAATTTACCTAAAACTCCAAGTAATAGTGCTGAATTTGAAAACATTCAAGTTTCTGGTAAAATGATTGACGCTTCAAAATTTGTAAAACCAACAGATGGGGTAATAGGAGAAAAATAGGATGTATAATAGAATAATAAAAAAGTCGGTTAAACTAAATGTGTTTAACCGACTTTTTTATTTAAAGTTTTTGAAGATTAATTGGTTTTGTATTTTTCAATATAACGATTGTATAATTCTGTTTGATGTGTTTCTAAGCTAATAGTTCGGCCTTGAATAAAAGCATGAGAAAGTTTATTTGTTCGCATATCTAAAGCATCTCCTTCTGAAATAAATAAAGTAGCATCTTTGCCAACTTCTAAACTTCCAGTAAAATTATCAACACCTAAAATTATTGCGGTATTTAAAGAAATCAACTGTACAGCCTTTTCTTTGTCAAGTCCAAAAGCTACACAAGTCCCTGCATAAAAAGGGAGATTTCGTGTATTCATACGTTCCATGCTCCCGCTAGTATTTAAGCCCACTAAAACACCAGCATCTGATAAAATAGTTGCTAGTTTATAAGACATGTCATAATCGTCATCATCATTCTCAGGAGTGCTATGTACACGTTGTAATATTACTGGGATATTGTGTTTTTTTAGCAAATCAATTGTTTTGTATGCTTCGTAAGCTCCAACTAGAACTAAATTTACCTTTTGTGTAATCCCAAAATTTACGGCATCAATAATTTGTTTTTCATCACTTACATGAATAAAAACTTTTTTAGTGTTATTAAATACTGGCTCCATACTATCAAAAACCAAATGTGTTGTTTTGGAGTTATTAAATTTTGACTGTTTAAAGAAATTAATTAATTCGGTTACTTGCTCGGTGTATTTTTTATTTGGAACAGTTGGACCTGGAGCAGCCCACCACCCAGAACGATTGAATGTTCGAGGCCAATTGATATGAATTGCGTCATCTTCTTTAATTACAGCATCTTCCCAATTCCAGGCATCAAATTGAACAACAGATGAGCTTCCCGAAATCCGTCCTCCTCTAGGTGTAATTTGCCCTTGAAGGACTCCATTAGGACGCATGCTTTCAGTAACTTTTGATTCAGTATTGTATGCAATGATGCTTCTTATATGCGGATTGTAAGTACCAAGTTCTCTTTGGTCATTAGAGGCTCTAACAGCATCAATTTCAACAAGCCCTAAGGTCGTATTTGGAGCGATAAATCCTGGGTAGACATGTTTTTCATGTGCTTTTATAATGGTTCCTTTGTAAGCAATTTTACTTGTTGTTGCATCAGCAACAATAGTAAGCTTACTATTCTCAAAAATAAGCAATGAGTTTTTTATTACAGTTCCATTACCAATATGTGCAGTTGCTCCAACAATAGTGACAGGGGTTGATTGTTTTTTACCTGGAGTTTGCTGAGAAAATCCCAGTGAGCAGATAAGTAGTGTTATATATATTATGTTTTTCATAAGTTATGAACTAATGTTAATATGTAAAATTGAATATTATTGATAATCTCCTTCGAAATCACAATGTATGTGCGGTCTTTTGTTTTTCTTCGGCGATTGAGTCTTACCACCTTTGTTTTTATAATCAAGCATTAAATTAATTAGGGTGTTGCGTTCTTTTTTGATATTCTCACGATTTTTTAAATCACGTGCAAGATCAAAGTAAACAACTCCTTCAATAATTGTTTTTTCAGCTTTTGCGTAGATAGATAATGGATTAGTGTTCCAAAGAACTATATCAGCATCTTTACCAATTTTAATACTTCCAATTGACTTGTCTAAGTGTAAAAGTTTTGCAGGGTTTAAGGTTACAAATTTCCAAGCATCTTCTTCAGAAATGTCACCGTATTTTACTGCTTTTGCAGCTTCTTGATTTAAACGTCTACTCATTTCAGCATCATCTGAATTAAATGCTACAGTAATACCTTGCTTATGTAAAATAGCTCCGTTATAAGGTATGGCGTCATTAACTTCATATTTATATGCCCACCAATCACTAAAAGTTGATGCGCCAACTCCATGTTTTTTCATTTTATCTGCAACTTTATATCCTTCTAGAATGTGTGTAAATGTATTGATGTTAAAATTAAATTTTTCTGCTACTTTCATTAACATATTAATCTCGCTTTGAATATATGAGTGACAGGTAATAAAACGTTCTTTGTTTAGTATTTCTGCAATAGTTTCCAACTCATCATCTTTTCTGTATGGTGCACCACTTTTCTTTTTAGTATCATAGGCTTTAGCACGAGTGAAGTAATCAATATATACTTGCTCCACCCCCATTCGTGTTTGAGGGAAACGAGTATAACTTTCCCAGTTACTTTGCTTAACGTTTTCTCCTAATGCAAATTTGATGGCTTTTGGAGCATTTGGAATTAACATTTTATCAGGAGTTTCTCCCCACTTTAATTTTACAAGAGCTGATCGTCCTCCAATAGGATTTGCTGAACCATGTAGAATCTGAATTGTTGTTACTCCACCAGCTAGATTTCTGTAGATATTAATATCGTTTGATTTTACTACATCTTCAATGGTGACTTCTGCGGAAGAGTTTTGTCCTCCCTCATTTACAGATGAGGTTGCAATATGTGAATGCTCGTCAACGATTCCTGCTGTTAAATGCTTTCCGGTACCATCAATAATAGTAGCGTTATTTACGCTAATATTTTTTCCAACTTTTTTGATTTTACCGCCACTAATTAATACATCGGTATTTTTCAGAACTCCCTCTTTTTCATTGGTCCAAACAGTAATGTTTTTGAATAAAAGTGTTTCTTGTTTTGGAGAGTTATTAAACCCGTAAGCCATATTTGGATAAGAAATATCTACTAAAGTAGGAGCAGTGTTTTTATCTTTTTTTTCGCCTTCTTTTTTCTTGTCTTTTGCCTCTGAATAGTTACCTATAAAAGTAGTTTCCGTTCCATTTGCTAAAATAGCTTTACCATGTATATCTGCTTTTTCTTGCGTAATTTTTGCAATTAATCGAGTATATGAGTGAGTATTTTTTTGTAAAAAATGAATGTTTAACCAATCATCTTTAAAGGTCATTTTACTAGTAAGTTTTATAGTGTCTTGTTTAAGCTCTGCTTTAAATTTAGGGGCTTTACCGCTTAATATTAAAGTGTACTTTTTGTTATTAAGAGTGAGGTCGTAATTACCACTAATATTTTTTGAATTCATATCAGAGAACTCATTTTTGTTCCCCATAATCCAATGCTCATAAAGTGTTGTTTTTGAGTCAAAAATATCTCCAGAAGTAATCATGAAATTTGCATAACTTCCTTTTTGAAGGCTACCTATTTCATTTGATTTACCTAAAAGTTTCGCGGGAATAGTAGTAAGCGCAGCAAGTGCATCAGTTTTATTTAAACCATATTTTATAGCCTTTTGTAAATTGGTATTAAAATCTGATACAGATTTTAATTTATGTGTAGTTAAAGCAAAAGGGATATTATTTTTAGTAAAAGCACTTGGGTTTGTAGGTGCTAAATTCCAATGCTTCATGTCTTTTAAAGAAATTTTTGATGCTTGAAATGGATTCTCAACATCATAAGCTTTCGGGAAGTTTATTGGGAGTATGTATGCAGTATTTGTAGCTTTAATATTTTTTATACGCTGGTATTCATCTCCACCACCAACTATAGTGTAGTTTACGCCAAATTCATCACCAAGTTTATCAACCCTTAGGTCATTTAACCAGTTACCAGCATCAAAAACATTAAGTCTGTTTTTATTTGCTAGAAAAGCCTCAATAGACAAATCCTTTGTTTCAATATTTCCTTTACTATACCAGTCAGCATCATGATGTACTTGTCTGATTAGTGCCATTCCCCCCATAATAGAACCAGGGTAGGACTGTCTAGATAATTTACTTTTATTAAAAGAAAAGTATTGTGCCGATTTTTCTTCAATAATTCGAGTTGCAGCAGTTCCTTTTTGATCTAAGGCAACTAAAGTACCAGTACCACTCATGATGGCATCATGTACGTGTGTGTTAACAATTCCAAAACCTGCTTTAAGTAATTCTTCTGCTTTCTTGTTGTCATATTTAAAAGAATTGAAAGAATTAGTTTCTGGTCTGATATGGTCATTCCAGTAATATCCTTTTCTATTTGCATCATACTGAGGAGAATTGTTTCCTCTCTCTCTTTTAAGTTTTTCGATACCGAATGAACTATAGATATCAATAAATGAGGGATAGATCGTTTTTCCTGAAAGATCAATTCTCTCTGTATTATTTGGAATATTTACAGTAGTACCAATTGCAATAATTTTATTATTCTCAATCAATAAGGTTCCATTGTTAATAATTTCTGAAGGACTTACATGTATTGTGGCGTTTGTGAACGCGATTATAGAGTAATCGGGGCTTTTTACACCATTTGTTTTGGGGTGATATTCTTGAGAATAAGATATGCTTATCATCAAAAATAAGAGTATACTAAGTTTAAGTTGGTTCATTAGGTAGATTTAGTTTTTTTAATGTTTTTAAAGATAGATAACTAAATCAAAAATAATGAACTTTAAGAATTCTTTAACATTTATTGAACGATAGGAATGTGTTCATTTAGAATCCATTTTTTTAATAAAATTTTATTAGTAGAAATTTCTGCAAAGACATAAATGTCATTTTGAAAACAATAGGAATGTTCGGCATATTCAATTACCACCTTATTGTCGCAATAACTTGAGTGTAAAAAATACAATTCCTTGTTTTTAATAAGTATATATCCTACATGATTATTTAAGCCGATAAAATAAAGACCATCATTATAAATGTTAAGAAGACTTTTCTTTAATTCGGAATAACTGATATTTCGATATATTTTTAATTTGTTTTTTGGCTGTAAACTTAAGGCTATATTTAAGCCAGCTTGTTGTGCCATTTTGTATCGGTTCAAATTAAACCCAAAATGTTGTAATGTTGTAGAGACAAAATAACCACAAGCAATTTCACCTTTGTTGGGTGTATTTGTATGTCCTTCATAAGCCCATGTGGTTTCATACCAATGTGGTACTATATTATTTAGTAGCGTATTAAGGAAGTAATTAGAAGTGTTATTTAATGTTTTTTCTGGGGCTTTTGAATATTCTGATTGTAATGCTATTCTTTTTTTACTTATTTCATGGAGTACTTTTTTGTAATTTCCTTTAGGTATATAATTGATATCTAATTTAACAGAATCTAAAATTACCTCTAACTCTTGAAGGGCTTCGTTATTGACTATAGTGTCCTTTGCTAATTGAAGAACATCTGATGATTTAATTTCTTTTACAGTTTTTTTACAACTTAATAAAGCTATAGTTGTTATTATGATATAATAAAGTTTCATGTATTATCTAACGATAGAATATCATAAACCTTGCTTCAACTCATGATTAACAATTAAAGCAACTACATAACTATAACTTTTAATCCCTTTTTGTTGATTGTTACTTTTTAAAAACAAGTCATACCCATATTTAAAAACAACTTCCATTGGGTTTTGATAACTACTCCAAAAATTTTGACTTTCTTGAAAATTTTTACGAATACCTAAGTTCAGCTTTTGAAGTAAATATTCGTATTTATTTTCATCTCGCCTATAAATTTCATTTAAACAATAACGGACAGCAAAAGTAGCTCCAGCATAATTAAAATATATGTCAGGATTTTCCATACAAGCTAAATAGCCTATGAAATTAGTTTCATTTTCAGCAGCATATCCTATTTGATGTGCTTCTTCGTGACAACTTACTAATGGAAAATGATATTTCGGAATTAAGTAATTAACCTGAGCTTCATTAGTAAATGGATTCAAATAACCACTATAGCCAGAATATGTTAATGGTAATGACCATATAGATTTTTTAATGCTTCTAGGCTGGTATTTTAAATTGGGGTATTGTTGTTGAAGTTGTAGGTATCCATTAATAGTCTTATTGAAAATTTGAGACCTATTATGTGGAATTACAGCTTTAGTTGAGTCATTTAGTGCAATTTTTAAATGAATGTTATTTGCATTAGTAATAAGGTTTTCGGTTACTTGAATTAATTGTTCGGTAGTATATGTTGTATCTAAACTTAATGTTTTAGATATTGGGTTTCTATAATAATTCAATCCCCATAAAAAATTAAAAGCGAAGTAAATTATTGATAAGAAAGCAAAAATACTTCTAAATGTTTGTTTTGGGATTCTATAAAAATTTCTCCAATTTTTAAAAGACCACCTGATTAAAAAAAGAACTAAACCTATATATAATAGATCTCCAATGGAAAAAGGAATCCACCCAAGTAGGTAGCGTAAAGTTTTTGATATAAAAGGATACGCGCCATTACTATAATAGGCTTCAATAAAACCAGGAAATTGCCCTAATATTTTAACGAACACTATTTGTAAAGGAAATAATACTGCTAATAAGAGTTTTTTGTTTTTAAATATTTCCAAAATAATTTCCTTGTGTGATGAGTACTTTGATTGAGATGATAAAAATAATGAATTTAAATAAATCAGAAATCATCTGTATATAGAAATTGTGTAAAAACTCACTATCTTTGGCGCATATAAAAACAGGATATAATGAGTCAAGAAGTAAGAGAATTAGAACCAAAGGTTTTATGGAATAAATTTGCCGATTTAAATGAAGTACCTCGTCCGTCTAAAAAGGAAGAGCGTGTAATTGCATTTATGAAAAAATTTAGTGAGAATTTAGGTCTAGAAACTCTAGTAGATGCTGTTGGGAATGTAATTGTAAGAAAGCCCGCTACTCCAGGTATGGAAGATAGAAAAATGGTGGTTTTACAATCACATTTGGATATGGTACATCAAAAAAATGCAGAAGTTAACTTTAATTTTGATACTCAGGGGATCGAGATGTATGTTGATGGTGACTGGGTTCGTGCTAAAGGGACTACTCTTGGAGCAGATAATGGCTTAGGAGTTGCTACAATCATGGCTGTTTTAGAATCAACTACAATACAGCACCCAGCTATTGAGGCATTGTTTACTATTGATGAAGAAACTGGAATGGGTGGAGCTTTCGGTTTAGTAGGAGGATTACTAAAAGGTGATATCCTTTTAAATTTAGATACTGAAGAAGATGATGAAATTGGTGTAGGTTGCGCAGGTGGTATAGATATTACTGCTACAAAAGCATATACACAAGAATCAACTCCTGATGGAACTGTTGGGTATACAATTGAAATAAAAGGATTAAACGGTGGGCATTCTGGAATGGATATCATCAAAGGTTTAGGGAATGCAAATGTATTCATGAACCGTTTATTATTTAAAGGATACGAAAAATACGGATTACGTGTGTCTTCTATAAAAGGAGGGAGTTTACGTAATGCAATACCAAGAGAAAGTTTTGCTACTATAGTAGTCGATAAACTACATGCTGTATCTTTTGAAAAAGATTTGGCTATTGAAGTTACTCGTATTAAAGCTGAGTTTGCAAGCTTAGAAGCTGATTTAGAGATAATTATTTCAGAAGCAACTCTACCAAAGAAAGTAATGGAGGTTGGTGCACAAGAAAATGCAATCAAGTCAATTTATGCAGCTTTAAATGGCGTACATAGAATGAGTCCAGATATAGAAGGTTTAGTTGAAACATCTAACAATATTGCAAAAATAATTATCGCTGATGGTGAAGCTGTAGTAATGTGTTTAACACGTTCTTCGGTAGATTCTAATAAAGATGATTTGGCAAACAAGCTTACTTCTTGTTTTGAACTAGGTGGTTTTGAGGTTGAATTGTCAGGGTCTTATCCAGGTTGGACACCTAATATGAATTCTTCAATTGTAAAGTTAACGGCTGAGGTTTATAAGAAAATTAATGGAGAAGAAGCTAATGTAGCTGCTTGTCATGCAGGGTTGGAATGTGGTATTTTAGGTACACATTACCCAGAAATGGAAATGGTGTCTTTTGGACCAACTATTAAAGGAGCGCACTCTCCTGATGAAAGAGCAAGTATTTCTTCTGCAAAGAAATATTGGAATTTCTTTTTAGAGGTTTTAAAAGAAACCCCTAAGAAATAAATAATAAAGTTCATTCAATTAAAAAGCCACTCAAATGAGTGGCTTTTTAATTGATGTGTATTTGACTATTAGTTTCCGGCTTTTACAAGCTCAACATCAAATATTAATATCGCGTTTGGAGGAATTGCTCCACCAGCACCTCTTTCTCCATAACCTAAATATGGAGGTATTACTAAACGAGCTTTTTCACCTTCTTTTAATAACATAATTCCTTCATCCCATCCTGGAATAACCCTTCCTGTACCTATAGGGAAAGAAATTGGCTTACCTCTGTCTACAGAAGAGTCAAACTTAGTTCCGTCTAATAGTGTTCCAGTATAGTGAACTTGTACATTATCTCCTCTTTTTGCAGCTTTACCTTCTGTATTAGTTTGAGTAATTTTATAACGTAATCCTGTTGCTGTTTTTTCATATCCTTTTGCAACTTCGTCAATTGTCTTGTTCATTTCAGCTTTTGCTTTTTCTTGTGCTTCTTTTTCAGCCGAAAAATGACCATTGAATAATTTAGCAGCATCAAATTTCTTTGCAGCGCTTCCTTTTCTGATAATTTTTATAGATTGAATAGTGTCGTTTCCAGCTATAGAATTAACAATATCTTGCCCTATAACTACATGACCGAAAACAGAATGTTTATTATTCAAGTGTGGGGTAGGCTTATGAGTAATGAAAAACTGACTTCCATTAGTTTTAGGACCAGCATTAGCCATAGATAAAATACCAGGTTTGTCATGAACCAAGCTTGGGTCAAATTCATCTTTAAATTTATATCCAGGGTCTCCACTTCCAGTACCTAATGGACAACCACCTTGTATCATAAAATCAGGGATAACTCTATGGAATTTTAATCCATCATAATACATTTTTCCTTTATAATTATCAGAAACCATAGTGTTTGTTCCTTCAGCTAAAGAAACAAAGTTAGCTACTGTAATAGGTGTTTTTTCGTATTCTAACTGACAAACAATTTTCCCTTTGCTAGTGTTAAATTCAGCATACATTCCGTCTCCTAAATCAGGATATTGATCGTTACATGCGGTTGCGGCAAAAAATAATGATAAAAATAGTAATTTCATGATATTGATTATTTATTTAGTGTTCTATTTAATGATTCTTTGGTTACAAGTTCTTTTAATGTTACGGTACATATAATAGGTAGGTTAGCATTTATTTTTTTACCATCACCTCTATATCCATAGGCCAGTTGTGATGGGAAAATAAACTTTATTTTTTCTCCAACCTTAATTAATTTTAATCCTTGACGAAAACCTTCAATGATTTTACTTTCTTGATCTATATAATATGATTTATCTCCAATTTCAGCTGTAGTATAAATTTGGATGTTACGGATGTCTGTGACAGAATAAGTATACAATAGTCCATCTCCATAATGAGGTTTGTAGGTATTTACAGAATCTTTTTTGATGTAGCAGTATTTAAACCCTTTATTAGAATTAAGATAAGTATTTGTTGAGTCGTTATTTATGTATGATGTTATGGCATCATTTTCTAATTGTAGAATTTTTTTAGTACGATCAATAGAACTAGAGCTATGCATTGACGTCCCAGATCTTACAGTTACTGCTTTTCTTGGTTGAGGTTCTTTACAAGCTACAATACTTAAAAATAATAGAAATAGGGTCAGGCATCTCATTTAGCTTAGTTCTTTTTTATAGTTTGGCAATATACTAATAAATTTATCAAGAGTTTCTTCTAGAGTAAGCTTACTGGCTCCTCCGGCAGCATTTGTATGCCCACCACCATTAAAATGTGCTCTTGAAAATTCATTTACAGAAAAATCTCCTTTTGATCGTAATGATATTTTTATCAATTTACTGTTCTGATCTTCTTTAAATATAGCAGCTAATTTTATTCCTTGTAGTGATAGTGCATAATTAACAACTCCTTCAGTGTCTCCTTTTTGAGCATTGAATTCATTTTGTTCTTCTGCTGATAAGCTAATATAGGCAGTATTTAATTCAGGAATAACTTTAAGGTTGGTTAATGATTTCCCTAATAGTTGTAATCTATTATAAGAGTTGCTATCATATACATTTTGATGAATTTTTGCATTATCAATACCAATGTCAATTAAATTAGCAATAACTCTATGAGTTATGCTAGTTGTTGAGCGAAATCTAAATGAGCCAGTATCAGTCATGATTCCTGTGTAAATGCAATTTGCAATATCAGTATCTATAGTATTTATATCTTCTAAGGCGTCAATAAAATGATATACCATTTGACAAGTAGAACATATAGAGGTGTCTGAATATGTTACTTCTGCATAATTATCAGGTTGTTGATGATGATCTATCATGATGAATTTTGCAGAAGCACTACTTAATACTTCTTGCATATCACCAGTTCTATGCAAGGCATTGAAGTCTAATGTGAAAATTAAATCGGCATTATTAATTATAGTGTTAGCAATTTCTTTGTTTTCATCATATAATATAATGTGCTCGCTTTCTGGCAACCATTTTAGAAAAAAAGGAAAGTCATCTGGAACAATTACTGTTACATTTTTCCCTTGTTTCTTTAAGTATATGTATAGTGCTAATGATGATCCTATAGCATCTCCATCAGGTCCTTTATGACAAGTAATTACAATGTTTTCAGACGATTGTAATAAAGTTCTAGTTTTTTTTATATCTTTTCCCTCCATAATTAATGCGAATATAAGTATTCGGAAAAAATTATGGCATAGTTTGTGCCTTAAATGCTATAGTAAAGGGTGTCGTTTTGATGATTTCTTAGCAAATATCTTTGATGTTGTTGTAAAATTATTAATTTCGCACCGAATTAAACAAAACCTTTAAAATAATTCAAAATGAAAAACAATTACATTTTAAAAACTATTCTATTAATGTTAGTATCTGTTTCTTTGTCTTTTGCACAAGGAAATGATCAAGCTTGGCCTGAAATGGTAAAGGTAGAATCTGGAACTTTTATGTTTGGTGCGAATAAAAAAGACATGCAAGCAGAGAAAGATGAAAAGCCTCAACGTAAAGTTTCTGTTAAAGAATTTTACATGAGTAAATTTGAAGTTACCGTTTGGGAGTGGAAAGAATATACAAAAGCAAGTAAATTGAAAATGCCTAAAGAACAAGCTTGGGGATGGAATAATGATTTTCCTATCACAAATGTAACTTGGGAACAAGCAGTTGATTTTTGCAACTGGTTAAGTGAGAAGCAAGGATATAATAAAGCGTATTCTAAAGTTGGACCACGTTATGTGTGTGACTTTAATTCTAATGGATTTAGATTACCTACTGAAGCAGAATGGGAATTTGCTGCACATGGTGGGAGAAAAGGAAAAGGATACAAGTATGTTGGGGCAAACGATTTAGAGTTGACTTCATGGAATGTTGAAAACAGTGAAGCTAGGCCACATGCTTACGGATCTAAATACGCTAACGAGTTAGGTATTTTTGATATGAATGGGAATGTATGGGAATGGTGTTGGGATTTTTATGACGAAAATCATAATAAGGCTGTTAAAGCTGGAATGGTTCAAGATCCTAATAACAGAGGGCCTAAAAGAGGAGAGAAACGTATTGTAAAAGGAGGTTCATGGGATAGTAAATCATCTTTCTGTAGAATATCAAACAAAGTTTCCACTTTACCTGGTAATACATATGAGTTTTACGGAATGCGTTTAGTACAAACAAAACGTTTCTAGTAATTATATACTTTTAAGAAATAATTAAAAGAGCAGTTTTTACTGCTCTTTTTCTTTTTGGTAAAAACATGTTTGTAGATATAAGTAAAATAACTACTTTTGCACAAAAATTTAAAAATAATAAAGATGGCAACGAATAGAACATTTACTATGATTAAGCCTGATGGAGTTGAAAACGGACACATCGGAGGAATTTTAGGGAAAATTAATTCTGCAGGATTCAGAATTGTAGCAATGAAGCTTACGCAAATGACTAAAGCAGACGCTGAAGCATTTTACGCAGTACATAATGAAAGACCTTTCTTTGGTGAATTGGTTGAATTCATGACTCGTGGACCTATTGTTGCTGCTATCTTAGAAAAAGATAATGCAGTTGAAGACTTCAGAACTTTAATTGGAGCTACAAACCCAGCTGAAGCTGCTGAGGGAACAATCAGAAAATTATATGCTACTTCTATTGGAGAAAATGCAGTACATGGTTCTGATAGTGATGAAAACGCTGCAATTGAAGGTGAATTTCATTTTTCTGGAAGAGAAATGTTCTAAGAAACTTATTTCAAATCATATAAAAAGCCTAAAGAAATTTTCTTTAGGCTTTTTTGTTTTTCAGAATTTTGATTTAAAATGGACTTAAGCTAAAATCAATTCTTTAATAATATCTCTTCTTAAATATTCATTCATGTTAACGATTATTTTTGACCTCCCATAGCTTAATTCTTCTCTTAAAGGAGCAGAACTTAATCTGACTACAAGTGTTTGGCTCTTTAATTCAACGCTATCGGTGTACGCTTCAATAGATTTCCCCATTACTGCATACCAAGCGTTTTGGGCGTCAATTTTATCTAAGCCTTTATCTAAGTTGTTTTCCTTGATAAAGCCTTTCAATACATCAGAAATACTCATGTTTTCTTTGTTTCTTTTCGCCATAATACTTTTTAGTTACTGTTGAATTTTTCGTGCTTATTGTAGTGAAACAAAATTCCTTTTTCGTTTTTTAATACCAATTTTTCTTTTGTTAAGTTAACAATAACGTCTTCCCAGTTGTCAAGTGAGGTTATTGTTTTAATTACAAAAACACCTTCTTTATCTTCAATCGAAATCTTATCTTTAACATTGTTTGTTTTGTATGTACCACTAAAGTCAAGAGTTGTTTTTTTTCGATATCCTTCATTTTTGTCGTTTAGGAAATAATAGTCTAGAGTGCTATTAGCTCCGTATTTAGTTACTTTTTTATCAATTGATTCTACTTTATCGATATCCCAATAACCATTAAGTAGTTGTAAATCTTGTTGAGTGACTTTATCGGTACAACTGATTAGTATTATAAATAATATAGTGATTAAATACTTCATATGGTTATAATTTAAACAACTGGTATCTTTTGTTTGTCTTTTTAATAATATTTTCGGTTCGTTCAGCATGTGTATCTGAGATGAAAATCTGACCGAATTCATCTTTATTAACCAATGCTACTAATTGAGAGACTCTTGATTCGTCTAGTTTATCAAAAATATCGTCTAATAATAATATAGGTTTAATGTTTGATTGTTGTTTTAAAAACTCAAACTGTGCTAATTTTAAAGCGATTAAAAAGGACTTTTGTTGTCCTTGACTTCCGAATTTTTTAATGGGATGTTCAGAAATACCAAATACCAAATCATCTTTGTGAGTTCCAACCGAAGTGTATTGTATTACTTTGTCTTTTTGTAGGTTTTCTGCAAGTAATTCTGGAAACAATTTACCTTCAAGTTGACTCTTATATTGTAATGTTACCTCTTCATTATTGTTACTTAGTGCTTTATACTTGTCTAAAAATATAGGAATAAATGTTGCTACAAACTTGGTTCTAGTTTCAAAAATTAACTGGCCAAATTCAGAAAGCTGCTCGTTGTATACTGCAAGTGTATCCGCATTAAAGGTGTTGTTGAAAGCAAAATACTTTAATAGCGAGTTTCGTTGTTGTAATGTTTTATTGTATTTAATGAGCGTGGTTAGGTAGTTTTTATTTGATTGTGAAATAATACTATCTAAAAATTTTCGTCGTGTTTCACTACCTTCACTTATTAAATCATTATCAGCAGGAGAAATAATTACTAAGGGTAAAAAACCTACATGATCAGAAAAGCGATCATAAGCTTTACCATTTCGTTTGATAACTTTTTTTTGTCCCCTCTTTAAACTAACAATAATTTTTTCATTTCTTTCGGTTTTTAAGTATTCACCGTCAACAACAAAAAAGTCCGCATTATGATTTATATTTTGAGAAGCTACTGGGTTAAAGTAACTCTTTCCATATGATAAATGATAGATGGCATCTAATACATTGGTTTTTCCAACGCCGTTATTTCCAACAAAGCAATTTATTTTATCGTTGAATTCAAATGAAATTGATTCAAAATTTTTATAATTTACTAAAGAAATCTGTTGCAAAATCATTGTGAAAATGTGCTATTGGAGTTGTGTAAATAAGCGGTTTGCAAATTATTGAAAAATATCAAAACAATAGCGCTAATATTAAAAGAAAAATTATATTTTTGCTCGACATACAATATTAGATTATGGCTACATATAAGAAAAGAGGATATAGGAAACCGAAAGAAAAGGTTGAAGAGGTTATAAATGACGAACTTACTAATGAAGTAGAAGGATACGTTGAAGGTGAAAGTACAACTGAAGATGTTTTTAATACATTAGACGAAGGTGCTAATAAAGCTGAAGAGTGGGTTGCTGATAATCAAAAGTATATTTTCGGTATCGTAGGAGTTATTGCTTTAGGAGTATTAGCTTATATGGCTTTCGGAAAGTTTGTTACTGAACCAAAAGAAGCTGAAGCATCTAACGATGTATACAAAGCACAGTCTTACTTTACGCAAGCAGTTAGCGCAACAGGTACAGCTAAAGATTCCTTATTTAACTTAGCGCTTAACGGTGGAGAAGGGAAATTAGGATTGTTGGATGTAATTAGTGATTACAGTGGAACAAAAGCGGCTAACTTAGCAAATTATACTGCTGGTATGGCGTACTTAAATATGAATGATTACCAGAATGCAGTTACTTATTTAGATGAGTTTAGTTCTGATGACGAAATCTTAGCAGCTAATGCTAAAGGTGGAGTTGCTGATGCATTTGTACAGTTAAACCAATTGGATGATGCTTTAGGGCATTATGAAAAAGCAATACAAACTACAACTAACGAGTATACAACTCCTAAGTTTTTATTTAAAGCCTCTATCGTTGCTTTAGATTTAGGAAAGAATGATGTAGCTGTAAAGTATTTAAACAGGATAAAAGACGAGTTTTCAACTTCTTTAGAAGCTGGGAAAGTAGATGCTTTATTAGGTAAAGCGCAAGCAAAATAATAATGGCTACAATACATAAGAATTTATCAACTTACGATAAAAACACAATCCCAAATGCGAAAAACTTTCGATTTGGGATTGTTGTTTCAGAATGGAATACTAATATAACAGAAGGATTAAAAAAAGGAGCTTTAGAAACGTTGTTGGAAAACGGAGTGACTGAAGATAACATTGTTACTTGGGATGTGCCAGGAACTTTTGAATTGCCTTTTGGAAGCAAGCATATGTTACAAACCCAAGATGTTGATGCTGTTATTGCAATAGGAAGTGTGATACAGGGAGAAACGAAGCATTTTGATTTTGTATGTAGTGGAACTGCTCAAGGAATTATGGATTTAAATATTCATGGAGATGTGCCAGTAATATTTTGTGTTTTGACGGATAATAATATGCAGCAAGCTATTGATAGGTCTGGAGGAATTCACGGGAATAAAGGAACAGAAGCTGCAGTAGCAGCAATTAAAATGGCAACTTTAAGGAAGTATTAAATCGCTATTTTTATTTAGAATATGAACAAAGCTGATTTTTATAAAATCAGCTTTGTTGTTTTATAACGGTATGTTAACAAATATTAGCATTCATACTGCGGTATATATACGGTAAATGATTATTTTTGATATACTACATTAGCAATCATTTATGAGACTCCCAACACTTTTTAAGCAAAACAAAAACAAAAAATTCGGTTATAAGCCTCGTCATTATGATGAGCGTAAAGAACGTTTGGAGCGTTTGCATGAAAAGCATCACGGAGCAAAGGACGCAACCTCCATTAAAGGAAGCTTTAAACGTAGGTCATCTTTTAAAAACGATTGGAAATCCGAGGCTAAAGAAACGGATCAAAAACAATCACGAACAAGATTGATTGTAATTTTTGTATTATTAGTTGTAGTAGCGTTTCTTGTTTTAGATAAATATAATATCAAACTTTTTTAATGTCGGATATCATTCAGTTATTACCTGATCATGTTGCTAATCAAATAGCTGCTGGTGAAGTTGTACAAAGGCCTGCATCTGTAGTAAAGGAATTACTTGAGAATGCCATTGATGCAAAGGCAACTGCTATACAGTTGCTTATAAAAGATGCTGGAAAAACCTTAGTTCAAGTAATTGATAATGGTAGTGGGATGAGTGTTACTGATGCTCGTTTGTCTTTTGAGCGTCATGCAACATCTAAAATTTCATCAGCGGAAGATTTGTTTCAGTTGGATACAAAAGGATTTAGAGGAGAGGCTTTGGCTTCTATTGCTGCAATCGCTCATGTTGAAATGAAAACGAAACGTGATGCTGATGAATTAGGGACAATTTTAAAAATTGAAGGAAGTAAAATTACCGAACAAGAAGTAGTAGTAACTCCTAAAGGAACTTCTATTGCTGTTAAAAATTTATTTTTCAATATTCCTGCACGACGTAATTTTTTAAAGTCTGATCAGGTAGAAATGCGACATGTAATTGATGAATTTCAGCGCGTTGCATTGGTGCATCCGGATATCTCTTTTAAATTATATAATAACGGAAACGACTTATTTAATTTGCCAGCGTCTAATCACAGACAGCGAATAGTAAATGTATTTGGAACTAAAACTAACGAAAAGTTAGTTCCGGTTAATGAGGAAACTGAAATTGTTAATATTACTGGTTTTGTGGTAAAGCCAGAGTTCTCTAAGAAAAGTAATAAGGAACAGTTTTTTTTTGTAAATGATCGATATATAAAGAGTTCGTATTTAAATCATGCGATAACGTCAGCGTTTGAAGGTTTGCTAAAGGATAGAGCATATCCAGGATATTTCTTGTATTTACAAGTAGATCCAAAAACGATAGACATTAATATCCATCCAACAAAAACAGAAATTAAATTTGATAATGAGCA
>Ga0209291_1001262_pt1 | contig 22849 bp, 16 predicted proteins | sample GOMGulsemesocosm_FD_184633 | JGI IMG/M metagenome (GOLD analysis project Ga0209291, IMG submission 184633) | Methane-oxidizing microbial communities from mesocosms in the Gulf of Mexico - GOM9B Gulf of Mexico (SPAdes) (version 2) | ecosystem: Environmental > Aquatic > Marine > Cold seeps...
ATTTTAAAAAAAGCAGAAAATTATCTAACATTAAGCAAACAACACTCAGTATAATAGACGAAACCGTTCACAAAATTGGATATTGAACATGGCAATTCTTTCGATTCTGGAATACCCGGATAAAAGATTGAGGACTACAGCAAAAAAAGTTGACTCAAACTCTGCAACAATCCAGAAGCTCATTAATGACATGTTTGAAACCATGTATGATGCACCTGGCATAGGGCTAGCAGCTTCTCAGGTCAATGAACATCTGCAATTAATAACCATGGATCTATCGGAAGATAAAGATCAACCTATGGTACTAATTAATCCCTCCTTTGAAGTTCTCAATTCTGAGACAGATGATTTGCAAGAAGGATGCCTCTCCATTCCTGGCTTTTATGAAACACTGCACAGGCCCAATCACATACGTGTTTTAGCTCTTGGCAAAGACTTTGAGCAACAAGATTTTGAAGCAAAAGGGTTACTCGCAGTGTGTATCCAGCACGAGATAGATCACTTGAATGGTAAGCTGTATGTTGATCATATATCGAGACTTAAACGTAATAGAATCAAATCAAAATTAGAAAAAGCACACAAATTAGCCAACCACTAATATGCTTAACACCATAGATTAAGGCCTATCATGTCAAAACCCTTACGAATAGTCTTTGCAGGCACACCTGATTTTGCAGCGCAAACTCTAGCATCATTAATCAATAGCCAACACGAAGTTATTGCAATCTACAGCCAGCCTGATAGAAGATCTGGGCGTGGCAAGAAAATAACTCATAGCCCCGTTAAAAAGCTCGCGCTTGAATACAATATCGATATTTACCAGCCACTAAACTTTAAAGACAGCTTAGATGTGGAACAACTTGCAGCCCTTAACGCTGACATCATGGTTATCGTTGCCTACGGCTTAATTTTGCCCCAATCGGTATTAGACACTCCCCCTCTAGGATGCATAAACGTACACGCCTCACTGCTTCCTAGATGGCGAGGGGCTGCTCCTATAGAACGGGCCGTACTTGCTGGCGACCGTATTTCAGGCGTCACTATCATGCAAATGGATAAAGGCCTTGATACTGGCGATATGCTTAACACCCTTTCTGTTGATATCACTGATTCAATGAACAGCGCAGAGCTTCACGACCGGCTTATTGACATCGGAGCAATAGCACTGAGCAAGACACTGGATGAAATTTCTGTCGGTGAACATACAGCCATTAAACAAGACAACAGCAAGGCCTGTTATGCTGAAAAGCTAAACAAGTCAGAAGGAGACATAGACTGGTCCATGCCAGCTTCTGAAATTGCACAAAAAATCAGAGGCTTATGCCCAAGACCTGTAGCTTTTTCACAACTTGATGGTCAAGTAATTCGCATATGGTCGGCAACTGTTAATTTGCAAAGCAGTGACAGCAGCAACCAACTTTCTCCCGGCAGTATTATCTCAGCAGATAAGATCGGAATTTTAGTAGCGTGCGAAGGCAACTCCCAGCTATTAATACAGAGCATTCAACTTCCTGGAGGCAAACAGCTTAATGTTCGAGACATTATCCATTCTAAAAAAGAGCTGTTTACTGCAGGAAAATGCTTTCAGTCAAATTCATTATCAACTAAGGCCGCTATTTCCCAATGAATGTTAGACAGCTTGCAGTACAGGCATTAACACCGCTACTCAATGACAGCAGCTCTTTGAAATACAGTTTAAAGAAACAACTTGAACGTTGCCCAGAGAACCAGCGACCATTCCTTCAAGAGCTTTGTTATGGTTCTATGCGCTACTTCCCAAGATTAAATTCAATCTTGTCCAAATTAGTTGCAAAACCTCTGCGCAGTAAAGATAGCGACATAAAAGCGCTGCTTATTATCGGTCTTTACCAATTAAACAATTTACGCATAGCTGAACATGCAGCCATTAGCGAAACCGTTGATGTCTGCAAATCGCTTAACAAACCTTGGGCCACATCACTCGTTAACGCTACATTGCGTAACTTCCAAAGAGAAAAAGAACAACTAGCAGAAAGCTTATCTGAAGATATTCCCTTTAAATACAACCATCCAGATTGGTTTGTTAATAAACTAATGCACAACTGGCCAGACCATTGGATAGATATTTTAAAAGCTAATGATGACCACCCTCCTCTTTCAATAAGAGTAAATAGCAATATTGTTTCACGTGAAACATATGCAAACACTTTGATAATAGAAAACATAGAGTCCAGCCCGACGCCTTTTTCTAAGACGGGTCTTACTTTAGACAAGCCTACAGATATAACAAAACTTCAGGGATTTGATAATGGAACATTTAGCGTGCAAGACGAAGCGGCACAAATAGCTGCATGCCTAATCAACCCAGAAGATGGAGAAAACATACTCGATGCCTGTAGCGCACCCGGCGGTAAACTACTGCACCTTTTAGAGCTTGCCAAAGAAAAACAAACCACTGTCCAAGGAATAGAGCTAGAAGCCTCAAGGGCCGAGAGGATCAAAGAGAACTTTACTAGACTCGGTATGGATTGCCCACTGCATATAGCTGATGCAACGACACAGGAATGGTGGGACAAAAAACCCTTCGACAAAATACTGCTTGATGCACCATGCAGTGCAACGGGAGTAATAAGAAGAAACCCTGATATAAAGCTCCTCAGGAAAGCAGAAGATATTCACAGTATTGCTAAACTACAAAAACAGATACTTGAAAACATGTGGGCCATGTTAAAAAAAGGCGGCACTATCGTGTACGCAACCTGCTCAATCTTCCCACAAGAGAATGAAAAAATTGTTGCTTCATTCATTAAGAATAACGATGATGCAGAACATGTAAAAATAGCCGCTGATTGGGGCTATGAAAGAGATTTCGGGCGCCAACTTTTTCCAAAACAAAAAGGCCACGATGGTTTCTACTACGCTATGATAAGAAAACTCTGACAACTCAAATAAAAAATCAAGCCCAGTTTAAATCACAGTAGCATTAACAAATTAACCGAACTGTTTGAATAGTAACGAGCAATCACATGAAGATAATCATCCTAGGGGCCGGTCAAGTGGGCGGCACTCTTGCAGAAAACCTAGCCAGCGAAGCCAATGATATTACCATTGTTGATTCAGACGCCGGGCGGTTAAGAGAACTACAAGACAGATTAGATCTTAGCACTATTGAAGGCATGGCCTCATACCCAAGCACATTAGACAGAGCGGGCGCTGAAGATGCTGATATGCTCATTGCAGTTACCAGCAGCGACGAAGTGAACATGGTTGCCTGTCAACTGGCACAAACGCTCTATAACACCCCAACTAAAATTGCTCGGGTGCGCAGCCATGATTACATCAAACACTCTAAGAAGATATTTTGCAAAAACGCTCTCCCCATTGATGTCATTATAAGCCCAGAGCAACTCGTAACAAAAAATGTAAAGCGATTAATTGAGCGACCAGGGGCGTTACAAGTTTTAGATTTTGCTGAAGGCAAGGCACAACTCGTAGCAGTGAAGGCCTATCATGGTGGACCGTTAGTCGGCCATCAAATATCATTTCTAAAGCAACACATGCCCAACATCGACACTAGAGTCGCGGCTATTTTTAGAAAAGGAAGCCCTATTACACCGCAAGGAGACACTATCATCGAAGTCGATGATGAAGTCTTCTTTATTGCAGCTACTGAAAACATATTGCCTGTCATGGGTGAACTAAGGCGATTAGACAATCCCTATAAACGTATACTGATTGCCGGTGGCGGCAATATCGGCGCAAGGCTGGCCGAGTCTATTGAAAATGACTTTCAAGTTAAGATTATTGAACGATACATGGATAGGTGTAATGTACTGGCAAACACATTAAGAAACACCATTGTTTTGCATGGAAATGCCTCTGATAAGGATTTATTACTCGAGGAAAACATAGAAGACACCGATGTATTCTGCGCACTGACCAATGATGATGAAGCTAACATCATGGCATCAATGTTAGCAAAGAAACTAGGTGCTAAAACAGTAATGACCTTAATCAACAATCCTGCCTATGTGGATCTAGTGCAAGGTGGTGTGATTGATATAGCCATCTCGCCTCAACAAACAACGATAGGCGCTCTTCTAACGCACGTAAGGAAAGGCGACGTTGCCGCAGCGCACTCTCTTCGCAGAGGGGCTGCTGAAGTACTTGAAGTGGTTGCCCATGGTGATGAACGTAGTTCAAAAGTTGTTGGTAAAGCGTTAAGAGATATAGATTTACCACAGGGAACAACTATTGGCGCTATTGTTAGAGACGACAAAGTACTCATAGCACACGATCATGTTGTTGCTGAAAACAATGATCACATAATATTGTTCCTGGTCGATAAAAACAAAATTAACGAAGTAGAGAAACTATTTCAAGTAGGCTTAGCTTTCTTTTGACGGCTTGAGAGAGGTAACTAAAGCAAAGTGCAGTTATCTTCACAACAAAACACTATTAGCACAGAGCGCACACCATTATGCACTACAGAATAATTCTAAGAATACTAGGCATCCTATTGATGGTATTCAGTATTACCATGATACCGCCTGCAATAGTGTCACATATCTACAATGACGGCGTGCATTCTATTTTTTACCTTTGCCTTGCAATAACTTTCGCAACAGGGTTCATATTCTGGCTACCCGCTTACAACGTTAAAGAAGAGCTAAGAACCAGAGATGGATTTGTTGTCACCGTTATGTTTTGGCTGGTACTGGCAATATTTGGAGCCATCCCTTTCGCCCTAAACCAAGAATTGAATTTAAGTATTGTTGATGCCATGTTTGAGTCAATGTCGGGGCTTACGACAACCGGTGCAACAGTCATTACTGGAATAGATGACCTACCAAAATCCATCCTCTTTTATCGACAACAATTACAGTGGCTAGGAGGCATGGGAATCATAGTATTAGCCGTTGCGATACTACCTATGCTTGGCATCGGAGGCATGCAGTTATACCGCGCCGAGACCCCAGGCCCGGTTAAAGATAGCAAGCTCACTCCTAGAATTACCGAAACGGCTAAAGCACTTTGGTATATATACGCAACATTGACCGTCGTTTGTGCAGTGAGTTACTGGCTAGCCGGTATGAGCATCTTCGATGCTATTACCCATAGTTTTTCAACGGTTGCTATTGGCGGGTTTTCTACCCACGACGAAAGCATTGGCTATTTTAATAGCCCGGCAATCGAGACAATATGCGCGATATTTATGCTTATTTCGGCGGTCAATTTCGGTCTGCACTTTTTTGCTTGGCGCAGAAGATCCATTAGCCACTACTGGCAAGACCCTGAAGTTAAGTTCTTTTTAAGCACGCTCGCTTTTACTATTACTGTGTGTATAGCCATACTGTCTATCACTACAATGTACGAACCCGCTAAAGCAATAAGAGACTCTATATTCATGGTGATATCCATTGCCACGACAACTGGGTATGCAACCACAGATTTTTCTAGCTGGCCGAGCGTATTACCATTTATGTTATTGCTGACAGCATTTGCAGGGGGCTGTGCAGGATCAACAGCTGGCGGCATGAAAATTATCAGAGTGCTATTAATCTGGAAACAGGGCCATCGAGAAATTAAAAGACTGGTACACCCTAACGCCGTATTCTCAGTAAAACTCAGCGGGAAACCTATTTCTGAAAAAGTATTACAGGCCGTGTATGGTTTTTTCTCGGTCTATATGATGGTATTTGTGGTGATGCTGTTACTGTTGATGGTTACAGGTTTAGACCAAATCACTGCCTGGTCTGCCGTGGCTGCTACACTCAACAATTTAGGCCCAGGGCTTGGAGACGTCTCAGCTAATTATGGAGACATAAATGATACCGCTAAGTGGATTCTGTGCTTTTCTATGCTCTTAGGTCGCTTAGAGGTTTTTACACTATTAGTCCTATTTACACCAATATTCTGGCGTAGATAAACACCCTAACTGATTAAGTTATATAGTACTTAGCAAAAGTTTTTGCTAAGTACTAACAATAAAATCAATACAAATCAGCCACACCATCTGGTGATTTTTTATATCTTTTATATTCCCACTGATATTGCTCAGGGTTGCGCTGAGCAATCGCCTGAATATTTTGATTCAAAGCATTAACCGACTCATTGATACCCTCACTGGACAGCTCGAAGTCCAATGCCTTAAACTCAATTGCGAACCCTCTGCCCTTTTCTTTACGCACCGCCACCCCTGAAATAACCTGGCACTTAGTTTTCGTGGCCAACTGAGAAAGCAGTGTCATGGTATAGGCAGGTCTGCCAAAAAAAGGAGAAAATTGTCCACCACCTTCTGCTGGTTCTTGGTCAGGTAATATTGCAACAACCTTATTCGCTTTGAGTTTCTTTAGTAACTTACGAACACCTTTAGCATTAGCTGGCGCCATATCTCCACCCAAACGCTTGCGCATTTTGTTAATAAGCCAATCGAAAAACTTAAGTTTAGGTTGTTTGTATAACACGGTGATCGCGAAGCGCTTAGATGCATATAAGTTCAATACTTCCCAATTACCAATATGAGGCGCGATAATAATAACCCCCTTGCCTTGATCAAAAGCCTGTTGCAGGACTTCCTCACCTTTAACACTGACAACCGTTGCCAGAGACATTGAGGTTGGCCATAACCAAGACATTCCCATTTCCGCATAAGACATGCCGGTATGCTCCAAAGAGCTGGAGAGCAGGCTTTCACGCTGTTCCTCACTAGCGTCTTTAAAACAGCTATCAATATTCGCTTTAGAAACACGATAGGCACGCGAGCTTTGCATCCGATACAAACACTTACCCAGCATTCTTCCTAAGTATTGACTAACACGCAACGGCAGTAATGCCATCAAAAACAGAAATAGCAGCCCCAGGACTACCTTTACAAAACGCATAATTAAAGTCTCAAAAAATTTATAGCACATTATAAAGACAAGCTATGGATCATGCGAATACCTAGATGAGATTGTGACAGCAAAACTACCCAACCAGCAATAACAACGCTGAATACAGACCATTAGATAAAAAGTAAATATCTCATTCGCAAGACTAGATAATGATGTATAATTTAGCGCTTTCTTTTTCATCACTGAAAAAACGATAATCCATTGAAATAATAGAACAGGTGAACACTGTGACTGCAACACCGGTACCCAAAGGGACATCATTCCAAGACTTAATACTTGCCTTACAAACCTATTGGTCAAAGCATGGCTGTGTGGTTATTCAGCCGCTAGATATGGAAGTCGGTGCCGGCACGTTTCACCCCGCTACTTTTCTAAGAGCAATTGGCCCAGAGTCATGGAAGGCCGCTTATGTTCAACCAAGCCGCCGTCCAACTGATGGCCGTTACGGCGAAAACCCAAACCGCCTACAACATTATTACCAATTCCAAACCGTACTAAAACCTTCCCCTGATAACATTCAGGAGCTATACCTAGGCTCTTTAGAGGCTCTTGGTGTCGATCCACTGGTTCACGACATTCGCTTTGTAGAAGATAACTGGGAATCACCAACACTGGGCGCCTGGGGATTAGGATGGGAGGTGTGGTTAGACGGCATGGAAGTTTCACAGTTTACTTATTTCCAACAAGTCGGCGGACTCGAGTGCTATCCAGTGACCGGCGAGCTAACCTACGGATTAGAGAGATTAGCGATGTACATCCAAGATGTCGATAGCGTTTATGATCTGGTATGGGCTGTTAATCCAGATGGCAGCACAATTTCTTACGGCGATGTATTCCACCAAAACGAAGTTGAGCAATCAACTTACAATTTCGAACACGCCGAGATTGAACAATTATTTGCAACCTTTGACTTCCATGAGCGCGAATGCAACAAGCTACTAGAAGCGAACTTGCCCTTACCTGCTTACGAACAGACGCTAAAAGCATCACATACATTCAACTTATTGGATGCACGTAAGGCAATATCGGTAACTGAACGCCAAAGGTATATTTTAAGAGTGCGTACATTAACGCGTGAAGTCGCAGAAGCTTATTTGACGTCTAGAGCCAAACTAGGCTTCCCACTCGCAGAAGAAAATATTCGTAAAGAAGCATTAGCCGCCTTAGAGGAGAGTAAATAATGGCCACCCTAGACTTTTTAGTAGAGCTGGGAACAGCTGAACTACCTCCCAAATCACTATCAAAATTATCAAAAGCCTTCACTGCTAATGTTGTCGATGGCATAAACGCAGAATTTGGTCGCGATGCAAAATCTTTATTGTCTCAGTTAGACATTAAATCTTACGCCTCACCTAGACGCCTTGCGATTGTGCTTTCAGGCCTGGTCACTGAAATCCCGGGCTCTGAGAACATCGTTCAGGGCCCTCCGATGAAAATCTGCTATGACGCAGATGGTGCACCTACCAAGGCTCTCACCGGCTTTGCTAAAAAGAATGGTGTTGAGCTTAATGATTTAGGCGAAACCAACGGCAAGGTATCAGTGACAAAACAATTAGCCGCTAAGCCACTAGAGCAATTGCTTCCGGGTATTGTTGATCAGGCCTTAACCAAACTGCCTATCGCCAAACGTATGCGCTGGGGCGCGAATAAAATTGAATTTGTACGCCCAGTACAATGGTTAGTCATGTTATTTGGCCAACAAGTTCTGGACTGTACAATTCTTGGCTGCAAAGCAGGAAAAACGAGCCGAGGACATCGCTTCCATCATCCTGATTCGCTGGTAATCAACAGCCCTGCTGATTACGAAAACACCCTTAGAAAGGCCTATGTAATTGCTGATTTCTCTGAGCGCAAGCAGATAATCCGCCAACAAGTCGAACAACAAGCTAAACTAATCAATGGCATACCGCAGATTGATGAAGAGCTTCTTGATGAAGTCACAGGTCTCAATGAGTGGCCAGTTGCACTGACGGGAGGTTTTGATGAAGAGTTTCTTAACGTTCCACAGGAAGCTTTAATCCTCTCTATGAAAGAGCATCAAAAATATTTTCACACCGTTGATAGCACGGGCAAATTAATGCCTAACTTTATTACGGTTAGTAACATTGAATCTAAAAATCCGAGTAAGGTAATCAGTGGCAACGAAAAAGTTATCCGCCCTCGCTTAGCCGATGCCATGTTCTTCTTTGAAAACGACAAGAAAACGACATTAGAATCACGTTGCGAAAAACTAAAGAGCATTGTATTCCAAAAGCAATTAGGTACTGTTTTCCAAAAATCTGAACGCATCTCAAAACTAGCAGGCCACATATCCGAACGCATTGGAGCGGATGCAGAGAAAGCCGCACGGGCAGCGATGCTCGCTAAAGCGGATTTAATCACCGATATGGTGTTTGAATTCACCGACTTACAGGGATTGATGGGCTACCATTACGCTATCAATGATGGCGAAGACTTAGAAGTCGCTCAAGCCATTAACGAACAATACCTGCCAAAGTTTGCCGGCGATGATTTACCAAATACAGATACAGGCTTGGCATTAGCCCTTGCCGATCGCTTAGACACTCTCACTGGCATGTTTGGTATCAACCAGCCACCAACAGGCTCAAAAGATCCGTTCGCTCTTCGCAGAGCTACTGTGGGCGTGCTGCGCATCATTATTGAGAAAGACTTAAATCTCGATATCAAAGACTTAGTTAGCTTAGCCGTCAATCAGCATCGTGCTATTAATGCAGAGGACCAAGCCAAGATAATAGAACAGGTTGTTGCCTTCATGCTAGAACGCTTAAGAGCCTATTATGAGGATCGCAATATTCGCATTGATACTTATTTAGCGGTTGCGCAACTAGCACCCACTAAACCGTTAGATTTCGATCAGCGCATCAATGCCGTGGAACACTTTAGAACTTTACCCGCCGCTGCCTCTTTAGCAGCAGCAAACAAACGTGTTTCCAATATTATCGACAAGCAATCAGTGAACTCTGATCAGAACATTGACGTTTCACTATTAAGTGAAACGGCGGAGATCGCTCTTCACTCGCAGCTTGTTGAACTGATAAAAGAACTAGAGCCAAAATTTGCAGCCAGCGATTATCAAGGTGCTTTAACACTGCTAGCATCATTACAAGAACCTATTGATGAGTTCTTTGAAAACGTAATGGTAATGGCGGATGATCAAAAAACAGCCAACAATAGAATTCTATTATTGAGCCAACTACGTCAACAGTTCTTGAAAATAGCGGATATATCACTACTAAACTGATAAATACTGGCTGGATTTGTTGTTTATCGACAGATCCGGCCATTTTTGATATAAAAACAACAAGTTAAGACAGATAGTTAAATATAAAAAACGACGCCCATGAATCCCTTCGAAACCTCTCTTTAAATACTCTTGCACAACTATATTTATGCGCAAAAAAAGTCTCTCAAAAATACATGAGTAGTTGGCTTTGCATGTGGAACACATAAACAGCTAAGTAACACTCCCCTATTCAATAGCTGTTCAATAACAAAACCGTAACCATTCTAAACACTACAAAAAAGGTTTGCAAACACTAACATGTGCAAATAGCGAACACTAACACAGCATAACTTTATGTTTTTAAAGAAAATAATAAAGCACGAGTTTAATTCTATATACCTCGAATTAAACAAAGAAGACTAAAAAAAGACAATAAGCAGACAGAAAAACGACCTACTTATTGGCTATAAGCCAATATTAAACAGGCATCTTAAGATGATAGAAAAACAATGATGAAACAAAATTAAGCTAATAAAAACAAAGAATTACACACAAAAGATAGAAACCTACAAAAACAACACATAGTTAAGTAATTAATAGCAAATGTATTGCAGTATTGTAAAAAATTTCAGAAAAAAATAGATAATTAAAAAGTTTAGCAGGTGCTGTTGACTAATAAACAACTCACACTAATCAATTTAACCACTTGATAATAAAGAACAATAATCAGAAACAGTAAAAACAACAGGTTCACAACCTAAATGCGCATGAAAAAACTCAATTTGCATGGCTAAATAGACAATAGTGATTAAAACCAACCACTGCTTTTACTTTCTAGTCTTGATTGGCATTGCTTTAATTGAGAGGTGTAATTTGCTGCTCTTGTTTTGACTTTTTTAGCGACGCCCAACAACCAAGGCTTTTTGTTATAAGTCTTTCTGTTGTATCCACCACGACCCTCGTGATACGCAAGATACTGACCGTAGGCATCCCATTTTGAAACCCCGGTCATCCGTTGTGTACCAGCGGTGTACCAACCGACAAAATCGATGGCATCATCAAAATCATCGCGGTCGGAGCTAAAACTTCCGGCGCTCTGTTTATACTCACCCCACACCCCATTAAGCGCTTGAGAATATCCATAAGCACTGGATACTCTCCCGGTTGGAATGATACCTAAAAAGTATTTGTAGCCAGGGCGGGCGTCATCAACAAAGTTTGACTCTTGTTGCATAATGGCCATCATGACAGGGATCGGCGTCCCCCAACGTTTATTAGATTGCTTAGCTTCTTTGTACCAGCTGACATTACCCTCAAAGATGGAGCACAAGTTAAGCGTATTTGATGGTTTATAAGTCGCGCACCCTTGTAGAACAAGAATTGTCGCCAGCAGTGAAGCAACCTTCACATCTTTTATCTTAATATTGACTAACTTCATCTCAGTTATCCTAAAAAACAATGCTCCAAAGATACTATACTAGACTGATTATACAATTGATTATTTTTGTGGCTGCATATCTTTATTAACGGCTTAGCTTTTTATAGGACTTTGCCATTGCATAAAAAGACTCAATCTTGATAAAGTTGAGATAACTTATAAACTTATGTAAATAAAGTAGCACCAATGCCGATATTATAAGCATACAAAATACATACATTTATGAGGGATACAGCGAACAAGCCCAAGACACCCTGAGGGGTGAATATCCAAACGGTCTTATTCGCTGGTTTCTGAGCCAATAGAGCGATATAAATGTACTTCTTACACTAAAAGCTAGACTTAATTGCTGTTAACCTTACTTGCGGGCGCTACACATGAAAAATAGCTCAAATAATAATTCAAAACTGTCCATTGGTTTCTTCATTCAAAGTGCAGTCTACTCATTAGCTGTCATATTGTTTGTGATTGGTGCTATCGCCTACTTTGGCACATCCCGACTCAGTAGCGATTTAGATTTTCTTCGTTCCGAAATCACCAGTGTGCAATCAGGCATAGGACAGGCAATTACCACGCTTGAAAGCTTAACCAATCAAGTAGAAGAATTATCGGAAGCAGAAAAAGCGTATGTGAAACTAAATAAATTAGAGGCAAAGCTACTCGATAATCAACAGGCAAGTTTAGACATTGATAGTGCATTAAAAAAATTCGCCAATATAGCGGAACAAAATAACAAAGGCTTATTAGTCATCAATACGGCGACTCAAAAAATAGAAGAAAATTTATTACTGATTAGTGGCCCTTACCAAAAACTTATAGACGCATCACAAGAGACAGACCGTCAAAGTAAACTTCTACTCATTAATACCTTTAAACTGATTGATGAAATGAGCAACTTTGCTGACAAAAAGGCGCTAAAAAGTGCTGAAGCGAATATTAAAGTCATATTTCGCCAATTAGCATCAACCACAAAATTAGTGAATAAAGTGACTGTTACTCAGGAAATGCGCAATGATCTAATTAAAATAAAGAAGCTACTTCGTCCTTATCGCAGCGCTTTACGCAAATTTGCTAAGCTAAACGCAGCTTTCGATATTAATTTCGCTGGACCTAAACTTGTTACTCAAGGCGAGGAAATAGCGAACTTAGCTGAAAGTATATCTAAACAAGCAACAGGACTTGCTAAACAAGGGATTATTGAAGCACTTGCGTTCACTGCTACTTCTAAGAAACAAATTGACCAACAAAAGAAAGCCAGTGTCGAAGGGAACCTTATCATCGATAAATCCATTCATATTGTAAACTCAGCCAATCAAGCTAATCAAAAGCTGGCAATTCTATTGACGGCAAGCTTGCAGGAATTGGGTCAATCATTAAGTATCATTCCAAAAGTAGCAGCAAATATTTCGCAATCTATCGACTCAATGCAATCTAAAGTATCCAGTGATCAAACCGGTCGCCTGGATGCCGTTAAAGACAGAGCGGCACAGGCAGAGAGCAATGCAAAAACCATCCCTATTATTATTGCTCTGGTATGCTTAGTGGCGCTGGGCTTTAGTATCGCCATTATTTTAGTCCTCAGACGTTGGATAATTAAACCTCTGAGCCGCTTTGTGAAAGGAGTGCAAGCGGTGACAGGCAATGATTTAACAGCAAACATCAATGACAAGGGGGCCGTCGGTGAACTTAAACAACTGATCAATGATGTGAATCTATTGGTTTTAGGATTAAATGAAAATGTCAGGGATATGAAAGAGGCTGGTGAAGAAATTGCCGGTAGTGCCACAAACATGAACAGCGCTTCTTTAAAAACACAGCAATCACTGATCCACCAAGACCAAATTACCACTGACATTATCTCTGAGACAGAGCAACTAGCAGATATGTTTAAATCAGTTGCAGATAATACTTCTGTTGCTGTTAAAAGCGCAGACAGTGCTGAACAATCAGTACAAGTAAGTATGAAAAGCATTAACCAGTCAGTCGATAAAATCTCCAAACTATCGGAAACAATCAGCCTTGCAGAAAAATCAATGCAGCGACTAAAGACCGACAGCGATGATATAGGCAGAATATTAAACGTGATACATGGTGTTGCCGGACAAACAAACTTACTGGCATTAAATGCGGCCATTGAGGCGGCAAGAGCAGGAGAGCATGGCAGAGGCTTTGCTGTGGTGGCCGATGAGGTAAGGCAACTCGCGCAAAACACTAGCCAGGCAACACTTGAAATACAAGATATAATTGAGAAGCTTCAAGCGAACGCAGAAGCGGGATCTGAGACCATGGCTCAAGGTATGAAACGTGTAGATGACAATGTACAAGCAACCCAAGAAGTCTACGATGCACTCGAAAAGACCGCTCAGATTGTCACTGATATATCAAAAGTGAACAAAGAAATAGAGAGTTCAACACACTCTAGAATAAGTAGTGTTGAAGATATTACTGTCAAACTGCGTGAAATCGGTCAATACACCCATGAGACAAATGTCACAGCGACCGAAAATGTGACAGCCAGTGAGGAGCTAGATCAAACATCCGCTAATCTGAAGCAGTTGGTAGAGCGTTTTAGAATATAACCTAATGCAGACTTTTACTTTCACTGCGTAATATATCATCCGCGGGTAATGTTGAGAGGGACACATCCACATTAGTAGGAATATAACCGGTGAGTTGTAGCGCAAGATAACGGCTACAACAAACCCGCAGAAATGAACTGAAATTATTTAAATCATGGCCTTCATCGATAGACTCGTGGTGCAACTTCGTCAGTAACTGGGGAATGTTCGATTGCTCACGCAGAGCAATCTCCGCCAGAATAGTCCAGAAATAATTCTCTAGACGGACACTAGTAACCATGCCATCTATACGCCAAGACTTAGTGCTAGAACCCCATAACCGCGCATCAGCGCCTATAAACAACCTACACATCTCACCTCCTTTCTAAATGGGAACATAAGAGTGCTCCCATACACATAAATTATTTTTGTAATAGCGCCTGAAATTGAGCGAGCCAAGCCGGATGAGCAGGCCAGGCAGGCGCTGTAACTAAGTTTCCATCGGTAATTGCAGCATCTATCTCTATTTTCGCAAACTCGCCTCCTGCTTGCACTACTTCAGGCTCGCATGCAGGATAAGCAGAACACTTTTTACCTTCAAGTACTCCTGCTGCTGTTAATATTTGCGCACCATGGCAGACCGCAGCTACCGGTTTATCCGCAACAAAAAAGTGCTTTACCATTTCAAGTACCTGTCGATTTAGACGCAAGTATTCAGGCGCACGCCCGCCGGGAATAATTAAAGCATCATAACTCTCTGGCGCAATTTGAGCAAAGCTCGCATTCAAGGTGAAATTGTGACCACGCTTTTCAGTATACGTTTGATCACCTTCAAAATCATGAATGCACGTCGCAATGGTGTCTCCTGCTTGCTTACCCGGACAGACCGCATCGACGCTGTGTCCCATAGCTAGTAACGCCTGAAAAGGCACCATCGTTTCATAATCTTCGGTAAAATCACCTGTTATCATTAGAATTTTTTTGTTCATTGAAATGCTCCAATTTTGATTAATTTTTAAGCGGAACATTCAATATAACAACAATATAGATTAAGCAGGTATTAGCTGGTTACTACTTATATAAACCCTTCAAGTATCACCATAGATTATTATATAACCTCTTGTTTTAATTAAACTCTAGTTTAGAATAATACTGCAAATACAAGTATTCGAATTAATACTCAGAAACGACATCTTGGATACTTGAGTCATAAATTCATGCTTAAATCTGTTGTTATATCAATATCTATTTCCCAAGCAATAATAAGAAAAAATGATAAGGAAAAACCCGTGTCACAAGATATAAATGCCAAAGTATTTGCCCTATTATTAACCTTTTCTGTTATCTCTATTGGGGCATTACAACTAGGTATCGGCAATACACACCTCTCGCTGACTAATAGCGAAGATGTTAATAATGTACACGCAATCAAAAGTCGCAACTTCAAAAACACTCTTGAACAAAGCAGCGATGTTGTTAGCAATCATTGCAGTCTATTAAAGGTAGCCCAGTATGACTTCTGTGGAGTGAAATTTGGCTTGGGGCTAAAAGGGGCTGAGCATGGCATCGATCTTGATAAATATGACTCTATTACGCTTTCACTTAAATATTCTGCCCCTACTAAATAAGGAAAACTTAAAGTTATTTTAAGACATTATGATCCGCTATATTCGAAACCTGATGATTTAGTTTCACTAAAATTTAACAGCATCGCGATAAACCCAAGATCCTATGAGGGTAAAGTAACTATTCCGTTGAATGCCTTCCAAGTAGATACCTGGTGGATTTCACAATACAAAGTAGGGTTTGATAATAGTCAGCTCGACCTAAGTAACGTGGCCTTTATGGAAATTAATACTGAAAATTTAACTGTCACAGGCGATTACAAAATCTCCGTTATGGGAGTTGTTTTGAATGGCAAGATTATTTCAGAAACTGACTTATACAAAGTGCTTTTAATAATTTGGCTCATTTGCGCTGTTTTACTAATGACCGCTCAAAGAAACAAATTGAGAATACTATCAATTACGGATCCACTTACTGGATTATACAATCGCCGCGGGATCCAACTCTGGACTAACAAACATCTATCATCGCAATCTCAAAGTGACAAATTGACGATGATCTATATAGATATTGACGATTTCAAGAAGGTAAACGATACATACGGGCATGCAATTGGAGATGAACTACTCAGCGCCTTTGCGGATCGTGTTAACCTGATGATTACGCGACTTAAATACAGGAATATGGTTTTCTCGAGGCTTTCTGGAGATGAGTTCACTCTGCTTTATAACAATGCAAAGGATGAAGACTTAAACATCTGCGCCAAGAAACTTCTGCTAGAATTAAAGAATCCACTACAATTGAGAAAACAAGAAATACACGTCAATGTGAGCATTGGTATCGCTCAGGCAGATAGAGATATCAGTACTTTTGGAGATTTACTCCTTAGAGCAGACTCAGCGATGTACTACGCCAAGAAGAGCGGTAAAAGTCAATACAAAATATTTGATGAAAGCATCTCTAGAGACATTTTATTTCGCAAACAAACAGCCGAGAAAATTAAAAACGCCATCATTCAAGATCAATTTCATCTTAATTTCATGCCTATTATTGACAGCCAAACCTTAGAAATTGTCAGCGTTGAGTTGCTTATAAGATGTCACGCTGAAAGCTTAAAGGGCATAGGCCCTGATGTATTCATCCCCATCGCAGAAGAATATGATTTAATCAAGAGCATCGATTTATGGGTAATTGAAGCTTGTTTCAAGCAAATAGCTAAAGAAAGAAGCTTGCTTGAGCAACGCGGTATAATTTTCTGCATCAACATATCAGCTATAGAACTACATAATCGTGAATTTACAAAAAAACTGGAAACATTGATTGAGCTATATCAGATAGAACCCGGCAAAATAGAGCTTGAAATAACGGAAACGAGCTTGGTTGAAACAGATGATATCAGCATTCAAACCTTACTCGATATACGCTCACTCGGGGTTAAACTTGCTCTTGATGACTTCGGAACCGGCTATACAGCCTTCTCACAGTTAATCAATTATCCGGTGAATTGCCTTAAAATAGATAAATCTTTCATCGATGGATTGAACTCTCACGATGGCACCCAAGCCACCATGATAAGAGCCATCATAGCCATTGCTAAATCCTATCAATTAACTACGATTGCAGAAGGTATAGAAACCGCCTCTCAATATGAATTTTTAGCGAGTTTGGGTTGTGATATGATGCAAGGCTACCTCTTTGCCAAACCTATGCCTTGAAGGGATTTTAAAAACACCTTCATTGCCTCTAATAGTTCATCACAAAAAAAGCTGTTGATTAGTTATGCAGAAAATAACTCTACTGGGACATTAACAACAGACATTTCTATTGATCTGTAATCTTTCATTTCAATAAGGAAATTCAGACACAAAAAAGCAGCCTATTGGCTGCTTTTTAAGTGGGTTACAACGAATATCGGTTACACATCCATGGTCGCTTTCAGTGCATTATCTTCAATAAAGTTACGTCTTGGCTCAACCTCATCACCCATCAAGGTTGTAAACAACTGGTCAGCGGTAATGGCATCCTCAATGGTTACCTGTAACATTCGTCGTGCATCTGGGTCCATGGTTGTCTCCCAAAGCTGTTCAGGGTTCATTTCTCCCAGACCCTTATAGCGCTGGATATATTGACCACGGCGCGATTGATGCAGCAGCCAATCTAAGCCTTCCTTGAAGTCATTTACTTCTAAAGTACGTTCTCCACGTTTAAAGAAAGTGCCCGGTTGTATAAGACCATCGAGTGCCTTTGCCATCTCTTTAAACAGTGAATACTCTTTAGAGTTAATGAAGTCGTTATTAAAGACATATTCGGAGTCAACACCGTGATGCGTATGAATAAGCTTAGGTAAATAAATACTGTGCTCTTTATCCAAGATGACCTCACAGCGATATTGCTCACTCGCCTGAGCATTAGCAGCCAATATCTGTACATACTGCTCAGCCCAAGCCATGACTACTGCTTCATCTGTCAGTTGTTCTTTATCCAAACCTTGAGTGTAGAGCAGTTGTGTCAGTGCATATAAAGGATACAAGCGACTCATACGCGTAATAATACCATCAACACGACGATACTGATTTATTAACTCTTCAAGCGCTGAACCAAAAATACTCTCATTTTCATTGATATTTAAGCTCGCACCTTCTAATGCTCCATTAAGCAAGTAGCTCTGTAGCGCCTCTTCGTCTTTAAGATACTGTTCTTGTTTACCTTTCTTTACTTTGTAAAGCGGAGGTTGAGCAATATAAATATAGCCGCGTTCAACCAAAATAGGCATTTGACGGAAAAAGAAGGTTAACAGTAAAGTACGAATATGAGATCCATCCACATCGGCATCGGTCATGATAATGATACGATGATAACGCAACTTATCGACATTGAACTCTTCGCGGCCAATACTGGTACCTAAAGCAGTGATCAAGGTTCCCACTTCTTGCGAGCCAAGCATTTTATCGAAACGTGCTTTTTCAACATTTAGAATTTTACCTTTAAGCGGTAAAATAGCTTGTGTCTTACGTGCACGTCCCTGCTTAGCTGATCCGCCAGCAGAGTCACCCTCCACCAAGTATAGTTCAGAGAGAGCGGGATCTTTTTCTTGGCAATCAGCCAACTTACCCGGTAAACCTGCTATATCTAGAGCGCCTTTACGACGTGTCATTTCACGCGCTTTTCTCGCCGCTTCACGGGCACGGGCAGCATCGATCATCTTACCAACAACCGCTTTGGCATCTTGCGGGTTTTCTTGAAGAAAATCACTGAACAGCTTGGAGAAGCTCTGCTCAACAGCCGTTTTAACTTCAGAGGAGACCAGTTTGTCTTTGGTTTGTGATGAAAACTTAGGGTCCGGGACTTTCACCGAGATAATCGCGACTAAACCTTCACGACAATCATCACCAGAGGTCGCTGTTTTGCCGTTTTTATTGAGACTCTCGCTATCAATATAGTTATTCAAAGTACGCGTTAAGGCGCCTCGAAAGCCTGATAAGTGAGTACCACCATCACGCTGCGGTATATTGTTAGTGAAACAGTAAATACCTTCTTGGTAGGAGTCATTCCACTGCAGGGCGACTTCGACACCAACGCCATTTTCATGAACGGTATTAAGGTGCGCGATCTGACTCACTGCTGTTTTGTTTTTATTCAAATAAGAAACGAATTCAGCCAGACCACCATCGTAGGAGAATTTATCGGTACGACCATCGCGGTCATCAGTCAGTACAATGCAGACGCCAGAGTTTAAGAATGATAATTCCCGCAAACGCTTAGCTAATTGGTCATAGACAAATAAAACGTTGCTGAAGGTATCGGTAGAGGCGGTAAACACCACTTGTGTACCAGACGTATCAGTTTCACCAACCACTTTCAAGGGTGCTTGTGGCTCGCCATGTATATAACTTTGCTCATGCACTTTGCCGTGACGTCTTATGGTTATGTCCAAGCTACTTGATAGTGCGTTAACAACAGAAACACCAACACCGTGTAGACCGCCTGATACTTTATAGCTGTTGTCATCAAACTTACCACCTGCATGAAGAACAGTCATGATAACTTCAGCAGCCGACACCCCCTCTTCAGAGTGGATGTCTGTTGGAATACCACGGCCATTATCGCTAACCATTACCGTATCGTCAGAGCGGATAGTAACGTTAATCTGACTACAGTGCCCTGCTAATGCTTCATCGATAGAGTTATCGACGATTTCAAAGACCATGTGATGTAATCCTGAACCATCATCCGTGTCTCCTATGTACATCCCAGGGCGTTTACGTACAGCATCCAAGCCTTTTAAGACTTTGATACTGTCGGCGCCGTATTCTTGTTCTTCACCACTCATGGATATCTCCTAGCTAGTATGGGCAACTGCGATTTATTATCACATCCCTGCATATATTCTTTTCAGTCAGCAAATCACTGTTCGCTCAGCTGACCATCCTCAATCTTAAAACTTTTCACTTGGGTCTGCTGCTGCCAAAAACTCATTAGCGGTTCTGGCTCGACACAAGTAATAAAACACTGGCTGCCCGCCTCTTCCAAGAACTTGCAAAACAATTGGCAGTGCGCGGCATCTAATTCTGAGGGCAAATCATCTATCAAGTAGATACAGCCATCATTGGCATGCCTGTTGTAGAGAGCTCCCTGCGCGAGCTTTAAGGCACTGACCACTAATTTTTTTTGGCCGCGAGATAAACGTTCTGCTGCGTTGACCCCATCAATCTTTATTCTCATATCTGCGCGTTGTGGGCCTGCAGCGGTATAACCTTGCTTCAAATCTCGCGGCAGCTGCTCATCGAGCAGCTCATCCAATGGTCGCTTTTGATCCCACCCGGGAGAGAAAGTCAGACTCAAATCGACCTCCCCCATTAAGCGTTGGCTAATGGCTAAAAAATCAGGTAACAATTGATTGATGTAACGCTGACGTATCTCGGTAATTTGCTGAGAAAACTTTACAAACTCTGCATCCCAGACACGACGAATTTGAGGATCTATTTTACCACACTTTAGTAGAGAATTTCGCTGTTGTAATACACGTTTAAAGCTTCTCCAAGCCTGAATATAGCCTTGTTCTGCATGAAAGCAGCCCCAATCGATAAATTGGCGCCTAACAGAAGGGCTTCCCTCTAATATTTGGAAGGTATCGGTATTCATAACTAACAGCGGAACTAGAGCTGCCAGCTGTGAAATATCGATATTTGCGCCATTGTGGCGAATATTCACATTAGCATTGATATCTCGGCTGACACCTAACGGTTCAAGTGTAGCATCTAAGCCTTGCTGCATCTGTGCAAAGACCATTGACTCTGCTTGCCCATGACTGACTAAGTATGAAAATTTACGGGTGCGAAAAGACTTAGCCAGCCCCAAAAAATTAATCGCTTCTAAGACAGAGGTTTTACCACTGCCGTTAGCACCAAAAAGTAAATTAACTTTATGCGAAGGAGTAATCTGTACATCGCTAAGATTTCGTATATTTTGAATTTTTAGGGATTTTATCGCCATTTCATCTCAATTATCTGGCCTAAAGCGCTAGTAGTATCAGTTTTTCCTAAACGCTATAGACATAAAAGCCTCTGCAGGAGAACCGGCAAAGGCTTTTAAAGGGTCTTTAAATTTGTGGCTTACATACGCATCGGCATAACAACAAAGACACTACCCTCTTCATCATAGCCCTCAACAAGTGCCGAGCTATTAGAGTCAGACAAAGTGAAACGCACGATATCAGAATTGATAATAGACAGAACGTCAATTAAGTAATTAACGTTGAAGCCAATTTCAAGTGAATCACCTTGATAATCAATTGCGATCGTTTCTTCCGCCTCTTCTTGCTCGGGGTTGTTTGCCATCACTTTCAAGAACCCACTAGTCAACGTCAAACGCACACCACGGTATTTTTCATTCGATAGGATAGCGATACGACTAAAGACTTGACGCAGCTCTTGACGATTACCTAAAACGTTTTTATCACCACCACGGGGAATAACACGCTGATAATCTGGGAATTTACCGTCGACCAGTTTCGAAGTAAAAGTATATTCCGCAACATGCGCGCGAATATGATTAGCACCGACCACTAACTTGACCTTCTCATCACCGCCTTGCAGCAATCTAGCCAATTCTAAAATGCCTTTACGCGGCACAATGATTTGCTCAGCAGTTTCATTCGCCGTTTCGGCCACTGTCACACTGGTTGCTAAACGATGTCCGTCAGTCGCAACGGTTCGCAGCATGCCATCGCTCACTTCCATCATCATACCGTTTAGGTAATAACGGACATCTTGCTGAGCCATTGAGAAACCAGTCTGGTCTATCAAGTGACGCATTTTATCTTGCGATAGTGAAAGCTCGTAGCTGTCTTCACTATCTTCAACATTTGGAAATTCTGTCGCGGGCAAGGTTGTTAGTGTAAAGCGTGTACGTCCGGCTTTAATGACAACTTTTGCTTCATCTAATTTCACTTCGATAATCGCGTTATCAGGTAGTGATTTACAGATATCCATTATTTTACGCGCAGGAACGGTAATTGAGCCTGCCTCAGCAGGTTCGTTCAGTGTTACACGGCCAACTAATTCAACTTCCAGGTCAGTACCCGTCATTGAAAGTTGATCGCCTTCTGCAACCAACAATATATTAGATAACACCGGTAAAGTCTGACGGCGCTCAACTACACCAGATACCAACTGCAACGGTTTTATTAATGCTTCACGGGAAATGACAAATCTCATGTTTTCGCTACCTTTTTAATCGATGCTACGCTGTCAAATGGCGTAGTAGATTTTGATAATCTTCACGGATATCCGCATCGGATTCACGCAGTTCTTTAATCTTACGACAAGCATGCAACACTGTTGTATGATCGCGCCCACCAAAAGCGTCACCTATTTCAGGCAACGAGTGATTGGTCAGCTCTTTCGCTAAACTCATGGCGACTTGTCTTGGCCTTGCCACTGATCTGTTTCTTCTTTTAGACAGCAAATCAGAAATTTTAATCTTGTAGTATTCAGCCACAACTCGCTGAATATTATCAATACTAACTTGTTTATCTTGTAAAGCTAGTAAGTCTTTTAAGGATTCTTTAATAAAAGCGGTAGTGATGGCATTGCCGGTAAAATGCGCATTGGCAATAACCCTTTTCAAAGCCCCTTCTAGCTCACGTACATTGGAGCGTATTTTCTGC
>Ga0209291_1001263_pt1 | contig 22837 bp, 17 predicted proteins | sample GOMGulsemesocosm_FD_184633 | JGI IMG/M metagenome (GOLD analysis project Ga0209291, IMG submission 184633) | Methane-oxidizing microbial communities from mesocosms in the Gulf of Mexico - GOM9B Gulf of Mexico (SPAdes) (version 2) | ecosystem: Environmental > Aquatic > Marine > Cold seeps...
ACGTGGTTCTGCGCAAGATTCAATAACTTCTGCAAATGCATTATTGATAGAAAAGGTAAAATTTTGGCGACGCAAAGATTTACGTAAACTACGTGATATATGCATCGCACCGGGTGTTAATACCATACGTTGACTTGGTGACCACCATAAAATTGGCTGATCCTCTTCAAACCAAGGGAAGATACCTTGCTGATATGCGTTTACCAGCCGCTCTGGATTGAGATCGCCACCCATAGCGAGTAAACCATCTGGTTCAGTTAATGCTGTATGCACCGGTGGAAAGTAACTTAAGTCGTGATTCAGTTCTGGTAAATAGATTGGCATGTAGGGGAGGTCTTGAAAAAATGGTCTTGAAAAAGGTGATACCATCGGCATCACCTTAGCAGAATAAACGGATTAATCGCCTAATCCATCAAGAAAACGTTCGGCATCTAATGCAGCCATACAGCCTGTTCCAGCTGATGTAATTGCTTGACGGTAAATGTGATCAGATACGTCGCCAGCAGCAAATACGCCTGGGATGGTGGTTTGCGTAGCGAAACCTTCTGTTCCAGAGTTTACTTTCAAGTAGCCATCTTTCATGGTCAACTGATCTGTGAATAAGTCCGTGTTTGGTTGGTGGCCGATAGCAATAAAGGCGCCCATCACATCAAATTCACTTGCTTCGTCGGTACGTGTATCACGTACGCGAACACCAGTTACACCCATGTCATCACCTAATACTTCATCAAGTGTTTTGTTTAGGTGCAGTGTAATATTACCGTTCGCTACTTTTTCTTGTAGACGCTTAGTTAAGATCTTCTCACTACGGAATTCTTCACGACGGTGAATTAAGTGCACTTCAGATGCGATGTTTGATAGGTAAAGCGCTTCTTCAACCGCGGTATTACCACCACCAACAACAGCCACTTTTTGGTTACGATAGAAGAAACCATCACATGTTGCACAGGCTGATACGCCACGGCCTTTGAATGCTTCTTCTGAAGGTAGACCAAGGTATTTTGCTGATGCGCCAGTACAAATGATTAGTGCATCACATGTGTACTCAACATCATTGCCTTTTAACTTGAATGGGCGCACTGATAAATCAACATCGTTGATATGATCAAAAATGATCTCAGCTTCAAAACGCTCTGCGTGAGCTTTCATACGCTCCATTAGTGCAGGACCCGTTAGGCCTTCGGCATCACCAGGCCAGTTTTCAACTTCAGTTGTCGTGGTTAATTGACCACCCTGTTGCATACCTGTGATGACTACTGGGTTTAGATTTGCACGAGCAGCATAAACTGCTGCGGTGTATCCTGCTGGACCTGAGCCTAATATAAGTAGACGGCAGTGTTTTGTATTACTCATTACGATTCCTTAATACCAATAATTGAGGTCAATTGTAAAAACTTTGTGGCGCGGGGTAAATAGTAGAGTAAAAATATAATTTTAAAATGCATAATAATGCAAAAATAGTGAAAACCGCGATTCAGCTATATATTTTGCATATCGGCCCTTTCATTGGAATTAATGTTCTGTTAATGTCTGGTTAAGCCAACGAAACGTCTATTTCGGTGGTTGTTACATAAAACATCGATGTTAGCCTATTGTTATGCAGGTGGCGTCTTTGTAAATATTATGTTTCTCTATACAGTGAGAAACGTAACATAAGCCTCGTAAATTGAATTATTGTAGGCTATTATAATCTTGGTTAGAATTTAGCTAGCACTTTAAGTTAGTTCTAACTATGGCGTATTCAAATGAATGGATTATTTGAAAAACTAAGTTTTACTGGGATGTAAAAGGGTGGAAACAATAATGATGGAAGTAAAAACTCGACCAATGAAGGAACTAGATCGAATCGACCGTAATATTCTTAATGAATTACAAAAAGACGGCCGAATTTCCAATGTAGAGTTGTCGAAACGTGTAGGCTTGAGTCCTACGCCATGTTTAGAGCGCGTACGTCGCTTAGAACGCCAAGGATATATTACAGGTTATACCGCAATTCTAAATCCACAATTTCTGGATGCTTCATTGCTTGTTTTTGTTGAAATCACCTTAAATCGTGGTGCTGCGGATGTGTTCGAGCAATTCAACAAAGCTGTTCAAGAACTTGAAGAAATTCAAGAATGTCATTTAGTATCTGGCGATTTCGATTATTTATTAAAAACACGTGTATCTGATATGTCAGCTTATCGTCGTTTGCTTGGTGAAACGCTATTACGTTTACCGGGTGTTAATGACACACGTACATATGTTGTTATGGAAGAAGTTAAACAAAGTAACCGTTTAGTTATTAAAACGCGTTAATTTAACTGTTTACACATAATCTTTTAGCGTAATCCTAGATTAACGCAAATAAAGTGATAAATAATCAACAAGCGGCATATTGCCGCTTGTTTTGTTTCTAGCATTTATTTAAAGTTGATAGCTCATATACCCAAGTTACCTTAATTAGTTTGCTGATACCGCATCTTGAAGTAACTTGGGTATAGTAGATAACGAACCATCTTCGCCTTCAAGAGTCATAAATCAAGATGAACAAATTTAATTTAGCTATTCCATCCAAATATCTTGCGCCATTATCCGGTATTCAGCGTGTTTTTGAAGTTGGATTCATACTTTCTACCTTTATTGCTTGTTATGCCATGGTTGCATTAGTGAGCTTTGATCCTGCTGATCCATCATGGTCACAAACCAGTTGGGAAGGACCCGTTAAAAATGCCGCAGGCTCATTAGGTGCATGGATCGGCGATGTGCTGTTTTTTACCTTTGGTCTTTATGCGTATGCAATACCACTGGCATTTGTGTCATTAGCCTGGTTTATATTCTGGCGTCCAAGACAACTTGATGAAATAGACTTTTTTACTGTCGGTTTACGTATGATCGGCGCACTGTTATTACTTATCGGAGTGTGTGGACTCGCATCGGTTAATTTTGATGATCTTTATTATTTTTCATCGGGTGGTTTAATTGGCGATGTCGTTGAACAGGCTATCAGTGAGCTATTTGGGGTATTAGGTTCAACACTTATTTTACTGAGTTTTGTCGCGATCGGTTTTACGCTGTTAACGGGTATATCTTGGTTAACAATCGTTGATATGCTTGGCGCTGGGGTTATTAATGCTTGCCAATATATCTTTGATAAAGTGAAAGCATTAAGCAATCGTCAAGCGCCAGCTGTGGCGAATGAAACTAAAGTTGATACCGAACACGACGAGCTAACAGTTTCACAAACAGCTGAAGCGCCAGCCAATACGGAGCAAATGCATAACCATTTGGATGCTGAATTCGACAATCAAGAGCAAGTAATTGTACAGCCGCTAGATGAACTTGATGACGTAACGAATATGTCATTTACTGCAGTTGATGCCACGCCACGACAAGAACCATCAATATCAGCATTTGATGTATCAGATGTTGAGCCTAATCATGATGAGCAATTTGCTCGTGATAATATGACTGCCGATAACGACAGCGCCGACGAAGCGATTATTGTCGAGCAACAATTAGAGTTAGAGCAGATGGAACCAGCACTGGCCCCAGTATTTAATATTAATAATAACGGCAGTGATAATGGCTTTGAAATTGTTGGCGACCAAGTCGTATCAACTAATCCACTACAATTTAAAGAAAAACCCGTCACTTTACTACCGGGATTAGAGTTATTAGATAAACCCAATAAAAAAGCCAATCCGATATCGCAAGCCGAGCTTGATCATGTCGCGCGCTTAGTCGAAGAAAAATTATTGGAATTTAATATTAAAGCGAAAGTGGTCGATGTGCATCCAGGGCCTGTTATTACACGCTTTGAATTAGATTTAGCACCAGGTATTAAAGTCAGCAAGATCTCGGCATTATCGAAAGACTTAGCCCGTTCATTATCGGCAATGAGTGTTCGTATTGTTGAAGTTATCCCTGGTAAATCAGTTATTGGTCTTGAACTGCCGAACAAATATCGAGAAACCGTATTCCTATCGGATGTGATGAATAGTCCTTCATTTACAGAAGCGAAATCGAAAACATCAATGGTATTGGGCCACGATATTGCCGGTGATTCAGTGGTGGTTGATCTGGCTAAAATGCCGCACTTACTGGTTGCAGGTACCACAGGCTCGGGTAAATCGGTTGGTGTGAACGTGATGATCATGAGCTTGCTGTATAAAGCATCGCCAGAAGAAGTACGCATGATCATGATCGATCCAAAAATGTTGGAACTTTCGGTGTATGAAGGCATCCCACATTTATTAACCGAAGTTGTGACTGACATGAAAGATGCAGCAAATTCGTTGCGTTGGTGTGTTGGTGAGATGGAACGCCGTTATAAATTATTATCAGCGGTTGGGGTTCGTAACCTCGCTGGTTTTAATAGTAAAATACAACAAGCGATTGATGCCGGTCAGCCAATATTAGATCCATTGTGGAAGCCGGGCGATAGTATGGATGAGACAGCACCTGAGTTGATTAAACTGCCCGCGATTGTGGTTATTGTCGATGAATTTGCCGACATGATGATGATTGTCGGTAAAAAAGTTGAAGAGTTAATTGCACGTATTGCCCAAAAAGCACGAGCAGCCGGTATTCATTTGATCTTAGCTACACAGCGTCCATCTGTTGATGTTATTACCGGTTTGATTAAAGCTAATATTCCAACGCGTATTGCGTTCCAAGTATCAAGCAAGATTGACTCACGTACGATCCTTGATCAAGGCGGTGCCGAAACACTGCTGGGTATGGGTGATATGTTGTATCAGCCTGCAGGTACTAGTGTACCAATCCGTGTTCACGGGGCATTTGTTGATGACCATGAAGTACATCGTGTCGTGGCGGATTGGAAATTACGTGGTGAGCCGAATTATATTGATGAAATATTAAATGGCGAAGCGACAGCTGATACCTTACTACCGGGTGAAGTCGCTGAAGGATCATCTGATGTTGACGAACTATTTGATCAAGCGGTATTCCATGTAACAGAAACGCGTCGAGGTTCTGTATCGGGCGTCCAGCGTAAATTCAAAATCGGTTATAACCGTGCTGCGCGTATTGTCGAAGAGATGGAGGCACAAGGTATCGTGAGCTCTCCAGGGCATAATGGTAATCGAGAAGTACTGGCACCACCGCCACCGAAGGATTAATTTATGAGAAATAAAATGGCATTTAAAAAAATATTAGCAACCGCAGTATTAATGACTGCGTCTATGCTAACGCACGCGCAAAGCGTAAAAGAAGAATTACAAGACCAACTTGCTCAATTGAAGCCATTTAGTGCTGACTTTACTCAAATAGTAACGTCTGCTGAAGGGGATAACCTTTCTACTGCTGAGGGCTTGATGCAATTGCAGCGTCCTAATCAATTCCGTTGGGAAACGGTGTCGCCGGATGAGCAGTTAATCGTCTCGAATGGTGAAAGTATATGGTTGTATAATCCTTTTGTTGAACAAGTTAGTATTTACTCACTTAAAGATGCTATTGCGAATACGCCGTTCATGCTTATTGCGGGATCAGAGCAAACAGCTTGGGAAGGTTACCGAGTAACAAAGCAAGCCGATGTCTATACCGTGATTACGCCGAATGATCCTGCTGCAGCGGTATTTACCTTACAATTTAAACAAGGTGAAATTGCGCAATTCTCGGTACAAGAGCAACAAGGTCAACATAGCCAATTTGCTTTAACAAATCATAAAACAATGAACAAGATGGATCCTGCGTTGTTTAATTTTATTATCCCGGAAGATACAGATATAGATGACCAACGCTAATGAATAATACGATGTCACTTGATTTTAGTCCTGATTTTCAACCGCTAGCAGCCAGAATGCGACCAGAAAAAATGTCGCAATATATTGGTCAAACTCACATCCTTGGTGAAGGTAAGCCTTTACATCGTGCATTATTAGCTGGCCATGCTCACTCGATGATTTTATGGGGGCCACCTGGCACAGGTAAAACTACGATCGCAGAGATGATCGCACATTACTGTGACGCTAAAGTAGAGCGTGTGCATGCTGTTACATCGGGTATTAAAGATATTCGTTTAGCGATAGAAAAAGCTAAAGATAATGCCATTCAAGGCTTCCGTACTATTTTATTTGTCGATGAAGTGCATCGCTTTAATAAAAGCCAGCAAGATGCATTTTTACCACATATTGAAGATGGCACTATTATTTTTATCGGCGCGACGACCGAAAACCCGTCTTTTGAGTTAAACAACGCATTATTATCACGTGCCCGTGTGTACGTACTGAAAAAGTTAACCGCTGATGAGATCCAACAAGTTGTCGATCAAGCATTAACTGATACGCGTGGCTTAGCCAAGGTTAAATTTAACTTTGCGCCAGGTGTTAAGGAAAAGCTGTGTGAAGTGGTTGATGGCGACGCCAGGAAGAGCCTTAATTATCTCGAACTATTGGATGATATGGTTGAAGACGAAGGGCAAGGCAAACTTATCACCCTTGAAAGACTGATGTCTGTCGTGGGCCGTAAAGTAAATAGTTTTGATAATAAAGGTGAGCTTTATTATGACCTGATGTCGGCGCTGCATAAATCTATTCGAGGTTCATCTCCTGATGCCGCTTTGTATTGGTTTGCACGTATGCTCGCTGGTGGCTGTGATCCATTACATGTGGCGCGTCGTTTACTGGCGATTGCCTCAGAAGATATTGGTAATGCTGACCCAAGAGCAATGCAAGTTGCTGTATCGGCATGGGATTGTTTTAGTCGTGTTGGGGCCTACGAAGGCGAAAGAGCCATTGCCCAAGCGATTGTCTATCTGGCATCAGCAGCTAAAAGTAACTCGGTTTATACCGCGTTTTCACAAGCAAAGATGTTAGTACAAGAGCAACCCGACTTTGATGTGCCGATGCATTTACGTAATGCGCCAACTAAGCTAATGTCCGATCTTGGTTATGGTGATGACTATCGCTATGCCCATGATGAAGTAGGGGCGTATGCGCCAGGTGAGTGTTATATGCCGGAAGCATTGCAAGGTACTAAATTATACCACCCCGTTGATCGCGGTGTTGAAAAGCAAATTAAGCAAAAGCTTGATTACTTGCATCAGCTCGATATTAATAGCCCTAGAAAACGTTATAAATAACAGACTATCACCTATCAATAACCAGAGTATACCCAATGAATAATTTAGCATTATACGGTTTTGTTGCGCTTGGCGGTGCAACTGGTGCAGTCTTGCGAACGTTTATTGCCCAAACGGCCACCGCAGTACTGGGTAAGGGGTTTCCTTATGGTACGTTAATTGTCAATATTCTCGGCTCGTTATTGATGGGGGTATTGTTTGCATTGCTTGATGATAACCTTATTGCGGAAACACCGTGGCGCCAACTTATCGGTCTTGGCTTTTTAGGCGCGTTGACTACCTTTTCAACATTTTCGATGGACTCGTTGCTGTTATTGCAGCAAGGCGAGTGGGTAAAAGCTGGGCTAAATGTCTCTTTAAACGTGTTCGTGTGCATTTTTGTTGCATATTTAGGTATGCGCTTAGTATTTCGAGCATAAAGACCCGTATTTTAAGTATAAATACCGTGATGAAAGTGTAAATTCACGTTAAAATAATACGTGTTAATAATACCAACAGATATTTCTGACCCAGTGCAAGGAAATAGTACTCAGGTCGAAATAAAACAAGCAGAGTAGGTAAAGAATGTTAGATCCTAAATTTCTTCGAGCAGACTTAGAAGAAGCTAAACAGCGTTTAGCGAGCCGTGGTTTTGAACTAGACGTTGATACAATCAAATCATTAGAAGAACAGCGTAAAGCATTACAGATCCGTACAGAGCAATTACAGAATGATCGTAACGTACGTTCGAAATCCATTGGTAAAGCAAAAGCAAGTGGTGAAGATATTCAACCACTACTAGCTGAAGTTGGCAAATTAGGCGAAGAGCTTGATGCGGCTAAAGCTGAACTAGCTGAGTTACTAACTAAAATTGAAGATATTGCACTGTCGCTACCAAACCTACCACATCCATCAGTACCAGAAGGTAAAGATGAAGATGATAATGTAGAGTTAAAGCGTTGGGGTCAACCAAAAGAGTTTGATTTTGAAATTAAAGATCACGTTGATGTTGGCGAAGCGCTTAACGGTCTAGATTTTAAAAACGCAGTTAAAATTACCGGTTCACGTTTCATTGTTATGCGTGGTCAAATTGCACGTATGCACCGTGCTATCGCGCAATTCATGCTTGATACGCACACAGAAGAACATGGTTATACAGAATTATATGTACCTTACCTTGTTAACTCTGATTCGTTATACGGTACTGGTCAACTTCCTAAATTTGGTGAAGACCTGTTCCACACCAAACCTGCAACAGAAGAAGGTCAAGGTCTAAGCCTGATCCCAACTGCTGAAGTACCAGTAACAAATACAGCGCGTGATACTATTACTGACGAAGCGGATCTACCTGTACGTTTAACGGCACACACTCCTTGTTTCCGTAGCGAAGCAGGTTCATACGGTCGTGATACCCGTGGTCTAATTCGTCAACATCAGTTTGATAAAGTAGAAATGGTACAACTGGCGCACCCAGAAAAATCATACGAAGCACTTGAAGAGATGCGTCAGCACGCTGAAAACATCTTAATCAAGCTTAACTTGCCATACCGTGTAGTTACGTTATGTACAGGTGATATGGGCTTTGGCGCAACGAAAACATACGATCTAGAAGTATGGGTTCCAGCACAGAAAACATATCGTGAAATCTCTTCAGTATCTAACTGTGAAGACTTCCAAGCACGTCGTCTACAAGCACGTGCGCGTCTTAAGGACAGTAAGAAGCCAGTACTACTACATACACTAAACGGTTCTGGTTTAGCTGTAGGTCGTACACTTGTTGCGATTTTAGAGAACTACCAGTTAGAAGACGGTCGTGTTGAAGTACCTGAAGTACTACAAGGCTACATGGGCGGTCTAACGCACATTGGCTAATATATAATAGGTAAATCAATTTGATGACGGATAGCGTTGCGATTCCGTTATGAATGATGAGCTAAATAAAAAGCCTCACTTAGTTATTGCTAAGTGAGGCTTTTTTGTTCCTGCTGTTACGCAGAACGTACTTAAAATTAATCAGTGACCTATAGACACTTAGCGGGTTTTGGTAAACCAGCAATTTTAGTTGCTTGCTTTGCTGGGCCTTTAGGGAACAGTTTATAGAGGTAAATACTGTTACCTTTATCTGCACCGAGTTTCTTCGCCATCGCTTTCACTAATGCACGAATAGCGGGTGAAGTATTGTATTCAAGGTAGAAATTACGCACGAAGAGAACAACTTCCCAGTGTGCAGGGCTTAGGGTGATACTTTCTTGTTCTGCGATAATAGGAGCAAGTGCTTCAGTCCAGTCACTTGAGTTAAGTAAATAACCTTGTTTATCGGTAGCCACTTCTTGTTCATTGATAATTAACATAAATATCTAATAATCTTCTTGAGTTAATAAAAAAGCCTCGTTAAACGAGGCTTTTCAACTATGAATATAATTTCAACTTATTATATATCAGTATAACAGGTTTGATAATAACGAGATTAGTCGTCGTTACCCATGATACCTAAAATTTGTAATAAGCTAACAAAGATATTATATAGCGATACGAAGATAGTAACCGTTGCAGAGATGTAGCTCGTTTCGCCACCATGGATGATCGAACTTGTTTGCATCAAGATAGCACCTGATGAGAACAAGATGAACATAGCACTGATAGCTAGGCTAAGAGCTGGGATTTGTAAGAAGATGTTACCAATCATTGCTACGATTAGAACGACAAAACCTGCCATCATCATGCCGCTTAGGAAAGACATATCTTTCTTCGTAGTAAGCACGTATGCAGACAAAGCAAAGAAAGTAAATGCAGTACCAGCAAATGCTAATACAACAACGTCACCCATACCTGCACCTATGTACATGTTAATTAATGGGCCAACCGTATAACCTAAGAAACCAGTGAATAGGAATACAAATAAAATCCCCATTGAGTTGTTACGGTTCTTTTCTGTTAAGTACATTAAACCGTATACACCAACAAGAGTAATGATAATGCCTGGAGCAGGTAAGTTTAATGTTACTACTGCAGCTGCAATTATCGCTGAAAACGCGAGTGTCATCGCTAATAACATATAGGTATTTCGAAGTACCTTATTCGTCGCGAGTACGCTTGCTTGCGACTGAGTCTGAATCGTACGTTGTTGCATTGTGTCTTTCCTTAATAATTAACACTGCCAGTTAGAGTCTTAGTATACCCTAAAGTTCCGACATAATATGACGATGTAGTTAATTTATAGCCAAATAAGTTAAAAACAAGCCTTTTGACTGAAAAATGTGATTAATTCTGTAAAACACTTTATCTTTTTTTTAAACTCTGTATTATACGCTCCATTGCTGCGGAGGGGTGGCAGAGTGGCCGAATGCACTGGTCTTGAAAACCAGCAGGGGTTAATAGCTCCTCGAGAGTTCAAATCTCTCCTCCTCCGCCATCTATATAGAGAAAGGCGCTATCTGAAAAGATAGCGCCTTTTTTGCATTTTAGCCTTTATCAATGCTGTTTCACTGACATGGAACATTGCCCCCGTTCTGTGTTTGGCTCGACTTTTTGTTTGACGATGACACTTAATTCATCTGCGCCGCCAATATAATCTCCATCTATCCATATCTGCGGTACTGTCACCGGCTGTTTCGGATCTATTAGTGGCTTTACTCGTGAAAGCATTTCATAGAGCGCGCGAGGATTCGTGATCACATCGTGATAGCTATATTCAATATTCGCTTGTTGTAAGTATGTCTTGGCCCGTTGGCAGTGTGGGCAGCTTTGCTTGCCAAAAATATGCTGGCCAGTAATAGGTACTTGTTGAGAATGTGCTTCGATGACGGCTTGGGTTAATAACCCGCGATTTAATGCGCGGCCTTGGCTGATTACCTTATCTGCAACCATGACAATCGGTGCGTGCCAACCACCCTTGAGTAGTGGTTGCCACCATTCGCTTAACCAGTCTTTAATCTTAAGTTCGATGGGGATACCGTCTAACTCATTTTTCAGGGTATCTAACACAATATCTTTGGTGAGTGCGCATTCACCACAAGGGATCTTGATATGGAAAGGTCCCCAATCGCCAGCCCAGCGGTAGATGGTAATTTTGACTACTGGTTTATCCATATAGCACCTTTGATGGTAAAATTTGTCTTATGTGGACTTCGGTTGTCGGATTACAGTGCGAAGCGAGTGAAAAGTAAACGCTTAAACGACTTGCTGTGATTTTTTAGCTGGTAGATATTTACAAGCTGCAATCATATCTCTATTATACGCTCCATTGCTGCGGAGGGGTGGCAGAGTGGCCGAATGCACTGGTCTTGAAAACCAGCAGGGGTTAATAGCTCCTCGAGAGTTCAAATCTCTCCTCCTCCGCCATCTATATAGAGAAGGGCGCTATCTGAAAAGATAGCGCCTTTTTTGCATCTTAAGCTTTATTGTTCGCTCATCACGCCGCTGCTTTTTTCAATTTTGCGATTATTCTTCAGTGTAGTTGATTCTCACCGTTATTTTGCGGATAAATATCTCGAATTTGATGCTTTTTAAACACTTATTTCAGTCTGTCGCTAGGAAGTTGATCAAGTTGGTTTTATTTTGTGCGAAGTTTGAAGGTTTGCTCTTTTTGCTTTACACGGACTGAATTGATCACTATTATACGCTCCATTGCTGCGGAGGGGTGGCAGAGTGGCCGAATGCACTGGTCTTGAAAACCAGCAGGGGTTAATAGCTCCTCGAGAGTTCAAATCTCTCCTCCTCCGCCATCTATATAGAGAAGCCGGTACTTATTCATTTAAGTACCGGCTTTTTGCTATCTGGCATACCTTATCTGGCTAGTCTGTCCAGTTTATTCGCCCATCTAGTCCGTTTTATTCAGTTTCTTCCAGTTGTGCGGCACGTTGTGCGTTCCATAGTTTTCGTTGTGCGTAGTAATAATCCCAAACACAAGGGCAGCAAGCGCCACCACCACAACAATCATCGTCTGCGGGTGGGTAGGGTTTATCTATTAATTGTGGTTGCGGTTTGTTCATGGATTTATCCTTTTCACTAGCTATAGTCAAAATGTAACATATTTTTAATGGCAAATATCAAATCAGTGGTGGTTAATTAACAAGCTGTTGTATTATCAATGATAAAAATAGCTATGTCGTTATATACCTATATAAAGGCCTTATGCAGAGCTTAAAATTTCATAAATTTTTATTAACTATGTTTTATTTTGCCAACTGCACCGCATTTTAGCTTTAAAGTAATATAGTTATTAAATTATTGATATATAATGCCATATTATTATTTAGTATAAATATATTAGCTTCTATGATTAGTTAGAGGACAAAAATAACAACCTATTTTTGAACATCTAATGTATTATGCTCTTTAGAAATTGTATGTATGTGTATGCGGAGATATTCTTTTGATTAATGTATTCCTTGTCGATGATCACGAATTAGTCCGTACCGGAATTCGCCGAATTCTTGAAGATGTACGTGGTATTAAAGTCGTGGGTGAAGTTTCATGCGGAGAGGATGCCGTTCAGTTTTGTCGAGAAAACCAGCCAGATGTGATCTTGATGGACATGAACATGCCAGGTATTGGCGGATTAGAAGCGACACGTAAAATTTTACGAAACAATCCTGATATTAAAATTATCGTATTAACGATACACACGGAAGAACCTTTCCCAAGCAAAGTAATGCAAGCAGGTGGTGCTGGTTATTTAACTAAAAGTGCGGCACCTGAAGAAGTATTAGGCGCAATTCGTAAAGTGCATAGTGGCCAGCGTTATATCGCGCCAGAAATTGCACAGCAAATGGCATTAAGTCAATTTTCATCTGCTGACGAAAACCCTTTCCAAAGTCTGTCAGAGCGTGAGTTACAAATCATGATGATGATCACGAAAGGGCAAAAAGTGGTTGATATTGCCGAACAGCTACACCTTAACTCTAAGACGGTTAATGCTTATCGCTATCGCTTATTCAGTAAGCTTAATATTAATGGTGACGTAGAACTGACTCACCTAGCGATCAGACACGGTATCTTAGATGCTGATACACTATAATTAAGTATTACGTTACTTAACTCTAATTGAGAAAGATGTCTTCGGGCATCTTTTATTTTATGCCTGCAAAAGAACAATTCAATCATCAAGATTTTTTAAAAACGGTTTCACACCAACCCGGTGTTTATCGGATGTATGACCATAAAGACGTGGTCATTTATGTCGGAAAAGCCAAAGATCTACATAAACGCCTAACCAGTTATTTTCGAAAAACGGTCGACCGAGAGAAAACCCGGGTGCTGGTTACGCATATTGCCAATATTGATGTCACGGTAACGCACTCAGAAACAGAAGCGCTGGTACTTGAACATACCTATATTAAGCGTTATCAGCCACGCTACAACGTTTCGCTACGGGATGATAAGTCTTACCCTTACATTCTGATAACCGATCACAAGCATCCACAGCTAACCTCTATTCGCAGCAAGAATAAGCGCAAAGGACAATATTTTGGTCCCTATCCAAGTGGCAGTGCCGTACGAGAAAGTCTGCATTTAATGCAAAAGCTATTTCCTGTGCGTCAGTGTGAGGATAGCTATTATCAGAATCGTTCTCGACCGTGTTTACAATTTCAGCTCAAGCGCTGTTTAGGACCTTGTGTGAAGATGGATAACCCTGAGGAGTATAACCAGCAGGTTGAACTTGCTGCATTATTTTTGAAGGGGAAAAATATCGACGTCATTAATGAATTAGTGATGAAGATGGAGAGCGCTAGTCAGCAATTAGACTTTGAAGCTGCCGCACGCTACCGCGACCAGATCCAAGCATTAAGAACCATTCAAGAGCAGCAATACGTAACGTCTGATTTAGGTGAGATGGACGTCATTGGTTTTGCCTTTAAAAATGGTATTGCCTGCGTGCATTTGTTATTCGTGCGCTCAGGTAAAGTATTCGGCAGCCGTAGTTATTACCCTAAAGTACCTGCAGATACTGGCATTAGCGAAGTGATCCAAGCCTTTTTATTACAGTACTACCTGAATAAAGAAACGCAGCAGGCAATCCCTAAAGAAGTGCTGTTAACTGAATTACCAGAAGATAATGACCTGATTGAATCTAGCTTAAGCCAATTGGCAGGGCGTAAAATAAAGCTGACTAGTCCTAAACGTGGTGATCGGAATAAATTTCTAAGGTTGGCGCTTACTAACGCGGAAACGGCATTAACCACTAAGCTTGCCACTAAGAGTACGGTGCTTAATCGATTTAAAGAATTAGAGAAAGTGCTGAGTTTTGATGGCAAGATCCAACGGATGGAATGTTTTGATATTAGTCATACTGGTGGCGAACAAACGGTCGCCTCATGTGTGGTCTTTAATCGTGATGGCCCTAATAAAACTGATTATCGCCATTTCAACATCAGTGGTATTACTGGCGGCGATGATTATGCGGCGATGGCTCAAGCATTAGAACGCCGCTTTAAGAAGGTCACTGAAATTGACAAAATACCAGACATTTTATTTATTGATGGTGGTAAAGGCCAGATGACACAGGCGGAGCAGGTGCTTACTCAGTACGCAGATAACTTTGCCATTAAACGACCAAAAATCATCGGTATTGCTAAAGGCGTGACACGTAAAGCGGGTTTAGAAACATTAATCTTATCTGGGGCATTGGATAATGTACCCGATATCGAATTTTATTTACCCAGTGATTCGCCTGCACTGCATTTAGTACAACATATTCGTGATGAATCCCATCGCTTTGCTATTACCGGACACCGTGCTCGCCGGAATAAAGTCAAACGCACTAGCTCGTTAGAAAATATTCCTGGGGTTGGGCCGAAGCGTCGTCAAGTATTACTTAAATATATGGGGGGGTTACAGCAGTTACGTCGTGCAAGTAGAGAAGAGATTGCAAAAGTACCAGGTATAAGTATTGATTTAGCAGAAAAAATTTATGATTCGTTGCATCAATAAGCAAGATATAGGACTATAGGGGGGTTTAAATTTCAAAAGCATGAGAATAATGAAAAACATACCCAATATTTTAACTTTGTTTCGCGTGATTTTAATTCCTTTTTTTGTTCTCGCGTTTTATTTACCAATTGAAAATTCGTTTTATATTGCAGCATGGATCTTCTTTATTGCTGGTGTAACTGATTACCTTGATGGTTATTTAGCAAGACGTTGGAATGTATCAAGCAAGCTTGGCGCATTTCTTGACCCTGTTGCCGATAAAATAATGGTTATCACGGCTTTAGTTATGGTTGCGGGTGACCACGACCGTATCGCTGCAACGGTTGGGGAGCACAGTGCATTATGGATCATGATCCCAACGCTTATTATGATTGGCCGAGAGCTGGCTATTTCGGGTTTACGTGAATGGATGGCAGATCTAGGTAAACGTGCCAACGTTGCTGTAGGTAATGCCGGAAAGTGGAAAACCAGTTTTCAAATGATGGCGCTAGGCGGCTTTATCTGGCAACAAGGCCCTTGGATGGTTTACCTTGCCTATATCGTGTTTTATGCGGCTATGGTATTAACCGTTGTTTCTATGGTGCAGTATTTTGCTGCGGCGTGGGGCGAGCTAACTAGCGAAGATTAAGATGTCATTTCTAACGACTACTCAGGTTATTGTTAGAGGATATCGCTGATACGGTATTATTTAACCCTTTTTAGCTAAAAAACACACTCTTTAGGTTGAAACGTAAGCGTTTTTATTAGTGGTGATAAAAGGGTGTTGACTCTCTCTTTTAGGTCTGTAGAATGCGTCAGCACATAGAGTCTACAGCGGTTTAGTTAAATAGCTTAGATGAAATGGAAAGAAATTGCCCGAGTGGTGAAATCGGTAGACACAAGGGATTTAAAATCCCTCGCTTAATAGGCGTGCCAGTTCAATTCTGGCCTCGGGCACCAATTTCTTTTTGTTAGATATAACATTAAACATATGCTTTAAATATGGCGGGTTGGCAGAGTGGCTATGCAGCGGATTGCAAATCCGTGGACCTCGATTCGACTTCGGGACCCGCCTCCATGATTTAGCTTGTAAGAGCAAGTTTATTGGTTCAGCACTGTGAACGAGTAAACTATAAATGTTTAGCAATAAACACAAAGAATTCAGTGCCCGAGTGGTGAAATCGGTAGACACAAGGGATTTAAAATCCCTCGCTTAATAGGCGTGCCAGTTCAATTCTGGCCTCGGGCACCAACTAATACTTTAATAGTATATATCCGGCTAAGATATAAAATTAGCACTCTGTGTTAACAATCAACATTGTAATCGCAGTAAATGGCGGGTTGGCAGAGTGGCTATGCAGCGGATTGCAAATCCGTGGACCTCGATTCGACTTCGGGACCCGCCTCCATAATTTAGCTTGTTAAGAGCAAGTTTATTGGTTCAGCACTGTGAACGAATAAACTATAAATGTTTAGCAATAAACACAAAGAATTCAGTGCCCGAGTGGTGAAATCGGTAGACACAAGGGATTTAAAATCCCTCGCTTAATAGGCGTGCCAGTTCAATTCTGGCCTCGGGCACCAACTAATTATCTGACTAAGATATAAAACTAGTATATGGCGGGTTGGCAGAGTGGCTATGCAGCGGATTGCAAATCCGTGGACCTCGATTCGACTTCGGGACCCGCCTCCATGATTTAGCTCTCTTTAGAGTGAGTTTATTAGTTTGCACTGAAACTAATAAATAAAAAGATTCAGTGCCCGAGTGGTGAAATCGGTAGACACAAGGGATTTAAAATCCCTCGCTTAATAGGCGTGCCAGTTCAATTCTGGCCTCGGGCACCAACTTTTATAAAAAAACCAGCTTATAGCTGGTTTTTTTATGTCTGCGATTTAGTCTTTTCTTATTACCCCTACATGATGCTTTCAGTTTGTACCGCGGCGAGTATTGATGATTATGTTACCGCCGACTATGCTTAACTATTACATTTTCATTTAGCCAATACCTGAGGTTTAATCCCTGTTATGGTCTATCTGGGGTTAATATTAGGGAGAGATGAAGCAATGAAACCTTGTCATTACATGCATTTGTTACTGTTATGCACATTGCTTAGTCATTTTTCTAGCGCAGAGCCGCATGAAGAACAAACTGATGAAAACACGCCCGTTATTGCCAATACATTCTCCAATACTAGCTGGGAAGATAAAGCCCTTTCAGATGATGTTTATGATGATCCCTACCAAATATCTTTGTTTTCGACCCCCCATGGTGAGGATGGTGAACGGCTATGGTCGCAAACAAAATCGGTTGCCTGGTACGGTATTGGTGTCGCAGGTTTTCTGGCTTTACTGCCAACTGAAATCACTAACTGGGAGACGAGCGATGAGCGTCTAATTGAAAAGTGGTGGGATAATGTGAGGGAAGGGCCGGTTTGGGATCGGGATGTATGGTACATCAACTACATTGGTCACCCTTATTTTGGTGGCGTGTATTACCAGTCAGCACGTAAATCGGGCTACCGACAGTGGGATGCCTTTATCTATTCTGCTTTGATGTCGACCTTTTATTGGGAATATGGGATAGAGGCTTTCGCCGAAGTACCCGCCCTACAAGATTTGGTTGTTACACCTGTTCTAGGCTGGGTCTATGGTGAGTGGGCATTTAACCAGGAACGTGAAATTATACTGGGAGGTGGCACTGTGTGGGGTTCTGCTGCACTCGGTGATACGGCTTTGTTTTTCCTCGATCCTGTGGACAGTATAGGCCGTGGTATTAATCAGCTGGTTGGTAAGCAGGTCGTTATAGCTGGCACTGGTTATGTAGGCATTCAGGAAGTTAACTTACCGAATGGCAGTTCGGAAACTCAGGTTAAAATTAATCTGAGGTATGCTATGGGTAACGGTAAAGGCAACTCTACCAAGGCGCGTAGTGATATGTATAATGCTGTAGGCATTGAGGACCCAGTCGATTTTGGTATTGTTGGTTTTTCTGTGGGTAGCATTTATCTTAATTTAGATGAGTCTTGGGGTCTTGAAAATGGTTGGGCACCGACGTTTAGCCTAGGCCTATACTTTACTCCCCAGTTTTCCTCACGGCTTAACTATAGCAGTGGTGAGATGAAAGAAAAAACCAGCGCCGAACGCGTGGTCTATGAGAATTACAGTGTTGATCTGCAGTATTATTTCAATGCGGATAACGACTTCCGTCCTTACGTCAATGCTGGGTTGGGAGAAGCGTTGAAAGATCAGGATAGAGATATCAAAACAGCGCAGGTTAATGCTGGTTTTGGCGTGTACTACAAGTTGAATCGAAACTGGGCCCTCCAACTCGGCTGGAATCATTATTATGGCACCAAGTTTTCTGCAAATGAGGATCTCTCCAGTGGGCAAATTATTTACCGTTTTGGTGCCGGTGAGCGTTAATATTTTCTCTCTGTTATAGAGTTTTAACTGTAACCAGTTCCTGTATTGTTGTTGCTATTACGCTGAATATCTACTCACACCCAAAACTTAAAACTATAAATATATTTATAACTAGTACTATAAACTTAATTATCCATATGTATAATGTGGTTATTGTTGAGTTCGAGTTTATTGTAGGTTTACGTGAAGAAAAGAATGAAAATCAATGTCGGTTTTACTTTAATTGAACTGGTCATTGTTATTATTGTATTAGCTATTCTGGCTGCAACCGCGGTGCCTAAATTTATCAACCTACAACGTGATGCCAAAATAGCGACATTGTCGGGCATCGCTGGACAACTGGAAGAGCAGAGTAAGATTGCCTACCTAAGAGCGCAACTGGATAATATTCCTATTAGTGATGATTGCTCATACGATTGTAATGGCCATTTAAATTGGGATGGATCTCAGGCCGCAGGCCATTACTTTATTACCACTGCCGATGGTACTAAATTGTACATGCGTTGGGGTTATCCGCTCTACAGCAGTGTTGAAACGAGTGTCGCAAATATTAATTTTAAATCGGCTATGGGTCTGACTGATAGTGAATTTGTTTTTGTCGAGAGCAATCCCTTTAAGATCATTCCTCGACAATGGGCTGATAAATTAGCAGCAATAGAGAAAGGGAATTTTAACTGCCATATCGAGTATCGATCTGCGACTTCGTCTGATGGTAATGATGTTAGGATTGTCGCTGATGATTGTTAGTTGAACTGAGTTTGTGGCTTTATTGCTCAGCTGGCAATTAACTTTTGAAACTATGATTAAGAGTAATACGAGCATCGATTAAGATCATCATCGTCTGATGTTGAATTTTTATAAAATCCAGCTAAATGCTGGTTTTTTTATGCCTGAAATTTAATTATAGCTAAGTGTTTAATATCCTATAGCCACCTGCCAGTATTACAGTGTGTAACACTATGTTACACACTGTCGGTTACAATTATAGTGTTAATTCAGTTACTTGTTTTACGCTTGTATATTCCTCTTTTTAAAGTGTTCCAACAAGGTGTCCAATTGACAATTTAAATATAAATAACTTATTAATATCAATGATATAAATAATGGCTCGTCTTATGCTTATGCTTTGTCATCAGAATGCATAAGTTTACAGAATGCATCTGTAACATAAATTTATCCATTTTCATTCAGGCTATTGCATATTCACTGCTTCCGGCCTTAAGGAATTAAGATGAAATACACGACAATAAATAGATGGTTAGCGTTTAAAAAAATCATGCTGGCCTGCTTTATGAGTTTACTAATGACATCGGGTACTATGGCAACTCCTACTGATGGTGTTTTCGAGTTGGAAAGCGATGCCAATGCTATTGATGAGTCTTCCAGTGGTGCTCCAGATGATTGGGGGACCCCTCCACTTTCTGGTTCAGCCAAAGTGTTCGCCTTTGAGGATGATACTGCACTACCGGATTCGATTTTTACCGGTGGGCGTAAAGATACTCAGGACATTCCGGACTTAGGCTGGAAAAATGGTACTATTCTTGATAAAGGGAACATCCTGCATGCCTATGCCGCTGCTTACATTATCAGTTCTGATCTGGTGTTAACATTTGGTGCCGATCGTTTCGGTAATACGGGTGATGCATTTATGGGATTCTGGTTCTATAAAGCTGCAGTTAGCACTAATCCTGATGGTACTTTCAGTGGTGTTCATACTGCTAAATCAGGATCGGAAAGTGGGGATATCTTAATTCAGGTTAATTATTTGCAATCCGCTAATGAAGGACCCGAAATTTTAGTTCTGGAGTGGGACCCAACTTGTAACAAAGCTGCGAATAACATGCCGAATGACGGACAGTGTGCCGCTAAAAACTTGCTACTACTCAAACGCTCAAACGCTCTGTGTGACCCAGGGACTAACCAAGTCGTTTGTGCTACGACTAATACTAGTCCTAGTGCATCGCCGTGGCCTTATACGCCTAAAGCCGGTCCTGACGATATTTTCCCTGAAGAATCTTTTTTTGAAGGAGGGGTAAATATTACTCAATTGCTAGGGTCTGAAACTTGCTTTAGCTCCTTCGCAGCAGAGACCCGTGCTTCAAGCAGTATCTCTGCTCAACTTAAAGACTTCGTAGTTGGTGATTTTGAACTTTGTAGCGTTGACATTAGTAAAACGTGTGGACAGGCTCAAGTGAACTCTGCGGAAACGGGTTATGACTATGACTTTAACGGGATCGTAACCAATGATGGTGTAGGTACTCTGTATAACGTAGTGGTTACTGATAACGAAGCTAACCAAACATTTGCTCTTGGTACTATAGCATCAGGCGATACAAAACCATACAGTGGTAGCTTTGGCAGTACTCAGAATGGTGTTTCTAATACGGTTACCGTTACTGCTGCAGCTACACCAGCGGGAGCATCGACTGTCACCGATAATGGCGGGGATGATTGTGATCCAATTAGTTTATCACCGATGATAAGCGTAACTAAAAACTGTTCTAGTAGTTTCCAAACCACGAACAATGGCATTTTCTCCAAAGTCTCTTTTTCGGGTATGGTGTGTAACACTACGGAGAATCTGACATTGGAGAACGTCAGTGTCACCGATGATTCTGGTACCACAAATACCAGCGATGATGTGGTTGTACTGTCGGGTATCACGCTTGACCCTAAAGATACTTCTGGAGATACCGATTGTAAAACGTACTCTGGTAGTTATATACCACTGGTATTCACTAACACTAATGATCAAACATTCAGTGATACAGTAACTGCATTCGGGCAATTAAAAATTGATGGAACACAGGCAACGAACACATCTTCGGCCACCTGTCCAATCTGTCCTGCTGAGTAATAATTAGCTCAAAATTGAAATTAATTTAAGTTTCGGTTGTAAAAAAGCCTGGCTATTTTGTCAGGCTTTTTAGTTGTCGAAAGTGTTTCAACTCCTGCTAATTAGGCTTACCATTATTACCTTTACCACTATTTCCGCCACTACTGGACTCTAGTTTAATTTCAACAAATGCAGTGGAACTACTGTTACCGTTGGAAATAGTATAACTAAAGCTATCTACATTTTTGAACTTGTTCGCTGGAGTATATCGTATAGTGCCATCAGCAAGCACTTCTACACTTCCTTTCGCTGCTTTAGACGCGATAACGTTTGTAGTTAACGGATCTATAACCAAATCATTAGCAAGTACATTGATGATTGTTGATTGCTTGGAACTAAGAACGATTAAGTCATCTTTGGCTTGCAGATTTAACTCCTCTTCTTGACTCTCCACTTGATAGATTACCTCATCGCTGGCGCTATAAGATGAATTAGCAACATTAACAGCCAATATGGGTAGAGTATAAATCCCTGCATTACTGTCGGAAGCTGATCTAACGGTTACTAATGTTTCGCTAGACTGACCCGGGGATAGATTCATTATTGTGTTGTCCGATTGCCAATTTGATTCGGTGTCAGCTTGAACTTGGTAATCAGCACTGCCACACTCTGCAGAGTCACGACTTTCTATTACTACTCTGTACTGTAACGATGCACCAGGAAGAGCTGACTGCCCCGCAACAGGAGTAGCTATAACATCAGGATTTGCCATACGGCATTCACTACCTGCAAGCTGAACACTAATCTCTGCTTGTTCGCCATTAGTCGACAGTAAACTAAAGCTAACACCTGATTCAGGATCTGTATAACTGGTTCCAATAGTCATAGCTGGATCAAACCAATCGTTAGTGCCATAGACATCTTTAAAGGTAGAGTTTGGCTTCAGGTGAAGTAAACGACTGCTCTTTTCATCTCCTTCAGTAGATAAACGTACTACAACACCATCTGTTACATCTCCGCGGAACATGCTGTAAGATCTGCCATCCAAAAAGGCGTCATGAGCTAATGATTGGCGGTATTCAATGCTGAACCAGCGTTTATTACCGGTTGTCGGGTCTAGACCTCTTGGGATTTTCACAGCAACTGGCAATCCATTGTTTTGTTCAAATGGACCTATAGTGAAGACCCCATCATTCTCCACCTGAATAACCTCTGGAGCAGAATTAGTATCCATCCAACCAAGTTGTTCTTTTTGGAAAGTATTGAAGTAACCCATATCGTAGTTGCCCATGGTGTCATAACTGTCACCATACTCAATCACCCGACAATTATTACCAATAGTTTCGCCATCACAATCCAGGGCGCTAGAGTGATGTAGCCCAAAATTGTGACCTAATTCATGAGCTACTACTCGTGGTTCAAATTTACCATTGATTGAAGCTCTCGATGGTAAGCCTGAAGTACTGGCAGAGCCTTCTGATGAGCAACTCGTTCTCGTAGTCAGATAAACGTATCTGTCATACTGGTCAATAGGTACGCCTGCATCAACAGCCATTGTATTAATTGCTTCGGCGACTGCTGCGTCATTACAAACTTGATTCGAT